>Ga0075423_10000057_pt1 | contig 59978 bp, 45 predicted proteins | sample SoiMethybrSBSTD2_FD_80114 | JGI IMG/M metagenome (GOLD analysis project Ga0075423, IMG submission 80114) | Bulk soil microbial communities from a Populus tree surrounding site in Tennessee, USA - Soil MetaG P. TD hybrid SBSTD2 | ecosystem: Environmental > Terrestrial > Soil > Tree plantation... | reverse complement strand
GAAATAACTGGGGCAACATCTCACATCCTGCCCTAAGAGTTTGGGATCTTCATCCCTCGAGCTTCTCGACACTCTAGGTGTGAACCACGCTTGTGAATAGATAACCTTGGGCATAGCACTCTGGCCGATATCACGTCGGCCTGTCGTGAGCCGCATAGATTTCAACAGAACACTCAAAGGTTTTCGGACTTCCAGCACTTGCAGCTAAGTACCTTGCTTCCTACACTGCGCAGCTAACGCCGGTTCGCTATGAATCGGACATGAGTGTTCCCAGTCAGCGCATAGCTGAAGCACAGTTCCATTCTGGAACCAAAGTAGAGATCCGGAGGTTTGAATGAGGAAGCTTTACGTGTGTGTATCAACCTTGGTTTTTTTCGCCGTTGCCATTCTGGGCGGGGTCGCTCCTGCGCGTGCAATTGCGGCTGATTGGGCGTCTCAGACGGAAACCGGGGGTGCTGGTTCATCCGTCAGCAGCCTTGCGTCTGACTCCGGCCCCGCCATCGACGTAAGCACCCCCGTCGACGGCAGCAGCTTAGCGGGCCCGGTTCATTTCAAGGCAGCCGCGACAACGATGTGCGCTGGCGGGATCGCCAGTATGGCCATTTACACGGTGCCACAGCATCTCGCATATTCGATTCGCAATGCCAGCCTGGATACATGGCTGAAACTCGACCCAGGCATTTACCAGACCACCGTCGAAGCTCAAGATAACTGCCAAAACTCCGCTCAGGTATCGCTAACGGTGACAGTGACGTCATCCGATTCGGCTCCTCCAGACTCGAGTGGAAGTCAGACTTTGCAAGCCAGCACCGCGTCAACAGCGACTGCCACCACTTCTACTACGACTTGTGGACCGCCAAATTATTGCTCTAGGACTGACACCAAGGTTGTTCCTTATCCCAATCCATTACCCTACTTTGGAGGACTTAAAGGTATCAATACAGTTGCTAAGGATCCGAATTTTTATAATCCGGTTCTGCGCTTTACCGACGCCACCCTTCAGCCGAACTTTCCGAATCGCAGTTACATCACTGGCCTTGGTGGATCGGGCGACAAAGTCGTCTGGAATTCAGATTCGACGATTCTGCTGGTCAGTGACACCTATGGTCGCTTCTTTCCAGTTAAATTCGATCCCGTGAACTTCCGGCAGCTGGGTCCTTTATATGGCCGATACCCGATATTTGTCAGCGGCCCCGGAGTGTTCTCCCATAGAAACCCAAACCATTTTTTTCGCTTCTACAACGGAAGGGTAAAGCTGCTCGATTACACAAATAGAACGACACCGCCCACTGGAAAGTTGATTTACGACTTCAGAAATTGCGGGATTCCTGCTCAGGTCACCTGGCAATCGGCCGCAGGTGTCGATACGACCGACACAATCTTCGGCGTGGCATACTCAACCACAGGAACTCAAGATACAGCAGTCCACGTCGTATCTTATAATTCCAGCCTTAAAACTTGTTCGCACTTGAACACATCCACTGGCGTTGTCACATCCTGGCCGAGCGGCAAAGTGATGGGGACAGTATCACCCGTCACCGATCGCTTCACCGTACACAACGTCGTTATGAAGGGGGGCTTGTGGATGGTGATTACCAGACAGAATCTGTTGTCGAGCAGTCCTTCGCCGGGGGTAGGCTATGCCTGGCAGATGGGCACCACCGTGCTGAATCATCTCGTCCCCCAATCGACTGGACATTGGGCTGCTGGCTGCGGACGCTGGATTAACAGCCCCGGCATGTTCGGCAATTACTTCGTGGCTCGGCACTATAGCGATCCGTCCTCCTTTAGCAAATTATGGACTGTCCCCACCAGCACCTGTAACACTGCCGGTGCGCCTTCCTGCACGGCCCCGTTCGATTCTCACCCATCTACTTATGGTGGATGCGCCGATAACACCCCAGTGTGCACCTCCACAGTGGCGCCTGGTACCCAGATTTCCTGGGCCTATCAGAACGAAATTCTCTGCTTTTCCTCTGACGGCTCCAACAAAGCCTGGCGTTTTGCGCATACGTATTCTTATCCTTCAAACAACTTTTACGCTGCCTGGTCAATCGGGGCTCTCTCGCAAGACGGACGCTTCTATGCCTGGACAACTAATGACGGCGGGGCTTTTGGCTGCGCAAATGGCACTATGAACTGTACGCTAAAGAATCGGCGTTCGGATGTTCTGATTGTGAAGCTGCGGTGAATCTCGGAAGGGGACAGCCCTATTCATGTGACTGGACCGCGCTCTTGAAAATTCGCGTTCGGGCCAACCTTAAATGGATCTGAGCGTGATCCTTCGTACTTACAACAGAGCTGACAGTCTGCGTAAGGCTCTGGAAGCCTTTTCGCGGCTGGTAGTCCCACCCTCTCTAAATTGGGAACTCCTGCTTGTTGACAACAATTCCAAAGATCACACTCACGAGGTCACCGACGAATTTGCGAAAAGCTCGCAGTTCACGGTCAGATATGTTTTCGCCAAGGCCCAGGGAAGGTCCAATGCTTTGAATACTGGAATTGCGGCGGCGCAGGGAGATGTTCTGGCCTTCACGGACGATGACGTGCTGCTGCATCCCGATTGGCTCTCAAATCCGCTTAAGGAGATCCCAGCGATACAGATCGAACACGCTTTTCACCTGTGCTCCCCACGCTACGGCGCGGTTGACTGCACCTACGTAAGATAAGTATGCGACAACACAAAGCAGAATGAGTTCGCACAGCCATATCACCAGGCTTTCATCAGCTACGAACGGTTTTTTCGAGGCAAGACCTGTGGCCAAAAGAGATGCTGCAAGAAGTGTGCTTAGGACTGAGCAGTTGAGGAAGAAGTCAAATGAACTCTTGGCATCATCGACAGCACCCAAATAATCTTTGTTCGCTACCGCAACGACTCGAGCCCATAGAAATATAGCATCGAGTCCATATTGCTGGCGGGAGTAATCTTCGAAGCATCGTGTAGTGTTTCGCAATCTGGTCGGCAGTATGAGACTCGACTCTTTAGAGCTTCTAACAAAACCCCGCAGGGCTAGCGTGGGAGTCCGGCCCTGTGGGAAACTATTGCCATGCCGGTTCTTAGGCCTTCGGTTTTCAATGACCAAACCAAAACGCCAATTGCGTGGATATGCTCTGCCTGTGAAGCTGTTCTTTCATTGGACCGTGCGGACGCGATCCTCACCAAGAAATCGACAGAGCAAATAAACAAAGATTTCGAGATGCATTGCAAGGAACAGCACCCAGGATCACAAATTATCGGCCTAGATATTCCTCCCGAGGACTTCAGCCAAGCTGCTCGGATCGTGAGAGAAGCTACAGAGGACAAATAGCTACTGAAGCAAGCCACCACCGGAGACTAGCTTCAGTTCAAACTGAAATCCAGGTTTCCTGCCATACAGTTCTCCCATCTTATGCTTGAGTTCATCTATATCGGAGCAAGGGCTTGCTATTCCCACCACTTTCCAGATGTGCTCGATTAACTTCCGAAGTCCGTATTGGCTGGACAGCCATTCATGATAGTTTTGCCCGTGTATAGGCTTGGGTGCGTTTTCTCTGAGCCATTGAGCAACTTCGGGGTCTAGGTACTCATAAATTAACTTCATTACAAGCTGTCCGCAGTATTTTGGTCTCTGGTGGATTCGCCCCTTCCAATTCGTCAGCCGTCCGAATTGTTCCCACAATTGATCCGGAAATGTCTTTTCCCACTTCCGCATTTCCTCTTCGAGATAGAGTTTTAGTTTGATAGCAAGTGCGTCTTCCGGCCTTAAATACTGGTAGCTGAGTGTGTGGCCGCTGGGCTGCAGTGATTCAACCCTAAAGAGGAACCAAGCCAGAGCAACTAGAAAGCACAGTGCAATTACTAAGCCAATCGCAGTTTTAAGTTCACGCGAAAGCATTCTACACTGCATGTCCGTTGCCATCATTGATTTCAAACTGCACCACTACCTAAAAGTGTCGCGCCTCAGCTGGAAATGGAGAAAGCGTTCGTCCGTTAAGATAGCGGAGCTGATGTATGAAAAAAGAGCGCAAACACTACCCGGAAACCAATTTTTTGGAGTCGGCCGTGATGCTCGCCCCAATATAGCGAAACAGATCGTGGGTGATGCGGAGCGCGGGCCCGCGCGGGTAATGGAACATCCAGAGCTGAGCGTGAGTGCCCATGCTTGGCGCAATCAAGCCTTGTCCGTCGGGCAGCCACACTGGCTTGTCTAAGTGAAGCCAGGCATCGTTGCCGTTGTTCGTGAGGCGAACGATGCCCAAAGGTTTTAGCGTTGGTTGAGGAGGAGAAACAATGCGGACAGGACCGCTAAAGCCACAACTGCAATAGCACCATAGGTGGCCACCCTGCGCCACGTCGCCTTCTTGGGTGGCACGTCGTCCATGCCGCTCACGCGTCCGGACTGTCTATCGCGTCTTAGTCTCTTCAGGTCAGCTCGCAACTCACCCGCTGTGTGATAGCGCAAACCCCGATCTTTTTCGAGCGCCTTAGAAATTATTTGTTCCAGTTCAAGTGGAACGATCGGATTGACATGGCTGGCAAGCAGGGGATCCCGGTTCAGAATCGCTTCAAATATTACTGCGGATGTATTGCCCGCAAAGGCCTGCCGGCCAGTTGCCATCTCATAGAGCACTGCACCGAGAGAGAAGAGATCAGTCCGCGAGTCCAATATTTCGCCACGCGCCTGTTCGGGCGACATGTAGGCAGCCTACAGCGAAAGAACTTCCTGGTGGTAGAGCTTCTTGAATCCATTGTGCGGGAGTCGGGACTCCCGTGCTCCGAACGGAGTGTGCGAAGTTAGTTAAACACGGTCCTAACAAGCCGCGTTGCCGGCTGAAAACGCCTACACTACCGCAACATCGTAACCTGTGTTCCGCTGCGGCGAACAACACCCCGAATGAGACCGGCGAAGTTCAAGAATAGAAATGGCGTCTCAGTTGAATGCATACAGCGTAGGGGAGCGCGCGTCGTGGTGTTCACAAAATCGCTGTTTCTCAAAAGAGCGAGCAAGGAGTTCTCTCTAAATTCATCTGCGTATTTCAGGCGAATCATTTTTCGGAACTATCGCAACTAATTGCAGATTGACACAGAGAAATTATCGAACGATAATTTTTGGCTCGTTTTGTGGCACAGCCATGTTTATCTCTTTGCGAAAGCCTGATGTTCTCGGGCTTCTTGCTGAGATGCTTGAGCCCTATCTGACCAGGTTCGATGATCGCGAAATGCCGCCGAACAAGGATGCGTCTAGTTTTGGAATCGGGTGGTCGCGGGTTGCTTGACAAAGAGGGCGTTCTTCATGAGTTGGATTTTTCTGTTCTTTTTCGTTTCGGGATTTTGCAGCATTCTCTATGAAATCATTTGGCTCCGCTTGGCTATGGCTGAGTTCGGAGTTACCAGCGCAATGGTATCTATTGTGCTTTCTGTGTTTATGGCAGGTCTGGGATTAGGCGCGTGGGCAAGCGGGCACTTAATTCAAAGATACGGGGAGCGGTTCAGACGTTCAGCATTAATCCTGTATGCGCTCACAGAGCTGCTCATCGGCGTATCGGCCATTCTTGTGCCGTACCAGTTGTCCTTGGGACGACGTTTGCTGGAGCAGCTCGGCTTCTCTTCCTCGTGGGTCTACTATCTGACTTCCGGGGCTTGGGTTGGGCTTACTTTGGTCCCGTGGTGCTCCTGTATGGGAGCGACCATCCCGGTGGCCATGCTGGCCATTCGCAACAGCTACATTCGAGAGGCGCGGCGATCTTTTAGCTACCTCTACGCGGCCAATGTTCTGGGCGCAACCCTAGGCACAATTGTTCCCCTGTTGCTGATCGAGCTTTATGGATTTCACGGAACACTGAAGATCGGAGCGGTGCTGAATGTTGTGCTGGCTGCGACCGCAACTTCCGTGGCACGCCGGTGGCCGGCCGCAGAGAGTGTCGCGCTTCCGGAAGTTTCAAGTGTCTCCGCGACACGCCCCGACGTTACGCCCAACGGGAAACCTCTGGCCTTACTGCTGATCGGGGGGCTGACGAGCATGGGCTCTGAAATAGTATGGATCAGACAATTCACACCATACCTCGGGACCATGGTTTACGCTTTCGCGTGCATTCTCGGCGTCTACCTGATCTCTACCTTCGTCGGGTCTTGGATCTATCGACATTGGAGCAAAAAGCACGCCCGCGAAGAGGCACTGATCTGGGCTTCGCTTGGTCTGGCCGTGCTGTTGCCACTGCTTACGGCCGACCCAAGCCTGGGATTATGGATGGGAGTTCCTAGACTTCGCGTGATCATGGGAGCGGTGCGGGTTGCCTTAGGGATAGTCCCATTCTGTGGCCTTCTGGGATTCGTGACCCCAATGCTGGTGGACCGCTGGTCCGGTGGCGATCCTGATAGGGCTGGAACTGCTTATGCAGTAAACGTGATCGGGTGTATTGTTGGGCCATTGCTCTCGGGATTCCTGATGCTACCATTCGTTAGCGAACGTTGGGTTCTATTTGTTTTTTCCCTGCCATGGTTGGCCATGGGTTTCAGTCCAGGTTGGTGGACGGGGTGTGAAGACACTAAGGGCGCATGGAGATTCAGGGCCTCCTTTTCGGTTGCAGCGTTGGCGCTTGTGTTGGTCCTGATTTCCAAAGGCTACGAAGTCCGCTTTGCCAGGCGTGCGATTGTCCGCGACCAGACCGCCACCACCTTCGCTGTCGGCGTGGGCAGCAAGAGACACCTGTTGGTGAACGGACGGGGTATGACTGACTTGAGCCCGATTACAAAAATGATGGCCCATCTGCCGCTGGTTTTCCTCGACCATTCGCCGCATAGCGGCCTCGTGGTGTGCTTCGGCATGGGGACAACATTTCGATCGATGCTTTCATGGAATGTTCAGACTACCGCGGTCGAGTTAGTGCCTGGCGTTCCACGCCTATTCTGGTATTTCCATGCCGACGCGGCGCAGTTGCTGAGCTCCCCTCTGTCACATGTCGAGATCGACGACGGACGCCGCTATTTGGAACGCACTTCGCAGAAATATGACGTGATCACCATTGATCCTCCGCCTCCGGTGGAGTCTGCGGGATCGAGTTTGCTGTACTCGAAGGAGTTTTATTCGATCATCAGGCAGAGATTGAGGGCTGGTGGGATTTTGCAGCAGTGGCTGCCCAAAGGCGATGAAGAAGTCCAGGCTGCAGTCGCGCGAGCTTTGCAGGAATCATTCGCCTACGTGCGCGTTTTCCGCGGCCTGGAAGGTTGGGGTCTCCATTTCCTTGCAAGTGATACCTCTATACGCCGCCAGAGCGCCCCGGAATTAGTGCATCAGATGCCGGCAGCAGCGGTGCAAGACATGCTGGAATGGGGACCGTACTCGACCCCGAGCCGCCAGCTCTCGGCCATGCTTGACACCGAGTTCCCTCTCGACCGACTGCTCTCGGCATCCCCGCGAACGCTCGCCATGCAGGACGACAGGCCGGTGAACGAGTACTTTCTCCTGCGTCTGCTTAAAAAAGGCTCTGCGGCCACTTTGGAGGTAAACCCGTGAGGGCTTTCAACATTGAAGGTCTCCAGAACCACGGATGCCAAATCCCGTCTCAGATTGGGTGAAGATAGAGGTCTCTCGCGTCGGTCAGGCTTTCGTTCGTGGGATTCAGTCAATCGCGGACTGCGGCTTCCCTTTTGCACTGCGACTGCAACAAAATTGGTCGTAAGCCCATCCTGCGAAACACGCTAACAGAAGATCAATTCCAATCCGAAATCGCAGGTCCGACCAGTAGAGGACAGCCACAATCGAAAAGAGATTCAATACGATCACGAGGCCAAGCAATGCGCGCTTCGGTTCCGTCTTGGGCTTCATGCTTGCCACCGCGCCAATGATTCCGGCTGGAAAAACCAGAAGCCAGTACAGGAGGAGGACAGTTCTTTCGTGCCATCGCTGTTCTCCCCGGGGATCGAACGGAAGTAGCGTTGTCCAGAATCTGCGAAACATTAGCTTTGCGTAAGCACCGGGATGAGCCGTTATGAATCCAATCGCTATCTCCCTGGAGACTCGATCATCACGCACGGCTCTAGGTATAAGGGAAACTTGTGCCTGAGTGCTGAGTAACAATCGCCTTCGCACGTCCAAGGGGGGGCAGCGGCCTTCGGCCCAGTATGGAACAAAAACACCTTCCGAGGCAATGCACTCGTTATTACCTTCGGCAAGATCCATTCCAACAATACTCGCCACCGGTACGATAATGCCGAATCGAGCGTAGTTGGCTAAGGTCCAGGGTGCGACGACTGCGATGCTGAGTCCTGCGATGGCAATGTATCCCCTCCAAGTCTTCAGGTCCGGCTTCGTAATCAGCAGCATTGCTCCCATAGCTGCTAACAGCAACACTCCGTTCTCTCGAGTGAGCACGCACAGGCCAACCATTACTCCACAGAAAATGGCCCACCTGATGCGTTGAGTTTCGGACCACACGAGAAAAGTCCAAATCGAGATGACAAACAGGAAAGAGAAGAGGTTCTCGCTGTAAGGCTGCGAAGCGGAATTCACCAATAGGGGACAAATGGCCGCCGCTAGGCCAGCGAACCAGGCGATAGCTGGTTTTCCGAAAACCTTCAATGCAATCAAGCCGGTAAGGCCACTGAGTAGACCACCAAGCAGCGCCTGGAGAGGGAAGAACAACCTAAACGAAAATCCTGAGATTGCAAACGACCCGGCGAGAAAAAACTCGTACAAAGGAGCCTTGAATAGCGCGGGTTGACCGACATACCGAATGTGCCTCTTTTCTGGAAGCGGAGAATCATCGACGACGTAACCCTTTCCGGAAAGTAGAGCTTTGGCAATAAGAACGTGCTCTAGAGCGTCGTAATCCCACCTGCTGATGAAGCAAGTACCCGAAGAAGTGAACAGTTGGTTCCGATAGCGTACTGCGCCGTATCCCAACCGGAATAGGCAGCCCAGAAGAACAAGAATCAAAAATGGACGGGACCGATCCATGGTATGTGCAGGGGACACTCTCCTATCAGGATACGGGAGAGCTAGCGCGATCAATAACCAATGAACCTTCACCCATGGAAATGCTCTCTGGCATAAACGTTTCCGGAAACCGTCGGTTCCGCAGAGAGGGCATTTTGCACGCGCCAGACGCCAGAGGCAGGTTCAGTCTTTTCTCGCTCTTTCACTATCGCGAAAAGAACTGAAGTATAACAGATCGCAAAATACGTGAAGTACTGATAAGCCTCGGGAGCGAAACATGCTCCTACAACAAAACCGATCAGGGAACTGTGCAGTGCTCCAACAAAGAGCTTCGTGTCAACATCCAGATGGCGCATTCGCCTCAGTTCGTTGAGGTTGGCGAAACCCCTCTTCAAGAATAAAAGAAACAGAATGAGGACGGGAATTCCTCCTTCGACTGCGATCTGAAGGTAGACAGCGTGGACCTCCTTCCAGTGGCCGGAATAGACCATGAAGTTGTTCATGCCCATGCCCAGAATGGGGTAATGTGCTATCCCCTCCAAAGATTTGACCATTAATTCCCGTCGTTCCTCGTAGGAACCATTTGCAACGTCTTCAACCTCCGTATCGGTACTACCAGCCAAGCCGTAGAATCGCTCTTTCAGGCGGCCACCAGCTAGCAGCAACAGCAACGTTCCGATAAAAACCGTGCTCACGATAAGATATAAACGTCGGCCTTTTATCCCAAAGTGCCAGAGGCAGACAGTTCCGGAAATCAAGAAATCGATGAACCCCGCACGGGATGCAGTGAGGACGAGAGCGGCCCCCATCATCAGCATGCCCCCGCCCCACAGCATTCTGCGAAACAACTGCTTGGTCCTTACGAAAAAAGCGAGACAGAACGGAAAGTTCAATACAATTGCGAAGGCGAGATCATTCGGATTCGAATAGACTCCACCGATCACGCCATTCAACCGCGGTACCGAATGGCCTTTCACAATGGCGATTGCTGAAACTGCTGCTACTGCAAGAGCCTGGATGGAAATGATTCGCCGCAATCTCTCATGCGTGGTTATCAGCAGGAAAGTAAGCACCCAGGCGACATACATCTTTGAAAAATTCAGAGTGTTGAAAAATGCTCCGCCTCTCCAGATGGGGGAGAACAGCGCGGAAACAAACAGGAGCGCGATCATGATCAGCAGATATACAGCTTCCCTGGGAAGGTCACTCAGCCGGCGTGGTGTTTTGCCCATCGAGAAGAAAAGCCCGAATAGTGCCATTATGGCCGTGATCTTCGCCATCGGAGCGTAACCGAGTGCCTTTACCCAGTCCTCGGGACGAGCACAATAAATGAAATAGAATGCCCCCAGCCAGAAAAATGCCACTCGCAGTGGTGGCTTCTTCTGTGGCTGAGAATCGTTATGCGACCGCGCTCTCTCTGTTATCAAACTCACCCCGGCATTTGTTTACCTGGTCCGTGGTAAACACGTTCCCTACTGTATAGTTTAGGCCACCGGCTGACGAGGCTGCATGTGACTGTAGTACCGCATGGCAAGAAGCACGAGAATACGGAATTACTCCTGCCCGCATATGCACCCTGGCATCTGACGCAACACACCGGAAAGGCCCCGCTGCCCACGTCCTTCCCTTCTATGCTAGAAGACGCCGGCAAGATCTTGGATATAATCTTAATGCGCCTGACCTCGATGCGGAGTGTCATGCAAATCAGCGGGACCCTGCTCCAGTTTTGATCAGCGTTTGTTTTGCTGTTTCGGTTAACTGCCGGTCCGTCATCAGAGGACTGCACATGAATCATCTTAGAGACCCGATCTACAATTCGAACCGAGCCGGAAAAAGGCGATCCGCACTCTTCTTGACCCTATGGATGCTGGCGGTAGCTGATGGCGCATTCGGGTTTCAGGGTAAAGCCTTCGGGCCAGAGAGTTATCGCGCACGGACGGATCAGCGTGTCGAGGCCTACCCATCGGCTCCACCCAGCCTGGGCCCTGCAGGTTCCGTCATCAACGATCCCAGTTTTGGTTCGCGAATCGTGCGGGTGACGGATCCGAAAGCTGATCCGTTGGGGAAAGGCCGTTTGTTCGCAACCCCTTCTTCGGCGGAACAGAATCCCTGGAATTCAAACAGCACCAAATTTTACGTGAGCACTGCCGGAGGCCAGTATGTGGTGTACGAGTTCGAGCCTTCGAGCATGTCTGTACATCAAAGAGATGTGATGAGGGTTGGCTGGGGAGGCGAACCGCAGTTCAGTTACACGCGACCTGATGTCGTTTACGGGATTCGCGGGCGGGATGCCGCTTTTCAGGAATATCAGATTTCCGCGCGCAAGGTGACTACCATACATACTATCTCTGATTGTATAAAGTCCGAGACACCCGGCCACTCCATCACCGTGAGTGCTGACGACGAGCGGATGAGCACCAGCGTCGGACCCCAGCAAGATGAGAACTACATCGTTTATGTATATGACCAGAAGCAGGGTTGCCGTTGGTACAACACCGAGACGGGGGAGATTGGCGGGCAGTGGGGACCCAAGGGGCAGATCGATATCCCCGACCGCTATCGTATTCACAATCAGCGGCTATCCAAGTCTGGGAAGTACATCTGGATTCAGCGTGGGCGTAATTTTGCCGGAAAGCATTGGCTAGTCTGGGAAGTCGGAACGATGAAAGTGGTTGCATGTGCGTCTCAGTGCACTGGACATCGCGCTATTGGGTATTCCCAGATGATCGGCCCCTCGGGATTTGTACATCCATTGGACCTGATAGAGAGGCCGTTGGATCACCTGGAAAATGTCAAACACTTGATTCCGGGTTTGCAGCCACTCCATGGCGCGCAATTCTGGTACGACTCGCACTTGTCCTGGAACAACGCCGATCCAGAAGATTCCAGGCCTGTATGCCTTTCGACCTATCTAGGCAGCAACCCGAAATCTCCGGGGATAGCACCTAGCGTGTTCCATGCCTGGGACAATGAAATTGTTTGCGTAGAGACAGCCGGCAAGGACCCCAAAGTTTGGCGCTTTGCTCACACCTACAGCACAGCCAAGAATGGATTCTGGTCAACGCCGCGCGGAAATGTATCGCCGGACGGAAGATTTTTCATGTTCACATCCGATTGGCAAGATCAGCTTGGACAGACACCTAGCGGAAAAGATTACCGTACCGACGTGTTCATTGTTGAGTTGAAATGAACGGGTAAAAAGCGCGTGTGGCCTCCTGCTCTGAGCCAATGGCCATCCTGATAAGACCCTACCAAGAAAAACATGAGCCGGCGGTACGGGACTTCAACCAGCGCCTGCAAGCCTCCTGCGGAGATAAGAATCTCGTTTTCTTCAGTCACGCGGTGCCCCGCTGGCTTGCAAACACGGGCGATTGCGAACTCTACCATGAATACTTCGTCGCCCTGGACGGGGACGTGGTTCGCGGTGGCTACGCTTTAAAGTGGCAGAGATTTGCGTTTGCCGACGGCAGCATCCGTTCCGTTGGCTACTATCATCATCCCCTGTCAGAGGGGATCATCGATAGAACATACGCGAGCGTGGGGGGCATATTGCTGCGAGATGCCCTCAGCAGAAGCCCGCTTTTATATTGCCTGGGAATGGACGGCTACGAACATCCGCTCCCGCAAATGCTCATCCGGCTTGGCTGGAGTCATTTGTTGGTACCGTTTTACTTCAGGATCGTGCACCCGTTTCGCTTTCTTCGGCAAATGCAGGCGCTTCGCAGTTCATTCTTCAGCAAGATGATGATGGATGTTGCAGCATTCACAGGAGCCGGTTGGCTGAGCTGGAAGATTTCACGTGCGGCGAAGGGCGGTTCGCTGGCGGATGTCAGCTCTGAGAGGGTTGAAGAATGTTTGGACTGGACCAACCCGCTTTGGGAAGAAGCGAAAAGCGCCTGCACTCTGACTGCGGTGCGAGACGACAGGGCGCTGCGGCGGCTGTATCCGGCTTCCGAAAAACATCTTACTCGGCTGCGAGTAAAACGAGGCCAGCAGACGGCTGGATGGGCGGTTGTTGGAGAACGTCGAACTGACGCGAAGTATGGCGATATGAGAGTAGGCTCTGTCGTAGATTGCTGGGCATTGCCCGGCGATGAACGAGCGGTGATCCAGGCTGCGATCGAAGTTCTGGAAGCGCAAGGCATGGACCTGATCGTTTCGAATCAGAGTCATCAGGCCTGGCGGCGGGCTCTTGCAGAGGCGGGATGTTTCGAAGCCAAGTCCAACTTCGTTTTTGCCGCTTCCAAGAAATTGGCCGAAATGCTACAGCCGTTCGAGGAGAGTCGACAGAAGATGCACTTCACTCGCGCGGATGGCGATGGATTGCCACGTAATTATTGATCTTCTTCGTGTCCGTACGGGCGAGTTCCGGCCATCCTAGCCATAGCAACGGTGGTTAGTTCGTATCCCAAGCGTTGCATGATGTCACCCCATTCCTTTTCCATGTACACGACGGCCTTCTCCGGCAAAACAGAGCGCCAGCCTCCCGAGGCGGCTTTGCGCACGAACGGCTTGTCTTGACGGGTGCGGGTGGTAGCCACCCAACGATGGCCTTGCGTTTTCTCAAGAGCTCGCATGTGATCTGCCGAGCTCAGATCGATGGCCCGACTCAGGCGGGAAGCAGTGGGGTCTATACCCAGAAACTCTGCCACACGGTGCAGCTCTTGCTGGGTGTTCGTTGAGAGGTCTTCGTAACGGACCAGGAGAAACCTGTCACTTCCCTGCCGAGTACTAAGCCAGCTGTTAACGTGATCGGCCCAGGATCCAATTCGCGGCCAAAAGCGGCGGTTCATCCATTGGGGCACAAATTTTTCGATTGGGTAGTTCTCCGCCACTGATCGGAGCTTCATTTCCCAGTGATAATTAGATACCGCCACATCTCGCGGATCGCGAACGATGTAGATGACCTTCGGATAACGGGGGTCGAAACATTCGTGACTTTTTAGCGTTCGTGGGCGAGGCCTGCGCCGGAGCACCCAGTCAGCGGTTTTGTACATATCGGGCACCAGGCGTTCGACATTCAGGAAATTAACCGGCTCCTTCTCGTAAATCAGATTTCCGACCAGGAATCGAGTCCAGGTGTTACCAGATCGCGGGTAGGAAGTGAGGAAGACGTCGTCAGGAAAGATGGTGATCTCGCGCTCCAGCAGCGTTCTGCGAAAGAGAACGTCACTGATTCGCGAGAGATGGCGAAATACGCGTCGAACGATCAACATGGTGCGTGGCTCTTATCGGGGCTCATGACACCGGCCTGCGCTGCAGGCGACCTACAACCCGCTGTTTGTATTGGAACATTTTCTTGGCTTCATTACGTAGCGTCGCGAGCATTCGATTGCGCGACTTGGTAAACCACGGCACTTGGTGCGGAACACAACCATATTTCTCCTTGTAAGCGCCTTCGCCACCCCAGTCGTAGATCGCAACGCCGCGCTTCTTCCAGTAGCGCATCGCGTACCAGTGGATGAGTTCATTTGGGCGCCAGATTTGGCCGGAGCGAAGGCTGGCATTGCCCCAGAACTCGGCAATCTTGTTGTACCCGGGGAAAATTCCGGTGGCAATGCACTTCCCTTGGGGATCGCGCGCGCGCAACAGCAGCAAGCGTCCAGTAGGCTCAAGGTTCTTGATTAAGCTTCGCACTCGCTCTACCGGGTAGGTAGGAACCAGACCTTGTTTGGCAAAGACTTCCTTGAGCTGGCCGTAATACTGTTCAGCGAAAGCCGGGTCGTGAGCTTCCTCGATTTTCACACCGCTCTTTTCTCCCTTGCGGATACAGCGACGGCAAGCGCTGTCCATAGCGCCAAACAGCTCTTCTTCAGACTTGGTCAAATCCGTACGGTAACTTGGGTAAGAACTGGAGGAAAAACCGAGTGCGTGACCGTCATCGAATGTAAAGAACGGGTCGGAGATCTCCATGTGACCGCATTTCAAATCCCAGGCGAGCTTCTCGATCGTTTCCAGGGCCGCCGCTCGGGAGACACTGGGGTGCAGATTGAAGCCGATGTAGGGTGTGGTCCAGCCGGGAAAGGAACTGCCGAGAATTTTTATTCCGAAGCGTTTGAACGTTAGGCCGGAGAAGTAGCCCTGAATGTCACTACTTTTGCGAAGCTCGGCCAAAATGGGCGTTGCGTTTTGAGTCTCGGCAATGAAACGCAGCCACTCGCGAGTTTGAAAAACAGTCCTGTCTTGGAAACGATCGAGCCGATCCCAATCAGCGGTTTCAAAGTCGAGGAGCCGGTAGTTCATCGCGTGGCAGAGCTGCTTTGAATCTGCAGCGTAGCTATCCCACTCAGACTACACGGCGTTCGCGCACCGGGGCAATGTGCAACGAAATGGCTCATGTGACTTCTGTAAGCACGCTTTTTGTTCACTGATGTGAAAGGATTTTCACTGCAGGGCCGGAGCCAGACTTGTCGCCATTGAGGTGCTCGCGCAGTGGTAATTAGCGAATTTGTGCAGTTTTCTGATTTATAGTTGCGATCATTCACTATTGGCACCGAACATGGGAACGCTCTCCAAAATTGGCTCCCGCGTAGCTCAAATGAGTTGGAACGAACTGCAGACGCGAGTCGGCCAGCTCGTCAACCAGAGACTTGACCTCGTGCTCCGGGGCAGTCGAGTTCGTCGAGTTCCAGCGCTCCGCGACGGATCGCAAGTGGTCCATGAGCAGGGCGCATTTTTCTTCTCCCGCGCGGACCTGAATTCGCGAACGGAATCGCTCAAGCAAAAACTGCCGACCACGGTAGAGGAAATTGTCAGTGAGGCGAACGAGATTTGCGAACATCGTTTTCGGTTGCTGGGCTTCGAAGATGTTTCGTACGGGGCGGAAATCGATTGGCATCGGGATGCGGTGCACGGCAAAAGAGCGCCGTTAAAGCCGTGGTTCAAGCTTCGTTTTCTGGATTTGTCAGAAGTTGGCGACCATAAAGTCACGTGGGAGTTGAATCGGCATCAGCATCTGGTAACTCTCGCCAAAGCTTGGCGATTGACGCGAGAGGAACGCTACCTCCGCGAGTTGGTGAATCAGTGGTATTCGTGGCAGCGAAGCAATCCGTATCCCATGGGCATCAACTGGGCCAGCAGTCTGGAGGTGGCGTTCCGCAGCCTCTCGTGCCTGTGGGTGCGGTATCTAACAGCTGACAACACCGAGCTTCCGTCGAGGTTGCAGCACGATTGGCTATGCGCGCTCGCTTTGAACGGCAGGCATATCGAGAAGTATCTTTCAACCTACTTCTCACCAAATACACACCTGCTGGGCGAAGCGGTAGCGCTGTTCTTTATCGGGACCTCATGCCCGCAACTTTCTGACGCGAGCAGATGGCGCAACAAAGGATGGGAAATTCTGCTGGAGGAGGCAGGGCGGCAAGTCCGTCCGGATGGGGTTTACTTTGAGCAGTCGCTCTACTATCACGTCTACGCCCTCGACTTCTTTCTCCATGCTCGAGTGCTCGCCGAGCGAAGTGGAATGGGGGTTCCGAAAGCCTTTGAGGAAACGCTCGAGAAGATGCTGGATGTTGTCGCGGCTGTTACGCAAGCGGGCCCAGACAGCTTTGGGGATGACGATGGGGGGCGGGTGTTCAATCCGCGGCGAAATCGCGCCGAACATCTCAGGGATCCCCTTGCCGTTGGGAGTGTGTTGTTCCCCCAGCACGCTTCGAGATGGGCGCCCGAGGTTACCGAAGAAGCGATCTGGCTCTTCGGTGAGGCCGCTGTTTTGGACCGATTGCCTAGTGCCGCACCTCATCTAAGATCAGTTTGCTTTCCCTGCGGCGGAGTCTATGTGATGGCGACAGGGAACGGCTGCGCGCAGAAGGCCGTGATGGATGCTGGCCCGCAAGGGACAGGAAACAGCGGTCATGGACACGCGGACGCGCTGAGTGTTCGGGTTTCAATGTGCGGACAGCGCTGGTTGGTCGATGCCGGCACATATTGCTATGTGTGCGATCCCTCTGAGCGGGATGGCTTCAGAGGCACGGGTGCACATAACACATTGCGAGTTGATGGACAGGACCAGGCCTTTGCTGAAGGGCCATTCATTTGGCGTAATTTGCCGGAAGTACGTTGTGATAGCTGGATCAATGGCGAGAGTTTTTCGCTTTTTGCAGGCAGCCACAGTGGATATAGACGACTCGCAGATTCCGTAGTCCACTCAAGAACGATTGTCCATCTTTACGGAGGGTTCTGGTTTGTGCGCGACATCGTTGAGGGCACAGGAAGACATGAGCTTGAGACCTTTTGGCACTTCGATTCACACTTGCAAGTGAAAGAAGTGAGCAAGGGGTTTATTGCTTCGCGGCGCGATTCAGAGCGGAAAGCTCCGGATTTGCTCCGGCTCGCCGTTTTGCCTATTGAAGATGGCTGGAGTTCAGAAGTAATTTCTGGCTTCCTGTCTCCGGCTTACGGAAAGAAAGAGGTTGCTCCCGTTGTGCGCTGTTACACCTCCATCAAACTTCCGACGGAGCACGCCACCCTGCTTGTCCCGTTGCTAAGGACAGAAGATGAATGCGGCAGATTCACAAAACTCCCGGAAGGCAATGAATATGTCAGTGTTTACGAGTACGCGAGTGCACAGAGCACGCATCGCGTGTTCTTTGCGTCAAAGATGGGGAAGGGATGGAAGTTTGCCCAAGTGGAGACGGATGCGAGTCTCCTGTATTACGGGCTTAAGAACGGAAGGATGGCGCACTTCGTTGTCTGCGACGCTTCGTGCCTGAATATGAACGGGCAGCTCGCGTTCGCGTACGATAAGAAGATTGAGCGCATGGAATGCATCCTATGCGAGGATGGCTGGCAGACATTTTCGAACTGCGGAGTACCAGTGCAAAACTGGCTGGAACATGCAACAGTCCTATAAAGAAGCGAGGGAAGAGACTCGATGTGTGGAATCGCGGGATTCGTAAAGTTAGGCCGTAACGTTAGTGCCGATCCCGCTGTCGTCCGCCAGATGTGCGATGTGATCAGGCATCGCGGCCCGGATGACCAGGGAATTCATACGGACGGCGGCGTGGGTATGGGAATGCGCCGGCTCAGCATCGTCGACCTTACAACCGGGCACCAGCCGATCAGCAATGAGGATGGATTTGTTGTGCTCGTGTTCAATGGTGAAATCTACAATCACCAGACGTTGCGCGCAGAACTCATTGCGCGGGGGCACGTTTACCGGACGCAGAGCGATACAGAAGCAATTGTTCATGCCTACGAAGAGTATGGACACGATTGCGTGAAGCATCTGCGAGGGATGTTTGCCTTTGCTCTGTGGGATGCGCGCAAGAAATGCCTTTTCCTAGCTCGCGACCGGTTGGGAATCAAACCACTCTACTATCGCGCCGCACCCGACCTATTTCTCTTTGCATCGGAGATTAAGGCGCTACTGAGTTATCCGGGAATCAGGCCTGAATTCAACCGCAGTGTGCTTCCCGAATATCTCGCGTTCGGTTACATCTCGAGCGAGGAGACATTTTACGACGGTGTCCGCAAGTTGATGCCCGGGCACTGGCTCGAATTGTCGGAAGGCGGCGAGGTAAATATCGAGCAGTACTGGGATCTGCCGCTTTCGGCTAACGAAGACCTGCACAAGGAGAGCTATTACGTCCACAAATACCGCGAGCTTCTGGAAGAGGCAGTTAATAGCCATCTCATGAGCGATGTTCCGCTCGGAGTCTTCTTGAGCGGGGGAGTTGATTCCAGCGCTGTGGCAGCGCTGATGACCAAAATCCGCAGGGAGCCGATCGAGACCTTTTCGGTTGGCTACGCCGAACAGACCTATAGCGAGTTGCCTTACGCCCGCATGGTTTCACGGCATCTGCGATCCATCCATCAGGAGGTGCTGGTCGGCGAAAAAGACTTTTTCGCGGCGCTGCCGAAGCTGATCTGGCATGAAGACGAACCAATCGCGTGGCCCTCAAGCGTGGCCCTGTACTTTGTTGCGCGGCTGGCGCGCGAGCGCGTCACTGTGGTCTTGACCGGGGAGGGGAGTGACGAGACTCTCGCCGGCTACACGCGGTACGCATTCACGTTGAAGAATGGGCGGTTAGACCGGCTGTACCGGGCGTTGCTGCCGAAAATGATTCGGCAGCAGGTGCGTAGCTCGATCGCAAGTTCCACATTCATTGGCGCGGCACTTCGCAGGAAACTCGAGCACACATTTCTTGGCAAAGATGGAGAGGATTGGACGGCGTTCTACTTCGATAATTTCTTCTCGGCATTCAGCGGTCGGGATCAAACTGCACTGCTGACCGAAGAAGTCTCGCGCGAGCGCGCTGCCGCCTACTGCAACCTTCTGAACTATTGGGAGCAGGCTTCTGCCCGACCGATGTTGGAAAGACTCCTCTATGTCGATATAAAGACATACCTTGTCGAGCTGCTGATGAAGCAGGACAACATGAGCATGGCTGCTTCGATCGAGAGCCGAGTGCCCTTTCTCGATCACGCTCTGGTCGAGTTTGCTACTCACATTCCGGAGACAATTCAGGTAAGAGGGTTGAGTGGCAAGACCGTTCTAAAGAAAGCTGTAGGAGACCTGCTGCCTCACGAGATTCTCTATCGCCCGAAACTCGGATTTCCCACACCCTGGAGTGGTTGGCTGAAGGGGTCTCGGCTAGATGATATTGAGCGAATGCTGCTGGAGTCGCGCAGCATGGATCGCGGATTCTTTAGACGCTCAGCGGTAAAACAGCTGTTTGATGAACACCGGAATGACTATCGCGACCACTACGATCGCATCTGGCGCCTGCTGAATCTGGAATTGTGGTTTCGGGTGTGCGTCGAGGGGGACAGTCACGAGGTGGGCGAAGAGGCCTTGAACGGATTAGCAGTGCGGACGTGACGAAGTGCATGGCTTCTTCCGCCTCGCTGCGCTCGGCGTCAGAATGACATCGAGACCGTCCCGAAGTTTAGAGAACTGTGGTTATCAACTTCATGGTTTCCAGCAGCCAGGTCTTGGCAGATGTTCGATTATCCCACCATCTACCTGCGTTGAATTCGGGATCGGAAACCGCGTGCATCCAGAGGTGAAGTTGCGGTTCCTGCTTTTGAATTACTCTCTTCCAGATGATTCCGGCTCTGCGCGTGTGGTATGCGGAAGTGACGACCGTGATTTTTTGCGAGCCATTGTCGCGGATGCATTTGACCAGTGCATCGGCTTCCTTTTCAGTTGAGTCAACTTGTGGACCGGTTTCGCAGAATGCTACCCGCGCCGCGATCGCGTCTCCGTAGTTGGCTTTCATGTAATTGAGAGCAACCGGCGGAATCTCCTGACCCCAGAAGCCTTCTTCCGGAAGGCTCACAATCAGGCGATCGGCGACTCCTCGCTGCACAAGATCGATGGCCCCGGCCAGACGGGCTTTTTCCCCGGACATGGAACCTTGCAGCACGACCGCCAAATCGACGTGAGCGGGGAGGGCATCCTCGGCGATTAACAGCCGACTTCCCCATGTCAGCACAGACGCCAGAACAATAACGAGAGCCGATACGCCGTACAACAACCTTCTCAGCGGTTTAGAGAGCATGCTGGAACCCGGACTAATCCTGAGCGGCGGGTGCCGCAATTGACTCGCACGGATGCTCTTGCCCTGCGTTTCCGCACGTCATAGAGCGGTAGATTTGAAGCCACTGTTCGCGTACTGCCTCCCAGCGATATCTTTTGGATTCCTCGTATGCATTGGTGATGAGCCGTGAACTCAACGGCTGATCGCGAAGGAGACGCATTACGTTTTGCGCCAGAGCCCGGAAATCTCCCACTTCCGAGAGTAGCCCGGTCTTTTCATGGGTGACGAAATACGGAATACTCTCCGGCGCAGTTGTGACCACAGGCGTGCCTGAGGCGAAGGCTTCAATGATTGACACGGGCATGTTATCCAGACGCGAAGCGTTAATAAAGATATCGGCCTGATCGTAGCAGTGACCGATCTGCTCGCGGGAGGCCACACCGGTGAAATTCACATTATGCAAGTTCAGCGTACGGACCAACTCCCGGATGTTCGACTCTTCCGGGCCAGTCCCGACAACATCGAGGTGGGCATCGGGAAATTCTCGCTTCACTTCCGCGAAGGCACGCACCACTACGTCAACACAATAGTAAGGATGAAATCCGCGCGTACAAACCAGATGGGGGCGCAGAGTGGCTCGAGGCCGAAAGTGGAATTGTGACATGTCAACGATATTTGGAACGACATCCGTGTGCAGGCGGAATGTCTCAAAAACATCTCTCAGATAGCCTGAAGGAACTGCAATCCGATCTGTGCGGGACAAAACAAAGACGGCGGTCATGGAGCGCCTAAGATGACCGGGAGCTTCTCCGCTTCGGTAGTTGATCAGTGTTTTTACACCGCGCAGACGGGCGATCAGCCATGCTGGGGCGGGAGCAACCAGAAACGAAGAGTAGGAAGCCGAGAAGATGTGGGCGACATTGGCGTTTTTCAAGTCCCGCCAAAGATTCCAAACATAGATTGGCTCGCGCAGGATGGTCCTTAGAAACGGAATTCGCGAGACCCAGGGCAATGCACGTGGAAATGGAGGATCAATGGCGAGGAAACGGCAGTCCACTTCAGGATCGCCTCTCCAGTGACGGAGGAGCAAGTCAGCCTGAACCGCCTGGCCTCCCACCCACTTCAGCGTCGGCGCCACGATCACTACCGAGAGGCGCGATCGTGGGCCATTGGCTTGCGGCGCCGAAAGGTGAGGCATCGTGGGCCCTCCTCCGATCCAGCAGCGCTATGTAAAGAGACTTATACTCACGGCTAATCTTCTCGAGAGCGAAGGTATCCCTGGCGAACTGTCGCGCATTCTGTCCGAGTTTCGCGCGTAATCCGGAATCGCGCAAGAGCTGAATGATAGCGTCCGCCAAGGGTTTTTCCGCCAAATGCGGCACCAGTACTCCGGTGTCCGTAGAAATCAGTTCCGAGTTGCCGCCTACATCCGTCGCGACGACAGCAACCCCAGCCGCCATAGATTCCAAAATGACGTTCGATAAGCTTTCTGACGACGATGCATTTACGGAAACGTCGAGGGAGGCAAGCAGCCCGGAGACATCGGTGCAATCTCCCAGGAAACGGACGCGATGCGCAATCCCCAGAGTGGCAGCCTGATTCTCGAACACGGAGCGAAGGGGCCCGTCTCCAGCGAGGATGAATTCCGCGTGAGGGACTTGCGACAGAACGTAGGCGGCAGCGCGCAGGAACAGGTCATGATTCTTGTACTCAGCATTCATGCGGGCGATCATGCCAACGCGCGGCGTGCCTGCGGTCCGAGGCAGCGCGGGAATTGCTTCTGCAAAAGCTTCCGGGTGTAGGGCATTGCCGATGACAGCGATCTTTCGTTCCGGGAAGCCATGCCTTGCGAGCTGGGAGGCCGCAGCGCGTGAATTGCAGACCACAATGTCGCAAAGCCGGAACACAGCATTCTGCGCCCGGCGTTTGGCAGGGCTCAACAAATCTCCAATCTGCCGCAGGCTTCCGATGACAACCGGAACGCCCGCCAGACGCGCCGCAGGAATCAATGTCAGGTTGGTGTAGAAATCAAAAGCATGTGCGATTTTTATGTGATTGTCTTTCAGATGCCGCGACAGTCGTGCCCGACTCCGCCACGACTGGATCCCATAGAGACTTCCGCCCAAACCAAACCGTGGCACGTCCGCGAAGAGGGCCCGGAGGGCGCCTTTTTCTTGAATACATCCGAGATGCAGCTGGAAGTCATGCCGGTCCAGGCCTTGGGCCAGAGCTGCGAATTGGCGCTCAGTGCCTCCGGTTTCGAAGCTGTTAATCATCAGAAAAACGCCGTGAGAGCCTTCCGAGGTTTGCCGAGTTGCGCTTGCCGTGATTGCGGGGCTCGTCGGAGCTTTGCTCAAGATTGCCGTCAGCTGGACCGAATCAGTAGGAGTGCCCGTCTGCTTGAGGGTTTCGAGGAAGTTGCGATGCCAAAGCTCGAACATCAGAAGCTGCCAGATCTGCCCCGAATAGTCGCGTCTGCCACTGAAATGTTCGTCCATCAAATGCCGGACGCCGCGTGGGTCGAAGAAGCCGCGTTGTAAAGTTCGCGGTTCGAGCAATGCGGTCTGAATCAGGTCTTTGAGCTCATTTCTCATCCAGTGTTTCAGAGGCAAGGCAAAGCCCTGCTTCCGACGATAAATGACCTCTGCCGGGATACCGACACGCTCAGCTAGTTGTCTCAGAATGTATTTTTGCTTGCCGCCCCGGAGCTTGTACTCCACGGGCAACGCGGCAACCCATTCCACAAACAAATGATCGAGTATGGGCACGCGAACTTCGAGCGAGGTCAGCATGCTCATGCGATCTACCTTGGTCAGAATGTCTTCGACCAAGTAAGTTTTCATATCCACATAGAGCATTTGGCTGATTGGGTCAGTAGCAGGAGCCTGATCGAAGTATTGCAACAGAATCTGCTGCGGATCTGCGCCATTGCGCGCGAGCGCGCTGAATTCGGGGGAGAGCAGTGGCACGTCGCGCTCAAGAGCCGGCATAAAGCACATTGAGTCCGCGTAACGCTCTTTCCAGGGCAGAGAAACGCTATAGGAGAATTTCCGTCCCGTTATGTTCCTGGGAAGCAGAGGGAAGACATGTTCGCGGTACTGCCTCCACAGTGCGGCAGGAACATGCTCAAAAATCCGGCGCCGCTCCTGGATACGGTAGCGGTCATAGCCGGCAAACAACTCGTCGCCACCATCTCCTGAAAGAGCAACCGTTACGTGTTGGCGTGCCAGACAGGAAACATAGTAGGTCGGCAACATGGACGAGTCGCCGAAAGGTTCTTCCAGTGAGCGCGTGAGTTTTTCGACGGTGCCAACTACGTCAGGGTCGAGGATGAGTTCTTGATGCTCAGTTCCAAACTTCTCAGCCACCATGCGAGCGTAATGCGACTCATTGAAATCGGCGTGCTTGAAGCCGATGGAGAAGGTCTTTACAGGTTTGGAGCTGGCGCGGGCCATCAGTGCAACGACTGTGGAAGAATCCGTACCACCACTGAGCAGGGCTCCAAGTGGCACGTCGGAAATTAAACGGATCCGCACAGCCTCAGCCAGGCGGTATTCCAGCTCTTCGAGACATTCTTGCTCGCTCCGGGGCACGTGTGTGTCGTACCGGGGGACGTCCCAGTACTGGCGCATCTGGAGATTGCCGGACTGAAACTGCAACAGATGTCCGGGTGGAAGCTTGCGGATCGACGTGAAGGCAGTTGCCGGACCAGGTATATATCCGAGATACATGTATTGCAGCAGCGCCTGGCGATCGACATCGGCGAGCTCCGGGGCTGCCGTAAGAATCGCCTTGATCTCTGATCCAAAGTACAGGCGGCCCTTATGCAGTGCGTAGTGCAAAGGCTTTTTGCCCAGACGGTCGCGAGCCAGGAGGAGTGAACGACGGCGCTCGTCAAAGAGAGCGAAGGCAAACATGCCGCGCAGTTTCTGAACGCAATCGGCTCCAAGGTCCTCATAGAGGTGGAGAATGGTCTCGGTATCGCTGTCGGTAGAGAACTTGTGGCCGCAGCTTTCAAGCTCAGGGCGGAGGTCGGGAAAGTTGTAGATTTCGCCGTTGAAGACTATCCACGCCGAGCGATCTTCGTTAAAGATGGGTTGGTGTCCGCCGGCAAGATCAATAATGCTGAGCCGCCGCATGCCCAGGCCGGCGCCGTCCCTGACGAAAATACCTTCTTCATCGGGCCCACGATGAACCATGCTGTCACACATGCGGCGCACGGCAGCATAGTCAATGGTGTGGTCATCTTTGCTGCCAACGATACCGGCGATTCCGCACATGGTCAGTCTTTCAGAGCTAATTGCGTGACACGTTCGTGATTCCGGCTGAAGTTGCCGTCATTCTGCTTCAGGCGATAGTCGCGGTAATCACCAGGATTACCTTCGCGACCGTCACATGCAGCGAGGATTATGTTGGTCATTTCGCGAGCGGAAACGAAATGAAGGATTTCTTTCCGTTCTCCAGCACCGTCCCCCAGTTCACGAAGAAAGCGGCGCATCGGCTCGCCAAGAACTGCTTGGCATTCCCGCGGATCCATGCCATGGCAATGCAATTTGATGAATAGCCAATCCGGACGGCCTCCCACACAGATTCGGGCCCGTTTCCAGAGTTTCAGGCGAGCCACGCTCAGAGGATAAGATGCTGTGATTCCAGCGTTCTCGATACCCAGAGATCGAGGTCTGTCGCGTTGCGGAGCAAAGTCCAGCATCAAGGGACCCTCAATTATGAGGGGGAAGATTTTAGGGGCGCGCCCGCACTCGAGATCGCGGCCGCGACGGTGTGCAGTGCGGCGGTTGAGCGGCAATTCACATTCGTAAATCGAATTGATCTTGGAAATCTGTGCCGGATGGAAACGTCCGGGAGGCAAAGTCAAATCTGCATAGCATCCGGTTTCGGCCAATATCTGCAGCTCACTGTCGACGCCGCAGAAGCGCCCACCGGCCGAATTGGCCAGCGCGTAATTCCCATGTACGAAACCGTAGCGTGGCAATTCGCGATCGCCTTCCATGAACGAAAGCGATCGGTGCTTTGAAACAAGGAGGTCACGGAATTGCTCCAGTTGGCGCCGTGTGTTCTCTTCGGTGTCCGGATTTGTTAGTCCGTGATGGAGATGAATCTCAATCTCGCCCCAGCCCGCGTGGCAATGTTCGGCGAGCTGCTCGACCAGACGCGAGTCGTATTGCTCAGCAGGATAAAAATACGTGTGCTTGAATGGATGGCCGTCGCTGTCGCGGAAAGCGTCGACCAATTGCGGATACTCGCGGCACCAATGATCGAGACGCCGCTCCTGCTCGTCATAACTCGCGTACGAGCCTGGCTTGCCGGGAAAGATCGCAGGTTCAAAATGATCTGCCATTGCGATCATCAGGTGCAGGTTATCGCGCGGCGGCAGTGAGCGGGTAACGCGCTGCATTGCATAAGCGGGCAGCCAGCGCAGCGTTGTGGAGATGTTGTGTATCACTTGGCGAGTTTTTGGCCGGCGCTTACGGCTTCCGGTAAGGCCTGCAGTTGCAACGCTTTGCGGGTTCTCTGATTGGTTCCGAGCATTTCCTCGCGGTAGAAGCGGGTTCGTGCCTTTGACTCCTATGGAAATATCAGCAACCGTCAAGTGCTCGAGTCCGCACGCTTCAAACCAGCGGAATACCTGTTCGTACGTGTGCTTGGATTGATATTTCGGGGAATACCAATCCAGTGTGTCCAGCAGGCGCACTTCCGGATCCTTATTCTTGCTGATCGGAAAGAGCAGATTGAGCGCGCCGGCCATCGGCTTCCCAAGGACAGGCACCGCGCGAAGGCCACGATCCAATCCGTGTAATGTTGGCACGGCAAGGCGCAACCCTCGGTGCAAAGTGCGCGGCGACATGCGGTGCGTCACTTTACGGTATTGATCACTGAAGCGGTACCAGTTGTTGTAGCCGCTGTACAACCACACGGCGATTTTCCCGCCCGGCTTGAGATACTGCGGCAGCAGCTTAAAGGCCTTTTCGCAATCGGGAGTGTGGTGCAGCACACCGATGCTATAGATCACGTCGAAGCTCTCAGGCGCAAATGGCAGGGCGAAGACATCAGCCTGTAGAGCAATGAACTCGCGATTCGCCAGGTTTGTTGCCGCCACTTCTGCCGCCGCGCTCAGATCGATTCCCACGACGCGTGCGCCCCATCGGGTTGCCACCTCGGCGAATCGGCCCATTCCGCAGCCCACATCCAACACCAGCTTGCCTTGCAGTTCTTCCGGCCTGAGTCCTGTCTTCTTGCGAAAATCCCACTCGGAAGCGGGTGGATTCAATTGAGTTTTGTCGAAGGCTCGCCACTGGTAAGCAAAGCTGTCCGCGTAACTGTGCTCCTCGACAAAACGGAGTACGTGCCGGACTTCAGGGAATTTCCGGCCACAACCGGAACACGCCAAGCCCGGTTCCTGTACAACAAGGCAGGAGCCGCAAGCAATGCATCGCATCAATGGAACTACATCAGCGAACATAGCTGAGCCCATTTGTGGTCGCATAAATATCTGTATCGTGCACTGACGGCACCCGCACCAGCGGAGAACGAGTCTCCGGGCCTTGTCGTTCCTTAACCATAGCTAACAGCACAGACGTGTAGGATCCTTCGGAAGCGCTGAATGCTGGGCACCAAAACGAACGTCAAATATCCAGGCCACATAAACCTTCGAGAACCCCAGAGCGCAGCTAAATTTCAGTTTCTCTCCAACATCAAAGCGTACTTAACGGCTGAGGGCGGCACATTGGCGGTGCGTTCGAGTACCCGCAGGAACTTGTCACTGACGTTGGACCAGTCATATTGCGATTCGAGCGCAGCTGCTGCCCGTCCGTAAGCGTTCCGCAGTGCGTGATCGTTAAGGAACGTCGAGACAGCACCGGCAAAGCTGTCCGGGTCGTCGGCGAAAATAATGTCACGCCCATTGTGAACATCCAGTCCTTCTGCTCCGATCGAGGTTGAGACGACCGCTTTGCCCATCGCCATAGCTTCATAGATTTTCAGGCGTGTACCGCCCCCAATCCGCAGCGGTACAACCACTACGGTAGCGGATCTCAAGTGATCGGCAACGGAGGGAACTGATCCTGTAACTTGAACCGCAGCCGACTCCAGCATCCGAATGCGATTTCCCGGATTTCTGCCAACAATGCGGAATCGCGCGGCGGGAGTTTTGGCGAGGACCGCAGGCCAGATCTCACGGCAAAAGTACTCGACCGCATCGATGTTTGGTTCCCAATCCATGGCTCCAACGAACACGACCAGCGGTGCCGCCGCATCCGCCGACCAGTCCGGCTGGTATTGCTGCAAATCAACGCCGGTGGGCACCACGGTAATCCGTGACGGCTCAATCCATGCGCTCATCAGTTGCCTGTCATGTTCGGAAACCGCGATTACATGTTGGAATTTTCGAACCATGCCCCGCTCGTAGGCGAGCATCTTCGCGAACTCGAGACGGTACACCGGCCTGCTTGCCAAACTGGTAGCGGTAGCCGCATGGCGGCGCCATATTTCGCTCTCTACGTTGTGCTGAAAGAGCAATGCAGGCATGGATAGTTTTGCGGGGAGGTTAACGGCTGCATCCAGAAAATCACAGATCGTGACATCAAAGTCTCGTTCCCGGAGACACGTGTTCAACTGCTGCTTCACACGAGGGGAGGCAAATCGGCTCACCGCGTAAGGGGCCGGTGATGGTAGGTGGCAAAGGTAATCGATGCTGCGCCTGATGCCGCTCAGCTTGGGTTTTCCGCTCCACAGGCAAACCGCATGCGGGAACTGGCGAGTGAGTTCCTGTTCATAGTCAGGATCGGGCTGCCCATCGTAGTAGGAGAAAAACGTAAGCTCGTTATTTGTCGCGAGGTGCCTCAGGATATGGTACGAACGTATATTGCCGCCGCTGTGGACGGGCAGGATTTTGTCCGCTTTGATCCAAAGGATTTTCAATACTCACCCAACGTTTGTGAGGCGGGGTATCTTCCGCTCTACTGCCGTACCCGTTCGTCCCATATTTGCCACATCTGTTTGCGCCTCACGCACCCATACAACTTTCCGGCCAGTGACAAAGTTCAGAAATGCCACCAGGGCAGCCGTATTGAGCAGGAGAAACGTAAGCCCAGCATCCGAAATTCTGCTCAGCGGGCCGGTGTTGACGTGCGCCAGGGCCAAAAGGCTCAATCCGTAACAAGCGATTTGCACAACCAGGATGCTTCGATAAAACGGTTCGGTGATCAACGCTGAAGTGATCAACAAGATCAGGAGCGCAAATGGCACTAGTAAGCGAAGCACCTTGTGACTGATGAACTCGAAGCGAAGAGGATTCGATGCACTCAGCAGCCATGGGGCAAGCCGCAACAGCTGATAATTTCCGCTCAGGGTTCGTACTTTACGGGCAAATTCGCGATCACGGCCGAGGTTAGGAAGATCCCAGGCCCTTGCGCGTGGCTCGAACACAACCCGCTTGCCCTGCCGGGCTACGTGCATGGGAACATAAACGTCATCCAGAATGGTGCCAGGCGGCAACGCCGGGATCAGTTCGCGCCTCACGGCATACAGAGCGCCTGTTGCTCCGACCACGGAACCGGAGCGCGATTCCAGGTCGCGGATCATTTTTTCGATCACCCAGTAGAGACCAGTGCCGCGGCTTGTCTGTCCGGAATCTGGATCTCCCAGCATCAGCTCGCCACTCACGCATCCAATGCTCGGATCCGCGAAATTCTCCATCAGCCTGGCCACAGCGCTTTTCTCTAGCAACTGTCTTGCGTCGCTAAAGATTACAATTTCGCCCTGTGCCAGCTGCAACGCATCGTTCAGTCCGGCAGCCTTCCCTCTCGATAATTGGTTCAGCACAACATTTACGCGGGGATTTTGAGCGTACTTGCGAAGAATGGCGTCTGTGCCGTCCGAAGAACCGTCAGACACAACCACGACGTCCAGTCGCTCTTGCGGATAATCGGCCGCTAACAAGTTTTCGAGCTTCGGTTCGAGGACTTGCGCTTCGTCGCGGACCACCATCACGAATGAGGCCGAAGCCTGGAGTGGTCCGGAGTTGACACGCTGACGACGCCACCTGCACCGCAACCAGAGCCAGCCGGGATATCCCAAGTAGGTGTATGCGATGAGCAGGGCCGATGCCCAGAAAATCCATTTCATTGCGCGCCCCGGCCCAGCAGCACAATTTTGATGGTCTCGAACATCACCAGCAGGTCCAGCCCGACCGAGGCGTTCTTGATATAGAACAAGTCGTATTGCAGTTTTTCCCGCGCGTCTTCCAATGTATTCCCGTACTTGTAGCGCACCTGCGCCCAGCCAGTAATGCCCGGCCTGACAACGTGCCGGACTCCGTAGTACGGAATCTCGCGAGTGAGCCATTCCACGAATTCTGGCCGCTCGGGTCGCGGCCCCACAAATGCCATGTCGCCTTTGAGCACACACCACAGTTGTGGGATCTCATCCAGTCGGGTGATACGTAAGAAGCGTCCTGCAGATGTAATGCGAGGATCGTCGTCATTCGCCCAAGTGGCGCCGGTATCGGCTTCTGCATCCTGGCGCATCGTGCGGAATTTGTAACAGTGAAATTTAGTTCCGCCGCGCCCTACCCGCCTTTGCCGGTACAGGATGGGCCCGGGTGAATCCAGCTTGATGGCCAGCAGGATCAACGGAATAATCGGCAGCACCAACATCAGCAGCAGTGCAGAAGCAAGAAGGGAAAACAGCCGCCGCAAGAGCATCCAGCCGGCACGGAACCGGAATCCTTCCGCGAAGATCAGCCAGCTCGGATAAAGCTGTTCGACCTCGATTCTGCCGGACATCTTTTCCAACCAGGAGGTCGCTTCTTCAATTTTCACTCCGTGCAGGCGAAGCAGCAGCAACTCTTGAACTGGGATTGTTCCACGGCGATCCGGCATTGCGACTATTACACGATGAGCCCTGCGTTCACGGGCGGTTTGAGTGAGGTGCGTGGCAGCTGCTTCGAGCGTAAAGGCGCCTTCCAGGTTGCCGGTCCAGCCTACGACTTCAACACCCAAGTCAGAACGTGAACGCAAGCCCAGCACCAGCCGCTGCGCCCGCTCGCCGGTGCCCAAGACGTACACGCGCTCGCGCAAATAGGGTTGGCGTGACAGCCAGGTGTAGGTACTTCGCCAGACGAAAAGACCGATGGTGAGAATCACTAATCCGAGCAGGCCAGAGTCTCCAGCGGGTACCGCATGGGGAAACAGAAATCCGATCGCGGCGAGAGAAAATGCGACCAACCCAAGCACAAGCAATAGGCGAAAAAGCTGATCCCACTTGGCGCTGAAGCTTGTAGCGTCGTAAAGATCGAACCAATGTGAGAACAGCAGCACGATGAATGTGATGAAGAGAATCTGATAGTAGCCGTACTGGAAATTGAGGACGAGATAGCTATCTTCGGCGAACACCAGCCAGATAGCCACCAGAAACGAGGTCCAGACCACCAGCGCCTCGCCCACCAGCAAAATTAGTGTGCGAACCGGGTAGTAAACGTTGAAGAGCCGAATCACGCGCTATCCTTGCGACTCTTGCCTGCCATTCGTGCGGCCGTAGGTCGCGTAGTAATACTGCGTGTATGAGGATTCTGTAGAGATACCGTTCAGGACCACACCTACCAGATGCTTGTCCCGGAACTCCTGCCGCGCTTTGCGAGCCACGTCGCAGGGTGTGGCATTGGAACGTACTACCATCAGAACTCCATCGCAGTAATTGGCGAGCAGGCCGGCGTCCGATACCGGAACCGCCGGAGGCGAGTCGATGATGATCCAGTCAAACAAGGGTTCCACGCGGTTGAGAAGGAACCGCATGCGGCCGTTAGCCACCAATTCCGCCGGATTTCCGATGGTGCGTCCGGATGGAATGAAAAACAGATTTTCCATTGGCCCACGTTGAATCACCCCGAATTCATCCTTCTCCCCGAGCAGGTAGTCGGACAGGCCGGGAGTGGGAGATGTTCCCAAAGCGTCATGCAGACGCGAGCCACGGAGGTCGCTGTCAATCAGGAGGGCGCGGCGCCCTTCCTGGCGGACCATGACCTGGGCCAGATTCGCTGCGACGAAAGACTTCCCTTCCTTTGGCAGCGGGCTGGTGACGAGCACCTTTTTCAATGACTGTTTTTCCCGTATCTGATGAAGCCGCGAGCGCAGAGTGCGAAACTCTTCGCTGCCGTATTCCTGTTCTTCCGGATTGAAAAACAGCATGGTCTTCCGGTCCGGTGACCAGCGGCCCTGAGGGCAGCGCGCGAACAGCGTGTCCAAGGTATAGGGCGAGGTGAATGAGGGAATACCGGTTGCGGCCGGTGCAGATGTGCCCTCTGCGTGCCGAGCGACCGCTGCCATGGGATCCGTGACGGCAGGCTCCGCTGGCTGCAGGGGTTCAACTAGCCTCCCTCCCTGAGAAGTTACCCTTTGCTCTTCCGCCTTCTTCAGGGCTTCATGAATCCGGCTCATATTTTCCTTTCTTTGGGGAGGTGTTGTTCTGATTGCCGTAATCGGTCGGCGAGACTTGCCAAAGTCTTCAAAGCTTCCACCAGATCAAATTTCTCCGCGCCGTTGGGGGGCGGAGGCGTGCCCGTAAGCTGAGAGGTATTGTTGTCGCTCAGATCAAAATCGCGGGCGACCGAGTCGACCACATTGGCCCTAACCAGCTTCTGCTGATCCACGAATGCACTCACCAGGCAGTGCTCACAGAGCAGGTTCACGACGCGGGGAATGCCCTGAGCGTAGCTATGGATTGCGAGTACTGCCTCAGGATCGAAAATCTGTTGCCCATTGGATCCGGCGATGCGCAACCGTTGCGTGACGTAGGCTTTCGTCTCTTCCAAGGAAAGCGGATGCGTTTTGGCGCGCAATGTCAGCCTTTGCCGCAACTGTCGCAAATGCGGCTGCTTGAGGCGTTGCTCTAGTTCCGGTTGGCCGACCAGCACGATTTGCATCAACTTTTCAGTGAAGGTCTCGAGATTCGTCATCATGCGAATTTCTTCGAGCACTTCATCGGATAAGTTCTGAGCCTCATCAATGATGAGGACGGCGGTTTCTCCGGCGCGATACCGGTCCAGCAGCCAGTTGTAAAGGCGAAGCAGAACCTGGCTCTTGGCTCGCGAATCGCAGGCAATGCCGAAATCCGTCATCATGTAGTCGAGGAATTGCGGTACATTCATCCGCGAATTGAACATGAAAGCAGTGGCCACCTGCTGCAGCCGCAGCCATTCCAGCAATTTATTGATCAGAGTGGTCTTGCCGGTGCCCACTTCCCCGGTTAACAAGACGAAGCCTTTACGGCTCTGGATGCCATAGGTCAAGCAGGCCAAGGCCTCCTCGGTGTGCCGCGTCAGGAACAGATATCGCGGGTCCGGGTTGACGTTGAAGGGATTGGCTCGCAGTCCAAAAAAATCTTTGTACATTTCCTTAAACCTCGACAGGCTCTCTCTTATTTTCCTTTTCAGGCCTGCCTCGACTGACCGGTCCGCCGTTGCGGCGATCGCCATCGGCTCCAATCCAGGGAACCGAGGCCAGCAGCGGCAACTCAAGAACGGCAAGCACATCCTGCTCGCTGCGAATCGCTTTATCGCGAAGCTCCAGCCAGAGAGTAAGGATCATTCCCAGTCCCACCCCCGCTCCCAGTCCTCCCCCCGCGAACAGCCAGCGGCTGGGGAAGCTCGGCTTGTCCGGCAAAACCGCAGGATTCAGCAACCGCATCTGTTCGCCCTGTTGGCGGCGCTCCATGTCGGTTTGCATCTCGGACTCGCTCTTCTTCGCTAACAGATCGTTGTAAAACTTGTGCGCGGTCTCGTAATCGCGGGTTAGCTGCTTGTACTGCTCTTCCACAGCCGGGCTGAGAGCCACCCGCCCCTGGTATGCGCGGATCTGATCCTGAAGTGTCTTCTCGCGCGCGCTAGCCTGAGTTATCACTTGCTCATACTGATGAATCTGCATCCGCAACTGCCGGATTTCCGGCGGTTCGGAGCTGTCAGCCTTTTCAACCTTGTCGGTTGTGTCCGTTCCCTGCGACGAGTCCGAATTAATTTCTTTGAGTTTGCGCTGCAGCTCTGCAATATCGCGCTTCGTTTTCACCACATCCGGATGATCATCCGTGTAGCGCGCCTGCAGCGTGATCAATTGACTCTGCAAGGACGCGAGTTGCTGTTCGAGTGCCTGTGGATTCGTGGAACTCTGGGTCGACTTCCAGGCTGCCAACTGCTGGGCCAGGATTGACGCGGTGTAAGCTTTGTCCTGCTGCGCCCGGTTCAGGGTCTGAGTATTGGCATCCAGTTGCGAATTGAAGCCCATGAGAATTTTGAGGTTGTTATCCTCGTCTCCTGGCAACTGACCGATGTATTGTTTCTTGAACGTCGCCAGCTTGCTGTCCTGATCGTCGAGATTGCGCTTGGCCTCTTCCACTTGTCGCGACAGAAAATCAGTCGTGCTTTGCGCTACCTGCTCGCGCAGTCTGAGATTCTCTTCCAACAACATGGACGTGAGTTCACCGCAGATCTGCTGTGCTTCGCGCGGATTATCGTCTGTGAAATTCACATAAAAGCCCGGCATGTCGCCGTTTTGCCGGCGTTTCTTAGCCGTGGTGGTACTAGTTTCCACCGGATCAATCGAAAAGTTCTGACGAATACCGTCCACGGCTTCATCGACGCTCCGGCCCTTGGCCAGACCTAACCGGTCGATCAACGGCTGCAAGCGGGAACGGCTGAGGACTTGCTGTTGCATGGTGGTGATCCGCTGGGCAATGTCTTCGGTGACGACCGGCTTCACGTAGCCCTCGGGGACCTTCTGCTCTTCCACCAGCACCAGTGACTGGGAGGTGTATTTGGGCGAGAAGGCAAATGAGACCAGAAATCCAACTAGCGGCGCCACTAACGCGGGAATCAAAATCACCTTCATCCGCCGGCGCAACATCGCCAGGTAATCGTCAATATTCAATTCGCGATTTTCAATCATTCTGTTTCCTTCAGGCCATTCGTCCCCGAACGGCCAAGAATCTAATCCAGCCGGATCGGACGAGGGTGCCAATCCAGCCCAACGGTTGCGATATGCCGCTGCGAAGTGCCGCCGCACGGCCCGGACAGGGTCGTGCACGAATTGTCGAATCTAACATCGTTGAATTGATAGCTTATGAACAGCCGGAACTGTCGTCCCAAAGGCCGGTGCACGGCGCCACCGGCAAAGACGTAATCGAAATGTTTAGCAGATACAGTGGCGATCGCAGGCTGAATCCGGCTGCTACGCGTGTAGCCGACATCGGCTGTCATGCTCCAGACACGATTTATGGGCCTACCCATTGAAAGCTCGGCAATATCAGTGGCGGCCCCAAGGAAAAAGCCGGAGCCGGCGGTGTTGTGACGGGAATAGGAAAGCCCCACTGTGGTCCTGGGAAAGCGGTAGCGAAGTCTCACCCGCCCGTTGCCGGAAACACTCTGGGTTGGACCGAGCAGCGGATTGTTTATCGTAGTAAATTGTGGGCCGCCGCCTATCAGAAAATCCAATCGTCCGGAAATTCGGCGGCCATAGAGCAGGTTGACGATCTGAGTCCGGAATGCGCTGCCCGGAAAATTGGGGTATTCGAAACGCTGAAAACCGTAAGCCAGCGCCACATGGTCCCTACGAGTTAGCTGGTAGTTGTATCCAGCCTGCGCGGCAATCTGGCGGCTGTTTACGAATCCAGCCGAATCATCGATGAAATGCACCAAACCGTAGCTGCCAGCGGCGGTGATGGACGATCTGCGGCTCAGCGACTGCGCCACCTCCAACGCCGTAGAATTCGTGATCCGAGGCTCCTGACCTAAGGATCCGAACTGCCCTGCTCCAAAAATGCCGCCCAACACGCTTCCCGCTATGCCGCCCAGATTGCCGAAACCGCCGCCCAAGCCACCGGATCCTGCGCCTCCGTAAGCTCCGTAGCCAAATGCGCCCTCCGGCAAATAACTGAAGCTGTCCCGAATCGCGAGTTGTCCGGTACGCCACATTACGCGCTGACCTGCATCAAGCTGTTGCAGCAAATGAGCGTTGCGGCCATGGATCGTATAAAAACCGGCGCCGCCGACGTACTCCAAGTCGGTCTCGTAGTGCCCCCACAACCTCTGCAAAAAAAGCGTGCCCACGGCCCGCGTTACCCCATGGATGGCAGCATTGCCGGTCTTGCCTTCAATATTCGAGTCCACCGATTCACTTACGTGTACTCCCGGAACCAGGAAGCTGCGTGTGGTGGCGCGGGGCTCCAGAGATGGCTGGTCCAGGCCGGTAAGCGGAGGATTCTCACTGGAAATTCCAATATCGTTTTGACCGTAAGCAGGAACCGCCCCGGTCGAAGGCGCAGTCTGCTGGCTGCTCTCCCCGGACTGCGGGCTGTCGCTCTGGGCCCAGGCACCCGCCGATGCCATGGCCAGCAATATCAATGAGCAAAGTGTCCAAAATCTCCGCATCTCACCTCTGTCCGAATAGCCTGATCGGTAACTGTGGTTCACGGAACAACAATCGTATCCCCGGGTTTCAGCAGGATGTTCTGGTTCACTGCCTCGCCTTTCACAAGAGCCTTGTAATTAATCGGTATCTTGTTTTGTTTTCCACTTTCCATCCGCAGCAAATAAATTCCTTTCAGATTCGCAAATTGAGTGAAGCCCGCACTGGCCAACGCCTGAAGAACAGTCATGTTGGGCAGCAGCGGCATCGCCCCTGTGTGCAGAACTTCGCCGGTAACGTAAAAGCGTTGGCTGTTCATCTGCGTGACCACCACGGTTACGCGCGGATCAGTAACGTATTTCTTCAACTTCTCGGAAATGGAGGCGGCCAGCTGCATGGGAGTCAATCCGGCTGCCTGCACGTCGTTCAATAACGGCATCGAGATCATGCCATCCGGCCGGACCGGCAGGGTGACGGTAAGGCTCTGCTCTTTCCATACATCGATGTGCAATGTGTCATCTGCCCCCATAAGGTAGGTCGGCGACGCAGCGTTCTTGGGTTGCTGAACCGTCGCCCCGCTGCTGTCTTTGGCTTTCTCTGCAGGGGCGTCATTGTTGTTCTGACCGACAGCAACCGTACCAGCAAGCAGCAGCACTGCGGTGCATCTGAACATTGCTTTCATTCGATTCCCCATGCCTTAGGACGATCCGTTTCGCCGTAGCCAATATTCTTGAGCTTATACAGCAGCGCCTTATAACTTATTTGCAGTTCTTGCGCTGCTCTGCGGCGATTCCATCGCGTGCGCGTCAGCACGCTCAAAATTAGTTCCTTCTCGGCTTCGCGGGAGGCCGCCCGGGCCGCCTGCTTCAGGGAAACCCGCTCTCCATTGCCATTGCGGTCAGGCTTGGTGAGCACCGCCCGCAGACCGCCCATGGCAACCGCCTCATCCCCCAACGCTACGATGGCCTTGGCCACGTCCTCCAGTTCGCGGATGTTTCCCGGCCAGGCATAATGTTCAAATAATTGCCGCGTTTCAGCACTGAGCGTGGGGGCGGGACGGTCAAATTCGTGTGCGTATTTCGCCAGAAAGAAACTGGTCAGTAAGGGAATATCTTCCCTTCGCTGACGAAGCGGCGGCAAACGCAGGCAGACACTGCTGATACGGTAATAAAGATCCTCACGGAAGCGTCCTGAGCGAACCTCTACTTCGAGATCACGGGCGCTACCACAAATTACGCGTGCCCAGGGGTGCGCTCTTCCGTTGCCTTCAACATTCGATAGGGTTTCTAACAACCTGCCTTGACATTCGGAACTCAAATCACCGACCTCTTCAAAAAACAGAGTCCCTGTGGCAAACCGGCCATCCAGCCGTGCTTTTAGCACATCTTCTGCCACCAGATTTGCACATCCGATGAGCTGAAAGCTCCCTGCTTCTTGTGGAGAGATCTCATGGATGCGTCGCGCCAGCGTGCGTTTTCCTGAACCTGCCTCCCCCAGCAAAAGCACAAGCATCGGGCGTGCGGCCAATTCGCGGACCATCACTTCCAGTGCCCGCATGCACGGGCTGTCCGCTTCGACGAATAGGGTCGCAAACGCCGCTGGGTTCGCCCATGATTCAATCCGCGCAGGGGAATGGCTTGCCATTGTTGGCTCCGGAAACTTGCGAAATGTAGGCCGGAAAACTCCTCTTACACCAGCAGCACGGCTTGTACCAATGCCGCGGCATCGGCGGGAACTCCTCCTGCCGAGCAAGCTTATGTTTTTCATACATTTGCCAGTATGCTTGCTTGGCCCATGATCCAACCTTGGGCTAAACCTACATCAAGGGGAGGATTAAATGGAAAAATTTTTCACATTCTGTGGTCACTACGGGTGGCAACCAAGGTAACCACTGACAGGAAATAGCTCCTAAACGCCGCTGCTTGCATTCCCAGTTACTACCTCTCTGTTGGCGAGTAAGGTTGCTGGCCCTGCACGACGTTTGTTGCTGTCAATCCATCATCATTGGCAATTTCCTGTTATCTGGCTGATTTGATAGAAAAAATACTCCCGGAAGTCGTGCCCGGTTCCCCGCCTAGCTCTGCTACTCTGAAACTAGAAGCTTAGAAAATCCTGGTGGCGCGCTGATCCGGCGCGCCTTTTCTATTTTTCAACTACAGCGTTTCCGAAATCGCTGCCGACGGATGCGCCCGGCTACTCACGGTAAGTCTGAGTCTCTCGCGATGAAAGAAACTCTTGCTTACTGTTCGCGGCCACTGCCGCCTTGGGGCAATCAGTCCAGAGCGGCGTCTCCACGACTGCCGGGGGTGCCAGCTGGGGAAGTTCACATCTCTGCGGACCACTCTGGTTACGCTTGCTCACGCACAGACTTGGCGGCTTTACCCAATCTAGCAGTTTCACCGCAGGCAGGCGGAAACACGTGTGCGGCAGGTTCTCTGACAGCATGCGGGAACTTGAGCGGGACCAACACTCTGATGATCGATCCTGACTTCAATACACGGGTCGTCCGCGTCACGGATGCAAATACTAACCCCGGGCATCTCAATTTTACCTACACCGCAGGGATAGGGATAGGCGGTTCAGGGGTTGCATTGGCTCCTATCAGGGAATTCTGCACTTCTGGCGATGAACGCCTGCCCCCAGGCCCACTTGTGGTGGACATTGGACGGAAGGATTTAGCCACGTCATCAATAACGGCAACGGACCTCCGTTTGGGCAATTGGACCAGCCGTACCTTTGCAGCCCTCCTCGGCCACGCTACTTGTCCGTCCCATGGTCCCGGCGTGCGCCGCCAACAGCAACACCCCATCCTGCTTACCCGGCGATCAGGACACACATCCAGCGTGGAACTACAATCCTGGAGACGACTCGACTCCGGTGTTTTCTTCGAGCTACGGACCGACTTTGCCTGTTCTCAGACCATGGTACAACGAAATAACTGCCGTACCCTCAACCCCCGGTGCGATGCGGCGTTTCGCGCACAACTTCAACAGTTCCCAGTCCTCTAACTTCTCCGTACAGTATGCGATTGGCGCCGTTTCGCAAGACGGCAGGTTCTATCTATTTATCGGACTGGCCGGGGACTCTAGGCTCAAGCAGTGGAGCCTCAAATTGTACGTTGACTAGTAATTGCCGCGGAGACGTGTTCGTGGTCGAATTGAAGTGAGCGAGACTCGGTCAGCTTAGAATGAGCCAATTGCTCTCAGCCTCACCTTACCCACTCTCAAGCCAACGCGCTACACCAGGTGATTTCAAAATGCCAGCCCTTCCTAGCTCCCGGCCAATTTGAACCCAATCTAGAGTTCGCATATTCTTGCGCTAGGTTGAACTCTTAAATTATGGGTCCAGCGGCGCAAGTGGCCCCAGCTTCGTTATCCAAACCCACGCTGCAAGCGAGGTGGTGGCAAGCGGTTGTCCTATTCATTCTGGTAGGCTGGCTCTACGCTTCAATCCTAAGCCGGCTCGCCAATCAGTGGTCGCACGATCCAAACTTTTCTCATGGGTTTTTCGTGCCGGCGTTCTCGCTATTTGTACTCTGGCAGGAGCGATCCCGGCTCTCGGCTTTGCCTCTAAAACCATCCTGGGCGGGCCTGCCGATCGTGGCCCTGGCCGTTTTCATGCTCATCTTGGGAAATCTTGGCGCGGAGCTTTTTCTCTCTCGTGTCTCCCTGCTTTTGCTGATTGCTGGTCTGGTGATTTTCTTTCTGGGATGGCAGCACTTTCGCGCCGTGCTCTTCCCTTGGGCCTTCCTCATTCTGATGGTCCCGATTCCCTCCATTGTCTTCAATCAGATCACGTTTCCTTTACAGTTGCTGGCGTCCAAAATCGCCAGCAATGTGTTGCCCCTCGCGGGAGTGCCCGTGCTGCGCGAAGGCAATGTCATCGGGCTTCCGCTCATGCAACTGGAAGTTGCAGAAGCCTGCAGCGGTATTCGCTCCTTGCTTTCTCTGGCCACTTTGACCATCATTTATGGATATCTGATGGAATCCCGAATCTGGATCCGGGTCCTGCTCGCCGTTGCATCGATACCGATCGCCGTTGCAGCCAACAGTTTCAGGATTGTTGGCACAGGTCTTCTTGTGCAGTACTGGGACCCTGAGAAAGCCGAGGGGTTTTTCCACTTATTTTCAGGCTGGCTCATTTTTGTGATGTCTCTGGCTATGTTGTTCGTAGTACACAGACTGCTGCGTGCTATGTTCGTGAAAGATGCGGCTCAGTCGTGAAATCTCATTTGCGATTCGCGGTTGTTGTTGCGGTACTTTTAGCGGCAGCGTTGTTCCTGCACGCGCGCTCACGCAAAGAAGTCATTGCACCCCGCGAACCTCTGGCTTCGTTTCCGCGCACCCTGGGTGCCTGGACAGGAACTGATGTTCCCATTGCACAGGATGCTCTGGAGGTCCTTGGCTCGGGAGACTTCCTGTTGCGCGTCTACCAGAATCCAGCCGCGCCGCAACCCTATGTGGACGTGTTCATCGCCTATTTCGCCAGCCAACGGACGGGCGATACGATTCATTCACCCAAGCACTGTCTGCCGGGAGCCGGCTGGTTTCCGGTTGAGTCCAGTCGCGTGACAATTTCTCTACCCGGAAAGTCACCCTATCCGGCCAACCGTTACGTCATCGCCAAGGGCGATGACCGCCAGCTCGTCTTATATTGGTATCTGGCGCATAATCGGGCGGTTGCGAGTGAGTATTGGGCGAAGTTCTATCTGGTGGCGGATGCCATCCGCATGAATCGCAGTGACGGCGCTCTTGTCCGGATCACAACGCCGTTACGCGGAGGAGAGGCCATGGAATCGGCTGAAAAGCGACTGCTTTCGCTGGCAGCAGACGCCGAGCCATATTTTAATCGCTACATTCCGCGTTAACGAGAGTCACGCAGATCCCTTCAGCATTCCAATGATGAAATGGCTCGATCGTGAACCCGGGCAGTATCCGCTTTGTGACGGGAGTAACTTTTTGCAACTCGTCTGTGTGCCTTACCCTGTTAAGTTACCCGTTGACGGTATTCTTACCAGCGCCTTGCGCTCGGGTTGGGAGATTTGTAAATGAGGCTTTCTTCTATTTGCCGGCTGGTTCTCGTTTTGGGGCTGGCCATTACGTCATTCGTCGCCTGTTCACGCGATCCCAATGTTCGCAAACAAAAGTATTTTGAGAGCGGCCAGCGTTATTTTGATAAAGAAAAATATCGCGAAGCCTCGATCCAGTTCGGCAACGCAGTTCAGGTGGACCCCCGTTTTGCTCAAGGCCATTACCGGCTCGCCCAGAGCTTTCTCAAGCTGCAGCAATGGACCCGGGCCTATCAGGAACTCAACCGAACGGTGGAGTTGGACCCTGAGAATTATCAGGCCCGCGTTGACCTTGCTAATCTGCTGATTGCCGGGCACGACCTCAAGCAGGCGCAGGAGCACATTGACCTGCTCCTCAGCAAACAACCTAATGATCCGCAAGTGCATGAAGCGATCGCTAACCTGCTTTCCGCGCAGCAAGACTTTCCCGCCGCTATCAAGGAAATTCAGAAATCGATCAGCCTCGGCCCCGATCGCTGGGAAGCCTATCTGAACCTGGCCCTGCTACAAATGAGAACCAACCAGATGGATGCCGCTGAAGGCAACCTGAAGAAAGCTGTGCAGCTGAATCCCCAGGCGATGAATGCACAGCTGGCGCTCGGCGGCTACTATCAGGCGCGTAATCGGCTGACTGAGGCCGAGGAGCAGTATCGGCGTGCCATCAATGTTGATGCTAAGAGTCCGGACCCGCGCGCCGCTCTTGCCAAACTCTATTTAGCGGAAGGAAAAAGATCGGAAACAGAAGAGTTTTTGAAGCAAGTGAAGCGTGATCTGCCGGAGAATTCTGTCGGCTATCGCATGTTGGGGGACTTCTATTTCGCTACCGGCGATCTGGACAAGGCGACGGCAGAATACGGGTTGCTCTACAGCGAGCATCCAAAAGATGTTCAGGTGAAAAAGAATTATGTCCAATTGCTTATCTTGAAAAATCGCCTTGACGAGGCTCGCAAGCTCAACGATGAACTGTTAAAGGCGAACCCCAACGACAACGAGGCGCTGGTCTACCGCGGCCAAATTCAAATTCGCGACGGGCATGCAAATGAGGCAACTCAGACCCTGCAAACTGCCCTAAAAAACGATCCTGATAGCGGTGTAGCACATTTCCATCTAGGTCTGGCGTTCGATCAGTTGGGCAATCTGGCCCGAGCTGAGAGCGAGTGGCGCGATGCGGTGCGCTGGCGTCCCGAGCTGGTAGAGGCTCATCGCGCGTTGGCGGCGGCCGCTTTGCGCCGAGGCGACATGGATGCCTTAGAGCAGAGCGCCAAACAAGTCCTCGATTTGCAGCCACTTTCACCTGATGGCTACGCTTTGCGCGCGGTTTCCAATATCGCGCGAAAACGGTTTGCACCGGCGGAAGAGGATATCCACAAGGCGATTGAGGTCGCGCCCCAAAGTCCTGTGGGTTACGTGCAGATGGGTAACCTGAAGCTCGTGCAGAAGCAGTTCGTGGAGGCGGAGAAGGCCTATCAGCAGGCATTAGAGAAGGATCCCCGCTCCACGGACGCGCTTGGTGGGTTGATGAACACCTATCTCGCGCAGAACCAGCCGGACAAAGCGGTAGCCACCGCCAACAGCCAGATCTCCAAGGTCTCCAACAGTAGCGCCTTCTACGACCTGCTGGGAACCGTCCTCCTGAACAATAAAAAAGATATGAAAGGAGCGGAAGCTGCGTTAAAGAAAGCAGCCGAACTTGATAAAAACAATTCTGACGCGCTCCTGAAATTAGGGCGGGTGCAGGTCGCCAAAGGTGCAACTGACGAAGCCATTGCCACCTACCAGAACTCGATCAAGAATAATCCCAACGAAGCCAGCTTCTACATTCTGATGGGTGAGCTTTATGAATCGAAAAAAGACTGGCAGAAGGCCAAAGACGCTTATCAGAAAGCTCTGGATTTGAAGCCAGACAACCCGCTCGCCTCCAACAATCTCGCCTATGTGATGCTCGAGACTGGGGGCAATGTCGACGTCGCACTCTCGCTCGCTCAGACTGCGCGTCGCGGAATGCCCGATTCTCCGAACGCCGCCGACACCTTGGGTTGGGTCCTTTATCAGAAGGGCGCTTACCAGTCGGCCATTGACCTTTTTCAGGAAGCGCTGAAGCTGGCTGAGAAAACCAAGGCGCCTGAAGATGCCACGGTCCACTATCACCTCGGTTTGGCTTACGAGAAAGCGGAGAAGCCTACCCTGGCCCGCCAACACCTGGAACGGGTGCTGAAAATCAATCCCAACTACTCCGCGGCTGACGACGTGAGAAAAGCATTAGCCCAGCTGAAGTCCTAAACGTCCCGTGCTGTCCCCGTACGAAAGCCTCCAGAGCTGGGGGAGGATTATCATCTATTAGTCCGCCATGCTCCCGTTCAAGCTGGTTTACCGCGATGGCTACTATCTTCCGATTGGTGCGCATGTATTTCCGGCGGAAAAATATCGCCTCATCCACGAACACCTGCTTGAACGCGGCATTGCAGCGCCTTCCGATTTCATAACGCCCGATGCCGCTTCCGACCAGGACATTCTGCTGGTGCACACACCCAAATATGTGGAGAAACTGAAAGCGGGCACGCTCAGCGCGACAGAAGAAATGCAAATGGAAATTCCCTACTCGCCGGAGTTGGTGCGCGCATTTTGGCTGGCCGCTGGCGGATCGATCCTCGCCGCCGAGCATGCGTTGAAGGACCGTGTCGCCTTCAATATTGGTGGAGGATTTCATCATGCATTCCCTGATCACGGAGAAGGCTTCTGCATGATCCACGATGTTGCAGTTGCGATTCGGCGCATGCAGCGCGATAACAAGATCCGCACTGCGATGACGGTGGATTGTGACGTTCATCAAGGGAATGGTACTGCCGCTATTTTTGCGGGCACTCGAACTGCCAGTGAGCCGCTACCGTCGGTTTCCGCAGCCACGGTGACGACGTCCCCGCCTGCCAAGATGCGCGGCGCGCACGCTGGCGATGTTTTCACAATCTCTCTCCATCAGGAAAACAACTATCCCATGTGGAAGCCCCATTCTTCTATCGATGTCGATCTACCCGACGGAATCGGCGATGACGATTACCTGGCCTGGCTCGACAATGCGCTCTCTTCCGGCCTGAGGCAATTCGAACCTGATTTGATCTGCTATATTGCCGGCGCCGATCCCTACCGCGAGGACCAGCTTGGCGGCCTGGCATTGACCATTGAAGGATTGAAGAACCGCGATGAACTCGTATTTCGTGTAGCCCGGGCACGCGACATTCCTGTGATGGTGACCTATGCTGGAGGTTATGCGGAGAGAGTGAAGGATACAGTTACAATCCACTGCAATACGGTGGTTGCTGCGAAAGAGATTTTCATGCACGTCTCTGCCTGAACTCACTCGACTGCTAGAATAATTTTGTTCTTATGTTTGAGAATCTCCAGGAAAAACTTCAACGCGCGTTTAAGACACTGCGCGGCCAAGCTGTCCTGAACGAAGAGAACATTCAGGAATCCCTGCGCGAAATTCGCCTGGCGCTGCTCGAAGCCGACGTCAACTTCAAGGTCGTCAAGCAACTGATCGATCACATTCAGGAGAAGGCGGTCGGGCAGCAGGTTATGACCGCACTTTCGCCGGGGGAACAGGTCATCAAGATTCTACGCGATGAGTTGATTGAAACTCTGGGCCGCGACACTGCCCGGCTGAAGTTTGCCTCGCAGCCACCGACGGTTGTACTCATGGCTGGCCTGCAGGGTTCTGGCAAAACGACCACTTCCGGCAAGCTGGCGAATTGGCTGAAGCATGGCGGGCATCGGCCCCTGCTGGTCTCGGTAGACGTCTATCGTCCCGCCGCACGCGAGCAGCTGAAAATTGTCGCTCAAGCAATCAAAGCGAACTTATACGAAGGTGAAGTAAACGAATCCAACACGGCCACAGTCGAACGTCTTGCCAAAGAAGCCAGGCGGGAGGCGGTAAATACAGGCTGTGACGTGCTGATCGTTGATACTGCAGGCCGCCTGCATATCGACGAGCAGCTGATGGATGAGATGCAGTCGCTCAAGCGGCTGCTCAATCCGCAAGAGATCTTGTTTGTCGCCGATGCTATGACAGGCCAGGACGCCGTCCGCTCAGCCGACGAGTTCCACAAGAAGCTGTCACTTACTGGCGTCGTGCTCACGAAGATGGACGGTGATGCTCGTGGCGGCGCGGCACTCTCCATCCGGCAAGTTACTGGGCAGCCGATCAAGTTCATCGGTATAGGCGAAAAATACGATGCGCTGGAGCCTTTCCATCCTGACCGCATCGTCTCGCGGATTCTTGGGATGGGCGACATCCTCTCGCTGATCGAAAAGGCCGAGCAGCAGATGGACAAGAAGAAGGCTCAGGAACTCGCGAGCAAAGCGCTCACCGGCGACGGTTTCTCATTGGAAGATTTTCGCGATCAATTGCGGCAGGTGAAGAAGATGGGATCGCTACAGAGCCTGGTGGGGATGCTGCCCAGTATCGGCCCCTTCGCCGGTTTGCAGAAACATGCCGACAAGGTCGATGAAAAGCAAGTCAACCGGGTAGAGGCGATCATCAACTCCATGACGGCGCACGAGCGCGAACATCACGAAGTGATCAATGGCAGCCGCCGCAAGCGCATTGCACGCGGCTCCGGCACTACCGTTCAGGAAGTGAACAACCTGCTCCGCCAGTACGCGCAGATGCGAAAGATGTTCAAACAGATGGGGAAAGCAAGTTTCGCGCGGAAGCTGGCAGGCATGAAACTTCCTAGGTAAGGCCCTTCCGGAGGCTTAGGCCTCATGCTGATGACATCATGGCTGCCTATGAAATGGCGCTCCCTCGAAGAATCGATCGCTACCTCTGATGTCCGGCGTCTCAAGGAACAACTCGCCGCGCGCAAAGCCCTGGCTGATGCTTATGTTCCCGCTGAAACTCAAGCTATTCATGCTGGCGTGGTTCAGCAGCTGAGGGACTCAGGGATTCTGAATCGCGTACTGCCGGTTGGCAGCCCTGCTCCGTCGTTCGAGCTTGAAGACCAAAATGGACGCATCGTTTCCTCGCGTGAACTTTTGCAAAGCGGCAGGCTAGTGATCATCTTCTTTCGCGGGCGCTGGTGCCCGTTCTGCGTGGCTCAACTACAAGCTATGAACGCCGTGCTCCCGCAGCTCAAGCAAGCAGGAGCAGCGCTTCTGGCAATCTCGCCGCAAACGCGAACTCAGTGCTCCTTCATGGCAGATCAGCACAAGCTAGGGTTTCCACTATTGAGTGATGCGGGAAATATTGTCGCGCGCAGCTTTGGTCTCGTCTATCGCGCGCCGCAGGAACAGCAGGCCATCTATCGCCGAGCTTTCGTGAATCTTCCTTTTGTTAATGGAGACGACAGCTGGGGGCTGCCAATTCCGGCCACATTCATCATCGAGCGCGATGGCTCACTTCTCTACGTTTCCGCCGATCCAGACTATATACAACGTCCGGAGCCTGACGAGCTAATGAAACTGCTCTCTTCATAGGCAAGAAAACAAGGCGGGCAACCGCGCTCGCCTTGGGGCGGTGTTCGAGGAGAAAACTCAACGGCCCCCGTACCCACTCGCCTGCATGGCATTGCGAGAGATATCGCTAGTCGACGATACACCCTGCATGCGCAGCTTGAAGTCGTCGGCGTTGGAGGCGTTTTCGAGAGCGGTTTCGTAATTGATCAGACCGGCCTGGAACAGGTCCCAGAGCGACTGGTCGAACGTCTGCATGCCATACTGCGAAGTTCCAGCAGAAATCGCATCCCGGATCGAGCGCGTCTTTTCCGGCACAAGAATACATTCGCGAATATAGGCAGTGTTGATCATCACTTCCACTGCAGGCACGCGGCCTTCAGCATCGCAGCGCCGAACCAGGCGTTGACTGATGACTGCTCTTAACACGGCCGCGAGCTGAAGTCGGATCTGTTTTTGCTCCGGCGGCGGGAAAACAGCAATGATTCGGTTGATCGTTTCTACTGCGTCCAGAGTGTGCAAGGTGGAGAAAACCATGTGTCCCGTTTCGGCAGCGTGCAGGGCGGTGCCGATGGTTTCCATATCGCGCATTTCGCCGACCAGGATGACGTCCGGGTCCTGACGGAGAGAGGAGCGCAGTGCAGATGAGAATGAGGGCGTGTCAACTTCTACTTCACGTTGATTGACGTAGCCCTTTTTGTCCCGGTGTAGAAATTCGATTGGATCTTCAATGGTGATGATGTGCTCGGCGCGAGTGGAGTTGATGCGGTCAATCATCGCCGCCAAGGTTGTTGACTTACCGGAACCGGTAACGCCGGTGACCAGAATCAAGCCGCGAGGCATGTCGCAGACCTGCTCCACGATCTTGGGCAAATACAATTCGTCAAGAGCCCGAATCTTGGTAGGGATGACGCGCAGCACCAGGCCAACGTTGCCGCGTTGCTGGAAAACGTTGACACGGAAGCGCCCCAGTCCCGCTACGCCATACGCCATGTCGATTTCCGTTGTTTCTTTGAACTTTTGCTTTTGGCGTGCGGACATCATGCTGAAGGCCATGGTCAACATGTCTTCGGCGCTGACCCGAGGCTGGTCGGTGAGGGGGCTCAATTCACCATCAATACGCAGGTGAGGATAGTTGCCGACTTTCAGGTGCAAGTCGGAAGCGCGCTGCTCCATGGCAATACGCAGCAGATCGTCAATATTCATTCCACAGGTCCCCTTGACCAACCTTATGATGACGTGAAACGTCATCCAACCCAAGATGACCTAAGTAATGGAATCGGAAAACCGCTGGAATAATGCTCGCCTTCGAAGCCAGGATTCCGGCGTCGGTCGGCCCCGGCAAGGGTGAACAAAAGAGAAGGGCGCATGGAGCGCCCCGGAATTGCCGTCACAAACCTTCTACTGCTCACACCCCGACAGGCTGCTTGCTGCCCACGGGCACAGGCGTCAGCCAGTTGAAGCGGTCAGCCTTCTCGCCACCAATAATTGCGTAAAATTCTTTCTGAATCGCCCTGGTGATGGGGCCAGTAACCCCTTTGCCCACACTGATCTTATCGACCGAGCGGATTGGGGTGACCTCAGCCGCAGTGCCGGTGAAGAACGCCTCCTCTGCAATGTAGAGAAGTTCGCGAGGAATGACCTGTTCCACTACCTGAATGCCCAAATCGCAGGCGATCTGAAGGACGGAAGCGCGGGTAATGCCCGGCAGCACAGAACTCCCGAGCGGCGCGGTCTGCAGGATACCATTGCGGACCACAAATACGTTCTCACCCGAGCCTTCGCTCACATAGCCCTCGGCATCGAGCGCGATGCCTTCCGCGTAGCCGTTGACAATCGCTTCCATCTTGACGAGTTGTGAGTTCATGTAGTTCGCGCCGGACTTAGCCATTGCGGGAAGCGTATTAGGAGCAATGCGTGTCCATGAGGAGACGCAAATATCGACGCCCTGCTCCGCGTCGGTGCCCAGATACTTGCCCCACGGATAATTGCAAACATAAACCTCAGTCGGCGAGTTGAAGGGATTTACTCCCGCTTCTCCGTATCCGCGCAGGACAATAGGCCGGATATAGCACGGCCACACGCCGTTGTTCTTGACCACTTGCACTAAAGCGGAGACGAGTTCGTCGCGAGTGTAGTCAACGTCAATGCGATAAACCTTGGCTGAGTCTAGCAGGCGCTGCATGTGTTCCGGGGCGCGGAAAATTGCCGGCCCGCTGGGGAGCGAATAGCAGCGGACTCCCTCGAACACTGACGAGCCGTAATTCACCACATGCGACATCACATGGATCTGCGCGCTGTCCCAGGGAACCAGTTTTCCGTTGTGCCAGATTTTTTCCGTCTTCTGAATGGCCATGGATACTCCTTACGTGGGTCGGCCCCGCACCCGGAAGGCGAGTGAAAGCCCTCTCTCCATGCCCATTATAGCTGACGTAGATTCATCAACTTGTAACTCTGGTCATCAGTAAAAGTCATGGGAACTGGTCTCCGCCTGTGTTACAGATAGCGCAGCAACATGCTCTGCTTTTACGGAAATCACGTTGTCTTGGTTTTGCAGAATTCCTTCCACCATGATGAACTGCTCGGCAGTAATCAGCAGTCGGTTCTTCTGAAACAGATCGGGCATGATGATGGCATTAGCCACCCCGGTTTCGTCTTCGAGACTGAGAAAGACAAAACCTTTTGCCGTTCCCGGGCGCTGGCGGGCAATAACGCATCCGCCAATGCACGTGCGCTGGCCATTAGGAATGCCCCTTAGATCGATGGCTCTGCGGATGCCGATTGCATCCATGCGGCTACGTTGGTAGGCCATGGGATGCGGACCAACGGTGAGCCCAGTCCCGCGGAAGTCAGCCACCAGGCGTTCTTCTTCATTCATCGCCAGCAGCGGAGATTTGGAGTCTGGTTCGGGAAGTTCATCCACCAGCGGACCTGAACTGCGTACGGCGCGTTGGACCTGCCAGAGAGCGTCGCGGCGGTGGAAGTCTTTTTCGCCACTGAGGCCCGGAGGCGCAGCCTCGTTTGTTTTTGTGTCACTTTGTTTCGGTGGTGAAATGGAATTTAGCGCGCCAATTTCCGCGAGCGTGTTCAGTTCATCTTTTCGCAGCTCAAGCACACGATGAACAAGGTCGTGAATGGAGATGAATGGGGCACGATTACGTTCGCGCACCAGGGCGTGAGCCCCTTCCTCATGCAGACCGCGAACATAACGGAGGCCAAGGCGCAGTGCAGGACTGAGAACTGAAGACGGAGAACCGAGAACTGATTTTTGTTTAGTCCAGCGATTCGCAGCTACTTTCTCCAACGTGCACTGCCAATCCGATTGCATCACATCCACCGGCAGCACCTTCAACCCGTGTCGCTGCGCATCTTTCACGATTGTGGCTGGACGATAAAAGCCCATGGGCTGATTGTTCAGCAGGGCGGCAGTAAAGGCGGCGAGGTAATGGCATTTCAGATAGGCGCTGGCATAGGCGAGCAGGGCGAAGCTGGCGGCGTGGGATTCGGGAAATCCGTAGAGCGCAAACGAAGTGATTGAGAGAATAATCTGCTCCTGCGCTTCTGGCGAAATGCCGTTCCGTTCCATGCCGGCGCGCAGTTTGGTTTCGATTTCCTTCATACGCTTTTCCGAACGCTTGAAGCCCATGGCGCGGCGCAGTTCCTCAGCCTCGCCGCCGCTGAATCCGGCAACTACCATGGCCATGCGCAGCAGCTGCTCTTGAAAGAGCGGCACACCCAGCGTGCGTTTCAGCACCGGCTCGAGCGAGGGATGCGCGTAAGTCACCTCCTCGCGGCCCTGCCGCCGCTTGATAAATGGGTTGACCATCTGCCCGACAATGGGCCCGGGACGGATGATTGCTACCTGCACCACAATGTCATAGAAACGTCGGGGACGCAGGCGCGGCAGGCACGACATCTGCGCGCGGCTCTCGATCTGGAACATGCCGATGGTGTCGGCTTTCTGCAAAGTGGAATAAATCTCCGGATCATCCGGCGGCAGACGGGCGAGATCGACTTCGTCGCAATAATGATCACGAATCAGTTCGATGGAATCCTTCAACACGGCCATCATGCCGAGGCCAAGCAGATCAACTTTAATAATGCCTAGATCGGCGCAATCATCTTTGTCCCACTGCACCACTACACGGTCCGGCATGGATGCGGGTTCCAGCGGGACCACGGAATCGAGTTGCCCCTGACAGATCACCATGCCGCCGGAGTGTTGGCCGAGATGACGCGGCAAATCCTGAACGGCCACACATAGCTCGAAATATTTGCGCAGGCGGGGATGGTTGAGATCGAGCCCTGCCTCGCGGAAGCGACGGTCGAATGTGTCATTTGAATCGCGATATTCCCAGTTGGAGACTGCGGCGGATACTTTGTCGAGCGTTTCTGGATCAAAGCCCAGCGCTTTGCCCATTTCGCGCCCTGCCATGCGACTGCGGTAGGTAATCACATTGGCGGTCATGGCCGCGCCACGCTCGCCGTAGCGTTTATATAAGTACTGGATTACGCGTTCGCGATCGTCGCCGCTGGGGAGATCGAGATCGATATCAGGCCACTCGCCGCGTTCTTCCGACAAAAATCGCTCGAAGAGCAATTCCATGCCGACAGGATCTACCGCCGTGATGCCAAGCGAATAGCAGACTGCGCTGTTGGCGGCCGAGCCGCGCCCCTGCACCAGGATGTTTTCGTCGCGACAGAAGCGGACCAGGTCCCAGACAATCAGGAAATAGCCTTCCAGATGCAAGTGGTCGATTAATTTCAGCTCGCGTTCAATCTGGCTTAAAGCGCGAGTTTTCAACTGATCTCCGGCTCTGCCATAACGTTGCTGAAACCCTTCCCAGGCACGCTCGCGAAGGAGAGACATCATCGTCTCGCCTTCAGGCACGGGATATTTTGGAAATTCGTAGCCAAGGTCTTTGAGAGTGAATTCCAACCGGGAAGAAAGTTCCCGCGTATTCACGATGGCTTCAGGCAGATCGGAAAACAGCGATTCCATTTGCTGCGGCGATTTCAAGTAGCGTTCGGAATTGCTCGCCAGCAGGCGTCCCGCAGTGGTTAAGGTGTGATGGTGGCGAATGGCGTTGAAAACGTCGCAGAGTTCATGCTCGCGCGGGGTGGCGTAGTTAACTCCGTTTGTCGCCAGCAAAGGCAGTTTCAGCGAGCGTGCGATTTCAACTGCAGCGCGGTTGCGCGCCTCCTGCTCGCGCTGCAAATGCCGCTGCAGTTCAACGAACACATTCTCGCGTCCGAAAACTCTGGTTAGTTGTTCGACCGAGTGATGTGCTTCTTCTATGCCGCCACGAGCGAGCGCAGATGCGAGCGGCCCATCATCGCCGCCAGTAAGGCAGATCAGCCCGTTGGCATTCTCTCGCAATTCCTCTTCGCGCACTGCGCCTTCGTCTTTTTTGGCGCGCAGCTTCATTTTCGTAATGAGCCGGCAGAGATTCTGGTAACCAGTGCGAGAGGAGACAAGAAGAGGAAGGCGAAATCCACCACGGAGACACGGGGACACGGAGGAGAGTTCTAATTTCTCAGTGACTCTGTGTCTCTGCGGCGAAGACTCGCACGTTACCTCAGCACCGATGTGGGCCTTTAACCCGATTTTTTTGGCAGCCATATGGAAGCGTGGAGCGCCATAGACGCCGTCGCGGTCAAGGAGTGCCATGGCGGGGATCCCCAGGTTTGTGCAGGTCTCGACTAATCTCTCCGGCAGAGAAGCGCCTTCGAGAAAACTGAAGGCAGAACGAGAATGGAGTTCAACGTACATTGTCACGGCAACCTTCGCCACGGAGGCACGGAATCACGCAGAAATAGTTCGGTCTTCCAATTCTCAGTGGCTCCGCGTCTCCGTGGTAAGAAAGTTCCATCAGTCATAGGTTCCTTCCACGAACCATCGTCCCTTGAGCGAATCGCGTACCAGGCGATACAGCGCAATTCCCGTCTCCTGCTGCAGAGCGATGTCCCATTCGTCGCGCCCCCAGCCTTCGTGCTCCCACCAGTCGCCGGAAAAGCGCCAGGGCCCGGCCGTCCAGAGAATTTCTCCGGATATTTCTTTTTGTTTTGCGCACGTGATGTGAGTCGGCTTACCTTCCCGCAGCGTCACCGTCGCGCGCGCAGGGGGGCGAAAGATGCGCAGCGCTGTGATGGGGCTTTTGCGCTCCTGCTCCGAATCAGCGGCTAAATCCGGCGTTGATTCCTTGCGAGTTACGCGGCGCTGAAGCGCCGCTCTTCCGCGGTGCAGCAAGCTTTTGTGGTTTTTCCTGCGGTCTGTGAAATCATGCTCAGAAATTGAGACGTGCGATTCAGCCGCGAATCGTTGCATGTGAAATGCCTGCGGACGATGCGTATCCAACAGTTCCACCGAGCCCGCTTTGTTTTTCCCGACAATGCCTGCAATCCTCGAGAGCGTGATCTCGAGCTTTTCCGGCTCTGGCGAGGGAGGAAGGAAAAGCCCGTTCTGCGCCGCCCGCGGCCGAACCGGTTCTGCCCACAAATGAATTTTGTTATGGGAGCGCCCGGGGGATGGGCTTGCAGATCGAGCTGCAGCAGCTTGAGGAAAATTTTTGCGTCCAGCATTGGAACAGGCATGCGGAGGGTGCGATGAAAGCACTGTCGAGCTTGAACTGAGGCTCCCCTCTCCTCCGATGCAGAGTGTCCGTCTTCAAGCTCCAATTCCAGCTGCAGTTCCTGTGTAGCCAGAGCACGTGCGCTCAGCCGGGCACACAATTGTTCCAGCAACCGATGGAGCAGAAATGCCATAGGCTCCAGCAGCACCAGCGGATTTTCCAGTTCAATCGTTTCCTCAAAAATGAGCGGCGGTTCTGCCGGAACCAACGCGCGTGACGCAGCGCCCCGCGCCAATTGCTGTAGATGCAAGCCCCTTTGCCCCAGCCGCTCACTCAAAGCAACTGTCGGCAATTCAGCCATGTCGCGCAGATTGCGAATTCCCCAGCGGCGTAGAGTCTCTAAAAGCTGCGCCGCCTCTTCTTTAGCATTCGGATCAGCCGCATCCGCAAACAGCACTTCCACCGGCAAGTTGGCCAGTTGCTCCGCTTCCCTGCCCTCAACAATTACGTTCACGCCGGAAAACCCGCGCGCTGCCAGCACGGCCACATCGGGATTGGAAGCCATGGCAACATTTGCCTCTAGTCCGAGATCACAAGCTCGTTGGGCCAAATTGCGGGCAATCTCGGGGAGTAACCCGAAAAGCTTCTCTAGCCCCGCAACATCCAAAACAATCGTGTCGCAGGCGGTGTCTTCCACTCGTGGTGAGAATGATTGCGCGCAGTCAAACAGCGCGGCATGGGCTGTTTCCTCCTGCAATAAAGAGCGGGCACGCAGCATGAGATCGCTACAGGCTTCCACCTGCAGCTTGGTCATCCCTAATTCAACTCCGGCGCGGCGGGCGCTTTCGTTCACGGCAAAAACTTTCTGCAGCGGCGGCTTGCCCGCCAGCACGGCCACGCTTTGCCCGCGCAGCTCCGGTTCGGCACGCAGCAATGCCTCCACAGGAAAATCGGGAACGAAGATGCAGGCAAACGGCATTGTTGATTGACGATTGTTGATCTTTGATTACCCCGCCCGAACAGCTTTGGTCGCGAATGCAGTTGTGACGGATTGCACCGGCTTACGCTCCAGACGTGATCGTACTAACTCTCCTTCAATTTGAAGGCCATCGAGAAGTTGCGTGTGAGTGGGAGTTTCTTGTCGTGGTGACGGACGGCTAAGGATCGCCGACTGTCCTCGCATCTGCAGCAATAAAGAAGCGCAAGTCCGCGCACACGGCGTTTGCGAAAAAACCAGCAGCACGGTAGGCGTAGGCTCCACGGCCCGCTGAAAACGAAACCAGGATGTGAGTGGAATGCGCCGAACAATTTGCGACGGAACATCGGAAAGATCGATCGCTACCAATCCGAAGCCGCCGCTTTGCAGCAGCAGATCGGTCACACGCAACGCCTGCTCAACATGACCGTATTTAAGCTCAGTGCCTCCGTGTCTCCGTGGTGAATTTGCCCCGCACCGAATCCACAGGAATTTCTCAAACTCGATTCCGGCCGCTGCTGCTGAGGATGGATCGAAAGCATCCGTTGTATCCACCAGAGCACAGAATTCTTTGCGCTGCGTAGCTGCTGCCAATGCCGTCACAAGCAAACTGGTGCGCCCCGAGGAGACAGGCCCATAAATTTCACTCAGGCATCCGCGAGGGAGCCCGCCAGTAAGCACATCAATCTCGCGGATGCCTGTGGAAACCATCTCCGGCCTCGGCCGCACGGCAAGCTTCGATGCCGGTGTAACTCCGGCCAACTTGGGCATTGCGTTGAGCCGTTTTTCGAGCGGAGGTCGACTCTTCGCTGACCAAACAGGAGTAATAGCCATTGGAAGATGAGAGGGTAAAGAAGACATGACAACCTCAAAACAGGAAGCTGGAAGGCGGAACAAAAGGCAAAAATTCGCTTTTTATTCGCCTATAACAGATTCTGTTCCTGCGACCGAAGCTTTGTCAAGACCATGAAATAAAACAAAACATGTTAATTTTCATATACTTAGATAATGTTCAATATTATTAAAGTATACTTTACATTTATTAAAGTCCGCGATATAGTGCCGTGCATGATCGTTTCTGAATCGTCAAGCGAACACAAATTAGCCTTAAAAAGGCACCCGCTTTTTTCGCTGACTGAAGAGGAACTCGATCTGGTGCTGCAGTTAGTGCTGGCGTCGGGATCGCTCAAAGATCTGGCCAGCGCATACCAAGTCAGCTATCCCACGATCCGAGCCCGAGTCGATCGACTGATTGAACGGGTTCGGCAGATTGTGGAAGGTAAATCGCTCGACCCGATGATGCAATTACTCGCGGACCTTGTAGAGCGAGGCGACATTACAGTCATGGCTGCGCGGGCAGTTCGCGATCTTTATCGCAAGCAGAGGACAGACGGGGAGGAGGAACATGACACAACCATGGTTTGATCCAATTCATTTTGGTGCGTTTTACGGGGGACTCGGTGGAGGCATACTCGGCGGATTGGGCGGCGTTCTGGGAGCCGCCACAGGAGTACTCGCGCCTAAAGGGAAAGGTCGGAGCTTCATCTTGGGCGCATTTACCGTCATGACACTGATCGGGGTGGGCAACCTTGTGGTCGGACTGTTTGCGCTGTTTGAGGGACAGCCTTACGGGATCTGGTATCCCCTGATGCTCATCGGAGGAATTCTGACCATCGTTTTAGGGGCGTTGCGACCCGTAGTCCGCAAGCGCTATAAGCAATTCGAGGAACGAAAAATTGAAGCTGCCGCGTTCCGGCGCGCCTGACCGGCATCGACTGTCTTTCTAGGGTTGCTGGATGACCTGACTCGCGAGTTGAAAACGGAAAAAATGATGAGGAGATTGGACGGGCAGACTACTGCCCCTGCTCCTTCTCGATCCTGCTAGCGACTTTTACTCCACTCAGGCCGCTAACATACTTTGCGATTCCGTGATAGAGCGATTCTGCGATCCTTTGCCGGTACTCAGCAGTCCGCAGCCGCCGCTCGTCGCCTGGATTACTAACAAATGAAATCTCGGCCAGAATCGATGGCATGTTCGCGCCAATCAGCACGATGAACGGAGCCTGCTTCACGCCCCGATCGCGAATCCCCGGGCTTTTTGCCGCCAGTCCGCTGTGCAACGAACGCTGGACATCGACCGCGAATTCACGCGATTCCTCAATCTTTTCTTTCAGCGCGATCTTCTTCACCAGATCCTGCAGTTCGTGAATTGCATTATCCGAAACTGCATTCTCGCGCGCCGCCACTTCCAGCGCTTCCGCAGAAGAAGTGAAATTCAGGTAGTACGTCTCCACTCCACGCGCATCCGGATCGCGGCTGGAGTTGGCATGGATGGAGACGAACAGGTCCGCCTGCTGCTCGTTCGCGATTGCGGTACGGGTTTCCAGGGGAATAAACGTGTCGTCGCGGCGCGTATAGATCACTTCGGCGCCCATGCGAGCTTGCAGCAGATTGCCTAATCGGCGGCCGACCTCCAATACCAGGTCTTTTTCCTCCAATCCATGCCGGCCGATGGTTCCAGTGTCGTGTCCGCCGTGTCCGGGATCGATCACGATCCGGCCGATCTTGAGCCCGAGCGCGCGGATCAGGGAGCGGTCGCCGTGTGCGGTCGGCTGGGCCTCACGGGCGTCGACGTCCGGATGAGTTGACTTGCGCCTGTTCGCAGCAGCGCGGGTCTTGGTCGTAGTCGAAGCAGCTGTGATGGCAGGCTTGCGGACTGGCTTATCGACAGTCGAATCCGGCCCTGCGACTTCGGCATCATCATCTTCATCGGCCTCGACGATTCGCCGTTTCGGCCCCGGGATCTCGGGCTTTTTGGATTCAGTGGTCTTTGGTGCAGGCGATGCGAGTTCCCGGGTCGCATGCTTAGTGGAAATCGCAGGACTCGCGGAGACATCGGGTGACGGAGTCTCCGGGACCTCGTGATTCCCTATGGCTGTTCCAGCGGCGATATTCTTAGCGCGAATGTCTACGATGAGCCGCGAAGGGTTCTGCAGCAAGAAGGCGCGAAAGTCTGCGACTTCGTCAACGTCAAGGACGACTCGCGTTTTTCCTTTGGCAGATTGGGCAATACGGATTGTTTTCAGGACAGCATCGCCGATATCGAGATTCTTGCCTGCCAGCGCAGGCGCTGGAATTGTATCTTCCAGATCAAGAATGATCCGGTCTGGATGTTGAATCTTTTGCGATGCGAACTTTACGTCCTGCTCGAGGTCTATTGCTACTCGTGTGGATCCAGCGGTTGTCCAATGACGGACTCCCCTCAGCGTTGCTGGCTTTGGGGGGCTATCCTGTGGAGATTTTGTCCGCCGTGCAACCGGCTTTGGCTCTCGCTCTTCTTTCGACTTCAACACAGCTTCCTGCACGGGTTCGGTTAGTTCGGCGCGGGCCTGATCGGCTAGAGGATGCCGAGGATAAAGGCGCAGGAACTCCTGGAACGCTTCACGAGCATGAATCCCATCCTCAAGATCATCTCGATAAATCCTCCCTATGGTGAGCAGCGCCTCAACCCGGTGCTTGCTGCCGGGATATTGGCCGCGAAGGAATTCATACTGACCGATGGCCGAGCGCAGCAGATTGTCATCCTCGAAGCGGCGGCCCTCCTCCAGCAGCAGCTCGGCAACCGCTGCTACGCTGGGATCAGCTTTGCTCGAAGTCGGCGAGCTGTAGTACACCTTCCGATAAGCTGCGATCACGCGCCGGTAATCCTGCCGGGTTCGATTCCGAGCCGGACACGCGTTCAGTTGCTCGCGCAGGTTCTCAGCCGTCGAGAATTGCGTTCGCGCCCAAGTCTCAGATTTGTGTACGTTTGCATGGGCGGAGCCCGCTAAAGAAAAGAGAAGCGGAACCGCAGAGAGATGCAACGCGAGTTGCCAGAACCTGGAGTTTTCCAATTTACAGCCCGTAATCGCTGGTCCGACTGCCGCTACAAATGCGCTTTCAATCGGTATTGCTGATGTACAGCACACCGCGCTCGTCTCGCTGCATGCGCACAGGTTCGCGAACTGGCACGCCGAGAATGCGGTATCCGGGATCGCTTCCGCCGAAATATAACCCGCTGATCCGGTTCACGTAGTTGCGAGTCTCAGCGAAGCGCGGTATGCCTCCACTACGCGCTACCGCTCCTGCTCCTGCGTTGTAAGCAGCCAGGCTCAACTTCACGTCTCCTCCGTAGCTCTCCATGAGCTGCTTGAGGTGGCGCACGCCTGCATCCACGTTCTGCTCGGGGTCGAACGGGTTGGTTACTTTCAGCTGTCGCGCGGTTTGCGGCATCAGTTGCATCAGCCCCATCGCCCCTTTGCGTGAGACGGCGTTAGGGTTGAAGTTCGACTCCACTTTAATGACCGCGCGTACCAGACTAGGATCCACGTTGTGCCGTGCCGCCGCAGCGTCTATAGCAGAATCGATTTCCTGCTGCGTGAATGGCTTGCCACGCACAAAGCTGGAGAGCTGCTGCGATTGATTGACCTCCGCCGCCGCCGATCGTGCTGCCCGGATCTTCACCGAAGCAACGCTCTTCCATTGATGTGCACTCGGACTCCAGTAGACCAACCCACTCGAGATGTATCTCGGACCCTTTCGGACCGGTGCTGCTGGGGCGGAGTCATTGACGTAAACCTTGCGGCCACCGTCGTCAGTGGATGCAGTGATTGCAGCCTGCGCGTGTAGCGATGGCGTAGCTGTAGAAAGGAAGGTCGCGATTACGGAACTGGCCATCAGGACGAGTTGCAGGCGTTTTCGCATATCCGGTGCTGGCACTAAGACGGGGAACATCGTCTTTTTTGCGCCTTTGTGGTTGAAGGCACTCACCCACAAAGCCATCGAGACGCAAAATATTCCCGCGGCTGCCTACCGGAACCTGACGGAGAATCCCTACCAGAGTGCTGCAATTATAGGATGGCGATCTCGCCCCAGCAATCTGCCGAAGGGGAATTGAACCACCAAAGGTAATCATGCAAGTTGCTGGAACTGCTGCACGTTACGAGCTGCTTTGGTTACTGGCGTCTTCAAAATAGCAGTTGGGCTGATGCATTGGGGCATATCGGCGCTGGCCTGGGCTCGCACCCAGTCCCGACAGGGCTTGCAGAATGCCTGCGCCATATTTGGCGCAACTCGATTCATGTCACTCACGCTATGTTCGTTCGCCGGTTTCAGAATACACACGCTGTTCAGATGAGCCACCCATCTGGATGGCGGTGAACGTATCCGGCAAACAGTTCAATGCGTCGGGCTTCGCGAATCTGGTTGCGGAAGTTCTTACGTCAGACGGACTTTAACCCTTGCGGCGCTCCACTTGGAGATCACCGAGACCGTTACTATGGAGGATGGGGAGCGCACCAGACAGTTAATTTCGGACCTGAAAGCTTTGGGGCGTGCACTTGATCCTAGACGATTTCGGCACGGGGTATTCCTCCATGAGCTACCTGCGTCGGTTCGCTATTGACACGCTCAAGATCGACCGGTCGTTTGTTTCGCCCATCCATGCCAACCGGGAGAACCGTGCGATCGTGAAGTCAATCATCGCCATGGCCAACGCGCTTCAGATCGAGGTGGTTGCGGAAGGCCTGGAGGCAAGAGCAGAACGGGGACGAACCACTCCGCGCTGGCTGCAATTTCGGCCAGGGTTATTTTTTCTCGAAGCCGATGGACGGAACTGCCATCTCGATCTCCTTGCCCATCCAAACCTCCAGAGCGCGCAAATGGCGTCTACGCGTGTTCAATAGCCATGGCAGGCGCGATCCTCAGCTGTGCAAATTCGGGTAGTGTTGCAGTTTGATGTCATCCTGGCAAGCGTCTCTTGCGCAGCGAAAGCCTGTCCTGAGCGAAGTCGAAGGAGATCTGGGCGAGCCCGCGCGAACGGTCGCGTTCTTTGCGACACATCAATCGCGCTTCCGGCTCGCTGCCTTGCCAAACTGCACCACTACCCAAAATTCGCCAAGCCCCCTTGGCACCTCTTCCGGGCCACCGACGTCGAAGTCTTCAGGTCTTTGCAGTGGCCCAACGTGGTTACAGAAGCACAAGAGCAATTTCACCAAATTGTCGACTCAAAGTGTCAGGTGTAAGTCGGTGGGCCGCCTGCTCAGATCGTAGCCTATTCGCCTACTTCAAT
>Ga0075423_10000056_pt1 | contig 60230 bp, 54 predicted proteins | sample SoiMethybrSBSTD2_FD_80114 | JGI IMG/M metagenome (GOLD analysis project Ga0075423, IMG submission 80114) | Bulk soil microbial communities from a Populus tree surrounding site in Tennessee, USA - Soil MetaG P. TD hybrid SBSTD2 | ecosystem: Environmental > Terrestrial > Soil > Tree plantation... | reverse complement strand
TCTTCCTGCCGCTCGTGAAGAAGACGATCCCCGAGATCGTGGACATGCACCTTCCGGTCGAGGGCATCTTTCACAACCTGATGCTCGTGGCGATCGACAAGCGCTTCCCCGGCCACGCCCGCAAGACGATGCACGCGATCTGGGGAACCGGCCAGATGATGTTCACCAAGACGATCGTCGTCGTGGACGCCGACGTGAACGTCCATGATCCTCGGGAAGTTCTCTGGAAGGCCTTGACCGCGATCGATCCGGAACGCGACCTCGAGATCGCGCGGGGTCCGGTGGACGAGCTCGACTTCTCTTCGCGACTGCCGTGCTACGGGAGCAAGGTCGGCGTGGACGCTACGCGCAAGTGGAAGGAAGAGGGATTCCAGCGGCGGTGGCCCGACCAGATCGCGATGACCCCGGAGGTCAAACGGCGGATTGACGCGCTCTGGCCGTCCCTCGGAATCCCGACACCCGGCCGCCGCTGAGGGAGCGAGGGTGTAGAATCTTCGTTCCCGGCATGAAGGTCCTGATCCTCGAGCCCGACGAGTCCTCGCGCGACGCCCTTCGCCGCGGATTCGCCGCGGCCGGCGGATCCGTGCGCGTTTTCGCCACACTCGCCGAGGCCGAACGCGCCCTCTTGGAACATGATCCGGACGTCGTCGTCGCGGCCGTGGACCCCGGATCGGAGCCGGATCTGGTCGCGCGGCTCCGCGACGGAGCGCCCGGGAGGATCGTCTACGCCGTCGTCGATGCGAACGAGCTCGAGCGTGCCGTGGGATCGGGGGCCGACGATTTCCTGTGGCGTCCGGTTTCCCCGGGCCGGGTCGCGCAGCTGGCCGCCGCGGCTTCGGCGCGGCGCGAAGGCGAGGCGAGGGTCGAAGAGACGCGCCTTCGCCTCGCGCGCGTCGAGGTGCGCGACGCGCTTCCCGGCCGCTCGCCGAGCTGGCTTGCGGCGCTCGCCGCTCTCGAAAGAGTGGCGGCTTCGGGGACATCCGTCCTCCTGACGGGCGAGTCCGGGACCGAAAAGGACGCGGCTGCGCTGGCCATTCACCGGCTGTCTCCTCGCGGCGGCGGACCGCTGACCTACATCAGCGAGGGCGAGTCGCTCCAGCTCGCGACCCGGCAGGCCGAGCGAGGAACGCTGTTTCTGCCCTCCGTCGAGGCGACGTCCGCCGGTTTCCAGGAAGCCGTGCTTCGCCACCTCGAGGGGCCGTCGCGATTCATCGTCGCCCTGGACGAGGATCCCCGCGACTCCCTGGAAGCGGGACGCCTGCTGCCACGCCTCCACGAGGCGCTGGCCGGGCACATCGTGCATCTGCCGCCGCTGCGCGAGCGCGAAGGCGACGTGTCTCTCCTCGCCCGAAGGTTCCTGGAGCAGATTGATCCGGCGCTGTCGCTGGACCCCGATGCGCTGGATGCGCTCCAGGCCCACGACTGGCCGGGGAACACCCGGGAGCTTTCCGAGGCGGTCCGACGCGCCGCGCGTTTCTCCGAAGACGTGATCGGGCCGACCGTGGTGCGTTCGGTGCTGGGCCGGCCGCTGCCGCAGGCTCGCGTGCGCCGCCGCAAGGCCCCGGTCGTCCGCATCGCCGTGGGCGACTCGCTGGCCGACGTCGAGCGGCGCCTGATCTCCAAGACGCTCGAGTTCGCGCGCGGCAACAAGAAGAAGACCGCCGAGCTCCTGAAGCTTTCGCTCAAGACGATCTACAACAAGATCAAAGAGTACGGTTTAGAGCACTAACCGTCCGAGAGATCCTCATGCCGAGCCGCGAGCCGGTGACGAAGTCAGGTCCCGAGTTCCGGCGACGTGTGGTGCCGGAGGTCGGACTCGAACCGACATGCCCTTGCGAGCGGGGGATTTTGAGTCCCCTGCGTCTGCCATTCCGCCACTCCGGCGAGGGAAGCCGCAAGGATACCTGAAACCCTTCGCACGCCGAGGTATCGTTGACCTCCGAAGGGAGGTTCCAGGTGCGAAAAGCGAGTGCATGTGCGGCCATCGGAGCTCTACTGTTCCTCGTGACGGCGTCCGGCCAGGCGGAGGTCACCGTCAATCAGTCGATCGACATTTCCTTGCAAGTCTTCGTTCCGTGCGCCAACGGCGGCGCGGGCGAGGTCGTGGACCTGAACGGTCCGCTGCACGTCCTGCTCACCGCGACCATCAACGGCAACAGAATCAGCGGCGTCACGCACTTCCAGCCGCAGGGTATCTCCGGAGTCGGCGAAGACACCGGAGCGATTTATCAGGGAACCGGAGTCACCCAAGATCACTTCTCAGGCTCACTCACGAACGGCCAGTTCAGCGAAACGTTCGTGAACAACTTTCGGATCGTCGGGCAGGGTCCGGGAAACAATTTCCAGGTCCACGAAGACTTTCATCTCACGATCACCGCGAACGGGGACGTGACCTCGAGCCACCACAACATCCGCGCCGACTGCAACTGATCGGCGACCCCGCGGGGTAGAGGACAGTCATCGATGCGGATCGATCGGTTCCACATGGAGCGGACCCAGAGCCTCTACGAGAACGAGGTCCGCTGGAACCTTTCCGAAAGCGGCGTCGCGCCGCTCCGCGTGGAGGAACTGCTCGACGGCGAATCCGGCCGCGACGAGCTTCTCGCGACCGCGCTGAAGTACCCCGAGTCCAACGGCTCGCTTCTGTTACGGGAACGGATCGCGCAGTTCTATCGGGGCGCGGCGGCGGGCAACGTGCTGGTCACGACCGGTACGTCGGAGGCCAACTACACGACGTTGTGGGGCCTGCTCGAGCCGGGCGATCGCGCGGCGGTGATGATGCCGACGTACATGCAGACCTGGGGGCTGTCGCGTGCCTACGGAGGACGCGCCGACGCGTACAGACTGGTCGAGACGGGGAAGGGGCCGTCGCGCCGCTGGGCCCTCGACGTCGAAAGCCTCGAGCGCGCGGTCACAAAGAAGACGAAGGTCGTGGTCGTCACGAATCCCAACAATCCGACCGGCGCGGTCCTCACGGAGGCCGAGATGGACGCCGTGGTTCGTGCGGCCCGAACGAGCGGCGCGTGGATCCTGGCCGACGAGGTTTACCGGGGAGCCGAAGTCTCGGGAGGACCGACGTCCCCGACGTTCTGGGGCAGGTATCCGAAGGTGGTCGTGACGGCGGGCCTCTCCAAAGCCTTCGGCCTTCCGGGCCTGAGGATTGGATGGATCGTCGCGCCAACGGCCCAGACGGCGCGTTTCTGGTCCTACCAGGACTACACGACGCTGACGCCGTCGATGCTGTCGGACCGGCTGGCGCGGGCGGCGCTCGAGCCCGACAAGCGCGAGGGAATCCTTTCGCGCACGCGGGGGATCCTGCGCCGGCAGCTGCCCGAGGTCGAGGGTTGGATCCGCCGGCACGACGGGGTTCTCGAGCACATCCGACCCGTAGCCGGCGCGATCGTCCTCGTTAGGTACCGGCTCCCGATCGCCCCGGTCGCCCTGTTCGACCGGCTGCGGAGAGAGAAGTCGGTCCTGGTCACGCCGGGCCCCCATTTCGGGATCGGCAAGTACCTCCGAGTCGGTTACGGGTACGACCCGGCCACGCTCAAAGAGGGGCTGTCCCGGATAACGGAACTGTTGACGGAATTGACTTCCTCGGCCGTCCGGAGGCGTCGCGCCGCGAGCGCCTGAGGGCTTCCGGATCGTCTTGTCCCCGTTGAAGTTCCGCGCCGACCTGTCCTTGTGACCAGTGACACATACCATCGGTAAGTTGCTGGAACAGCATAGGTTCCGGGACCATACGATTTGAAATCAAGCGTCGACTCGCCTATAATTCGCGGCTCCCGACACAAGCTCTTTTGACTTACTTTTAGGAGGTTTGAGTGGGTTTCAAGGTGGGCGAGAAGATTGTGTACCCCAACCATGGGGTCTCGGTGGTCGAAAAGATCGGCGAGGGTTTCGCGACGGAGCCGGTGGCTCCGCGGAGCTTCTATCATCTCCGGCTCCTTTCGAACAATTCCCGGGTCATGGTTCCGGTCGGTAACACCAGTCTGATCGGCCTGCGGCGGCTCACCCAGCGCAAGGACATCACCGGGCTGATGAAGACCCTGGGCGATGGCCGGTTCTCCGCGACGGGCGACTGGAAGGGGCGCTACAAACAGAACCTCGACAAGATGAAGTCGGGCGAGCTCTCGGAGATCGCCGAAGTCCTCAAGACGCTCAACTACATCTCCTCGCGCAAGACGCTGTCTTTCCGCGAGAAGAAGATGTACGAGCGCGCCAAGTACCTGATCGTCTCGGAGATCGCGGTCATCAACAATCTCGACGAGAAGGAAGTCGAGCGGCAGGTCGACAAGGCCCTCGCCCGTTCGGCGTCGAGCCGCGCAGCTTCACACTGACAACGGCCTTCCCGGGTTCGAATCGTTCGGGGCGGCTTCGAGCCGCCCCGTTTTGTTTTTGAGACAATGCCCGGCATGGAGACGGAACGCCCGGCGCGCTCGGCCAAGACGCAGACGGTCATCGCGCTGGCCGTCGGAGCGCTCCTCGGGTTCGGGGCGGGTTACTTCGCCGGAGGGGGAGGGCGGCCACAGGCGCCGCCGTCCCGCGCCTCGTCCGCACCCGAGGGGGATCGGATGGCGTCGCTCCAGCGCGAGGTGGAAAGGGACCCCGAGAATCCCGATCTGCTCACGCAGCTGGGCAACCTGCATTACGACCGACAGGAGTGGGACCGCGCGATCCAGCTCTACGAGAAGGCCCGGCGCAAGGCGCCGAAGAACGCCGCTCTTCTTTCGGATCTGGGCGCCGCGCACCGGAATCGAGGGGAATTCAAGCTGGCCGTCTCGTACTTCCGGAAGGCGCGGGAGGCGAACCCCGAGCAATGGCAGGCAATCTTGAACGAGGTCCTCGTGGAGGCCTTCGATCGCAAGGACGCGGCGGCCGCGCAGAAGGCGCTGGACGATCTGAAGCGCCAGTTCCCCCAGGTCCCCAACCTCGACCGGATCCAGGCCCAGATCTCGGGCCTGCGCGCGGGAACGTGATGGCGCGGATCTTTCTCTACGCCTTTCTCCTGTTCCTGCTTCTGACGGTCCTCCGCGGCATGCGCATATTCTGGAACGCCTACTTTCGCGGATCGCGGCCCGGGTCATTCCCCCGAAAGGGAGGCGTGCGAGAGGCCGAGATGGTCCGGGATCCCGTCTGCGGAACCTGGATCGACCGGGGTCTGGCCCTGTCGGCTCGGCGGGGAGGCGAGATCGTTCCGGTCTGCTCCGAGAAATGCCGGAACCGGCTCGAGGCCGCGGGATGACGGGGCGCCTCTTCGACACGGAGCCTTCCCGGCGAGGGACGGACGGGGAGTTCTCGCCGTCCACGCCGCTCGCGGACCGGATGCGGCCGCGGTCCCTCGACGAGGTGGAGGGTCCCGAGGAGGTCGTGGGCGCCAATGGGTTCCTGCGGCGGTCGATCAGCGAAGACCGCGTCCCGTCGCTCATCCTGTGGGGACCTCCGGGCGTCGGAAAGACGACGCTGGCGCGGCTGATCGCGTCGCAGACCTCTTCGTTGTTCCTCTCCTACTCGGCCGTCGCGACCGGAGTGAAGGAGATGCGGGAGGTCCTCGAGGAAGCCCAGCAGCTCCGCACGCGGCACGGCAAGCGCACGATCCTGTTTCTGGACGAGATCCACCGGTTCAATCGGTCCCAGCAGGACGTCTTCCTCCCGTACGTCGAGGCCGGAGACGTCGTCTTGATCGGCGCCACGACCGAGAACCCGTCCTTCGAACTGAACGGGGCACTTCTCTCCCGCTGCAAGGTTGTCGTCCTCGAGCCGCTGGCGCCCGAGGCGATCGCGCGCATCGTCCAGCGCGCGCTGCGAGACATCCCCCGGGGCCTGGGCGCTCGCGACTTCCAGCTCGACGACGACGCGCTGTCGTTCGTCGCTCAGGCGGCTGGCGGCGACGCGCGCCGGGCGCTGAACCTGATCGAGGCCGCCGCCGCCGACGCCGAAGCCGACAAGGTCAAGCGCATCGACGTCACGCGCCTGCGCGACCTCCTCCAGCGCAAGGTCCTCCTGTACGACAAAGCGGGGGAGGAGCACTACAACCTCATCTCGGCCTTGCACAAGTCCATGCGGGAGTCGGATCCCGACGCCACCGTCTACTGGCTGGTGCGGATGCTGGAGGCGGGCGAGGATCCGCTCTACGTGGCGCGACGAATCGTGCGCTTCGCTTCCGAGGACATCGGTCTGGCCGACCCCCGGGCGCTGCGAATTTCGCTCGACGCCAAGGACGCGTACGACTTCCTGGGGATGCCCGAAGGCTCGCTCGCTCTCGCCGAGGCCGCGGTGTACTGCGCCCTCGCGCCCAAGTCCAACGCGGTCTACGAAGCCGAGAACGAGGCCAAGCGCGACGTCGCCGAGCAGCCGGCCGAGCCCGTGCCCGCCGTCATCCGCAACGCCGTCACGAAGCTGATGCGCGAGGTCGGCTATGGGAAGGGATATCGCTACGCGCACGCCGAGCCCGAAGGCGTGGGCGGAATCGAGTGTCTTCCGGATTCGCTGCGCGGCCGGCGCTACTACCGTCCGCGAAAGTCGGGCGAGGAGGCGGAGCTGTCGCGCCGCCTGGAGGCGGTCCTGAAGCTCCGGCAGGAGAAGTGGGCCCGCGAGGCCGAGGAGAAAGAGAAGCGCAAGAAAAGCCGGGCCCGCGGGTCCGGCGAGGAACCGTCCAGAAGTTAGACGTCTTCCCGGCGGTAGTTCGGCGCTTCCTTCGTGATGATCACGTCGTGGGCGTGGGACTCTTTGAGGCCCGCCGACGTGATCCGGATCAGCCGGGATTTGGTGCGCAGCTCTTCGATCGTGCGGCAGCCGGACAGACCCATTCCGCTGCGCACGCCTCCGGTCAGCTGCAGGACCAGGCCCTCCACACTTCCCTTGTACGGGACCATGCCCTCGATGCCTTCGGGCACCAGCTTGGAGAGGCTGCCGCCGTTACGGGAAGGAGGAGCTCCTCCCTCCATGGACTCCTGGAAGTAACGGTCCGATGAGCCCGAGCGCATCGCCCCGAGCGAGCCCATCCCGCGGTACGCCTTGAAGGTGCGTCCCTGGTAGAGGATCGTTTCGCCGGGAGACTCCTCGGTTCCCGCGAGCAGCGAACCGATCATCACCAGGTCCGCGCCGGCCGCGATCGCCTTGGTGATGTCGCCGGAGAACTTGATGCCGCCGTCGGCGATGAGCGGGATGCGGGTCCCGCGAGTTGCGCGGGCGCACTCTCGAATCGCGTGGATCTGCGGAACTCCCGCCCCCGTGACCACGCGCGTCGTGCAGATCGAGCCCGGCCCGATGCCGACCTTGACGGCGTCCGCGCCACGCTTGACGAGGTCCCGGGCGCCGTCCTCGGTGGCGACGTTGCCGGCGACGATCGGCGTCGAAGGGAAACGCTTGCGGACCAGCGTCAGAGCGTCCAGGACTCCCTGACTGTGGCCGTGGGAGGAGTCCAGCACCAGCACGTCGACCTTGGCGCGCACGAGCTCGCGGGCCCGGTCGAGGATGTCGCGGGTCACGCCGATGGCGCCGCCCACGCGCAGGCGGCCCAGCGTGTCCTTGGCCGCGAGGGGGTACTTGATCGCCTTCTGGATGTCCTTGACGGTGATGAGGCCCTTGAGGTTTCCGGAGCGGTCCACCACGAGGAGCTTCTCGATGCGGTACTTGTGAAGGAGCTCCTTGGCCTGCTCGAGCGTCGTGCCGACGGGTGTCGTGATCAGGTTCTTCTTCGTCATGCGCGAGGAGATCGGGCGGTCGGTCCGGGTCTCGAAGCGGAGGTCGCGGTTGGTCAGGATGCCGACCAGCTTACCGCGGTCGTCCACGACCGGAACGCCCGAGATCTTGTAGCGCGACATGACTTCCAGCGCCTCGGCGATGGTCTGCTGGGGGCGGCAGGTGACCGGGTCCACGATCATTCCCGACTCGGAGCGCTTGACCTTGTCGACCTCGGCGGCCTGCGCCTCGATCGACAGGTTCTTGTGGATGACGCCGAGGCCTCCCTGCTGCGCCATGGCGATGGCCAGGCGCGACTCGGTGACCGTGTCCATGGCAGCCGACATCAGGGGGATGTTCAGCCCGATCTCGCCCGTCAGGCGCGTGGAGAGGTCGACTTCGCGCGGATGGACCTCGGAGTGCGCCGGCAGCAGCAGGACGTCGTCAAACGTCAGTGCGAGGGGGATCTCGGCGTCCAGCGCGCGCAGCTTCGGCTTACGCGGCGCCGCCATTACGCTCCCGCCGCCGCGGCGCCGTGGCATTTCTTGTACTTCTTGCCGGACCCGCACGGACAAGGGTCGTTGCGCCCGACCTTGGGCTGGTTGCGCTGGACGGTCTCGACCTTGGCGTCCTGGCCGCCGGAGGCGGCCGCTCCGTAGGAGTAGTTCACGTTCGACGGGGCGCGGCGTGCCGGCATCGGGACCGGCGCCCGGCGGCGGGTCGCCTCGGCGTTGACCTCTTCGCCAGCCTCTTCGCGCACGACCGGCTGCAGCTTGAAGAGATACTGGACGATCTGGTCCTCGATGCGCTCCTTCATCAGCGTGAAGAGCTCGAAGGACTCCTTCTTGTACTCGATCAGCGGGTCGCGCTGCCCGTAGCCCCGCAGGCCGATGCCTTCCTTGAGGTGGTCGATGGCGAGGAGGTGGTCCTTCCACTGCTGGTCCACGACCTGGAGCATCACGAACTTCTCGTGGGTCGCCATCATCTCGTTGCCGAGGATCCCGGTCTTGCGCTCGTAGATGGCGTGCAGCGCCTTCAGGACATCTTCGCGGATCGTGTCCCGGTCCTTGCCCTCGTAGGGGATGGAGCCGAGCTTGAGCCCGAAGTACTCCTGGAGGTCGGCGTCGAGGGCGCCCATATCCCACTCGGCGGCGCTCTTGTCTTCGGAGACGTGGCGGCCGAGGATGTAGTCGAGGATCGTTTCGGCGAGCCCGAGGACGTGCTCCCGGGCGAGCTCGCCCTTGAGGATCCCGCGGCGCATGCCGTAGATCTCTTCGCGCTGCCGGTTCATCACGTCGTCGTACTCGAGCAGGTGCTTGCGCGTCTCGAAGTTGCGCGCCTCGACCTGCTTCTGCGCCCGTTCGATCGAGCGGCTCACCATCCCGTGCTCGATCGGGACGCCCTCTTCCATGCCCAGCCGCCGCATGATGTTCTGCAGGCGGTCCGAGCCGAAGATGCGCATGAGGTCGTCTTCGAGCGAGAGATAGAAGCGGGAGGATCCGGGGTCCCCCTGGCGACCCGACCGGCCGCGAAGCTGGTTGTCGACACGCCGGGATTCGTGGCGCTCGGTGCCGATGATGTGGAGGCCGCCGGCCTTCAGGACCCGCTCCCGGTCGGCGGTGCAGACCTCGCGCAGCTGCGCCAGCCGCTTCTCGAACTCGGCCGGGTCCTCGATGTTCTTGAGCTCGTGCTGGGCCACAGCGTCCGGATTGCCGCCGAGGACGATGTCAGTTCCACGGCCGGCCATGTTGGTCGCGATCGTCACCGATCCCGACCGGCCGGCCTGGACCACGATCTCGGCCTCCTTCTCGTGGAACTTGGCGTTCAAGACGACGTGGGGGACCTTTTTCTTCTTGAGGAGCTCGGAGAGGCGCTCGGACTTCTCGATCGAGACGGTGCCGACGAGCACCGGCTGGCCCCTCTCCCTCAGGTTCACGATCTCCTCGGCGACCGCGTCGTACTTCTCGCGCTCCGAGGCGTAGACGACGTCCTGGTGGTCGGCGCGGATCATCGGCATGTTGGTCGGGATGACGACCACGTCGAGCTTGTAGATCTGGTGGAACTCGGCGGCCTCGGTGTCGGCGGTTCCGGTCATGCCGGCGAGCTTTTCGTAGAGGCGGAAATAGTTCTGGAGAGTGATCGTCGCGAGGGTCTGGTTCTCGCGCTCGATCTTGACGTTCTCCTTGGCCTCGACGGCCTGGTGGAGTCCGTCGGACCACCGGCGTCCCGGCAGCACGCGTCCGGTGAACTCGTCGACGATCAGGACCTGGCCGTCCCGGATCATGTAGTCGACGTCTTTCTTGTAGAGGGCGTGGGCGCGCAGGGCCTGCTCGACTCCGTGGAGCAGATCGATGTTGGTCAGGTCGTACATGTTGCCGATGCCGAGGTACTTCTCGGCCTTGAAGACGCCCTCCTCGGTCAGCACCGCGGTGCGCGACTTCTCGTCGACCAGGAAATCGCCCGTCGTGGTCTTGTTGCCGTGCTTGTCCTTCTCCTCGGAGCCCTTCACGAGGTGGGGGATGACCCGGTTGCAGCGGTAGTAGATCTCGGTGTTCTCTTCCGACGGGCCCGAGATGATCAGGGGCGTGCGCGCCTCGTCGATGAGGATCGAGTCCACCTCGTCGACGATCGCGTAGACGTGCCCCCGCTGGACCATCGACTCGAGCTCGAACTTCATGTTGTCGCGCAGGTAGTCGAAGCCGAACTCGTTGTTGGTCCCGTAGGTGACGTCGCACCCGTAGGCCTTCTGGCGCTCGTCGTCGAGGAGGTTGTTCTGGATGCAGCCGACCGACAGGCCCAGGAACTTGTAGATGCGGCCCATCCACTCGGCGTCGCGCCGGGCCAGGTAGTCGTTGACGGTCACGACGTGGACCCCGCGGCCGGTCAGCGCGTTCAAGTAGACGGGCATCGTGGCGACGAGGGTCTTGCCCTCGCCCGTCTTCATCTCTGCGATCTTGCCCTGGTGCAGGACCATGCCGCCGATCAGCTGCACGTCGAAGGGCCTCATCCCCAGAGTGCGGACAGAGGCCTCGCGCGCGACGGCGAACGCCTCCTCGAGGAGCTCGTCCAGGACCGCGTCCCGCGCGGCCTTGAGATCCTCTTCGTGCAGGCCTTCGAGCGCCTTCGCGATCTTTTGCCGGAACTCGTCGGTCTTGGCCTTCAGCTCATCGTCGGAGAGCGCCTTCATGGCCGGCTCGAGCGCGTTGATCCTGGCCACGCGCGGCGCGAGCTTCTTGATGTCGCGTTCGTGCTGCGTCCCGAAGACGCGGGCGAGCATGCGGTCAATCATGATTAGGGCGTTAACACCAGAAGGCCGGGAGTTTATTTCGGATCAGTGAGTTAGGGAAGAGGCGAGCGAGGCGGAGGGCGGAGTCAGCGGGATTCGAGGATGAACTCCAGCGGGTTGACCGTCCGGCCGTCGAGATGGACTTCGTAGTGGAGGTGGGGGGCCGTGGATCGCCCGGTCGATCCGACCAGGCCGACGCGGTCGCCGCGCCGAATCTGCTGACCCTCTTCCACGAGAGTCTTCTCCAGGTGGCCGTAGAGCGTCGTGTAGTGGTCGTTGTGCACGATCTCGATGGCCCGGCCGTACTCGCCGGCCCAGCCGGAGAGAAGCACGACGCCGTCGGCGGTGGCGAGCACCGGCTCGCCGCGCGAGGTCGAGATGTCGATTCCCTCGTGGTAGGCGGAGCCGCCCGTGAACGGGTCCGAGCGCACGCCGAAGCTCGAGGTGACGACGCCATGGACCGGCCAGACGGTGGGCGTCGAGGCGATCCGCGCCGTCCGCTTGGAGAACTCGCCCTCCAGCAGCGACAACCGCGAGCTGACGAGAGCGCTGGTGTCCAGCGGAACACCCGGGCCGCCCATGCCGCTGGAGACCTTGTCGGAGAGGCCGGCCACGATGGCGAGCCTCCGCGTGCGCGCCTCGAACTCCGAGAGCTGTTTCGAGACGCCGTCGAGACGCTGGTGCAGCGCCGCCGCCGTCGAGCGGAGACGGGCGTTCTCGGCCACGGCCTGACGGTACTGGGCGTCCCGGCGCGTCGAGGCGAAGAAGGCCCATCCGAACGCGACCGACGCCACGAGGAGGCCCGCGGCGCCGGCGGCGGCGAAACCGAGAAACCGGGTGGAGATGGTGAGCTTGCGGAACCGTGCCCGCGCGTGCGGCACGAAAATGATCGTGTTGTACTTCTTCACCGGCTCTCGCGTTCCCTTCTCCCGCGGGCAGGCTACGCGCGTGTACGCCAGCAGGACCCGTTCTCGAAGAGTGTTTTTTCTGACCGGGGTCTCTCCCCGGAAGTGTAGGAAATCGTATGGGGGCCGGCGATCACTGTCAACCTGCTCGACCGGGCAGTGTCTCGTGGAAGGAAGGACAGGCGCGAAACGAGAGCGCCTCGGAGAGATGGACGGCGCGCACGCGATCGCACTCTTCGAGATCGGCGATCGTACGGGCTACGCGCAGCGCTCGATGGAGCGCGCGCACCGAGAGTCCGAGTTTCCCGACGGCCGAGGCGAGCACGCGCGAGCCCTCGACGTCGAGCTCGCACGCGCGCGCCAGCTCCGGCGCGGAGAGCTCGGCGTTGCGAAACCCGGCGGCTCGGGGACGACGCCTCGCGGCGCGGCGGCGGGCGCGCGAAACCCGTTCCCGAACGACGGCCGACGCCTCGCCGGGGATCGTCGTGTCGAGGTCCTTCCAGGGAACCGCGGCCATCGGGATGGACAGGTCGATGCGGTCGAGCAGCGGACCCGAGATGCGGCGCGCGTAGCGCGTGCGCAGACGCGGGTCGCAGACGCACGGCCGCCTCGGATCTCCGAGAAACCCGCACGGGCACGGATTCATCGCGGCCACCAGCAGAACGTCGCACGGAAAGACGCGCGCTCCGCCGACGCGGACGACCGAGACGCGCCTCTCTTCGAGGGGCTGTCGAATGCCTTCGAGGACATCGCGCCGGAATTCCGGCAGCTCGTCGAGGAAGAGGACGCCGCGGTGCGCCAGCGAGATTTCGCCGGGAGCAGGAACGGATCCGCCGCCCAGCAGCCCCGCGGCGGAGATGCCGTGGTGCGGCGCCCGGAAGGGCCGCGAAGAGAGGAGTCCGGCTCCGGCGGGAAGGACACCGGCGACGGAATGGATGCGCGTGGCTTCGATGGCTTCCTCTCGTGACAGGGCGGGCAGGATCCCCGGCATGCGCCGCGCCAGCATCGTCTTGCCGGCGCCGGGCGGGCCCGAGAGGAGCAGGTGGTGGCCGCCCGCCGCGGCGATCTCGGCAGCGCGGCGGGCGATCGCCTGTCCCCGGACGTCGGCGAAGTCGGGACCGGCGGCGTGCGGCGGCGAAGCCGCAGCTTGCGCCGGAGGAACGATCCGAGTCTCCAGCAGATGCTCGACGACGGTCGTCAGATGGGACACGGGGATCACGCGGATCCCCTCGACCGTGGCCGCCTCGGCGGCGTTGGCTGCGGGAAGCACGATCTCGTCGAACCCGGCGTCGCGCGCGGCCAGAGTGAGTGGGAGCGCCCCTCGGAGGCTTCGGACCTCGCCGGAGAGACCGAGCTCTCCCACGAAGACGCGGCGCGCCGGCGAAGTGGGCCGCACGCCGCAGATCGACAGGAGCCCGATCGCCACCGGCAGATCGAGGGCTGCCCCGCACTTCCGGAAGCCGGCCGGCGCGAGGTTGACGGTGACGGCGCCCTCGGGCATCGGGTATCCCGAGTTCTTCAGGGCCGAGCGGACGCGGTCGCGCGCCTCGCGCACGGTCGTATCGGGCAGACCCACGATCGTGAAGCGGGGGAAACCGTGCGAGGCATCGACCTCGACGTCCAGGACGCAGGCTTCCAGTGCCAGGGTGGCGGCGGAGTGGATCCGGGCGAGCATCGGGCCTCCTCGGGTCCGAGGAGTGCCTGATCCGATGAGGACGGAGCGGATTCTAGCAGCACCAGGGCCGCGGAGTCAGTCGGTCTTGGGCGGGATCTTCAGCTTGTCGCCGGGCTTGATCGAACCGCCGCCAAGGCTGTTGATGGCCAGGATCTCGGCGACCGAGACGCCGTGCCGCAGGGCGATCTGATAGAGCGTGTCGCCGCTCTTGACCCGGTAGCTCGTGGGGCCGGGCGCCTTCTGCGACGACACCTGCGCGGTCTGGGTTTTCGGCGCCTTCGCCTTCGAGGGGGCTTTCGCCCTCGCCGTCTTTGCCGAGGCGACCTTTTCCGGAACCATGATCTCCTGGCCGCGCGCGACCTTCGACCGCGTGGACAGAGAGTTGGCCGCGGCGAGCGAGGAGACAGAGACGCCGTACTTGCGCGCGATGCGGGGCAGCGTGTCGCCCTTGCGCGCGACGTACGTCTTGTAGGACGGGGGCTTCTGCGTCGGCGCGGAGGCGTAGGCCAGCAGGACGGTCTCGCGCGAGCCGCTGGGGATCTTCAATTCGTAGCCCTCGGGCTGGTGCGGAGTGACCTGGGTGCGCAGCTCGGGGTTCAGTGCGACGAGGTCGTCGAGAGGGATCCCGGAACCTTTCGCGAGGTTCTCGAGATCGATCGACCGGTCGAGGACGATCGTCTCGTACGCGAGCGGGGGATCCAGCGTGTACTCGAAGCCGTAGTGCTCCGGATTCTTCGAGATCAGGAGCGCGGCGATGAACGCCGGAACGTAGTTCCGAGTCTGGTTGCGTATCGCGCGCGGATTTGCGGCGAGGCCCCAGAAGTCGCGCGCCCCGGTCTTCTGCATGCCGCGCATGATCTTGCCTTCGCCCGCGTTGTACGCCGCCATCACGAGGTACCAGTCGTCGAAGAGCTCGTAGAGATAGGAGAGATACTTCGCGGCCGCGCGCGTGGCCTTCTCGGGATCGCGCCGCTCGTCGACGATCCCGTTGGACCTCAAGCCGTACTGCCGGCCGGTCCGCGGCATGAACTGCCAGATGCCGTGCGCCGAGCGCGGCGAGCGGGCGTGGGGGAGGAAGGCGGACTCGATCATCGCGATCATCGCGAGGTCGGTCGGTAGGCCTTCCTCGGCGAAGACGCGATGAATCATCGGAACGTAGCGGCCGGACCGGGACAGTCCCGCGCTGATCTTGTCGTGCAGTGCGTCGCTCTGGAACGCCGCGACGACGCGCAGGACGGAGTCGTTGATGACGATGGGAACGTCCGAAACGACCGCGGTCTCGGAGGCCACCGCTTCGCGGGCCGTCGCGACGGCCTCGGGGCTCACCTCGGGAGCTTCGATCTCGGCCGCGAGCTCGGGAGAGACGTCGCCGTGCGAGGTGCCGGCCTCTTCGGTCGCGCCGGCGAGCGCCTCGTAGCGCTGAATGTTCTCGTAAAGCTGGAAGGAGTATGCGAGCACGTCGGGCGAGGGCGCGGGCCCGGTCTCGGGCTGCACCGCGTCGACTGCTTCGGCGAAGTAGTAACGCGCGCACGCGAAATCTCCGGCCAGGGCGGATTCGCGGCCCTGCGCGAAGGCTTCGTTCGCGGCCGCGATCTTCGGGGCGTCGGGATCCGGAGCCGGCGCGGCAGCCGCCTCCGGAGCGTGCGGCTTGGAAGGAGTCGATGCGCACCCGACCGCCAGGGCGGCGGCAAAAACGGCAAAGCCTCCGCCCGCGATGCGTCGGGTCCGTCGCATGAAAAAAGGGTAAACCGCGATCGTCCGGAAAAGCAAAGCCTTTTGGTGTCGTGTCCGGAGGCGAGGACAGCCGAGGATCAGACGCCGGTGCGCCGGATCACTTTCGGCCTGCTGGCGTCATCCCGAGGAGCGCAGCGACGAGGGATCCCGTGACGGAAACATTTGCTGGCGATCAAACTCGGGATCCTCGGGCCTGCGGCCCTCGGGATGACCGCTTTCGCCGTCGCGTGCGCGGCGGCTTCGCGGTCACTTTCCCAGGATGTGGAACTTGAGCGACAGAAGCAGCTTCTCGATGTCGCTGCGCGTCTGGAGCTCGATGGCAAAGTTCTGCGGGTCGCCGATCTCCTTGCCCTCGCGGTCCTCGAAGCGCAGACCGACGGTGACCTGGTGTCCCTGCGTGAGCTGCCGCTTCGGGACCTGGACCTCGAAGACCTTGGACAGTTCCTTGCGATGGTTCAGGCTCGAGGCGAGCAGGTCGTCCACCGAGATTCCCGTCGCCACGCGGCGCGCCGGTTTCTCGGGCTCGACGGCGGCGGGCGGAGTGGCCGTGGAGGTCTTCCGCAGACGCTCGAGCTCGGCGAGGATGTCGATGTTGGAGCGGACCTTGAAATGCCGCACTTCTTCGTTGATCGCCTTCTCGGGCTCGGGCTCAGGAGCCTCCGCGAAGGAGACGTCGGAGATCTCGGCTTCGGGCGGCGGCGCCGGGAGCGGCTGAGTCTTCGGCCTCGCGGCGGCGGCTGGAGGAGCCTCGGGCAGTGGCGCGTCGAGCGAATCGAGGGCCTGCTCGAACTCCTGGACCGTCTCGGAATCCGTGGCGTCGAACGTCGCCGGAGGTTGATTGAGTTCGTAGGCCTGCGCCGGCGCGGCCGACCTCTCGGAGAACGTCCCCGGCTCGACGTCGAGGGCTTCTTCCAGGTTCACGGGCTCGGGTGCGGGAGGCGGCGGAGGAGGAGCTGCCGGAGCCTTGGCGGCTTTCGACGCGGGTTTCGCCGAAGGCGCGGCCGCGGCGGCCGGCGGCGCCGTCACCGGGGCGGTGGGCGGCGCCTGCCTCGCCGTGATCTTCGCGGCGGCCGCGGGTTTCTCCTCGCCGAGCATGCGCTTCTTCAAAGATCGCAGCGTGAGACGCGAGATGGCCTTGAGCGTCTCGAACACTCCCTGGCCGAGCACGGCGCACGCTTCGTAGCTCTCGCAGGACTTGGTCGCATTCAGGCTCTGCTCGAGCTCTTCGAGCGAAAGGATGTTGGCGAGGTCGCGCTTGTTGTACTGGAAGACCAGAGGAATGTCTTCGATCTTGATTCCGATCTCCGCCAGGTTCGTCTTCAGGTTGGCGAGCGACTCGACGTTGGCATCCTTCATCGCCCGCTGCGAGTCCGCTACGAAGACGATTCCGTCGACCCCTTTGAGCACCAGCTTGCGCGTGGTGTTGTAGAAGACCTGGCCCGGAACCGTGTAGAGCTGGACGCGGGTCTTGAAGCCGCCGATCACGCCCACGTCCAGGGGAAGCAGGTCGAAGAACAGCGTCCGGTCCGTCTCCGTCTCCAGCGACACCATCTCGCCGCGCGAGCCGGGAGCGGTCCTCCCGTAGATGTGGTGGAGGTTGGTCGTCTTTCCGCACAGGCCCGGGCCGTAGTAAACGACCTTGGCCGCCATTTGCATCGTGGCGTAGTTGAAGAAAACCATGAATTTGTTGCGCCGGCGCGCGAGGGCGATCGGGGCAACGCAAATTGTAGCACCGGGAAGTGTTTACACGGCCTCGGCGCTCTCTTCGATTCAATCAATCGGGTCCGGAGCGAAGGGCGTCGCGAACGAGATCCTCGCGACCCCGGCCCTCGGTGACGCGAAGAATCTCTTCCGCAAGAGCGCGATAGAGAGCGAGAGCCTCGGGAAACCCCGCGAGCGCGGCCGCATGGGATCGGATGGTGCCGATATCACGTCGAGCGACCGCTCCCGTCAGAGCCTGCGCGAAGGGCTGGTGTCCCGCCGCGGCCGTCGCGCGGGAGGAGAGGTCCGAAAGCGCCTCGCGAGCCACGTGTTCCGGGATCCCCGCGGCCATCCAGCCTCTCACCGCCACCGCGAGCACGGCGACGGCGCCTCCGGCAGCGAGTGACGCGGACGCGTGGTAGATCGGTTTGGCTTCGGCGGTCAGCCGGAACGGCTTCGCTCCGACGAAGCGGGCGAGCTCCTCGCCGGCCGCCGACGCTGCGGAATCGCCTTCCACGGCGACGTGAGTCCCGGCCCAGTCTTCGTCGGACGCTCCGGTGAACGGACGCACAGGATGGAGAGAAGCCACGCTCGCGCCCCGGGCGCGGAGAGCGGCGAGGGCGTCGCTCGGAAGCGCGCCGGAGAGGTGAAACGCCAGGCGGCACGCGATGCGAGGGGCGAGAGATGCGGCCACATCCTCGATCGCGTCGTCGGGAACCGCCAGGACGAGGATGTCGCAGTCGGGAAAGCGACTCTCCGAGAGGGACGCCGCGGCCGCGCCCGCGAGCTCCGGAGGCTCCGACGCCTCCGGCTTTCGGCGAATCACGGTCGCGATGCGTCCTCCCGCTCGCGTCCACGAGCGCGCGAAGGCGCGGCCCGCCCGGCCGGGCCCGGCCAGCGCCACGCGGGCGCCGAGGATCTCGGACACGCGCGTGAGCTTAACGCCCGGGTCTGGTATCATTAGCACTCTCGGTATGAGAGTGCTAGCCATGAAGGGCCTCGACCCTCGAAGTCGGGGCATCCTCAAGGAGATTATCCGTGTCCACGTCGACACCGGGCTCCCCGTGTCTTCGCGGACGCTGTTCAAGTCCAACCGCTTCGAGCTCTCGCCGGCCTCGATCCGCAACATCATGGCGGACCTGACTGACGGCGGCTACCTCGCGCAGCCCCACACCTCGGCCGGCCGCGTTCCCACGGATCGGGCCTACCGCCTCTACATCGACGAGCTGATGCGGCAGCGCAAGGTCGGCGACGACGTGCGCGAGCAGGTCGACTCGGACCTCGAATCCGCCGGGGCCGACGTCTCGCGTCTCTTCACCGCGGCCTCGCGCCTTCTCTCGCAGCTCTCCGGTGAGATCGGCTTCGTGGTCGCGCCCGACGACTTGCACACCGTCGTGAAGAGCCTGCGCTTTCTTCCGGTGGCTCCCGGCAAGATCCTCGTCGTCCAGGTCAACGAGCCCGACGTCGTTCTCTCTCGCGTGCTGGAGACCGACGCGGCCTACACCCCGGCCGAGCTCGACGCTCTCTCGGAGCGGCTGACCCGCGAATACGGAGGACTCACGCTCCACGAGGTGCGCCGGCGACTGGCGGCGGCGATGGCGCGCGAGAGGGCCGAGGCCGACCGGATCCTGGGACGCGCGGCGGCTCTGGCGCGAAGCGCCCTGGAGAAGAAGGACGGCGAAGACCGCCTCTTCTACGACGGAACGGCGCGCCTGCTGGAGAAGCCGGAGTTCGCCGACTTAGACTCCGTGCGCCGGATCTTCCAGGCTTTCGACGAAAAGGCCCGCGTTCTCGACCTGGTCTCCCGTTACCTCGACGCGCGGGGAACCAGCGTGGTGCTGGGCTCCGAGGACGACCACTCCGTGGACCCGAGCCTGTCGGCCGTCTTGACCTCTTACGGAACGGGAGAGACACTGACGGGAATGCTAGGCGTCATCGGACCGGCGCGGCGGGAGTACACCCGGGTCATCCCGGTCGTGGACCTGCTGGGCCGGGCCGTGTCGGAGCGGCTCGACCGTCGCGAAGAGCGCGTTCGGGGGAAGGGTTCCGAGTGAACGATCGGAACCGCGACCGCCCGGGCCCCGAGAAGGATCTCCTGGAGGTCAGCGACACGGGCGAGTCTCTCGAGTCGGCCCTGGGCGAGGAGGAAGAGAACGCCCTGGCCGCGACCGAAGACAAGCTTCGGTCGATCCAGAAGGATCTGGCGGACCTGAAGGACCGGCACATCCGCAAGCTCGCCGAGTTCGAGAACCACAAGAAGAGGAGCGAGCGCGAGCGGCAGGAGTACTTCAAGATCGCGCTGGCCGGGTTCGCCCACGACTTCCTTCCGATCCTCGACAACTTCGAGCGCGCTTTCGAGCACGCTCGGGCCGAGGACCTGACCAGCGACTTCGGCCAGGGCATCGCGATCATCGCCAAGCAACTCGGCGAGCTCTGGAAGCGGTACGGCCTGATCCCGATCGACACCTCGGGCGGCTTCGATCCCAACCTCCACGAGGCCGTGGCGACGGAGAAGACCAACGCCGTGCCTCCGAACACCATCGTCCAGGAGCTCCAGAAGGGATACTTCCTCAACGACCGGTTGATTCGACCGGCGTTCGTGAAGGTCGCGGTTCGGACGGACGACGGCGCCGAGGGCCCGTCGAAGCCGGACTCGGAGTAGGAGGCCACCGCGTGGGCAAGATCCTCGGCATCGACCTCGGGACCACCAACTGCTGTGTCTCGGTGGTCGAGGGCGCCACACCGCAGGTGCTGAACAACCGCGAGGGAAGCCGCACGACTCCCTCGATCGTGGGTTTCACCGAGGACGGCGAGCGCCTGGTCGGCCAGATCGCCAAGCGGCAGTCGATCACGAACCCGATGAACACGGTCTTCGCGGTCAAGCGCCTGGTCGGGCGCAAGTACGACTCCGAGGAGACGCAGCACGCCCGCGAGGTCCTGCCCTACGAAATCGTGCGGGCGGTCAATGGCGACGTGAAGATCCGGGCCCGCGGCCGCGAGTACAGCCCCGAGGAAATCTCGGCCTTCATCCTCTCGGAGATCAAGGAATTCTCGGAAGAGGCTCTGGGCGAGGAGATCAGCGAGGCGATCATCACGGTGCCGGCGTATTTCGACGACGCCCAGCGCCAGGCTACGCGCGACGCCGGGAGGATCGCCGGCCTCGAGGTCCTCCGCATCATCAACGAGCCCACGGCGGCCTCCCTCGCCTACGGCCTCGACCGCAAGGGCAGCGAGACCGTCGCCGTCTACGACCTCGGCGGAGGCACGTTCGATATCTCGATCCTGCAGCTCGGCGACGGGATCTACGAGGTCAAGGCCACCGCCGGCGACACCTACCTGGGCGGCGAGGACTTCGACAAGAAGATCATGGACTGGCTGCTCGACGACTTCCGCAAGGCGACGGGCATCGATCTGCGCCAGGACCGCATGGCGCTCCAGCGCCTGAAGGAAGCGGCCGAGAAGGCCAAGTGCGAGCTCTCGACGGCCACCGAGACGACGATCACGCTCCCGTTCATCTCGGCCGACGCGTCGGGTCCCAAGCACATCAACCGGACGCTGACCCGCGAACGGTTCGAGAGCCTCGTGGCGGACCTGATCGACCGGACGGCGGCGCCGTGTCTGGACGCCCTCTCTGCGGCGGGCCTGAAGCCGTCGGACGTGGACCAGGTCATCCTGGTCGGCGGACAGACGCGCACGCCCAAGGTCCAGAGGATGGTCGCGGAGCTCTTCGGACGCGAGCCCAACCGCGACATCAATCCCGATGAGGTCGTGGCCATCGGGGCCGCGATCCAGGGAGGCGTCCTCAAAGGCGAGATCAAGGACGTCGTCCTGCTCGACGTGACGCCGCTGTCGCTGGGCATCGAGATGCACGGCGGCGTCTTCGAGAAGCTCATCGAGAGAAACTCCACGATTCCGACCAAGAACACGAAGGTCTTCACCACGGTCGCCGACAACCAGTCGGTGGTCGAGATCCACGTCCTGCAGGGCGAGCGCGAGATCGCCAAGGACAACAAGTCGCTGGGCCGGTTCGAGCTCGTCGGAATCCCGTCGGCGCCCCGCGGCGTACCTCAGATCGAGGTGACGTTCGCCATCGACTCCAACGGCATCGTCAACGTCTCCGCGCGCGACCTGGCGACGGGGAAGGCCCAGGGCATGCAGATCAACCCGGCGGGCGGACTGTCCCAGGTCGAGATCGACAAGATCATCAAGGAGGCCTCGGCGTTCGCGGAGGCCGATCATGAGCGCCGCGAGATCGCCGCGATCAAGAACCGCCTGGAGGGAATGATCGCCTCCAACGAGCGCGTTCTCGGGGAGTTCGGGTCGGCGCTCGGCGAGGACGAGCGTCAGCGCATCGAAGAGACGCTCAAACGCTCGCGCGAGATCGCGGCGGGCGAGTCGCGCGACGCGTTCAACGAGGCGATCTTCGACATGCAGGGCGTCTCGAAGGTCCTCACGCGCGTCATGCTCGCCCGCGCCGGCGGCGGCGCGGCGGCGAGCTAGCGGTCGGTTCTCGAATCCCGAAACGATTCCTCGACGGTCCATGAGCAAACGCGATTACTACGAGATCCTCGGAGTCCCCCGGAACGCGGACGACGCGCAGCTGAAGTCGGCCTATCGGAAGCTCGCGCTGGCCCACCATCCGGACCGCAACCCCAGCGACCCCCATGCCGCCGAACGGTTCAAGGAGGCCTCCGAGGCTTACGCCGTGCTCTGCGATCCCGACAAACGCGCGCGGTACGACCGTTTCGGGCATGCCGGCGTGGGCGCGGGCGCCGGGGGCTTCGGCGGTTTCCCCGGCTTCGACGCCGCGGGATTCGGAGACCTGTCGGATCTCTTCAACGGGATCTTCGGCTTCGCGTCCGGCGGCGGGTTCGGCGGGGGATCGCCGGGACCGATGGCGGGCAGCGATCTCGTCTACCGCATGGAGATCTCCTTCCGCGACGCGGCCTTCGGCGTCGATGCGCCGATCTCGATCTCGCGCCTGGAGCGCTGCGAAGACTGCGCCGGAGCCGGCGCGGAGGCCGGGACGCGTCCCAAGACGTGTCCGGGCTGCCGCGGCAGCGGGCGCCAGCGGCTGCAGCAGGGCTTCCTGATGGTCACACGCACCTGCACCGTGTGCCGGGGCGAAGGACGCGTCATCGAGAAGCCGTGCAAGCCGTGCCGCGGCGAGGGACGGGTCCGGGGCAAGAAGGACCTGACGATCAAGATTCCGGCGGGGGTGGAGTCGGGATCGCGGCTTCGCCTGACCGGCGAAGGCGACGCGGGCCCCAACGGAGGTCCGGCCGGAGATCTCTACGTCGTCCTCACCGTCGCCGAGGACGAGGTCTTCGTGCGCGAGGGCGACGACGTCGTCGTGCGGCTCGACCTTCCGTTTCCGACGCTCGTTCTCGGCGGGGAGGTCGGTGTGCCGACCCTCGACGGAGAAGAAACGTTGACGATTCCGGCGGGAACTGCGGTCGGCGCGGAGCTGCGCATGCGCGGGAAAGGCGTCGGGCGCCTGGGCCGGAGCGGCCGGGGGGATCTGATCGCCCGCGTCGGCGTGCGCGTTCCGGAGAAGCCGTCGAAGGAAGAGAAGGAGCTGCTCCGCAAGTACGCCGAGCTGATCGGGGCGCCCGTCGGCGGCGGCAAGGGCGTCTTCGGGAAGGCGAAGAAGATATTCTCGTAGCCCGAACTATTCGTGATCACCCGGGCGGAGCCCGGTGAGCAGCCGGCGCCTGGATGGACCGATCCGGAAGGGAATCCGGTGGCGACGCGAGAGCTTGCCCGCGACAGAGATTTTTCGTCGAGACAAGGAAGCGCGACGACGGCGATGCTGAAATGCATCGCCGAGGAGCGATGACGCAGTATCGGCGGAAAAGATCGGAGCGGCGCCCGGAGTCGATCATGAATAGTGCGGGCTAGGGGAGCGTGCGCCGCTCCCGCTACAGCCGCCTCCACGTGCCTCGCCGGGCCGGCGACGATGCCGTGCTCGGGCTCCTCTCGCTCCACGAGCCGCTCGGCTTCGAACAGACCGGACGGGATCTCGTGGCCTTCTTCCGGGACTCCGCGGCGGCGCGGCGCGCGTCCGACGACCTGCGCCGACGGACCGTACGCCACACACTGACGACGGACATCCCCGAAGGCGACCCGCTCGAGACCTACAGGGCGATGTCGCGTCCGTTCTCGGTCGGACGGCGGCTCTGGATAGACCCCGGAGAGGCCACGAATCGGAAGGCGCCGGAGGGAAGGATTGGTCTCGCGCTTCCGGCCTCGCGCGCCTTCGGCACCGGTGAGCACGCCTCCACGCGCCTCGCCTTGCTCGCTCTGGAGGAAGAGGACCTGGAGGGACGGACATTCCTCGACGTCGGGACCGGATCCGGCGTTCTCGCGCTCGCGGCGGCCGCGTTCGGCGCGAGGTCGGCAGTCGGACTCGACACCGACGCCGAGGCGGTCTTCGTGGCGCGCGAGAACGTGCGCCGGCACGCCTTCGGTTCCCGGGTGCGCCTCTATGCCGGGCCTCTCTCCGCCTGCAGCGGCGAGTTCGACGTGGTCGCCGCGAACATGCTCGCCGACGAGATCCTTCCGGAGGCGCGCCGGATCCTGGCGCGCGCCGGCCGCAGAGGGAAGGTCCTCCTGTCGGGAGTCACGCGCGATCGCGAGCGCGCGCTGCTGGGGAAGATGCGCACGGGGCGCTGGAAGCTCGCGTCCCGGCGGAGCGAGAACGAGTGGGCCTGCCTGTGCCTGGCGCGCGCCTGATCGTCTCCAAGCTGCCCTCCGCGGGCGATCGGATCCGCCTGGACGGCGAGCAGACCCGCCACGCGCGGGCACGCCGCCTCGCTCCGGGAGATCCCGTCGTGCTCGTGGACGGCAGCGGCGGGGAAGCTCACGGCCGCCTCGAACGCTTCGATCGCGGAGGCGCGGACGTGCTCGTCGACGCGGTCCGTCGAAGCGAAAGGGGTGCCGCTCCCCAGCTCCGGCTGCTCGTGGCATCCGTGCGCGCCGAACGCCTGGCCTGGATCGCGGAGAAGGCCACGGAGCTGGGAGTGGAAGGCATCGTGCTCGTCGAAAGCGATCGAACGCAACGCTTTCGGTCGAGCGACGCGGCGCGCGCGAGGTTGGAGCGCGTAGCGCGCGAAGCCGCCAAGCAGGCGGAGTCGGCGCGATGGCCGTCGATCGCGGGCCCGACGACTTTCGCCGACGCGATCGCGGGCGAATCGACGCCGCATCGACTCCTCCTCGATCCGGTCGGCGATGCGTTTCCCGACACTCTCCAGTCGGGAGGCGCGAGCCTGCTCGTGGGGCCCGAAGGAGGCTGGACCGACGCGGAGCGCCGCGCTGCGCTTTCCGCCGGATGGAAGCCGGCGTCGCTACCTTCGGGAAAAGTTAGGACCGAGACGGCGGTGGTCGCCGGCCTCATCCTCGCGAGGGCGGCGTTGGCAAGACGGATTCCGCATTGACTCTCCCGTCCGAGCGGAGAATACTCGGGCGGCCGACGACAACGCGAAGCCGGAGGGCGCATGTCCTACGAGGACGTCACGAAAGTCTGGATGAACGGACGGCTCGTGGATTTCGCCGACGCGAAGATCCACGCCTTCTCGCACATCTTTCACTACGGTTCCGCGATGTTCGAGGGCGCGCGGGTGTACAAGACCAAGCAGGGTCCGGCGGCCTTCCGCATCGACGAGCACATCAAGCGCCTCTACGACTCGTGCAAGGTCTACCGCATGGAGATCCCGTACACGGTCAAGGAGTTTCGGGATGGGATCTTCGACACGATCCGCGCCAACGGCTTCGAGGCCTGCTACATCCGGCCGGTGGTCTATCGAGGCATGGGCGCGCTGGGTGTGAATCCCTTCAACAGCCCGGTCGAGGTGATGATCGCCGTCTGGAAATGGGGCAGATACCTCGGAGAAGAGGCCGTCGAAAACGGCGTCGACGTGTGCGTGTCGTCGTGGAACCGTATGGCTCCCAATACTTTCCCGGCCATGGCCAAGGCCACCGGCAACTACCTGAACTCGGCCCTGATCAAGATGGAGGCGATCGTCAACGGCTACACCGAGGGGATCGCCCTCGACAACGCGGGCCGCGTCTCGGAGGGGAGCGGGGAGAACATCTTCATCGTCTACGGTGGCCGCATTCTCACGCCCCCTCTGGCGGGGACGATCCTGCCGGGCATCACGCGGGACTCGATCATGCGTCTGGCCCGGGACGCCGGCTACACCGTCGTCGAGCAGCAGATCGCCCGGGAGATGCTCTACATCGCCGAAGAGATCTTCTTCACCGGAACGGCCGCGGAGATCACTCCGATCCGTTCGGTCGACCGCATCGTCGTCGGCGCGGGCCGGCGTGGCCCGATCACCGAGCGGATCCAGAAGGACTTCTTCGCCCTCATCCACGGCGACGTGGAAGACCGGTACGGGTGGCTGACACCGTTGCCCGTCGAAGCGCGGGTTTGACCTAAACCCTGCAGCGGCGGAGCTTGCCCCTTACCGACCGCGGCCGCCGGGGAGGACCCCGCCGGAGCCTGTCGCTTCCAATCGGGCAGCAACGAGCGTAATCTAGCCGCAACCGAGGACAAGAAAACCATGCATATCAACGATCTGCTGAAGATTGCGGTCGAGCGGAAAGCGTCTGACCTTCACCTGAAAGTCGGGGCTTTCCCGGTCATCCGCATCGACGGAACGCTGATCCCGCTGGCCGACATGCGCCGGCTGATGCAGGAAGACACGATCGCGATGGCCTTCTCGATCATGTCGGCGCGGCAGAAAGAAAAGTTCAAGAACAATTTCGAGATCGACATCGCCTACAACGTGCCCAACCTGGGACGGTTCCGCTGCAACATCTTCCAGCAGCGGGGAACCGTCGGCCTGGTCCTGCGCGTCATCCCGGCCAAGATCCTGTCGATCCGCGACCTGCTCCTGCCCCCGGTGCTCGAGAAGATCTGCCAGGAGCAGCGCGGCCTCGTCCTTTGCACCGGAACCACGGGCTCGGGAAAGTCGACGACGCTCGCGGCCATGATCGACCACATCAACTCGACCCGCAATGAGCACATCATGACCGTCGAGGACCCGATCGAGTTCCTGCACCGGGACAAGAAGTCGATCGTCAACCAGCGCGAAGTCGACGTCGACACCAAGGGATTCTCGCTGGCGCTGCGCAGCGCCCTGCGCCAGGACCCCGACGTCATCCTCGTCGGCGAAATGCGCGACTACGAAACGATCGAGACCGCGCTGACGGCGGCCGAGACGGGCCACCTGGTGTTCTCGACGCTGCACACCCTCGACGCCACCGAGACGGTCAACCGCATCATCGCGGTCTTCCCCCCGCACCAGCAGAAGCAGATCCGGCTGCAGCTGGGCGCCGTGCTCAAGGCCGCGATTTCGCTGCGCCTGATGCCCCGCGCCGACGGCCTCGGCCGCGTGCCGGCCGCCGAGATCCTGATCCGCACCAACTACGTGCGCGAGTGCATCGAGAACAAGGAAAAGACCAAGTACATCAAGGACGCGATCCAGCAGGGCACGTCGCAGTACGGGATGCAGACCTTCGACCAGTCGCTCTACAGCCTGTACAAGTCGGGCCTGATCACGCTGGAGGAAGCCCTGAAGCGCGCGACCAACCCCAACGAGTTCAAGCTCAAGATCCAGGGCATCCAGTCCACGGCGGACATGGCGCGCGAAGAGATGGACGCGGCGCTCGAGGTCCCGTCCGACTTCAACCCGCTCCAGGAAGAGTCCCCGTTCGACTTCTCCAACCAGGTTCCTCCGGGGCGCACCTAGACGAAACGCCGGTCTCCTCCCGCAGAGCCCCTCTCCGCTTCATCGGCGAGAGAGCGGGCCCTGCGCCTCCTGACGATCAAGCCCCGGGGCCGGGAGGAGCTCGCGCGCGCTTTGAACGACCGGGGATTCAGCCGGGACGCGGCGGCCGACGCCCTCGCGGGCCTGGAGAAAGACGGCCTGCTCGACGACCTTTCGGCGGCGCGCTCGGCGGTGCGCGCGCGGGGGGGCCGGTACGGACGGTCGCGCGTCGAGCGCGAGCTGAAAGTGCGGGGGTTTTCGCGGGAGACGATCGCCGCCGCGTTCCAGGCCGAGAGCGGATCGGAGCGGGAAGACGAAGCCCTTCGGAAAGCCTTCGAGAAGCTCTGGACCGCGCGCGCGAACCTGGCGCCGCCGCTGCGCCGTCGGCGGGTGTTCGACGCGCTGACCCGACGCGGTTTTCCGGCGGAGAAGATTTCTGAGATCATCCGGGGCTGGTATGAAATCGACCGAGGTTAGAGAGCGATTCCTGAAGTACTTCGAGGAGCGTGGCCATCGCCGCGTGCCCTCCTCGTCGCTGATCCCCGCCCAGGACCCGACGCTGCTCTTCACCAACGCCGGGATGAACCAGTTCAAGGACGTCTTCACGGGCCGCGAGACACGGGAGTACGCGCGGGCGACGTCGGCGCAGAAGTGCGTCCGGGCGGGAGGCAAGCACAACGATCTCGACAACGTCGGGTACACGGGACGCCACCACACGTTCTTCGAGATGCTGGGCAACTTCTCCTTCGGCGATTACTTCAAGGCCGCGGCGATTCCCTTCGCGTGGGAGCTGGTCACCGACCGGGCCCGGGGCTACGGGCTGGATCCGCAGAGGCTCTGGGCGACCGTCTACACCGAGGACGACGAAGCCGCGAAGCTCTGGGAGAAACACCTCCCGGCCTCCCGCATCCTCCGCTTCGGCGAGAAGGAGAACTTCTGGGCGATGGGGGACACCGGTCCCTGCGGGCCGTGCTCCGAGCTCCACTACTTCCGGGGCGAGGATCTCTCTCGAAACACAGCCGACCTCGTCAACGGACCCGGGGACGACACGCTCGAGATCTGGAACCTCGTGTTCATGCAGTTCGAGAGGAGCGCCTCCGGCGTGATGACGCCGCTGCCGAAGCCCTCGGTCGACACCGGCGCCGGGCTCGAACGGATCACGGCGATCCTCCAGGGCGTCAACAACAACTTCGACACGGATCTCTTCGGCCCGATCCTGGCGCGGATCGGGGAGCTCTCGGGTCGGGCGTATCGGGGCGGCATGGCGCCCGAAGACGCGCCTTTCCGCGTGATCGCCGATCACGTGCGCGCCGCGACGATGCTGATCGCTGACGGAGCGCTTCCGTCCAACGAGGGACGCGGCTACGTCCTGCGCCGGATCCTGCGCCGGGCGATGCGGTACGGCCGGAGGCTCGGCCTCGAGAAACCGTTTCTCCATGCCCTCGCGCCGTCGGTGGTTGAGGGATTCGCGGGAGTGTTCTTCGAGCCTTCGTCCGTCGCGAGCGTGTCGCGCTCGGTGGCGGGCGTGCTCAAGCCCGAGGAAGAGCGCTTCGGCAAGACCCTCTCCGAGGGCGCTGACCGGGTCGGCGAGGCGATCGAGCGGCTCCGCCGTGAGGGCGCGACGGCGCTGTCCGGGGATACCGTGTTTCGCTTCTACGACACGTATGGGATTCCGCTCGAGGTCATCGAGGAGATCGCCGGCGACGAGGGCGTAGCCGTCGATCGCGCGGGGTTCGAGGAGGCGCTCGAGCGCCAGCGCGAGACCTCGCGCGCGTCGCAGAAGTTCGGAGCCGCCGATGTGACGGTCTACGAGAGGCTGGAGCTGCCGTCGCCGCACTCGGTCTTTCGAGGCTATCCCGAGTTGGACTTCGTATCGCTCTCGGGCGCGCAGGTCCTGGCCATCGTCCAGGGCGGCCGCGAGATTTCGCGCCTCGGGCAGGGCGAGACGGGCGACGTGGTCACCGACCGCACCGTCTTCTATCCGGAAGGCGGAGGCCAGGTTGCTGACAAGGGAACCTGGAACTGGGACGGAGGCGAGGCGGAGGTCACGGACGTGCAGAAGCCGGTTCCCGGAGTGATCGCGCATCGCGTCACCGTGAGGCGCGGGCACCTGGGGGTCGGAGCCTCGGTCGACATGAGCGTGCCGGAGTGGACGCGCCGCCGCACGCAGGCCAACCACACCGGAACGCACCTGCTGCACGCGGCGCTCCGCAAGGTGCTGGGATCGTCGGCCCGACAGATGGGCTCACTGGTGGAGCCGGAGCGGCTGCGGTTCGACTACGCTGCGGCGGCGCCTCCCACGCCCGAGCAGATCGCCGAGGTCGAGCGGCTGGTCAACGAAGAGGTCCTCCGCGACCGTATCGTGACCAAGGAGATCGTCGCGATGGACGAGGCTCGGCGCAAGGGCGCCGACATGTTCTTCGGCGAGAAGTACGGCGAACGGGTCCGGGTGGTGGAAGTGCCCGGGTTTTCGACCGAGCTCTGCGGGGGCTGCCACGTCCCCCGGACGGGAGAGATCGGAGCGTTCAAGATCGTGTCGGACCGTGGGCTCCAAGCGGGCGTGCGCCGGCTCGAAGCCGTGACGTCCCTCGGCGCCGTGGAGCTCCTCTCGCAGGACGAGCAGATCCTCAACACGCTCGCGGGCGCGGCCCAGACCGGCCGCGAGGCCCTGTCAGCGCGCTGGGAGGAACGCGAAGACCGGATCAAGGCCCTGGAGCGGGAGGTCGCGTCGCTCAAGCTCAAACTCGCCTCGGGAGACACGGGGACGGCCGGAGACCGCATCGAGGTCGGCGGAGTACCGATCGTGACGCGCATCGTCGAAGGACTCTCGATCCCGGAGCTCCGCAACCTCTCCGACACCCTGCGGGCGAAGCTCAAGAGCGGAGTGGTGGTGGTCGGGACGACGGGCGAAGGAGGCAAGACCTCGGTCATCGTGGCCGTCACGCCCGATCTGACGCGCCGCCTTCCGGCTTCGCAGATCGCAACGCGCGTGGGCAAGGCGCTCGGCGGCAGCGGGGGCGGGAAGCCCGACCTGGCGCAGGCCGGAGGCAAGAGCGCGGCCGAGCTGCCTGCCGGATTGAAAGCCGCCGGCGAGGCTGTGCGGGACCTGCTCGCGGAGCCCGTACCCGCCGGTTGATCCGGGCACTTCTGTGCTCCCGGTCACATCGCCGCGTCGGCGCTGAGTCGCTCGCCGCGGGGGGCATTGCGGCGGTCCTCGGACCGTCGGGCTATAATTTCCTCCACTCAATTCCATGAAACTGCGAGCGCTCGTCCTCACGGGGCTCCTCGCGGTCGTCGCGTGCGCGGCGGCCGCCGAAGTGCGCGTGTCCGTCCGCGACGGAAAACGCGTGATCTACAACGACGGCCCCGCCAAGATCGGCGCCAGCGACGAGTGGCTGGCGACGCGCGTGCGTCAGGCGTCGGCGTACGACTCCCTCATCGACCGCGCCGCGCTCGAGAACGATCTGGATCCGAAGCTCGTGAAGTCCGTGATGCTTGTCGAGTCGGGGTTCAACCCGGCGGCGATCTCGAAGAAGGGCGCCCGCGGTCTGATGCAGCTGATGCCCGACGTCGCGGCCGAGCACGGCGTGTCGGACCCCCACGACCCGAAGCAGAACATCCGGGCGGGCACGGCGATGCTCGCGCGCCTGCTGCTGACGTACCGCGGCGACCTCATCAAGTCGCTGGCGGCGTACAACGCCGGGGAGGCGGCGGTGGACCGCTATGACGGTGTGCCGCCGTACGACGAGACGCAGCTCTACGTGCGCAAGACGCTCGCGGCCTACTACGGCAAGTCGACGCTGGGAGGAGGCTTCGGCAAGCCCTCGGCAGAGACCTACCGCGGGATCCCATCCTCCCAGGGGAAGCCCGTGCGCTGGATGCGCGACGCGACGACCAATCGCGTGATCCTCACGACCAAGAGCCGTCCGGCCACGCGCCGGCTCGGATAGGTACGGAGCCTTGGCCGTGTCGAGCGTTCCCGAGGAGAACCCGCCCGTCGACCAGGGACTGTTTCTCCTGCACCTGAATCGCGCGCGAAAGGGAGTGCGCGAGAACCGTCTCGAAGAGGCCTGGGAAAATCTCGAGCAGGCGCGGACGATGCGGCCTCGCGACGAGGACGTGTTGAACCTCGTCTCGCTTCTGGAGTTCAAGCGCGGCCACTACAACGAGGCGGCCAACGCGGCACGCACCCTGCTCGGGGACAACCCCAATTCGGAAGTCCTGCGGGCGAACCTGGGCCTGATCCTCTTCAAGGCGGGATTCCTCACCGAGGCGGAGCTGGAGCTGCGCAAAGCGCTGGAGCTGCGGCCCGGACACCTGCGGAGCCACCTGTACCTGGGCCTGCTGTATCAGATGCGCGGCAAGCTCGGACTCGCCGTCGAGCACCTTCGCATCGCGGGTGCGCGGCGTCGCGTCGTGGAAGTCGAGGAAGCGCTCCGTCGCCCGGGACGGGACGGCGCCAAGCCGTCGCTCTCGGACACGGCGCCGACGCTGCGGCTTCCCCAGACCGAGGCTTCGGCGTCGGCGCCTGCGAAAACTTCCGCGGCGGCGCCCGCGATATCGCCCGCGCCGGAGGCCGTCGAATATGCGCCGGCGTTTCCCGACGCGCCGGACCGCACCGCGCCGATTCCCGTCGCGGCTCCCGAGGCCCGCCCCCTCTTCAAGATCCGCCCCGAGGGAAGCCTTGAGGTCGCCTGTCGCGGCACGGTCTTCGTGCGCAAGGGCTGCGTGGCCTGGTACAGCGGCAAGATGCGCTTCGCGCCCGAGGTGGCGTTCCGCGGAACTTCCCTGGAGAAAATTCTGCGCGCGACCGGTCCCGGGACGCTCCTGATCAATGATCCCGGCCGCCGCGCCTACCGCCGAGACCTCTCGAACCAGGCGCTTTATGTCGAGGGCAGCCGGCTCCTGGCCCTCGACCACGGGCTCACGTTTCGCCTGGACGCGATCCACGACTTCCGCCGTAACCGGAGAGTCGACGTCCTGCGTGTCCAGGGCAAGGGGAGCGTGGTCTTCTCGGTCGGCGGGCCCGTGCTCGCGCACGAGGTTTCGGCGGAGTTTCCGCTCTCGATCTCCTCGCGGGATCTCGTCGCATGGTCGGGAGATCTCGTGGCTTCCGTTCTCGACGACGAGTTCCTCGAGGAAGTCATGCAGCCCGACGTGGCCTGCCCGCCCAAGGTGCGGTTCGAGGGCGAGGGAACGGTTCTGACGGAGCCGCCGCGGCCCCGTCGCCGCGCGGCCGACCAGGACCGCCCGGTCGACTCGAGGCGGTCCTAGCCCCGACTCTCCCGGACGAATTCGGTCAGCCGCGTCTCCGCCTCGTCCAGAATCTTCTCCATCCTCGCGCCGTCGGCGTGCTCGCAGTAGAGCCGTACGAGGGGCTCCGTGCCCGAGACCCGGTGGAGGAGCCAACCCCGCTCACCGAAGAAGTACTTCACGCCGTCGCGGTCTTCGACGCCCGTGACCTTTTCTCCCGCGACGGTGTCGGGCGGCGTACCGTGCACGGATTCGATGTAACGGCGGCCGAGCTCCAACGGCAGCGCGACGTCCCGCCGGCCGTACTCGAAGCGTCCGAACTCGCCGGCGAGATCCGACAGCGCCTTTTCCAGCGTGCGTCCCGTGACCGCGAGGCTCTCGATCAAGAGCAGCGCGGAGAGGACGCCGTCGCGCTCGGGCAGGTGGAACGCGAAGGCGTAGCCTCCGCTCTCCTCGCCCCCCGCGACCGCCTCGCCACGGTTCATCAGCTCGGCGACGTACTTGAAGCCGATGCCGGTCTCGATCAATGGCGCTCCGAGCGCGCGGGCGATCCGGTTCACCTGGAAGGACGTCGAAAAGGTCTTTGCGATTCCGCCGCGTACGCCCCGGTGGCGGAAGACGTGAAGGAGCAGGAGGGCGAGGATCTGGTGCGGGGACACGAATCGCCCCTCCGCATCGAGGACCCCGAGACGATCGGCGTCCCCGTCCTGGGCGACGCAGAGGCCGAACCCCCCGCGGCGAAGACGCTCGGCCGCGGCGCCGAGGTTGGCGCCGATGGGCTCGGGATGCACGCCGCCGAAGAGCGCGTCGCGCTGGGCGCGGAACGCTTCGACGCGCAGGGTGCCTCCGTCCAGTACGTCGGGCACGAGATGGCCCGCGGCGCCGTGCATCGCGTCAGCCAGGACCGAGAGCTTCGAGGCGCGGATCGCTTGGAGATCCACGAGGCTCGCGAGTCGGTCGCGATAACCCGACCAGAGGTCCACGACCTCGACGGTTCCCGTCCGCTTGGGCCGCGGCAGAGGCCGGTCCGCTTCGGCCGCGATCGCGGCGTAGTCGTCGGGCGGCGCGCTGCCTCCGAAGTGGGCTTTGACCTTGAAGCCGTTGTAGTGACCCGGGTTGTGGCTCGCAGTGATCGCGATGCCGGCGCCGAGACCGAGCCTCCGAACGTGGTACGACACCGCGGGCGTGGGAATCGGCCGATCGGTCAGGATGGCATCCACGCCGGCCTCGGCGAAGACGTCGGCCGCGGCGCGGGCGAACTCGGGCGACAGGAACCGCGTGTCGTGGCCGACGACGACGCGCCCGCGATCACCGGGCCCTTCCGCGGAGACGTACCACCGCGCGGCAGCCGCGGCGATGCGCCGGATCTGCGCGAAGGTGCAGTCGGCGGCGATGACGCCGCGCCACCCGTCGGTGCCGAACGCGATCGTCAACGGTTCCGCGGCGTTCCGGCGGAAGCGCCGGTTCGGTACAGGGCGAGGCGCTCGGCGTCGTAGCCCTGACGCTGCAGGAACTCGGTCGCGCGGGCGAAGCGGAAGCCGCGCTGCTGGAGACCGTCGAGCAGAACGTCGACGCGCGCGGACACCGGCTCTTCCCGGTCGCTGCCGAGGTGCAGCAGCACGATGCCGCCGCTCTCGACACGGCCCACGAGCCGCGACAGCAGGAGCGGCGCCGGCTGGTAGGCGCGCGAGCGCGGATCGGTAACCCAGTCCATGCCGTCGAGGCCGAAGCGGCCACCGGTCCAGCCCACATGCCAGTAGCCCTGCTCGGCGGCCCAGCGCCGGATCTCGGCATTGTGCTCGCCGAAGGGCGCGCGCCAGACCGGCGCCATCTCGCGCCCGGTCGCCTCGCGGTAAAGCCGCGCCGTCCGCGCGAGCTCGCCGGCGAGGAACTCCCGGGTGACGCCGGCCCGCGTGGCCTGCCGGCCGTCGGCGGCATAGGTCGTCAGGTGCGGATGGGTGTCGGTGTGATTGCCGACTTCGTGTCCGTCGGCGGCGATGCGCCGTACGACGTCGGGATAGCGCCGGATGAATTCGCCCGTCAGGAAGATCGTGGTCCGAATCCCCCGGCGCGCCAGGGCTTCGAGGATCGCGCCGGCCCCGCGGTCCGACGACCCGCCGTCGAAGGACACCAGCACCTCGCGGCGATCCGAAGGGCCGCGCGTCAGGTCCGGCACGACGGTGCCGCTCGGCGGCAGGGGAGCGGGGGCAGACGCGGTTGCGGACTGCCGCGACACGATCTTCGGCATCGGCGGCGCGATCGGCGCCGGAGCGGGAGCCGGAGCGGACGGGGCCGGGAGTTTCGAGGCGGGAACCGGGACCTCCGCCGCCACGATCGGCGCCTCGCCCGACAGGCTCATCGCTCCAACCCGATACGGTCCGGCCTCGCGGACGCCCTCGAAGCGGAAGCGGCCCTTCGAGGACGGAACGCTACCCACGAAGCGGCCGGCGGCGAAGAGGAAAACGGCGCTCGCCTCGGATGCGGTTCCCTCCAGCACGGCGCCGCCCGGCGTCTCGACGATGGAGTCCAGGCGCGCCGAGGGCGTCTCGCGCCGCGGCCGCGCCAGAGGAGTCGAAGCGTTCAGCCGGTCGAGCTCCTTGACCGTCTTCAGAGCGAGGATCACCGGAGCCGCGGCCGCGAGCATCACAACGGCGACGGCCAGGCGCGCCGGCACCGGTCTTGCGAGAACGGCGCGAACGGCCCTCCACGCGGCGTGACGTCCGTCGTCGCGGGCGCAGCGCGTCGAGCAGTACAGGTGCCCGCGCATGCGGACCTCGCACATGCGGCAGATCGGCTTGCGACAGAAATGGCAGCTCTTGTGGGCCCGCCGTCCGGCGTGTGTCGGGCAGGGGACGTTCACCCGCCTATTATGCGGGAGCCGCGACCGCCGAGGGACACAGGGACGGTATAGTTTCCCTTGAGACCTTGAAGATCAACCTTCCCAACGCCCTGACGCTGCTTCGGATCTTCCTGGTCCCCTTTCTCGTGGTCGTCCTGCTGACGAAGTTCGAAGGCCGCGAGATCGTGGGCCTCGTGATCTTCCTGACGGCCGTCGCGACCGACTTCCTGGACGGCTGGCTCGCCCGCCGGCGCGGCGAGATCACCACGCTGGGCACGCTGCTGGATCCGATTGCCGACAAGCTGCTGATCTCGGCGGCGTTCATTTCGCTCGTCGAGCTGGACCTCGCGCCGGCGTGGATGGTCGTGGTGGTCATCGGCCGGGAGTTCGCGGTCTCGGGGTTGCGGTCGATCGCCTCGCAGCGTGGGGTCGTCATCCCCGCGTCCGGCTGGGGCAAGGCCAAGATGGCCACGCAGATCGCGGCCGTGTCGCTGCTGATCCTGGCGGAGCGGCACGATGTTTTCCGGCTGCCGGGTCGGATTGCGCTGTGGCTGGTGGTGGCGGTGGCGCTGTTGTCGGGAACCGAGTATTTCCTGCGCTTCTTTCGCCGTATCGTGCTCGAGCCCGAGGAGGCGCACGAGGCGGACGCCGGCGCTATCCGGCCTTCCGCGCGAGAAACCTCCAGATCGGCCGGCCCTCCCGGGCGTACTTGAGCTCGTAGTTCGTCGGCGGCGGCGCCGGCAGCGCCTCCCAGGCGAGCCGCTCGAAGCTCGGCACCGTGTCGAGAAGGGGCCCGAGCGCTGCGCCGTAGTCGGGGTGGTCCGTCGCGATGCGGAGCGTTCCGTGCTTTTCCAGCCGCGTCGCCACGAGCTCCAGGAAGACGCCGTCGAGCAGGCGCCGCTTGCGCTGCTTCTTCTTCGGCCAGGGATCCGGGAAATAAACGTGAAAGGCATGGACCGACGACGGCGCGAGCGCGGTCTCGACGAAGAGCCGTCCGTCCGCGCGAACCACGCGGGCGTTGGGGAGCGCCGCGCGATCGACCCGGTCGCGACAGACCCGGTAGTACGCGAGAGCGCGCTCGACGCCCAGGAAATCGTGCGCGCCGTTGGCCCGCGCGGCCGCGATCAGGAATCGCGCCTTGCCGCTTCCGATCTCGACCTCGAGCGGGGCCCGCCGGCCGAACGCCGCTCGCGCGTCGAAGGGGCGGCCGAACCAGAGCTCCTCGTCGGGTGCGCCCGGCCACCGGCCCGCCGGACCCGCTGTGCTACCCTGATTTCGCAAAGACACCGAATTCTCATGCCCACGATCGTCTTCGTCAACGAGGGGAAGGCGGGCTCTGTCCAGGATGGTACGACGGTGCTGCAGGCGGCGCTGGACCTGGGCGTGAAGATCAGCCACGTCTGCGGCGGACTGGGCACCTGCTCGACATGCCGCGTCGAGGTCGTGGTGGGCGGAGAGAATTTGACCCCGGTGAACCCGCAGGAGCTCGCCTACGACATGGGTAACGGCAAGCGTCTCGGCTGCCAGGCGCGGGTGAAGGGAAACTGCGCCGTCCGCGCGCTGATGATTCCCAAAGTCGAGCTGTACTGAGGCCGGGTCAGCCCCTCGCCCGCTTCGCGATCGCCTCCGCGAACTCCTTCGTCCCGGCCGTGCCGCCGACGTCCGGCGTCCGGATTCCCGCCCTCAGCGTGTCGAGCATCGCCGTCTCGACGCGGCCGGCGAGCTCGGCCATGTCCAGGTGCCGCAGCATGAGGATCGCGGACATCAGGAGCGCGGTGGGGTTGGCCTTGTCCTGGCCGGCGATGTCGGGAGCCGTGCCGTGCACCGCCTCGAAGATCGCGGCCTCCGTGCCGAGGTTGGCGCCGGGCACGACGCCGAGACCTCCGACGAGCCCGGCCGCGAGGTCCGACACGATGTCGCCGTACAGGTTCTCGAGCAGGAGAACGTCGTAATTTTCGGGCCGCATCACAAGGTCCATGCACGCCGCGTCCACGATGCGGTCGTCGCTGACGATGTCGGGGTAGTCCTCGGCGACCTTGCGCACGCAGTCGAGGAACAGGCCGTCCGAGAGCTTCATGATGTTGGCCTTGTGGACGGCGGTGACGCGCCGGCGGCCGCTCGCCCGCGCATGCTCGAACGCGAACTTCGCGATGCGCGTGGAGGCCGCCGCGGTGATGATTTTTAGAGACTCGACGACCCCCGGCACCACCGTGTGCTCGAGACCGCTGTAGAGGTCCTCGGTATTCTCGCGCACGACCACGAGGTCCACGTTGTCGAACCGGCTGCGGATCGACGGCACGTTCTTGACGGGCCGCAGGTTCGCGTAGAGGTTGAGCGTTTGCCGGAGGCGGACGTTGACGGACTGGAAGCCCTTGCCGATCGGTGTGCCCACCGGCCCCTTCAGCGCGACGCGGTTGCGGCGAATCGAGTCGAGGGCCCGGGCCGGCAGCGGATCTCCTTCCTCCTGCTCGGCGCGGCGTCCGACCAGCACCTCTTCGAAGACGAGGGGGGCGCGGACCGCGTCCAGAATCTTGAGGACGGCGTCGGTGACCTCGGGGCCGATGCCGTCCCCCCGGATGAGCGTGACGCTGCGGCTGGCGCTCAATGGACGTCCCGCTTCTCGACGGCCGGCGGTTTCTCGGTCGGCGCCGGCAGGATCATCTTCACCTTGCGGACCGCCGTGGGTGTCGCGTCCTCGATGATGAAGTCGGCGAAGCGTCCCCTCCAGCGCTCGCCTTTCCTCGGGATGCGCCCGAAACGCAGCATCAGGTGCCCCGCGACCGTTTCGGCCTCGTCGCGCGGAAGCTGAATGCCGAACTGGTCCTCGAGCTCGTCGAGCCGGAGGCTTCCCTCGAGCAGATAGGTTCGGTCGCCGGCCGGTTCGAAGCCCGGAGTTTCCTCGTCGTACTCGTCCTGGATCGGCCCCAGGAGCGCCTCGATCACGTCCTCGATCGTGACGAGGCCAGCGGTGCCGCCGTGCTCGTCCACGACGATCGCCATGTGCGTGCGGCGGCGCCGCATCTCGCGGAAGAGATCCTCCGCCCGCTTGAACTCCGGCACGAGAAAGGGAGGATCCACGTACCGGCCGAGCTCGAAGCTCTTCTCCTCGGCGTCGGTCAGATCGAAGAGGTCCTTGGCGTGGAGGATTCCGATGACGTTGTCGAGGTTGCCGCGATAGACGGGCAGGCGCGAGAACTTGTGCTCGCGGAGAACGTGCGTGACGTCCTGGAAGCTCGCCGTCTCCGGAAGGGCCACGATCTTGGTGCGCGGGACCATGATCTCCGTCACCGTCTTGTCCCCGAACTCGACGACCTTGTGGAGCAGCTGCCGCTCGCCGCGATGGATGACGCCCTCGTCGGCGCCCAGGTTGAACACGCTCTTCAGCTCCTCCTCCGTCAGGCCCGGCCGGGCCTCGACGATCCCGAAGAGACGGAGGAATCCGTTGGTCAGCTTGACGCAGATTGCGGCGATCGGCGAGAGGATGCGCGTGATCCAGGTCATCGGCACGGCGATCGCGCGGGAGACGTCAACCGGGGAGGCGGCGCCGATCGCCTTGGGCATCAGCTCGGCGAAGATGAAGAGGGTCAGCGTCGAGACGACGACGGCCACGAAGAAGCCGGAACGCTCGCCGAAGTAGCGGGTGGCCAGATTCGTGGCCGACGCGGAGGCCGCGCTGATGAAGAGGTTCTGGGCGATCAGGATGACCGCCAGGAGCTTGGCGGTGTGCGCCCTCAGGTTGCGGATCATCAACCCGCGGCGGTCGCCCTTCTCGCGCATGCCCTGAAGGTCGATTCGCGAGAGGGAGACCAGGGCCGTTTCGGACCCCGCGAAGAAGGCCGAGAACGCCATCGAGAGAATGAAGGCGACGACGTAGAGGATGGTCTGCGGATTCATAGAGCGGTTCCTTTTGAAGCGGAACGGGAGTTTACAGGTCGAGCTGGCTGCGCGCCCAGGCCGCGGCGTCCGCGAGCCCGGGTTCCTGGACGCGCGTCGCGGATTGGAGGGCCGGCAGACAGGCGCGATCGCGCTGTGCGCCGGCGCTGGCAGCCGCATTGCGCTGGAGCCCCCGCCGCTTCGCGCGGTTGACCGCGGTCTTGCCGAAGCGGCGCCGCCAGCCGCCCTTGCCCATCGCGAGGATCTCGGAGCGGGGGGGCGCCGGCGGCTCCGCGCCGGTTTCGAGGTCGAGCGGAGCGTTCCAGGGACACGCTTCCTGGCACGCGTCGCAACCGAAGACGCGGTCCCCGAGGGCCTGCTTCCACGGGTCGGGGATGGGCCCGCGATGCTCGATCGTCCAGTAGGCGAGGCAGCGGGCGGCGTCGAGGAGCCCGGGCTCCACGAACGCCCCTGTGGGGCAGGCCTCCAGGCACCGGACGCACGAGCCACACCTCTCGGCTACGGGCTCATCGGCCGGCAGATCGAGATCGGTGACGATCTCGGCGAGCAGCAGGTATGACCCTTGCTCTCCGTCGATCAGGCAACCGTTCTTGCCGATCCATCCGAGCCCCGCCGCAGCCGCGTAGGCGCGCTCGGCGATGGGCGTCGAATCCACGCAGACGCGGTACGCGAAGTCGCCGCCGAGGATTTCCCGGGCGCGCCCCGCGACTCGGAGCGCCCGCTGCCGGAGTGTCCCGTGGTAGTCGGCGCCTCGCGCGTATCGGGCGAACCGCGCGCCGTCGGCGGCCACCCACGCGTTGCGCGGGTGCGGCGCGGCGAGGCATACGACCGATCGCGCGCCGGGCAGGAGCGCTTCTGGGTTCGCCCGGACTTTTCGGGTCTCTTCGAGGTACCGCATTCCGGCGTGCCGGCCGGCGTCGATCCACCTCTCGAAGCGTTCGAATCGCGGCGGCGGGCCCTCGGCGCTCGCGACGCCGCAGCGCGTGAACCCTTCACGGGACGCCTCTTCGCGGAAGACCCGCGCGGCCAGAAGGCGGTCGGGCGGCATCGCACACGATGCTAGCATCCGCGCGCAGGAGGTCGTGTTGGCTTCGACCGACCGGTTTGCTGCCCGCGTTTTCGACCTCGTCGTCCTCGCCGTCATCGGCTATCTGCTGTTCCGGATCGTCGAGCCCTTCTTCGGCCCGATCTTCTGGGCCGTGCTGCTGGCGCTGATCCTCTTCCCGCTGAACGAGCGGCTCCGCCGCCGCATCAAAGGCCGGAGAGCGCTCGCGGCGACGATCCTGACCCTCGCGGTGACGCTGGGGATCGTCGTGCCGGCCGCCTACATTGCCGTGGCCTTCACGCGGCAGGGCGTGGAGCTCGGCCACAGGCTTACCGAGGCGGCCGACAAGTACCAGATCCAGCAAGTGGGGGATCTGCTTCGGCTGCCCGCGATCGGGAAGGCGGTGGCGTGGCTTCAGAGCCGGTTCGGCATCGAGGCTGGAAGCATTCAGGCGTGGCTGGCCCGGGCGACGACGTCGGTGACGGATTTCCTGATCGCGCACGGGCGAGAGTTCGTCGTCGGCGCCTTCGGCCTCTTCGGAAACCTGAGCGTGATGCTCTTCACGGTGTTTTTCTGCTTCCGCGACGGGGACGAGGTCGGCTCCCGTCTCATCCGGATTCTTCCGATGGAGCCCAGGCGAAAGGATCATCTCTTCACTCACATGCGGGCGGTCACCGAGGCCGTCGTCCTGGGCACGATCATCACGGCACTCGTTCAGGGAGCCCTGGTCGGCGTCGCGTTCTGGATCACGGGGCTACCGTCCCCGGTCGTATTTGGCGTGCTGACTGCAATCGCGTCGTTCGTTCCGCTGGTGGGTACGGCGCTGGTGATCGTGCCGGCGGCGATCTATCTCGCTGCCACCGAAGGCATCTGGTGGAAGGCCATCTTCATGGTCGCCTGGGGCGTGCTCGTGGCGGGGTCGGCCGACAACGTTCTCAAGCCGATGCTGATCTCGGGGAAGGCCGAGATCGGAACGCTGCCGGTCTTCTTCGGAGTCATCGGCGGCCTGGCCGCGTTCGGGATGATCGGTCTCTTCCTCGGCCCGGTCCTCGTCGCGCTGGGGCTCGTCCTCCTCCAATTCGCCGAGGAAGGCACCGGGGCCGCGACCGGCCAGCCCGCGGTGGGTTTCTCCGGACCGAAGACCTGACGCCTACTTCCTCACCCAGTCGGCGACGAAGATGTTGGTCTCGTGGGGCTTCGTGCCATTGCGGTTGGACGCGAAGACCAGCTTCTTGCCGTCGCGCGTGAACATCGGGAAGCCGTCGAAGTCGGGCGAGAACGTGACCCGCGTGAGATTCGTGCCGTCCTCGCGGATCAGGTAGAGCTCGAACTCGCGCCGCTTCGGGTCGTCCATGTTGGACGAGAACATGATCTCGCGGCCGCCGGGGAGAAAGAACGGCGCGAAGTTGGCCGCGCCGTTGGACGTGACGGTATGGTCGCCGGAGCCGTCGGCGTTCATGACGCGAATCTCCAGAGCTCTCGGGGCGTAGGTGTGGCGCTCCAGGTTCTCCCGGTAGCGCGCCAGATCCTCGGGGTACTGCGGATGGTCGGCCCGGTACACGATCTTCTTGCCGTCGTCGGAGAAGAAGGGACCGCCGTCGTATCCGGGCGTGTGCGTCAGGCGGCGGACGTTCTTCCCGTCCGCGTCCATGGTGTAGATCTCGAGATCCCCGTCGCGAGCGGACGTGAACACGACCGTCTTTCCGTCCGGCGAGACCGTCGCCTCCGCGTCGTAGGCGGGCGAGGAGAAGAGCGGCCGGATGTCGGTTCCGTCCGGCCGGGAGGAGTAGATGTCGTAGTCGTCGAGAGCCCAGACATAGCCGTGGGACCGGTCCGGACGCGGCGGACACTCGGGGCCCGCGCGGAAGGTCGAGGCGTAGAGGACGCGGTCGCCGGAAGGGAAGAAGAACGCGCAGGTCGTCTTACCCTCGCCGTTGGAAACGCGGCGGCGGTCGGAGCCGTCGGCCGCCATCGTGAAGATCTGGTCGCAGGGCAGCCGGTCCTCGTCGGACTGAAAGATCAGGCGCGTGCCGTCGGCCGACCAGTAGGCTTCGGCGTTCTGGCCGCCGAAGGTCAGCTGCTTCAGGTTCGCCAGGAACTTCTCTTCGCCCGGAAAGAGCGACGCCCCGGACGGGGTCGGTGCGGCGGCCGGCGGAAGCTCCCCAGTCGCGGCGGCGCCGAGGAGGACGAATCCGGCGAGAACGGCGTATCTCATGGAGCGCGGGATTTTAGTTTATTCTCGGCCCGACGTTCGAATGGACCGCCCCAACGATCTGAAGCGAGTGCTCGCGGAGGAAATCCGCGCGGCGATCGCGGAGACCGCGCCCGGTCCGGGGGGAGGCGCTCCGGAAGATCCCGCTTCGCAACAGGCGCGCGTCTCCCTGCGCCGCGCCGAGGAGGTGCTCACGCCGTCGGTGCCCGACCAGGCGCCCCTCTCGGCGGTCAAGCGGCTCGTGATTCGCGCGCTTCGATTCCTCTGGCGAAACCAATCTTCGTTCAACGCGCTGTCCCTCTCCGCCGGAGCGGGACTGGCCGACGGCCTCGACCGCCTCCGCGCGGAGACCGGACGCGGCATCGACGAGCTCTCGCGCCGCGCCGGCTTGCAGGAGGCCCGGTTGACGCTGGCCGAAACGCGCGCGGGTTCGTCCCCGGTCCCGGCCGCCGCGCCCTCGCCAGTGGCCTCGCCGGCGCCGCTGCCTCCCGGCGTTTACGCGCTCTTCGAGGAGCGCTTCCGCGGCAGCCGCGGGGACATCGCGCAGGCTCAGCGCTTTTACCTCGATTTCCTGAAGGACCTTCCGGGCCCCGTGCTCGACGTCGGCTGCGGGCGCGGAGAGTTCCTCGAGCTCCTGGCCGGAGCCGGGATTCCAGGCACCGGCGTCGAATCGAATTCCGTGTCGGTTGAGTCCTGCCGCCGCGCCGGGCTCTCCGTCGAGGAAGGGGACGCGCTCGAGCGGCTGGCCTCGCTCCCGTCGGGCACGCTCGGCGCGGTCGTGGCGTTCCAGGTCGTCGAACACTGGACTCCCGAAGCGATCTTCCGTTTCCTGCAGGAGGCCCGCCGCGCTCTGGCGCCGGGGGGAGTCCTCATCGCCGAGACGATCAACACGGACGCGGTTTCGGCGATGCGCGCCTTCTACCTGGATCCGACGCACGTTCGACCCGTCCCTGCCGAGGCCCTGCGCTTCCTCGCGGAGGCGGCCGGCTTCACGGACACGCGCGTCGAGTGGCGCTCGCCGCTTCCGACCGACCAGAGACTCGAGGAGCGATCCGAGAACGATCGGAAGCTCAACGCGCTGCTCTATGCGCCGCAGGACTACGCGCTGGTTGCGAGAGCGCCGATTTCTCCGTGAGGACTCCGCGAGTCCTGGTCCTCGCGGTGCAATCGCCGTTCGCCGAAGGCGGCGCGGAGAAGCACGTCCGGAGGCTGACCGAAGAGCTGCGCGCGCGCGGCGTGGAGGCCGATCGGGTCTCGATTCCGCTGGTCGAGCGCGAGCGATTCGACCTGGTGCGAAGCGCCGCCGTCTGGCGCGGCCTCGATCTCTCGGAGATCGGGGGCCAGCCGGTCGACGCGGTGATCGCGACGCGGTTCCCCAGCTACGCCATCCGGCACCCGAACAAGATCATCTGGCTCATCCACCAGTACCGGCAGGCATACGACCAGTACGGCACAGCGTACAGCGACCTGACGGCGTCGCCCGAGGATCGCCGAACGCGTGAGGTCATCGCCCGCATCGACAAGGTCGGTTTGTCGGAGGCCCGAAAGGTCTTCGCCAACTCGCAGACCGTCGCGGCGCGACTGCTGCGCTTCAACGGCATTCGCTCGGAGCCCCTGTATCACCCTCCTCCGCTGGTGGGCAGATACCGGGGAGGCGCGCCCGGAAACACGGTCCTGTGGGTGGGCCGACTGGATGGATGGAAGCGACCGGGCCTTCTCCTCGAGGCGCTGCCCCACGCTCCCGACGTCCGCGCCGTCTTTCTCGGCCGAGGACCGGAAGAGGAGGCGCTTCGCCGCCGTGCCTCGGAGCTTGGAGTGGAGAGCCGCACACGGTTCATCCCCTACGCCGATGACGAGACGCTGCTCGACCTGTACGCCAAGGCGAGGATCGTCGCCGTGACGGCGGCCGGAGAGGATCTCGGCTATGTGCCGCTGGAAGCGTTTCTCTCCGGCAAGCCCGTCGTGACGACCGAAGACGCGGGCGGCCCTCTGGAGTTCGTCCGCGACGGCGAGACCGGCATCGTCGTGGCTCCGAGGCCCGATGCGCTGGGCGTCGCGCTGAGGCTGGCGTGGCCGCGAACCGACGCTCTGGCCGCGATGGGCGAAGCCGGCCGGCGCCGCGCTTCGCAGCTGACGTGGGACGAGCCGGTCCGGAGACTGCTCGAGGCGGCGGGGATTCGATGAGCGGTTCGGAAGATCCGATCCGCCGGCTGGCGAGGGAACGCGGCAGGCTGCTGGGAGAGCTGGGCGTCACTCCCGCGGACGCGCGCTGGGCGAAGGCCGAGGCCGACGTCCTCGCGAGCCTGTCTCATCCGCAGCTTTCCGCGAGGCTCCCCGGCCCGCTCCTCGTTCTCTGGCGCAGGGCGCTCCGGCTGTTGCGATAGTCATCCGGCTCAGCGAGGGCCTCGGGGCATGCGGCGCCGCTCGGTCCACTGGCGGACTTTGTTCCGTCCCTCGTCCTTGGCGCCGTAGAGTGCCCGATCCGCGCGTACCAGAAGTTCCGTGCGCTGCTCGGGGGAGAGACCCTCGGTGTCGGCGACGCCCGCCGAAACGGTGACGCGGAAGGACCGACCTTCGCTCGAGAAGGGCTCGCGATCGATCCGGCGCCGGACGCGGTCCGCGACCTGGACGGCCGATCGGGCCGCGGTCTCGGGAAAAAGAACCGCGAACTCCTCGCCGCCGTAACGACAGGCGAGGTCCGAGGCGCGGACCGTGTCGCGCAATATCTCCCCGAACCGACGGATCGCGACATCGCCCGCCGCATGCCCGTGGCTGTCGTTGAGCTTCTTGAAGAAGTCCAGGTCGAAGAGCGCGACCGAGACGGGCGCCCCGTACCGTTGGTGACGGGCCCACTCCTCGGAAAGGCGTGTCTCGAAGTACCTGCGGGTGGCCAGGCCGGACAGCTCGTCGGTGACCGCGATCTCCCAGTTGCGCGAGGCCTGGAGGGAAACGGTGAGCGGAGCCAGGAGCGCGCGGATCTCGGCCTTGCGGTCCTCGCCGATCGGCTGCGGCGAGGACAGCGACAGGTAGGCGACGAGGCTGTCGCCGGAGTAGAGCGGAAGATGGAGCGTCTGCGTGGGAGCGGTCCCCGGCATAAGCTCCAGGGGCGCGAAGGAACGGTCGGTCTCCGTGGCGGCGAACTTCAGCAGGGCGCGCGAGTCGATCCGCTCCCCGACGTGAGGATGCTGCGGCTGGATCACGGGGACGCGCGGCTCGTTCTCGCGCGGCGAGAGCCCCCACACCTCGGAGATGCACTCCGATCGGTCGACGCGGTAGACGTCGAACTGCGTCAGGGGAAGGATCTCGCAGGCGGCGCGGTAGGCGTGCGCCAGGATCTCCCTGGGTTCGGGCGACTCGCCGAGGAAGTGGCTTCCGCGTTCGCGCGCGCGCAGACGGGCCGCCAGAACGCGCTCGCGGCGGGACAGCTGCCAGACGCGGAGCGCCGCGGCGGCCGCCGCGAGAACCAGCAGGATCTCCGCCCAGACCGGAAGCAACGCCGGTCAGTGTAGACCGGAGGTGCAAGAAAAAAGGCCCCCTCGCGGGGGCCTTGGTTTGTGCGCGGTAGCGCGACTCAGTGAGAGGGTGTCGTCGTGGCGGGAGCCGTCTCGGTGGAGGTCGTCGTCGCGGTGGACGTCGTCGTCGTGCCCTCGGTCGAGGTGGTGGTGGTGGCCGCCGTGCTCGTCTCCTCGACGACCGCGGGGGCCTCGGTCTGGGTCGTGGTCTCGGTCGTGGTGGTCTCCTTCTTCTGGCAACCCGTCGCGAGCGCCATGGCCGCCACGGCCGCAAAACCCAGGATCAGAAACTTCTTCATAAACCTCTTCTCCTTACTAATTTGCGAAACGCTTTGCTGTCCCGGAGAGCGCGAAGCAAAAGACGCCGTCTCGTGAAAATCGACGCGCAATGATATCCAATCTCAGACCCCTGTCAACCCGACGGGGCGCCCTCGACGCGGGCCTCCGGCGCGGCTATTCTCACGGTTCGCGCGTCGGAGGCGGCGCGCGTAAGGAGCGGCCAAGCGTGTTCGAGAGTCTGGGCGATCGGATCCAGGGCGTCTTCAAGGAGCTGCGCGGCGAAGGTCATCTGACCGACTTCCACCTGGACCAGGCGCTGCGGCAGATCCGGCTTTCGCTACTCGAGGCCGACGTCGCGTTGCCCGTCGTTCGCGACTTCACGGCGAGGGTCAAGGACCGCGCGGTCGGCAGCAAGGTCACGCAGCAGCTCTCGCCTGCGCAGGAAGTCTTGCGCATCGTCCGCGACGAGCTCGCCGCGCTCCTCGGCGGACAGACCGCCGACCTCTCGCTGCAGGGCAAGCCCGTCGTAATCGCGCTGGTCGGTCTGCAGGGATCCGGAAAGACGACTTCGGCGGGCAAGCTCGCGCGTCTGCTGAAGACGCGGGGACGCTATCCTCTCGTCGTCGCGGCCGACCTGGCCCGTCCGGCCGCCGTCGAACAGCTGGCGACGCTGGGGCGTCAGATCGGCGTCCCGGTGTTCGAGCCGGGAGACCGAACCGATCCCGTCGAGGTGGCGCGCGCCGGCGTGCGCGAGGCCAAGCAGACGGGACGCGACACGGTCATCGTGGACACGGCGGGCCGCCTCCACGTGGACGAGGAATTGATGGCGCAGGTTCGGGCCGTCGCCGACGCGATCGCTCCGCACGAGATCCTGTTCGTCGCCGATGCGATGACGGGGCAGGACGCCGTCAAGTCTGCGGCGGGATTCGCGGAGGCGCTACCGCTGACCGGCGTGATCCTGACGAAGACCGACGGCGACGCGCGCGGCGGCGCGGCGCTGTCCGTCGTCTCGGCCACCGGCAAGCCAATCAAGTTCGTCGGCGTCGGAGAAAAGCCCGAAGACTTCGAGGCTTTCCATCCGGACCGCATGGCCTCGCGCATCCTGGGCATGGGCGACGTCATGACGCTGATCGAAAAGGTCGAGTCGTCGGTCGACGCCGCCGCGGCGAAGAAGCTCGCCGAGAAGACGGTCGCCGGCGAGTTCACCCTCGAAGATCTGCGCGACCAGCTCGCGTCGATGAAGAAGATGGGGCCGCTCGAGGGCCTGCTGGACCTGCTCCCGAAGGCGGGCGCTTTCAAGGCCCTCCGGGGGCCGGAGAGCGTGGACGAGAAGGCGCTCACACGGGTCTCGGCGATCATCGACTCGATGACCGCCGACGAGCGCCGGTATCCGCAGGTCCTCAACGGAAGCCGCAAGAAGCGGATCGCCGCGGGGTCCGGCACGTCGGTCGCGGAGATCAACCGCCTCCTGAAGCAGTACCAGCAGATGCGCCGGATGATGCGGACCGCCAAGAAGGGGATGCGAGGGCTGGATCTCTCGAAGATCGCGCTTCCGGGGGGAATTCCCAAACAATAGGGGTCCGCGGAGGGTCTCCCGGCCGCCTCCTGCCGACTGCATACTGATGCTAGAATGCGCCGCTTTTGAGAAAGCCTTAGAGGACGTGAAATGCTGACCATTCGCCTGCGCCGCATGGGCGCCCGCAACCGGCCCTACTACCGCATCGTCGTCTCCGACTCGCGCCTGACCGCGCGGGCCAAGGTGCTCGAGGAGCTGGGCTCCTACGATCCGGTCGTCAACCCCGCGAAGCTCGCGTTCGACCGCGAGCGCGCCCGCCACTGGGTCTCCAAGGGCGCCACGATGTCTCCCACGGTGAAATCACTTCTGGAACGGCCCGAGCCGGCCGCCGCGGCGGCGCCGACGGCATGAAGCGCCTGATCGAGACCGTCGTGCGCCGGCTCTGCGACGATCCCGACGCCGCGCGGGTCTCGGAGAGCTATGAGGGCAAGACCGCCGTCTACGAAGTCGACGTGCCCGAAGCCGACCGCGGCCGCCTGATCGGCCGCGACGGCCGCACGATCCGCGCTCTGCGCGCGTTCGTGTCGGCCGCCGCGACGGCGCGGGGCAAGCGCGTCGTCATCCGCGTCCGCGACTGAGAGCGCGGCCCCTCGAAGACGGGGCGTCTCCGCAACACATGAGCGCGTTTCTTCGGGTCGCCCGTCTGATGCGGCCCCACGGCCTCTCGGGCGAGATTTCGGCCGAGGTCCTGACGGATTTCCCGGAGCGCTTCGTGCCCGGAGCCCGTTTCGTATGGCAACGGGGCGGAGATGAGAGCCCGCTGACGTTGTCCTCGGCCCGGCCGCACGGCCGCCGCTGGCTCCTCGCCTTCGAGGGCGTGTCCGACGCAGAGGGCGCGCGGGCGCTGTGCGGCGGCGATCTCGGCGTCGAGGAGGCCGACGCTTTTCCGGCCCCCGAAGGATTCTTCTACAGCCACGAGATCCGGGGCTGGCGCTGCGAAAACGTCGATGGCCAGCCGCTCGGCGAGGCGACCGAGCTGGAGGCTTCCCCCGCCGGGCCGATGTTGTCCGTCGACACGGGAGGGGGAAGAATCGCGCTCGTGCCTTTCGTGTACGGAATCGTGGTGCGTATGGATCGGGAGGCTCGTCGGATCGTCCTGAATCCTCCCGAAGGTCTGCTCGAGCTATGACCGCGAGACCCTCGCCGCCGATGCGGATCGAGATCCTCACGCTCTTTCCGGGCTACTTCGCCTCCCCACTGCGCGAGAGCCTCCTCGGAAAGGCCATCGCCTCGGGTCTGGTCGAAGTGACCGTGACGGACCTGCGCGACTTCGCCACGGACCGCCACCGGAAGGCCGACGACGAGCCGTACGGCGGGGGAGCCGGCATGGTCCTGATGGCTCCCGTCGTCGCAGCCGCGATCGAGGCGCGCCGCGGCGAGGACGAAGACTCGCGGGCTTGGACGGTCCTGATGGCTCCGGAAGGGGCGCCGCTGGACCAGCAGCGCGCGGCCGCGCTCGCCCTGCGCCCGCGCCTGCTCCTCGTGTGCGGGCGATACGAGGGCATCGACGAGCGCGTCCGGGAGCTCGGCCTCTACGACGAGGAGATCTCGCTCGGAGACTTCGTTCTTCCGGGAGGCGAGGCGGCCGCGCTGGCTCTGACCGAGGCCGTCACGCGCCTCCACCCGGGGGTCGTGGGCGCGTCGGAGTCGCTCGAGAACGAGTCGTTTCTGAGCGAGAGGCTGGATTATCCGCACTACACTCGTCCCCGGGAGTACCGGGGACGGACCGTGCCCGACGTCCTCGTGTCGGGCGACCATGCCCGGATCGAGCGCTGGCGCCGTGCCAGGGCGCTGGAGAGGACCCGGCAACGGCGGCCAGACCTGCTCGCGCGTCGTCCCGAGGAGCCCGGAGAGAGCGATCCCGAAGCGGACTGAGCCGGGTTGCCCCGCGGGGGGGCGTTCGTTTAGAATTCGCCGTTTCCTCGGAGTCCCCGGCGGGCCGTAAGCCCGCTCATTTTGGGAGAGGTTTGTGATGACCGACGTTTTGCTGGATCTCGAAAAATCGTCGCTCAAGAGCGACTTGCCGGCGTTTTCCCCCGGGGACAGCGTTCGGGTTCACGTCAAGGTGCGGGAGGGCGAGAAGGAGCGCATCCAGATGTTCGCCGGAGTGGTGATCGCCCGCCGCGGCGGCGGCTCCCGCGAGACGTTCACGGTCCGGAAGATCTCCGGCGGCGTGGGCGTCGAACGCATCTTCCCCCTGCACTCGCCGATCATCGATCGCATCGAAGTCGAGCGGAAGGGCGCCGTGCGGCGCGCCAAGCTCTACTACCTGCGGGCGCGCAAGGGCAAGGCCGCGCGCATCGACGAGAAGACCGACCAGTCCTAGGCCTCGCCCCTGTCCAAGGCGACCGTCACCCCAGATCCCCTGGCGGCTCTCTTCGCCGAGCTGGGACGGCTGCGCGATCTGACCGTCGTCGAGGCGGAGCTGTTTCGCCGCGGCTTCCTGCGACTCGCCGGCGTGGACGAAGCCGGGCGGGGATGCCTCGCCGGACCGGTCGTGGCCGCGGCGGTGATCCTGCCTCGCGGCTGCGTGCTGCCGGGCCTGGACGATTCCAAGAAGCTCGATGCCGAAGAGCGCGCGCGCCTGGAGCCCGAGATCCAGCGCCGGGCGGTGGCGTGGGCGATCGGTGTCGTCGACGCCTGTGACATCGACGCCGCCGACATCCTTCGGGCCAGCCTGGAGGCGATGCGCCGCGCCGTCGTCCGGCTCAATCCGGGTCCACAGGTCCTCCTGGTCGACGCCGTGACCGTTCCCGGGATTCCGGTTCCGCAGCTTCCGATCATTCACGGCGATGCGCTGTCGGCCTCGATCGCGGCCGCTTCGATCCTCGCCAAGGTGCACCGCGACGGTCTGCTCGATGCGCTTTCGCGAAGGTACCCCGCCTACGGATTCGACCAGCACAAGGGCTACGGAACGCCCGAACACTGGGAAGCTTTGAGGATCTGCGGACCTTCGCCGGAGCACCGTTTGACGTTCCACGGGGTCGTTCCGACGCCGGGCGACGACCCCATCCCGGGTCGGCCCGCGCGCGGTCGCGGTTAGAATCTTAGACAATGGCGGTCAACCGCGAACAGGTTCTCCAGTCCGCCGAGAAGCTGCTTGCCCGAGGAAAGCTCGATCAGGCGCTGAAGGAGTACCTCCGCGTCCTGGAGGACAACCCCAAAGACATATCGACTTTGAACAAGGTCGGGGATCTGTACGTCCGGATGAACAGACCGGGCGACTCGATCCCGTACTTCACCCGGATCGCCGATTTCTACGCCAAGGACGGCTTCTTCCTGAAGGCCATCGCGATCTTCAAGAAGATCAACAAGATCGACCCCGCGCAGCTCGAGATCTACGACAAGCTGGCGGACCTGTACCACAAGCAGGGCCTCGTGCAGGATGCCCGGAGCCAGTACCAGGTCCTCGCCGATCACTATCAAAAGAACAACCGTGTGGGCGAAGCGATCGCCGTGTACAAGAAGATGGCCTCCATCGACCCGTCGGACATGCGGATCCAGGTCCGCCTGGCGGATCTCTACCGCTCCTCGAACCAGAAGGAGCAGGCGGTCATGCAGTATGGCCTGCTCGGGGCGACGCTGGTCAAGCGGGGAGCCCACGACGAGGCAGCTCAGGTCTTCCAGAAGGCTCTGGAGCTCTCGCCCGACGACGTCGAGACCCAGAGGAGCCTGGTGCGGTCGCTGCTGGCTCAGAAGAACGCCAACGCCGCGATGGCCGTGCTCAAGGCCGCCCCGCGCACCGCCGCGAGCCTGGCGCTGTTCGCCGAAGCGCAGCTGGAGATGGGGCAGCGCGGAGACGCCGTGCGGACGGCGGAGCAGGCGATCCAGCTCGACGCGGACGCCGAGGCGCCGAGGCTCTTTCTCTCCCGTCTGCGCGTGCAGGAGCAGGCATTCGACAAGGCCGTCGCGATCGTCGGGCCGATCGTGGACGCGGCGATCGCACGCAAGCAGTTCGCCAAGGCCGCCGAGTACCTCGACCCGATTCTCTCGGCGGACCCGACGCATTCGGCGGCCCTGGTCAAGATGGCGCAGGTCCACGAAGCCGAGGGCAACCGGCCCGCGCTCGCGAAGGTGTTCCTGGCTCTCGGCGCCATCGCCGAGAAGCGCGGCGACCAGGCGGGCGCCCTCGAGGAGTATCGGCGCGCGGTCGAGGCCGATCCCTCCAACGCCGAGGCCGCGACGAAGGCCAAGGAGATCGGTCCTCCCGTCGAAATCCCTTCGAAGGAGGCCTCCGCGGCCGCCGCCGCGGTGCCGACCGAGTACCAGGAGTTCGTGATCGATCTCGAGGACTCGGCCTCCGTACATGCGCCGCAGCCGAAGGTGCCGTCGATCGAGTACGAGGAGAAGGCTCAACCCAAAGCCGCGGCGCCGGAAATCCCGACGGCGCCCGAGCCACCCCCGCCACCTCCACCGCCGTTGGCCCCTCCGTCGCCGTCGCCGGAAACTTCCGCGGCGCCGACGGAAGGACAGCTGGAGACGCTGATCGTCGAAGCCGAAGTCTTCGCCAAGTACGGGCTCACCGACAAGGCGATCGAGCGGCTCTTCTCCCTTTCGCGGCGCCGGCCGGATCTGATCAAGGTCCGCGAGCGGCTGGTGGAGCTTCTGAGCGAGACCCGGAACCCGGCGTTGTCGCGCGAGGCCGAGGCGCTGGCGTCGAGCTACCAGGAGCTGGGCCGGCCAGCCGACGCGGCGCGCATCCTGAGCCTCATCGGCGGAACGGCACCGCTGCTCGAAGAGGCCCCGCCGGCCGCGTCCGCTCCGCCGCCGTCGCCGTCGACGGTCGACGTCAGCTTCGAGGAGTTCGAGGTCGAGCCAGCCGCTCCTCCGCCCGCGGCGTCCGCTCCCGCGCCGATGCCCGAGGACGCGATCGAGTTCGGCGAAGCCGATGAAGGCGGGCCGGCTCCGACGTTTCAACGTCTCACGACTCCGGAGCCGCAGGCCCCCTCCGACTCCGAGTTCGTGTCCTACGAGCAGCTCGGAAACCTCCTCGACGACGAGATGCAGAAGGCCGGCGAGGCCCCGCCGCCTCCGCCTCCCGAGGTCCCGGTCGTCGACGATGAGAGCCTGTTCGCCGACGAGCAGAAGTTCTTCAACCTGGCCGAGGAGCTGGAGAAGGAGCTCGGCGACGAGGTCCCGGCTCCCGGCCCCGCCGAAATCTCATCGGCGCCGCAGGGCGAGGTGTCGCTCGAGGACATCTTCCGCGAGTTCAAGAAGGGCGTGGAGCAGCAGCTCTCGGCCGAGGACTACGAGACACACTACAACCTGGGCATCGCGTACAAGGAGATGGGCCTGGTGGACGAAGCGATCGGCGAGTTCCAGCTGGCCAGCAAGGACGCCGCCCGGGCCGTGGAATGCTGCAGCATGCTCGGCCACTGCTTTCTCGAGAAGGGCATGCCCCAGCTCGCCATCAAGTGGTTCCGCAAGGGGCTCGAGACGCCGGCGATCGAGGACGCCGCCACCGCCGGCATGCTCTACGACCTCGCCTCCGTCTACCAGGACACGGGCGATACCGATCTCGCCTACAAGACGTTCCAGGAGGTCTACGGCCTGAACGCCAACTATCGCGACGTGGTCCAGCGCGTCCGGGATCTCGAGGAAGTCCGCAAGAATTCGTAAGCCAAAGCTCTCGTTGGGCCGCGATGGCGAGACGTAGCCGACCCGATTCCCTCGTTACCGTCGGCGCGTCGAGCGCCGCTCGAGACGTCCTCCTCTTCGTCGAGGATCTCCGCGTCGCGCTCCCCGTCGGAGACGAGCTCTTCCCGGCCGTCGACGGCGTGTCGTTCTCGCTCGCACCGGGCGAAGCCGTGGCGCTCGTCGGCGAGAGCGGCTGCGGAAAGTCGCAGCTCGCGCGCGCGATCCTGGGCCTGTCGCCCGAAGGGAGCCGCGTCTCCGGAAACGTCGTCTTCGAGGGACGCGATCTCCTCGCTCTTCCGGAGCGGCAGAAGAACGCGATCCGAGGGGGGCAGATCGGACTGGTTCTCCAGGAGCCCGCGTCCGCCCTCGATCCGGTGCGGACGGTCGGCGCGCAGGTCGTCGAGGCGATTCGTCTGCATCGGCCGGTTTCGGAGGCCGGCGCGCGGGCGCTGGCGCTCGAGACGCTCCGAGACGTCGGATTCCCGGATCCCGCGGCGGGTTTCGACGAGTATCCTCACCGGCTGTCCGGTGGGCTGCGCCAGAGGGCGCTGCTTGCGGCCGCACTGGCCCCGCAGCCCCGAATCCTGATCGCCGACGAGCCGACGGCGTCCCTCGACGCGACCGTCGCGGCCCAGGTGCTCGAGCTCCTCGACGCGCTGCGGCGACAGCGAAGGCTCGCGCTTCTGCTGGTCACGCACGACCTCGGCGTCGTCGCGCACCATGCCGACCGCGCGATCGTCCTGTACGCGGGGAGGATCGTCGAAGAGGCCGGCGTGCGCGATCTCTTCGCGGCGCCGCGTCATCCCTACACGCAGGGTCTGCTTGCCTCGGTCCCGCGGCTGGCCGATGCGCAAAACCCGTCCCGGCGCTATGCCGCGATCCCGGGCTCGATTCCGGACCTGACGCGGCGCCCCGTCGGCCGGTGCGCATTCGCTCCGCGCTGCCCCGAGCGCTTCGAGCCGTGCGAGAAGAGCGAGCCCGCGCTGTACGTCGTCGGCCCGTCGCGAGCGCGCTGCTTTCTGTACGATCCGGCCGCGAAGTCCCGATGAGAGCGCCGTCTCCCACGGCCCGGCCGCTGCTCGAGGCCGAAACGCTGGAGAAGCGCTACACCGTGCGTCGCGGTTTTCTCGGGGGGAGACGCTCAGATCTGCCGGCCCTGCGCGGAGTCAGCTTCACGGTCGGGGAGGGCGAGACACTCGGGCTCGTCGGCGAGTCGGGCAGTGGCAAGACGACCGCGGGGCGGATCGTCGCTCGTCTCATCGAGCCGGACGCGGGCGCCGTGCGCTTCGACGGCATGGACTGGCTGGCCCTGGAGGGGAGCGAACTGCGGCGCAAGAGGCGCGAGCTGCAGGTGGTCTTCCAGGATCCGCAGACATCGCTGAATCCGCGAATGCGCGTCGGCGATCAGATCGGAGAGCCTCTCCGCATTCACCGCCTCGCTTCGGGCGCGGCGCTCTCATCCCGCGTGCGCGAGCTGCTCGCCGCCGTGGGACTTCCCGCCGACCTGGCGACTCGATTCCCATCCGAATTGTCGGGAGGACAACGGCAGCGCGTCGCGATTGCGAGGGCCCTGGCTGCGGGGCCTCGACTGGTCGTCTGCGACGAGCCAGTCTCGGCGCTCGACGTCTCGATCGCCGCCCAGATCGTGAATCTTCTGCTGGAGCTGCGCGAGCGATCGGGGCTGGCCTACCTGTTCATCGCGCACGACATCGCCGTCGTGTCGCGGATCGCGGATCGGATCGCGGTCTTCTATCTGGGTCGGATCGTCGAAGAGGGGCCCGCGGCGGCGATCATCGAGAAGCCCCTGCATCCCTACACGGCGGCGCTGATCGCGGCGGTACCCGACCCGGCGCCGGATTCTTTGGAGCCGCCGCGCGCGCTCGGCGGAGAGCCTCCATGGGCGGGGCAGGCCCCTTCGGGCTGCCCGTTTCACCCCCGGTGCCCGATTGCGCGCGACCGGTGCCGACAGGAGCGTCCCGAGCTCTCCGACGCCGGCGGCGCCCGCCGCGTGGCGTGCTTCTTCCCCGGCGAACTGCCGTGATATGAACATTTAAGCGAAACATTCCTCCCGCCGATGCGTAGTGTGGGTTGAGCAAAGGAGTCTTGGCATGAAGAGATCGCTCGGGTTCTCGGGAGTCGGTGCGGCCGCCGCCGCCGTCCTCCTCATCGCAACGACGGGGGTTCTTTCCGCACAGGCGCCGGGGGCGGCCGTCAGCGCCCAGCCGGGCCAGCGTCAGCCGCTCGAGGTGCCGCCGCCCGAGGCCGATGGCGTGCACCTCACGCTCGACCAGGCGATCCGGATCGCGCTGGCCAGCAACGAGGACCTGAACGTCACGATCAACTCGGCGGAAGCTTCGCAGTTCTTCCTGTTCCAGAACATGGGGATCTACGATCCGCTGCTGACTTCGAATGTCACGCGGTCGCACACCGACACGCCAACCTCCACACAGCTCGGCGGCGGCGCGGTGGTCCGCAACGACACGTGGGATGCGGGCATCGGCATTCAACAGCTCACACCCTGGGGAGGAACGGTCACCGGGGGCCTGGTCGGCAGTCGGGACGCGACGAACAACTCTTTCGCGACGGTCAACCCCGCGCTGACGGCGGGGCTCTCGCTCCAGATCTCTCAGCCGTTGCTGCGCAACTTCGGCCGCGTTCCGACGGAGCTCAACATCGAGACCGCGCGCAACACCCGCGACGCGTCGTACCAGACGTTCGTCCGGAGCGTCCAGGTCGTCGTCAACGCCGTCGAGCAGTCGTACTGGGACCTCGTCTACGCCCGCGCGAACCTGGCCGTCAAGATCGAGGCGCGCGACATCGCCCGGGAGCTCAACCGCATCACCAAGATCAAGATCGACGTCGGCTCGCTCGCCCCGATCGACATCGTGCAGACGGAAGTCGGCATCGCCACGGCCGAGCAGGACATCATCAACGCCGAGGCGGTCGTAGGCCTCGCGGAGGATTCGCTCCGGCGCAACCTAAACTTCCAGGCGGCAACGCCGACCACGACGACGATCGTGGCGACCGACAAGCTCAACGTCGAGCGAAAGCCTTTCGATCTCGCCGCCGGAGTGACCACCGCACTGCAGCACCGACCCGAGATCGCTGTCCAGAATTCCACCGTCGCCAGCAACGAGCTGCGCTACGAGTTCTGGCAGAACCAGACGCTTCCACAGCTCGATCTCGTGGCGGGCTACGGGAAGAACGGGCTCGGTGGCACGTTCCTCGACATCAATCAGACACCCCCGGTCGTCGTCGAGAAGACGAACTGGTGGGACGCGGCCGACCAGCTCTTCAGCGAGAACTTCAAGAACTGGAGAGTCGGGCTCGTCTTTTCCTACCCGATCTTGAACCGCGCGGCGCGCGGCGCCCGGGGCGTCGCGAAATTCAATCTCGAGACCTCCAAGTCTCAGCTGACCGTCCTGGAGCAGGACATCGTCCTCGACGTGCGCAACGCGCACCGCGCGATCGAAACCGCGAACCTCCAGATCGACGCCGCGGCCAAGGGCCAGGAGCTGGCCGAGCGCAACCTCGACGCCGCCCGCAAGAAGTACGACAACGGCATGACGACCTCGTTCGAGGTCTCGCAGATCCAGTCGCAGCTCTCCGACGCGCAGTCGAAGTACCTGAACGCCCTGGCGCTCTACCGCAAGGCGATCTCCGCGTACCACAACTCCATCGCCGACATCCTGGACTGGAAGGGGATCACGATCGACGGGATTCCGCCGCGCGACGTCACCAAGCCGCTGCCGCCGATCGAGGCCCGCGTGGTTCCGGCGTCGTCGGGACTGGTCGCCGCGCCTTGACGGACGCCGCGGCGAGCTCGGAGCCGGCCGCGGCGACCGGCCCCGACTCCGCCTTCGGGAGGCTGGTCGGGGTCTTCCTGTCTCCGGTCCGGACGTTTCGAGCGATCGCGACGAAACCGACATGGCTGCTGCCGCTCCTTCTGTGGACCGCGTGCTCCTTCCTTCTCGCCGAGCTCGTCACGACGCGCTCGGACATGCGCAGCATGATCGCGCGAAAAATGGAACAGCGCGGCCAGAAGCTCTCCGAGACCCAGCTCGACCAAGTGGCCGAGCGCGCGAAGAAGTTCGCCTGGATGGGCGAGGTGTTCTGGGTCGTCTTTCCGGCAGTGGTCGCGGCGGCGACCGCCGGAGTGATGTGGATGGGCTGCCACGCGTTCGGAATGGAGCTGCGCTTTCGGCAGTCGTTCGGCGTGACGGTCCATGCCTTTCTCCCGCACGTCCTGGGGGCGATCGCGCTGTTCGCCATCCTCTGGGGGAAACCCGCGATCGACCCCGAGGCGGTCGAGGACATGCTGCCCACGCACCTGGGCGTTCTGGTTTCGCGGACCGCGGCCCCGGCCGCCCACTCCCTTCTGTCCTCGATCGACCTGCTGTCCTTCTGGACCATGGCGCTCCTGGTGCTGGGCCTCTCCTTCGCCACGAAGGCGCCTCGCGGCCGCGTCGCGGCGCTGGTCCTGTCGGTTTGGGCGCTGTACGTGCTCGGAAAGGCCGGCGTCGTGGCGATCTTCGCGTGACGTCCTCGAAACAGGACGGCCGGGATTACGTATAACCACCAGAGGTAAAGTACGGGATGCTGATCGACATCCGCGACATCACGAAGGTGTACCCGATGGGCGAAGAGAACGTGTATGCCCTGCGCGGGGTATCCGTGGGCGTGGAGCGGGGTGAGTACGTGGCGATCATGGGTCCTTCGGGTTCGGGCAAGTCGACGCTGATGAACCTGATCGGTTGCCTCGACACTCCAACATCCGGCTCCTACGTCCTGAACGGCAAGGAAGTCGCCCGGATGACCGACGACGAGCTTGCGGCGATCCGGAATCAGGAGATCGGATTCGTCTTCCAGACCTTCAACCTGCTTCCCCGGACCTCGGCGGTCCAGCAGGTCGAGCTTCCGCTGGTGTACGGGGGCCTTTCGCGCAAGGAGCGGCGCGATCGCGCCGTGAAGTCGCTGATGTCCGTCGGCCTCGGCGACCGGATGAGCCACACGCCCAACGAGATGTCGGGAGGACAGCGCCAGCGCGTCGCGATCGCCCGCGCGCTGATCAACGATCCCTCGATTCTCCTGGCCGACGAGCCCACGGGCAATCTCGACTCGCAGACGGGAGCCGAGATCATGGCCCTCTTCGACGAGCTCAATTCCCGAGGCAACACGATCGTCGTCGTCACGCACGAGGAAGACATCGCGGCCCACGCGCGGCGCATCGTCCGCCTGAAGGACGGCCAGATCTGGAACGACGCCCCCAACGTGCCCTCGGCAAGGCGGGCGCGCGTGGAGGCGCCGGCCTCGGTCTAGGTCACCGCGTCGGTCTCAGCACGACGGGTCAAGGGGTCGCAAGAAGCACGCCGCGGGCCCAGGAGGGTTTGCCCAGCGCGCCGAGACGGCGCGCCAGCACGGTTCGGTACTGGAGACTTCCGGGCGGAAGGCCTTCGAGCGCAGGGTCGCGGGAGAGCTCGGCGAGAAGCTGATCCCTCTGCACGATTTCCGCCTGGACCTCGGCGGCGCGGTCCGCGGCGCGGGGCTTGGACAAGCTCGCGATCTCCCGGGGATTGATCTGCACGGACCTCTGGAATGCGGCGAGGGCGTCCTCGAGCAGACCGTTGCGGCGGTAGATGAGGCCGAGGTTGTAGAACAGGACGTCGTTGTCGGGTGCCGACTCCGCCGCGAGCTCGAGCTCCCGGCGGGCCGCCGTCCAGTCGCGCAGTTCGAACGTCATGGCGCGCATCTGGTGGAAATTGCCGATCAGGTTGCGCGTCAGGTAGTCCTTGGGGACTCGCGGATCCAGCTCCCCGTCGAGGCGTTCGGGAACGGAGGAGGCGGGCGGGACCGGAGTGCCCGCCCGCCATGCGCGAAACGCGAGGCCGACTGGAATCGCGTCGAGGGTGGCGATCTTCCAGTTGGGGTAATGCGTCAGAAAGACCGGGTCGACGTCGGGATTGAACGAGAGCGGCGGGAGGTTCGAGCCTCCGACGCCTTCCAGGATCAGGTGCACGTCGGGCCTCACCTGTTCTCCGAGGTTCAGGTACATCAGGACGAAGAGGATGTTGTCGTCCGACGCGATGAGCTGCGAGCCGGGAGGAAGGGTTGCGAGCAGGTGGCGCGAGTAGTCCTCGCCGATCCGGTAACGGCTGCGGTCGTTCGGCCGCCAGCCGATGACGAGCAACGCCAGCGGCGGCAGGAGCGAGGCGACCGCGAGGATTGGGCGCGACGCCATTTCGGCCAACGTCTGCCATCCCCAGGCAGCGAGCAGGGCCAGGCACAGGTACGAGGGGATGTAGTAGCGGTGCCAGATGAAGAGGTCGCTTCGCGAGCCGTGAAGGGCGAGGACGACGAGATTGGCCGCCATCACCAGCAGCGGCAGTCCGACCGGCCAGCCCCGGCGGCGGGCCGAGGCGACCGCGATGAGGGCCAGCACCGCGCCGACCCAGGCCGACTCCGTCAGCAGACTGTGGGCGTAGTCCTTCAGGATCGGCAGGAAATCGTCCGGACCCCGGATCCAGGCCCGGCCCCAGAAGCCTTCGCGCAGCACGACTGCGGCGAAGCTTCGCGGAGTGACGGGGTGTCCCCAGTCGAGCAGCGGGTGCGCACGCGCACGGAGCGGGAGATAAACGTAGGGAAGGAGCCCGAGGATCGCGACTCCCGCGCATGTGCCGAGGAGCTTCCATCGCCGCAGGATCGCGGGACGCGAGATGAGCGCGAACACGCCGACGGCGAGGCCGACGACTCCCATCTCGAGGTGGTTCGAGGCGCCGAGTCCGCAGACGAACGCCGCGGCGACGAGGTCGCGGTCCCGCGACTCGCGGCTCCAGCGCAAGCCGAGGCGGAGCGCCAGCGCCACGAAGAGAGCATTGAGCGTGTAGACGCGCTGGATGTTGGCCTCCGCCCAGACGCTCGGCGCGAATGCGAAGAGCCAGGCCGCGGCCGCCGCGGGAAGCGTGTCGACTCCGGACTCCCGCGCCGCGCGATACAGAACGGCGCAGGCCGCGGCTCCGCAGGCGGCCGAGAGGAGGCTGACAGAGAGAGGCAAGGGCAGAAAAAAGAAGACGAGCGACCATGCCTTCGCCGCCAGCACGTACAGCGGGTAGCCCGACGGGTGCGGAATCCCGAGCACTGAGATCGCGGTCAGGAGGTCGCCCGAATCTCCGACGTAGACCGTGCGGCAGGCTCCGAGCGCGTAAACCAGGAGGGGAAAGGCCGCGACT
>Ga0075423_10000055_pt1 | contig 60428 bp, 62 predicted proteins | sample SoiMethybrSBSTD2_FD_80114 | JGI IMG/M metagenome (GOLD analysis project Ga0075423, IMG submission 80114) | Bulk soil microbial communities from a Populus tree surrounding site in Tennessee, USA - Soil MetaG P. TD hybrid SBSTD2 | ecosystem: Environmental > Terrestrial > Soil > Tree plantation... | reverse complement strand
TGTAGACGTTCTTCGAGGGTCCCCAGTACGCCAAGTGGCAGTCCTTCCGGGATTCGGACGACTCCCGCAGCGTCGGCCTCTGCCTCCCCCGGTTCCTCCTCCGCCTCCCCTACGGCGAGGCGACGGTCCCGGTCAAGTCCTTCAACTACGAGGAGAGCGTCCGGGGCCAGCACGACTCCTACCTGTGGGGCAACGCCTCGTTCGCCTTCGCGACCCGCATCACCGACAGCTTCGCCAAGTGGCGGATGTGCACGAACATCATCGGCCCCGCGAGCGGCGGCGCCGTCGAGGACCTGCCGCTGCACCAGTTCGAATCGATGGGCGAGGTCGAGACGAAGATCCCGACCGAGGTGCTCATCTCCGAGCGGCGCGAGTACGAGCTCTCCGAGGAGGGCTTCATCGGCCTGGCCATGCGCAAGGGCAGCGACAACGCCTGCTTCTTCTCGGCCAACTCCTGCCAGAAGGCCAAGACCTTCGGCAAGAGCAAGGAAGGGAAGGACGCCGAGCTCAACTACCGGCTCGGCACCCAGCTCCCGTACATGTTCATCATGAACCGGCTGGCGCACTACCTGAAGGTCCTCCAGCGCGAGCAGATCGGCAGCTGGAAGGAGAAGGAAGATCTCAGCCGCGAGCTGAACAACTGGATCCGCCAGTACGTCGTGGACATGGATAATCCGAGCCCCTCGGTCCGGAGCCGCTGCCCGCTGCGGGCCGCGGAGATCATCGTCGAGGACGTGCCGGGCGAGGCGGGCTGGTACAAGGTCGACATGCGCGTCCGTCCCCACTTCAAGTACATGGGGGCGTTCTTCACGCTGTCGCTCGTCGGGAAGCTGGACAAGAAATAAACGGGGCCGCGGGCAGGGATCAGGGAATTCAGGGGCTTTGAGGAGGACCTATGGCCGTCGACATGTTTCTGAAGTTTGATCCGGAAATCAAGTCCAATGCCACGCAGAAGGACCACAAGGACTGGCTGGAGGTCCTGAGCTTCTCGTGGGGCGAGGCCGTCGCGACCGCCGGCGGCGTGGGCGGAGGCGGACGCGCGGGCCGGGTGAGCATGCAGGACTTCCACTTCAGCATGAGGACGAGCAAGGCGTCGCCGGAGATCATGCTGGGATGCGCCGTCGGCACGCATTACAAGTGGGTCCAGTTCGACCGCCTGCGGGGCGGCGGCGAGGGGACGATCGAAACCATCATCAAGGTCGAGGACGTCCTCATCTCGGGCTACAACATCTCCGGCAGCGAGGGCGGCGAGGCCACGGAAACGTGCACGCTGAACTTCTCCCGGATCAGCTACAAGTTCCAGCCGTACGACGAGCGCACGGGGAAGCCCGTGGGCGGGCCCGTCGAGACCAAGTACGATCTCCGCGAGCAGAAGAAGGTTTAACGCGGTCGAACCGCTCCTCCAGGGACGGCCCGGCCCGGCCGGGTCGTCCCTTTGCCGCGGGCGGCGCCGCCAGGGGGGGAAGGGCGACCTTCTTGGACGGCTGGGAGGATTTCCATGGCTCGCGAGACCGGCCTGATGGGACGTCTGTCCCGGCCCGTCGGGGGAAGGGCCCCGACGACCGGGGATCCCAAGGCGGCCGCGGTCCGGAACGTCCTGGACCATCTCCAGAGGCTGCTCAATTCGCGCCAGGGTCACGCCGCCGCGCAGATGGGGTACGGGATCCCGGACCCCTCGGAAGTCCTGCACGCGTACAACGACGCGATCAGCCTGATGGCGAAGGCCATCAAGGCGAGCATCGAGCGGTACGAGCCCCGGCTGACCGGCGTCCAGGTCCGGCACGTCGCCAACCCGGACGACATCATGATGCTCCGGTACCAGATCACCGGACAACTGGCGAAGACGAAGGATAGGGTCCCCGTCGTCTTCAACACCCAGGTGGATCCGTCGGGGCGCATCAAGGTCGTGTCATGACCGGCGCTTCCGAGGTGGGGGACTCCTTGAGGATGCACCGGGTCCGTGTTCAACAAGTACTACCAGGATGAGCTGTCGTTCCTCCGGGAAATGGGGCGCGAGTTCTCACTCGCCCATCCTGACGCCGCGCCCTATCTCTCCGAGGCGGGGGCCGATCCCGACGTCGAGCGCCTCCTCGAAGGGTTCGCCTTCCTCTCCGGCCGCATCCGCCAGAAACTCGACGACCAGTTCCCGGAAATCACCCATTCCCTGATGCAGCTCCTGTGGCCGCACTACCTGCGGCCCGTCCCCGCCATGACGGTCGTCCAGTTCGAGTCCCTCCCCCAGGCGATGAAGGAGCCGCACGACATCCCGCGCGGGACGGAGCTCGAGTCCGTCCCCGTCGACGGCACGGCATGCCGGTTCCGGACGGTGTACGACGTGCGCCTGGAACCCGTCGTCCAGGAGGGCGTGGAGTTCCGGACGGAGACCCCGCCCCAGCTGAAGCTGAAGTTCCGCATCTCCGAGGGTTTCCTGCTCAAGAAAACCCCGATCTCCAAGCTGAGGCTCTTCCTGCACGGGGAGCCCGTCGTGACGCGCGCCCTCTACCTCTGCCTCCAGGCCCGGCTAAAGCGCGTCGTCATCAAGGCCCTCGACGGAACGGCCTCGGGCAAGACCCTGGAGCTGCCGCCCACCGCCGTCCACCCCGTGGGGTTCAAGCCGGAAGAAGGCCTCTTCCCGATGCCGCTCGCCTCGTTCGAGGGATACCGGCTCCTCCTCGAATACTTCTCCTTCCCCTCCAAGTTCCTCTTCCTGGACCTGACCGGGCTCGAGGCGCTCGGAGGGCTCGGGGAATTCAAGGCGTTCGAGGTGACGTTCGAGATGGACCGCCTGCCCGGGTCGATGCCGCCCCTCGGCGCCGCCGGGATCCTGACCAACTGCGCCCCCGCGGTGAACCTCTTCAAGCGCGACGCCGACCCGATCCGCGTGGACCAGGAGCGGACCGAGTACAAGCTCTGGCCCTCCGGCGCCGGGGCGGGCCACTACGAGGTCTACACGGTCGACGCCGTCATCGGGCTCGTCAAGGGGACGGCCAAGCGCCGGGAGTACCGCCCCTTCCTCGGGTTCGATCACTCCAAGGCGAAGGAGTCCGAGGACGAGGCCTTCTACCAGACCCGGATGGAGAACTCGGTGGCCTCGGAGGGAACCGAGACGTTCATCAGCTTCGCCTCGGGCGGGCCCGAGACGCTTCTGGACATCGAGACCCTGACGATCGACCTGACCTGCACGAACCGCCAGCTGCCCTCGAAGCTGAAGCCCGGGGACATCCGGATCGCGACGCCGACGTCTCCCACGTTCGCGCGGTTCAAGAACATCGCGAAGGTCATGCCCTCGATCCCGCCCCCGCTCGGGAACGACACCTTCTGGCGACTCCTCTCCCACCTCACGATCAATTTCAGCTCGCTGTCGCGGGTGGAGTCCCTGCGGTCGGTGATCGGCCTGTACAACTTCCGGGCGATGGTGGACCGCCAGGCGGAGCAGGCGAACCGGCTCCTCCTCGAGGGCATCTCGAAGGTCGAAGTGACCCCGGCGCTCCACCTGTTCCGGGGGGACCCGGTGCGCGGGGTCGGCGTGAACGTGGAGCTCAACGAGGACGGATTCGCGGGCGAGGGGGACGTCTACCTGTTCGGGACGCTGCTGCACGAGTTCTTTTCCCTCTACGCGAGCCTGAATTCGTTCAGCCAGCTGACGGTGCGGGGTACCAAGTTCGGGGAGGTTTACAAGTGGCCGCCGAAGGCCGGTGGCAGGATCACCCTCTGAACCGTCGGCTCCTGGAGGAGCCGCACCGGTTCTCCTTCTACCGGATCGTCTACCTGCTTCAGCGCATGTTCCCCCGGACCGTGCCCGTGGGGATGCAAGGCCCTCCCGAGCAGGAGGTCCTCCGCTTCCGGGCCGACCTGTCGATGGGGTTCTCCTCCGCCGACGTCACGACCCTCACGACGGTGAACGGCGACTCGGAGGAGGCGCCGCGGTTCGAGCTCACCACGACGTTCATGGGGCTGTACGGCCCCGCGTCGCCGCTCCCGACCCACTTCACGGAGGAGCTGCTCCACGAGGACGAGGGCCAGAGCGTCCGGCGGCCCTTCCTCGACCTGTTCCACCACCGGATGATGTCGCTGCTCTACCGGGTCTGGGAAAAATACCGCCACGGGATCCGCTTCCGGCCGGGGGGGGCCGACCCGGTCTCCCGCCTGCTCCTCCTGCTCTCGGGGTTCGACGACGCGCCGGGGGGCGCGACGCCCCGGGTCTCCGCGATCCGCCTCCTGGCCTATGCCGGGCTGTGGACGCAGAGGACGCGGCCGGCGTCGGCGCTCCGGGGCATCCTCGCGGACTATTTCCCGGGCATCGAGGTCGAGATCGAGCAGTTCGCGGGGCGGTGGCTCGACATCCCGGACGAGGAGCAGTGCCGGATCGGCAAGCGGCAGACGCGGCTGGGGCAGGACGTGAACCTCGGCGACCGCATCTTCGACCGCGGCGCGAGCTTCCGGGTCCGGCTCGACCGGCTCGGCCTCGCGGACTACCTGGACTTCCTTCCCCCCGGCGAGAAGACGGCGGAGCTGGAGGAGATCGTCGACCGGTTCAATTCCGACGGGCTTGACTACGAGGTGAAGCTGTGGCTGCGGCGCGAGGAGATCCCGTCGCTGCGCCTGGGCCGCCCCGAGGCCAGGCTCGGATGGGCCACCTGGATCGGGAAGGCGCCGGGAGCGAACCAGTCCCTCTCCTACAAGATGAAAGGGCGAATCCATGGTCAGCGTTGAGATCCGGTCCCTCCTCACCCGCCTGAACCGCTTCTGTTCGCGGATGCTCGAATCGGCCGCCGGCGTGTGCGTCTCCCGCGGCCACTACGAGGTGACGGTCGAGCACGTCCTGGCGCTGATGCTCGAGGACGCCACCTCCGACATGAACTGGATCCTGAAGTACTTCGAGGTCGACTGGGCGCGCGCGCGGAAGGCGCTCAACAACATCACGGAGAAATTCCGGACGGGCAGCGCCGGGCGCCCCGTCTTCTCCCCGCTCCTCATCGACTGGATCCAGGAGGCCTGGGTCCTCGCGTCGCTCGACCACAACCTGGCCGAGATCCGGTCGGGCATCCTCCTGCGCGCCCTCCTCTCCAATCCGATGCGGTTCACGTCGGAGGACTACACCGAGCTCTTCCAGGGGATCCGCCGCGACGAGCTGAAGACGAACTATGCGGTCATCGTCGCGAAGTCGAGCGAGGGCGCGGCGACGTTCGCGCGCGGCGCCGAGGAGAAGGGCGGCGGGGGCGGCGCCCCCGGCGGCGGCGACAGCGCGCTGAAGAAGTACGGCAACGACTACACCGGCCGCGCCCGCGAGGGGACGATCGACCCCGTCTTCGGCCGCGACCGGGAAATCCGCCAGATGATCGACATCCTGGGGAGGCGCCGGAAGAACAACCCGATCGTCGTCGGCGAGGCGGGCGTCGGCAAGACGGCGGTGGTGGAGGGGCTCGCCCTGCGAGTCGTCGAGGGCGACGTGCCCGACATCCTGAAGGACGTGGAGATCATCGGCCTCGACATGGGCCTCCTCCAGGCCGGCGCGAGCGTGAAGGGCGAGTTCGAGAACCGGCTCAAGCAGGTGATCCAGGAGGTCAAGGCCTCGCCGAAGCCGATCATCATGTTCATCGACGAGGCGCACACCCTGATCGGCGCGGGCGGCCAGGCGGGCGGCGGCGACGCGGCCAACCTCCTGAAGCCCGCCCTCGCGCGCGGCGAGCTCCGCACGATCGCCGCCACGACGTGGAGCGAGTACAAGAAGTACTTCGAGAAGGACGCGGCCCTCGCGCGGCGGTTCCAGCTCGTCAAGCTCGACGAGCCCGGCGAGGCGGACGTCATTACGATGCTCCGCGGCCTGCGCGACAAGTACGAGGAGTCCCACAAGGTGGCGATCCGCGACGACGCGCTCGTCGCCGCGGCCCAGCTCGGCAGCCGGTACATCGCGGGCCGCCAGCATCCGGACAAAGGCGTCGACCTCGTCGACACCGCCGCCGCGCGCGTCGGGATCACGTTGACGTCGAAGCCCGACACGCTCCAGGACGTCGAGCGCCGGATCCAGACGCTCGAACGGGAGCAGTCCGCCCACAAGCGCGACAAGGCGGGCGGGGTTCCCGGCCGGGACCCGCGGCTCGCGGAGCTCGTCCAGGAGATCGACGCTTCCAAGACCGAGCAGAAGGCGCTGACCGAGCGGTGGCTGAAGGAGAAGGCGGCCGTCGACAAGGTCCTGGCCCTCCGCCGGCAGCTCGAGGGTGGAACCAAGCCCAAGCGCGGCGAAACGATCAAGCGCGAAAAGGAGCCGAAGAAGGACACGACCGCGCTCTCCAAGGAGCTGGATGCCGCGCTCCTGGAGCTGAAGGAGATCCAGGGCAAGGACGCCCTCATGCACCTCGAGGTCAGCGCGGAGGTCATCGCCAAGGTCATCGCCGACTGGACGGGCATTCCCATCGGGAAGATGGTGCGGGACGAGGCGGCGAACGTGCTGCGCATCGAGGAAAGCCTCCGGGGCCGGATCAAGGGGCAGGACCACGTGCTCGACGTGATCGGGCGCGGCATCCGCTCGGCCAAGGCCGGATTGAAGGATCCGAAGCAGCCGATGGGGAACTTCCTCTTCGTCGGGCCCAGCGGCGTCGGCAAGACGGAGACCGCGCTCGGCGTCGCCGACCTCCTCTTCGGCGGCGAGCGGTCGCTCACCGTGATCAACATGTCCGAATTCCAGGAGAAGCACACGGTGTCCCGGCTGATCGGCTCCCCGCCGGGCTACGTCGGGTACGGGGAGGGCGGCGTGCTGACGGAGGCGGTGCGGCAGAAGCCGTACTCGGCGGTGCTCCTCGACGAGGTCGAGAAGGCCGACCCCGACGTGATGAACCTGTTCTACCAGGTGTTCGACAAGGGCGTCCTCTCCGACGGCGAGGGGCGCGAGGTCGATTTCAAGGACACCGTCATCTTCATGACGAGCAACCTCGGGACGGACGTCATCATGGCGGCCTGCCAGACCGGGAATCCGGACATCGAGGCGCTGACGGCCCAGATCCGGCCCGTGCTGAGCAAGCACTTCAAGCCGGCCCTCCTGGCGCGCATGACGATCGTGCCCTTCTACCCGATCGGCGGCGACGCGATGAAGGAGATCGTCGGGCTGAAGCTGCGCGCGATCGAGAAGCGCCTCCGGGAAAGCCACAAGATGAAGCTGGAGATCGACCCGAAGGTGGTCGACATCATCGCGGAGCGGTGCACCGAGGTGGAGACGGGCGCGCGCAACATCGACCACATCCTGTCGGGGTCGATCCTCCCCAAGGTCTCCTCGGAGCTTCTCCGGCAGATGAGCATCGGACCCCTCCCGGAGCGGCTGAAGATCGGCGTCGGCGAAAACGGGGAATTCACGTACACGTTCTCGAATTGACCGCGGCCGGGAGTCGCCGGACCTTCACAAGGAGCGCTTCATGGGGAAGGTGATCCAGATCGAGCTCGAGGGATTCGACGAGGGGGCCTTCACCGTCCTCTCCTTCGGCGGCACCGAGGCGATCTCGTCGCTCTGGTCGTACGCGATCACGCTCGCGGCCAAGGATCCGATCCACAACTTCGACGACCTGCTCGAGGCGAAGGCCCACCTCATCTTCGGGGATCCCGCCGTCCACGTCCGCGGCATGCTCTGCTCGGTCCAGCAGGGGTACGACGCGGCCTGGAGCGCCGGGAGCGGGCAGCTCACCCGCGTCGACGTGGTCATGGTGCCGGAGCTGTGGAAGCTCTCCCTGTACAACCAGACCCGGTTCTTCCGGGACATGAAGGTGACCGAGATCATCGAGAAGGTCATCTCCAAGCACGGGCTGGAAGTCGAGTTGAGCTGTCAGGGCAACCATCCCGTCAAGGAATCGGTCCTGCAGTACCAGGAGACCGACCTCGATTTCATCCAGCGCCTGGCGGAGCACGAGGGCATCCATTACCACCACGTCCATTCCGACTCCAAGGAGGCCCTGGTCTTCGGCGACACCAACTCGGCGTTCGGGCCGATCATCGGCGAGGCCGACATCCCCCTGAAGCGCCCGAAGGCGATCGAGGGGAAGGGGAACCTGGGGCCGTGGGGGTTCGAGCAGACGATCGTCCGGTTCCAGAGCCGCCAGCGGTTCGTGCCGAAGAAGGTGATCCTGAAGGACTACTACGACCAGACGCCCTCGAAGGACCTCAAGGTCGAGGGGGAGTCCCCGGGCAAGGCGGCCGACGGGATCCAGTATTACTACGCGGAGAACTACAAGGACACGGGCGAAGGGGACGCCCTGAAAAAGCTCCGGAACGAGGAGATCCTCGCCCGGAAGCGGGCCTACTTCGGCGCCGGCAACGTCCACCGCTTCTTCGCCGGCGGCACCTTCAAGCTGACGGAGACGGACAGCATCGACACGGACCTCAGCCAGGAGTATCTCATCACGGAGTTCCATGCCGAGGGCAGCCAGCCCGTCGACAACGCCCCGGTCGAGGAGGGCTTCCACTACACGAACAACTTCACCTGCATCCCGGAATCGATCGTCTTCCGCCCCGAGCGGAAGACGGCGTGGCCGGTGATGGGGGGCCTGTACAACGCCAAGATCATCGCCTCGGGCCAATACGCGGACGTCGAGGACCAGGGGCGCTACCGGGTGCAGTTCCAGTTCGACATCGAGGACTCGGGTTCGGTCCCGCTCCGCCTCATGGAGCCGTACGTGGGGGCCGACTACGGGTTCCACGCCCCCCTCCACGAGGGCGTGGAGGTCCTGGTCGCCTTCGAGAACGGCGACCCGGACCGGCCCATCATCGTGTCGGCCGCGCACAACCCGGACTTCCCCAACACGGTGAAGAACGGCAACCACACGCAGTCCGTCTGGCGCAGCGGCGGCAACAACGAGTTCCGGATGGACGACACGAAGGGGGGAGAGCACTTCTACCAGCACGCCGAGAAGGACCTGCAGATCAAGGTCGAGAACGACAAGCAGGCGCTCATCGGCAACGACGAGAAGTGCGAGGTCAAGAACAACCGGGAATTCAAGGTGGGCGTCGACGAGAAGATCGAGATCGGCTCCAACCGCGACAGCAAGATCGGCGGCAACCTCAAGGAGGAGGTGACCGGGGACACGACGATCAAGGTCGGCGGCAACCACACCGAGTCGATCGGGGGGTCCTATAGCCTGACCATCTCGGGCTCCTCGGACGTGAAGGTCTCCGGCGACCAGACGATCGGTGGCGACGGGAAAAAGACGGAGACCGTCGGCGGCAAGTTCGACGAGACCATCGGCGGAAAGAAGACCTCCACCGTGGGGGCGGATTACATCGTCACGGCCGGCGGCAAGATTTCCGAGGAGTCGGGGGCCGCCTTCAACATGAAATCGGCCGCCGCCTTCAAGATCGAGTCCGGCGCGGCCATGAACGTGAAGGCGAGCGGCGCCGGCGTGTATGAGGCGTCGGGCTCGGCCAAGTTCAAGAGCGGCTCCCTCATGACCGTGGAAGGGGGAGGGCCGACCAAGGTCAAGGGGCCCATGATCACCGTCGACTCCGGCGGTCCCCTGAACCTGAAGGCGGCGGGAAAGGTGAAGGTGAAGGGCGCGAGCACCGACATCATGGACGGCTCCCTCAAGGTCAGCTAGGGGGAAACGCCCGTGAGGATCTTCTGCGACCCGCCGTACTCGGTCGGATGGCTCGTGACGCGCGTCCGGCCTCCCGCCCTCTCGGCGACATTTTTCGTCAAGGGGGCGTTCCTCCTCAAGCCGGACGGCGCGGCGGTTCCGGCGGAGGAAGCGGCCCTTCCGGCCGGCGACATCCATGAAGGCGAGGACCCCGAAAAAGTCCTGAAGTATCCCTCCGACTTCGCGCCCCTCAAGCCCCGGACCGACCTCGTGCTCTTCGCCACCTGCCACGCGCCGGGAGGCAAGTCCGCCACCGTCCTTCGGGCGGGATTCAAGGTGGGGGCTTTCGCCAAGAGCGTCGCCGTCATCGGCGACCGCCGCTGGGCGCCCGGGCTCATGAGCATGGGCCAGACCGAGCCGGAGCCCTTCAAGTCGATGCCCCTCACCTGGGACCGCGCGTACGGCGGCAAGGGGTACAAGAAGAACCCGATCGGCCGCGGACGCGTGCGCGAGGCGGGCCCGCTGCCGAACATCGAGAATCCCGACAAGCTCCTGCGCGGCCCCACGGACGCCGCCGACCCGGTCGGATTCGGACCCGTCGACTGGGCGTGGGAGCCGCGGTCCGACATCCGCGGCACCTTCAAGGACAAGTGGCTCAAGGAGCGGTGGCCGTGGTACCCGGAGGATTTCGACTTCGGGGTCTACAACGCGGCTCCGCGCGACCAGCAGATCGAGGGGGCGCTCAAGGGCGACGAGGAGCTGGTCTTCGACAATCTCCACCCGGCCCATCCGAAGTTCACCTCGCGGCTCCCCGGCGCGCGCGCGCGCTGTTTCATCTCCGAGAAAATCGACGGGAAGCCCTCCTTCCGCGAGGTTCCGCTGAAGATCGACACGCTCGTGATCGAACTCGACGCCGGCCGGATCCTCCTCACGTGGCGCGGGATGATCGACGTCCGGACGCTCAAGCTCAAGGAGATCGACGGGATCCAGGTCCGGGTCGAGACCCTGAAGGACGCGCCGGCGCCGCTGGAGGCGGTCCGGAAGGAATACGAAGCGCGGATCGCGGCGATCGCGGCGCCGCCGGAAGAAGAGGAACCGAAGGAACCTGAGGAGCCGCTGCCGCCGCCTCCTCCTGCCGTCACTGCGGACACCGTGCGCGCGGCCCTCGCGGCGGGGCAGAGCCTGGCCGGAGCCGAGCTGCTTGGGTCCGATCTCACGGGAATGGACCTGGCCGGCCGCGATCTCCAGGGCGCCGTGCTGACGCGCGCATCGCTTCGCAAGGCGAAGCTCGCCGGCGCGAACCTGTCGGGCGCCGATCTTTCCGGGGCCGACCTCACCGAGGCCGACCTCTCGGGCGCGAATCTCGCGATGGCGGACTTCACCGGCGCGAAACTGGGGAAGGCGGTCCTCAAGAGCGCGAAGCTCGACGGCGCCGAATTCGAGGGCGCGATCCTGACGGAGGCCGACCTCGACGAGGCCGAGGGCAAGGGGGTCTCCTTCTACAAGGCGAAACTCGGAGGAGCGAAGCTCCGCAAGGCCAAGTTCGCCCAGTGCGATTTCTCCAGTTCGGTCCTCGAGAAGGCCGATTTCACGGGCGCGCTGCTCGCGGCGAGCGGCATCGAGGGGGCCGCCGCGGGCGGGGCCGTCTTCCGCGAGGCGAATCTCGCCAATTTCCGCGCCTCGGACGGGACGGACGCGCGCAAGGCCGACTTCCGCGAGGCGAAAGGGGGGAAGTCCGTCTGGGCCGACTCCAATTTCGACGGCGCCGATTTCTCGGGCGTCCAGCTGCCCGCCGCCGACTTCACGGGGGCTTCCCTCGCGGGCGCCCTCTTCAAGCGCGCGGACCTGGCCTCCGCCTCGTTCGGCGACGCGAATCTCAAGAAGGCGTCGCTGCCGCAGGTCAATCTCCTGCGCGCCTCGTTCGAGCGGGCGGATCTCGGCGGCGCCGATTTCCAGGGGTCGAATCTGTTCGAGGCGGAATTCTGGGACGCGAAAGTGCAGGGGGCCGATTTCCGGGGGGCCAACCTGAAGCGGACCAAGCTGGCCTAGGCCCATGCCAGGAACCCCGCTCACCCGCCAGGAGGTCGTCGCCCTGCTCGCGAATGCCGGCACCCTCGCGGGCGCCGACCTCCGGGGCGCCGACCTGAGCGAGCTCAACATGGCCGGCGTGGACCTGACGGGTGCCGACCTGACGCGGGCGAAGCTCGACGGCGCCAGCCTCGAGGAGGCGCGGATGTCCGGCGCGACGCTGAAGGAGGCCTCGCTGGCGGGCACGTTCCTCCTGGGCGCGGTGGTCGAGCCGGCCCGGATCCTCGAGGCCGACCTGCGCGGGGCGATGCTGGCGGGCAGCAACCTGCGCGCGGTGGACCTGTCGGGCCGGGACCTCTCGCAGTGCGTGCTGTCGGACTGCGAGCTGCAGGGCGCGAAGTTCGTCGGGGCGCTCCTCAAGGGGACCGACTTCGCGTCGGCGAATCTCGAGGGCGCGGATTTCAAGAGGGCGAAGATGACGGCGCCGGTGTTCGAGAAGGCGAACCTCGCGAAGGCCGATTTCGCCGGGGCGGAGGCGATCGCCGCCGACCTCGCCGGGGCCTCCCTCGACGGCACCAACCTCGGCGAGGCCCGGTTCCTGCGCACCGATTTTTCGGTGGTCTCGCTCGCGAAGGCGCGGATCGCGGCGACCACGTTCCGGGGATGCACCTTCACCGGCGCGGACCTGGCCAAGCGGGACCTGGGCAAGTGCGACTTCTCCGATTCGAACTTCGCGGAGGCCGATCTCACCGGAGTCAACATGGCGGGGGCGGTCCTCGCGCGGGCGGACATGACGGGCGCCAGGATGAAGGGGGCCATCCTGAATTCGATCGCCGCTCCCCACGCGAACTTCACGAAGGCCGATCTCGAGGGGGCGAAGCTGGCGGGAGCCGACCTGATCGAGAGCGCCTTCGAGGGTGCCATCCTGAAGGGGGCGGACCTTTCGAAGGCGGACCTCCGGCGATCGATCCTGGCGAAGGCCGATCTCTCGAGGGCGGTCGTCCGCGAAGCGAGGATGGCCCATGCCGACCTCTCGCATGCCGTCGTCGACGGGGCCGACTTCGCGAAGTCGGACCTCCTGGGGGCGACGCTCCACGGAGTTCGGGAGGCGGGCGCGCGGTGGGAGGGGGCGAACCTGAAACTGGTGAAGCGAACGGATATGGACCGGCTGGACGCGGAGGCCTGGAAGCCGCCGCCGCTGGACAAGAAGTAGGGGTTCGACAAGCTCACCCCAAGGAGGACCCATGATTACGGAACTGACCGCCCGGGTCGAACCGGCCTCGGTGCTCGAGGTCGCCGAGGGCCGGCTTCGCCTGAAGATCGACGAGGAAGTGTCGTGGGCCGTTCCGGCGCTCGGCTACCCGTACCGTCCCGCCGTCGGGGACACGGTGCTCGCCCTGGGCCAGGAGTCGAGGTGGTACGTGATCGGCGTGATCCACGGACGCGGCCTGACGTCGTTCACGGCGCCGGCCGATCTCGAGTTGCGCGCCCCGAACGGCTCGATCGGACTTGTCGCGTCGGGAGGAGTCCGGATCGAGGCGCCCGAGGTGGCGCTCCGGGCGGACCGGCTCGAACTGACGGCCCGGTCGGTTTTCGAGCGGTTCGTGCGGGCATACCGTCGCGTCGCGGAAGCGTTCCACCTCAAGGCGGGCCGCGTCCGCACCGTGGTGGACGGCGCGTGGGACGTCCGGGCGGGCCGGATCGCGGAGCGCGCGGACGGCGACGTCCGGATCGACGGCAACCAGATCCACCTGGGCTAGGAGTCGCACATGATGCCCGCATCGTGCAAGGCCGGCGGCATGGCCATGGGCTTTCCGGACGTCTGCAAGACCCCGGCGCCGCCCTCTCCATCGCCGATTCCCATTCCCTATCCGAACATCGCGCAGGTGGCGTCGGCGACCGCGGGAACGTGTTCGAGCAAGGTCAAGATCATGAACCAGCCGGCGGTGACCAAGGACAGCGAGATCCCCATGTCGAGCGGGGACGAGCCCGGGGTCGCCGGCGGCGTGTCGTCGAGCTGCAACATGGGCAAGTGCGTGTTCAAGATGGCTTCGTCCAAGGTCAAGGCGGAGGGGAAGGGGGTCGCCCACCTGCTGAGCATGACGTCGCACAACAAGGACAATTTCCCCGCGGGGATGCAGATCGCCCCCAGCCAGGCGAAAGTTCTCGTGATGCCCTGAGCGCCCTCGGGCGCCGTTGAGGAGCCATGGTCGACTACGTCCTTGGAAGCGCCGATCCGCCGGTCGCCCGGGATCCGGGCGCGGGTGTCTGGAACTCCGAACCCCGGACCTGGGAGATGATCGCCAAGAAGGCGGCCATCCTGGACATCCTGCCGACGTCGGCGATCGTCGTGGGCGACGACGCGGCCAAGCACATGCTCCACTACATGCGCAACGTGGGGACGGACTACACGATCGACCTCGAGGACATGCTCGACGACGTGCCCGCGGCGAAAACGAATTACAACGTCGAGCTCGAGGAGGCGAAGAAGTTCGTGGAGACCCTGCCTCCCGGGACGCACGAGATCACGTCGACCCGGATCATGCCGCACCTCTACAACACGAAGGCGGAGAGCTACAACTGGTACTTCGCGATCGGCGGGTACTCCGCGTGGGGCAAGGGGGTCGCCACGGTCGACCCGGGGGGATCCTACCGGCTCGATTTCGAGTACAAGTTCTTCGACCGCTACAACTGGGACGGGGGGAAGAAGGTCACGCTGTTCGGCATCGAGATCACCGACGAATTCATGGCCCGGTTCCACCGCGAGGGGCTGGCCATGGAATTCGACTGCTGGGGCTCCGTGCGGGAGACCGTGAGCTGGTCGGGCGGCGCGGCGTTGCACGCGGGGGCCGCGGCCCTGAAGGGCGCGACGGCGGGCGGGGCCGGCGGGGCGCTCAAGCCCGGAACGAAAACCTACGTGGTCAAGAAGGGCGACAGTCTTTCGAAGATCGCGGGCGTGTACTACGGCAACATCCACCTCTGGCCGAAGATCTACGAGGCCAACAAGACGGTCGTCGGCAAGAACCCGAATCTCATCCTTCCCGGGCAGGTGCTGGTGATTCCGTAGGCCGAGGCGGTCCGAAAGGCCCGCGCGTCGAGTGGTTGGGCGGCCAGGATTCGAACCTGGACAGAAGGAACCAAAATCCCTCGTGCTACCGTTACACCACCGCCCAGCGATGTGATGCCAGTATAGCGAGAGACTGCTATTGTCGGATGGGGGTGGGTCGACCGTGCTCGTCCACCGCGACATAGACGACGTCCGCCTCGGTGACCTTCACCTTGCTCCCGTCGTCGCGCCGCTCCGCCTCGACCATGACATGGACGGTCACCGACGTCCGCCCGATCCGGGTCGTCCGGGTGTAGAACGAGACGATGTCGCCGACGTACACGGGCGCGACGAACTCGACCTCCTTCATCGCCACGGTCACGAAGCGTCCGCGGCCGAGCTTGCGGCACTCCGCGGCGGCCGCGAGGTCCAGGTGCGAGAGGATCGCGCCGCCGAATATCGTCCCCGCCTCGTTCGTGTCGCGGGGCAGGAGCATCACCCGGATCGCGGGCTGGCGCGCGTCGTCGGAGGCCATCTCCGCATGATACAGGATCGGCGCGCCTTTCGAAGGGACGGACTCGTTGCCCCGGCCCGAGGCGCTGAGGTATCATCGGGCGCTGTATGGAAGCCGTCGCCGTCGCCGCGCCGCACCCCCCGAAACGGCCGCCGCTCTATTTCGTCAACGCCGGAGTCGACTGGGGGATCATCGGCGGCGTCTCCGTCCTCCTCTTCCTGGTGCTCCTCGCGAATTCCCACTGGCAGATCCCGGGCCTGACCGGAGCCTCGACGACGCGCCAGCCCTGGGCCTGGCAGATCGCGTTCTACCTGCAGTGGGTCATCAACTGGCCCCACTTCTCCGCGACGAGCTACCGCCTCTACCATTCGCGCACCAACATCGCGCAATATCCCTTCACGTCGTTCGCCGTCCCCGCGATCCTCCTGGCGACGACCGTGGGCTCCTTCATCTTTCCCGACGCCGTCGCCCCCTTCTTCGTCCTCCTCTTCTTCATCTGGTCGCCTTACCACTTCAGCGGGCAGACCGTGGGCCTCTCGCTCATCTACGCGCGCCGCGCCGGGTTCCCGGTCCGGAAGCTGGAACGGCTCGCCCTCTCGGGATTCATCTTCGGCAGCTACATCTACACGACCGCCCGCAGCCAGGTCGGGACCTCGCCCTCGACCTACTACAACATCGCGCTCCCGAGGCTGGGGATCCCGGAGTGGTTCCCGGAACTCGCCAAATACGGCATGTACGTCTGCGGCGCGGCGTTCCTGGGGTTCGTCGTCTGGTGGTGCGTCGCGAACCGCCGGATCCTCCCCCCGATCGTCCTCCTCCCGGCGCTGACGCAGTTCGTGTGGTTCGTCCCCGGGAGCGGAATCCCCAATTTCTACGAGTTCGTGCCGATGTTCCACAGCCTCCAGTACATGCTCATCGCGTGGTCGATGCAGCTGAAGGAGGTGATGGACGAGAACGGGTATGAGCCCTCGGGGAGCTTCGTCTTCGGCGAGAGCGCCCGATGGTTCATGATCAACGTGGGCGGCGGGGCGATGCTCTTCTGGGTCCTCCCGCGCCTGGCGGCGTGGGGCGGCTGGCCCATCGGCTTCGCCGAACCCGTCATCCTCTCGGCCGTCCAGATCCACCACTTCTTCGTCGACGGCGTGATCTGGAAGCTCAAGAACCCGAAGGTGAGTTCTCCGCTGCTCGTGAACATCGCGGAGATGCTGCGGCCCGCCCCCCAGCCCGTGCGCGTCCCCGCATGAAAACCGCCCTCGCCCTGGCCGCGATCCTCCTTCTCCCGTCCCCGCCGCAGGAACCTCCCCTCTCCCGGGAGCGCGTCGTCCTGCGCACCGACAAGGGCGACCTCGTCATCGCCCTGTACGAGGAGACCGCGCCGGCCACCTGCCGCCACTTTCTCCGGCTCGTCCGGAAGGGGTTCTACGACGGGACGCGCTTCTTCCGCGTGGTGCCGGGATTCGCGATCCAGGACGGCGGGGAGTACCAGCGCCTCGGGACGCTGACCCCCGACCTGGCGGAGCTGGCGGCCAAGCGGCTCCCGGCGGAGTTCAGCAAGATCCGGCACGTCCGCGGGATCCTCTCCATGGGGCGCGAGGACAACGACATCAACAGCGCCCGGAACACGTTTGTCATCATCCTGGGGGACGCCCCCCATCTCGACACCAAGTACACCATTTTCGGGAAACTCGACAGCGGGGATGACGTCCTCTCCGCGATCGCGGGGGGCGAGCTCGGACCCGACAAGAATCCCAAGAATCCCGTCATCGTCCTGAAGGCCTTCGTGGCGGGCGAGAAAAACGCGCCGCCCGAGGATCCCTCGGAACTGCGGTGGCTCCTCATCCTGGGGGGCGCAGCCATCCTCGTCGGGCTCGCCGCCTTCCTTCTCGCGGGCCGTCTCCTGCCGCGCGTCGCCGGTCCCTTCGGCCTGATCGTCGTCTTCATCGGATTCTTCGCCGCGCTCCTCGGCGCCGTCCCGATGACGGTGGGGGCCGGGTCGAGCGCCGCCGCCCTCGTCGTCTTCCTCTCGATGCTCGCGCTCTTCAAGCTGATGAACAAGTTCGAGAGCCCGAGACCCTGAGGACGGAATCAGGAATAAGGAATCAAGAATCAGGAATCAGGAATCAGGAATGACGCGGGGACGATCCGGCGCCCACCCTTATTCCTGATTCTTGATTCTTGATTCCACGCTACAATCACAGCCCCAACCATGATCAACTACGGCCTCGTCGTGCACGGCGGCGTCGGATCCTCGCCGGCCTGGAGGGACGGGTGCGCGAAGGCGGCTTCGGCGGCCCTGGCGAAGCTCCGCGAGGGGACCGGGGCGCTCGAGGCGGCCGTGTCCGCCGCGGTCGCCCTCGAGGACGACGGCCGGTTCAACGCGGGCTCGGGCTCCTCCCTCCGGCTCGACGGGACCACGATCGAGATGGACGCCTCCGTCATGGACTCCCGCGGCGGCCTCGGCTGCGTCGCCGCCATCCAGCGCGTCCGGAACCCGGTCCTCGTGGCGCGCGAGGTTATGAAATCCCCGCACATCCTGCTCAGCGGCGAGGGCGCGGTCGGGTTCGCGCGCCGCTGCGGCTTCGAGGATTATTACCGGCCCTCGAACCACGCGCGGGAGGCGTACGAGGCGATCCGCAAGGCGCTGACCGACGGCCGGTTCGAGGAGATGCGCGACGCCTGGCGCAACTTCGACCTCCGCCGCCACTGGAACTTTCCCGTCTCGTACGAGAAGATCTTCGCGGGGTGCGACACGATCGGCGTCGTCGCGATCGACCGCGACGGGACGCTGGCCACCGCCTGTTCGACGGGGGGCGCCAGCCCCATGCTGCACGGCCGCGTCGGCGACACCCCGCTCGTCGGGTGCGGATTCTACGCGGGCCCCGCGGCCGCCGTGGCGACGACGGGTATCGGCGAGGAGATCATCCGCCGCATGCTCGCGCGCGCCGTCCACGACTGGATCGCCCAGGGCGAGGAAGTCGCCCGGGCCTGCGACCGCGGCGTGGCGTCGCTGCCCGCGGAAGTCCCCGTCGGCGTCATCGCGATCTCCCGCCGGGGAGCGGCGATCGCGGCCAACCGGGACATGGCGGCCGTGACGGAAGCCGCCTGAAGGAGGAGCCATGCTGGGGACGGGGTCGCGCATCCTGGAGGCCCTCCCGCGCGAGCACCGGGGGCTCATCCGCCGGTTCCAGAAGCTCCAGGAGATCGGGGCCGCCCTCAGCGCGGAGAAGGATCTCGGGGCCCTTCTCGGCCTCATCCTCCGGGAAAGCCGGACCCTGACGAGCGCCGACTCGGGGAGCATCTACGTCCGCGAGGACGAGGTCGAATTCCTCGCGAACGCCACGGCGAAGGACACGCTCTCGAAGAGCACGCCCTACCTCGTGCTCAAGATCACGCAGAACGACTCGCTCACCTTCCCGTTCAAGGAGTTCCGCCTGCCGTTCAACGTCTCGACGATCGCCGGCTACGTCGCGAACAGCGGCGAGATCGTCAACCTCGGGGATGTCTACCGGCTCCCGCCGGACGTTCCCTTCTCGTACAACACCTCCTTCGACCAGAAGTCGGGCTACCGCTGCAAGTCGATGCTCGCCGTTCCCATGAAGAACCGCGACGGCGACATCATCGGGGTTCTCCAGCTCATCAACAAAAAGAAGAACGCCGACGCGCGGCTCCGGACGTCGAGCGACGTCGAGGCGGGCGTGGCGAATTTCGACGGGTTCGACGAGGAGCTCCTCCTCTCGCTGGCGTCGCAGGCGGCCGTCTGCATCGAGAAGGCGCGGCTCTACGACGAGATCGAGCGGATGTTCGAGGGACTCGTCCAGAGCTTCACCCTGGCCCTGGAGCGGCGCAACCGGACGACGTACGGCCACTGCCTCCGCGTGGCGCGGTACGCCGTCGGCATCGCCGAGGCGGTGAACGAGGCGCCGCCGGACCAGTTCGACGGCCTGCGGTACACCCCGGACCAGATCCGCGAGCTCCGGTACGCCGCGCTCCTGCACGACATCGGGAAGATCGCCGTGCCCGAGGCGGTCCTCGACAAGCGGAACAAGCTGACGGACGACGCCCTCCGCGCGATCGAGTACCGCATCCACTACTGGAAGCAGCGCGCCGCCGCCGAGGGCCGGCCGCCGGCCGAGATCGCCCCGCTCGACAAGTACCTCGAGCACCTCCGCCGCGTGAACATCCCCACTCCGCTGGCGCAGGCGGACTCCGGTCTCCTGGCGGAGATGCGCGCGGTCCGGTTCATCGACGTCGACGGGAAGGAGAAACCGCTGCTCACGGACGAGGAGTACGAGCACCTTTCCATCGAGCGGGGGAACCTGACGAGCGGCGAGCGCAAGCAGATCGAGCAGCACATCGTCGACACCTGGGAGATCCTGAAGCGCGTCCCCTGGCCCCGGTTCGTGGCCCACGTCCCCCACATCGCCGCCTGCCACCACGAGAAGCCGAACGGCAAGGGCTACCCGTGGGGCTTCCGCGCCGAGGACATCCCCCTCGGGGGGAAAATCCTCGCGATCGTCGACATCTTCGAGGCCCTGACCGCCAAGGACCGCCCGTACAAGCCCGCGATTCCCATCGAGAAGGCGCTGAAGATCCTCGACGACGAGGAGGCCCGTGGCGGCATCGACGGCCGGCTCTACCGCCTCTTCAAGGAACGGAAGGTCTACACCCTCTTCGAGAGCGAGACCGGCTTCGTGACACGCCCGCAGACCCCCGAGATTCCCGGAACCAACCCCTGACAGGAGCGCACCCGTGGACGGATTGCTGAGCAAGGAAAACCTCGACTGGAAGTACCGCGTCCGCGACCTCGCCGAGAAGGTCGTGCGGCCCGTGGCGGCCAAGTACGACCGCGAGGCGGAGTATCCGTGGGAGGTCCAGAAGGCCCTGGCGAAGGCGGGGATCTTCAAGGTCTGGATCCCGCAGGAGTACGGCGGGGCGGGGGGCGACCGGATCCTGAACCTCTGCATCACGGTCGAGGAGCTCGCCCGCGCCTGCGGCGGCGTCGGCGTCCTCTTCGCGGTCAACGCGCTCGGCTCGTTCCCGATCATCATCGGGGGCACCGAGGCGCAGAAACAGAAATGGCTCCCCCGGCTCGCCGCGGGCGAGACGCTCATCGCCTACTGCCTGAGCGAGAAGGGCTCGGGATCCGACGCCGCGTCGATGCGCTGCCGCGCGCGCCGCGACGGCGACCACTGGATCATCGACGGCGAGAAGAAGTGGACCACGAACGGCCAGGCCGCCAACCTCTACACGGTTTTCGCGGTCAGCGACCCCAAGTCGAAGACGCGCCGCATGAGCGGCCTCCTCGTGGAGAAGGGGACCCCCGGGTTTACCTTCAAGAAGATCGAGGACAAGATGGGCATCCGGTGCGTGCCCGTCGTCGAATCCCATTTCCACGGGTGCCGCGTCCCGCCGGAAAACCTCCTCGGGGGCGAGGAGGGGTACGGCTTCCGCCACGCCATGGGGACGCTCGACATCGCCCGGCCGGGCGTCGCCGCCCAGGCGCTCGGGCTGGCGCAGGGCGCGCTCGAGTACGCCCTCGTCTACACGAGCCGCCGCAAGCAGTTCGGCCAGCGCGTCATCGACTTCCAGGGCGTCCAGCACATGCTCGCGAACATGGCGACGAAGATCGAGGCGGCCCGCCAGCTCGTCTACGCGGCCGCCCGCGCCGCCGACCGGGGCCTCGACAACCTCACCAAGCTGAGCGCCATGTGCAAGCTCTACGCGACCGACGTGGCGATGGAGGTCACGACCGACGCGGTCCAGCTCTTCGGCGGCTACGGCTACATGCGCGACTACCCGATCGAGAAGTACATGCGCGACGCCAAGATCACCCAGATCTACGAGGGCACGAACCAGATCCAGAAGCTCGTGATCTCGCGGGCGCTGATGAAGGAGGCCACGCTCCTCCAGTCGCTGCTCGATCCGTACATCCCGCACGAGACGCAGTACGTCCTCGACGAGGGGCCCGTGAATCCGGAAGTGGCGGCTTCGTTCAACGTGCCCGCGGTGCGGGAATAACACCCCGCCGAAGCTCAGCAGGACCTGGGCTGTAGAGGCAGGAAAAGAGCGCAGGCGGAATGCTCGACCGACGTCCCCTCGGGAAGTCCGGCGTGCTGGTCTCGGAAGTCGGAATCTCCCTGCCGGGATCCGATGCCGAATCGGCCCTGATCGCGAGGGAGGCGCACCAGGCCGGCGTCGATCTCTTCCACCTCGCCGAATCCGACCATCTTCCCTGGCTGGCGGGCGAGCTGGGGCCCCGGCCCGTGACCGTTCTCGTGGGGGCGGGCGGCCCGGCCATCGGGGGCCCCTTCAAGCCGGACGCGCCCGACGGCCACCTCGCGCTCCATTCCTACTCGACCCTCACGGGCCAGTCCGGCGCCCTCGGTCCGTACCAGGTCTTCGGCGGCTGGGAAATCGGGGCGCGGGCCGCGGGCGGAGCGCCGACGCGTCTCGAGGTGGCGCGTCGCGTGGTCGGGTCGGGGTCGAGCCAGGCGCTCGCGGTCACGTACACCCCGGCGGAGCAATCGGTCGGCATGGAGTTCCTGCGCGAGGCGTACCGCGCCGGCCTCGGGATCATCGCCCAGGGACTGCCGGGCGCCTCGGAAAGGGATCATCGCTACCTCGTCCGGCCCCGCCGGACGCTCGCGCAGGCGGCGATCCAGTTCGTGCTCGCGAACGAGTACGTGGCCTGCGCCCTCGTGCGGGTGGAGTCGGTCGACCAGCTTCGAGAGGCGATCTCCGCCCCGGACGCCGATCCGCTGACGCTCGGCGATCTCGAGCGCCTCATCGAATTGTTCGTCCACCGGGGCGATGCCTGCTGCTAGCTTGTTCCCGCACGCCGGTCACGATACCTTGGACTCCCCATGCACCGTATCTTCGCGGGCCTCGCGGGCTGGACCGTCGCGATCTTCGTGGCGGAATTCGCCGTGGGGATCGCCGTCAGCGTCGTGGCGCGCTCGCAGGGCGTCGAGGCGGCCCAGAAACTCTTCACCTGGCACATGCTCGGCGGCGTCTTCCTCGGCACGCTGGTCTGCGTCATCCACATCATGACGATGTTCCACTTCATCGGGAGCGGCAAGGAGCTGAAGGAGGCGGGGGAGGTCCTGGGCGAGGCGAACGAGATGGCCGCGCGCGTACGCCGCTTCAAGGTCCAGACGTCCGGCATCGCGACGCTCGCGCCCGTCGTCACCGGGGCCGCGGTGATCCTCGGCGGGATGGCCCACATGCGGCCGGAGTGGGGGCTCGGGTGGATCCACTGGACGCTTGGGCTCGTGGCGCTCGCAGTCAACCTGGTCGCCTTCCCGGTCGAGTACCGCGCGCTCAAGGCGAACCTCGACCTGATCCAGGAAGTGGACCGGAAACTGCGTCGCGATGTCGCGCCCGCGCTCTTCGGGGGGCCGCGGCCATGACCGGGGACGAGAGCGCGGAAGACCTGTTCAAGGAGGCGTACGCCGCCCAGACCGAGGGCCGGCTGGCGGAAGCGGTCGAGCTCTACCGCCGCTCGATCGGAATCCTGCCCACCGCGGAGGCGCACACCTTCCTCGGCTGGACGCTCTCGTTCCTGGGCCGGTACGAGGAGGCGATCGCCGAGTGCCGGAAGGCGATCGAGGTCGATCCCGAGTTCGGGAACCCCTACAACGACATCGGGGCCTACCTGATCGAGCTGGGCCGCTTCGACGAGGCGGTCCCCTGGCTGCGCCGGGCGATGAAGGCGCCCCGGTACGACCCGCGCCACTATCCCCACGTCAACCTGTCGCGGATCTACATCCACCGCCACGAGTACGACCGGGCCATCCGGGAGCTGGAGCGCGCGGTGGCGCTCGACCCGGGCGCGGAATACGCCCGCCGCGAGCTCGCCCGCCTCTCCGCCCGGCTGAATTAGGACTGCCGGGCGGTGTCCAGAGTTCAAAGTCCTTGGTCCAACGTGCCCTGAAGTCCATCGTCCAAGGCCGACCGTCCATCGTCCAAAGGCGGATGCGCCGTCGGACACCGGACTTCATTCGACGTGGGACGAAGGACCTTGCAACCCCGGACACCTCCTTGGCGCCGGAAAGGGTTGCCCGCCCCCGGCGAGGCTGGTACAAAAGAGAGCGAAGTTCATACGGAGATCGTGCGATGGGCCTCATCCGGTGGGCCGGCGACATCGTCCGCGGCCTGTACACCGTCGCGGTGGGACTGAAGATCACCGCGCGGCAGCTCGGCCGCCCGCCGGTCACGATGCACTACCCCGACGAGAAGTGGCTCATGCCCGAGCACTTCCGCGGGCTCATCAAGTGCGACATGGACGCCTGCATCGTCTGCGACCTGTGCGTCAAGGCGTGCCCCGTCGAGTGCATCACGATCGACTGGACGCGCGAGGCCGGCAAGTCGGGCAAGGTCGCCAAGCGGTTCGTCGTCGACTACCAGAAGTGCCTCTACTGCGGGCTCTGCACGGAGCCGTGCCCGACGCTCGCGATCTTCCACTCGCACGAGTACGAGAATGCCTCGTACACGCGCGAGCCGCAGGTCATCGACTGGTGCCTGCCGGAGAACAAGGTCACGAACCCCTTCGCGAAGCCCATGGCGAAGGCGCCCCCGAAGGCGGCCCCGAAACCGGCGGCGGCCCCCGCGGCCGCCACCGCGACCGCCCCGGCCGGCGTGGTCGTCGAGTCCGGAATCGGCGGGATCGAGGCCCCCACGGGCGAGAAGGGGACCGTCTCCAAGGTCTGGATCGTCCCGGGCTGCATCGTCTGCGACCTCTGCGAGGACACCGCGCCCGACGTCTTCCACGTCACGGAGACGACGAGCGTGGTCCAGCTCGAGAGCCAGGCGAAGTGGGGCGACCTCTCCGAGAAGATCATCGAGGCGGCCGTCGGCTGCCCGGTGAACGTCATCAAGTACGAAATTCCGAAGTGACGGACATCCAGCTTCCGTGGATGCGGGTCCTGAAAACTCCGGAAGCCTGATGTCTGAGGCCTGATAACTGCCCATGCCCTATTACATCAACGAGTGGTGCATCGGCTGCACCATCTGCGCCAAGAAGTGCCCCGTGCCCTGCATCTGGGGCGGCGAGCCGGGCGACCTGGCGAAGGTCAAGGAACTCCACATCATCGACCCGAGCGTCTGCATCGACTGCGGCGCCTGCGCCTCCTACTGCCCGGTCGACTGCATCCAGAACGAGGCCGGGATCATCGAGGAGAAGATCGAGGCCAAGAAGCGGCCCATCGCGGTCGTCCGCGAGGAGAACTGCACCGGCTGCGAGTGGTGCGTCGACGTCTGCCCCTTCGACTGCCTCGAGATGGTGACGCCCGAGCATCCCGGCGAGTTCTTCAAGGTCGCCAGGAACGTCCGCCCCAAGGACTGCGTCGGGTGCAAGCTGTGCGAGGAGGCGTGCGTCCAGAAGGACGCGGTCGTCATCCTCTGGCCTGACGGGACGTACGCCGAGGACATCGGCGTCCCCATCCGCACGACGTACACCGCGCCCAACACGCCCGAAGTGGTGTTCGGCATGAAACCCGACCACACGAACCCGCCCGTCGCTCCGTGACGCGGGGCGCCTCCGTGGCCCCCATCCCCTGGCTCGACTGGAACGAGGACGCCTTCCGCCGCGCCCGAGAGACCGGCCGCCCCATCCTCCTCGCCCTCGTCGCCCCCTGGAGCTCGTGGTCGCGCCGCATGGAGCGCGAGGCGTTCTCGGACCCCGAGGTCGCGCGCCTCGTCGACGGTGGATTCGTGCCGATCCGGGTCGACGCCGATCGGCGCCCCGACGTCAACGACCGGTACAGCCCGGGCGGCGTGCCGGCGGCGGCGTTCCTCGATCCCGAAGGGGTCCTCCTCTACGCCACGACGTACCTCGACGCCGACGAATTGAAGCGGCTCCTGATCCAGTTCACCCAGCGGTTCGGAGAGAACCGCGCTCCCTTCGCCGACGCGGCCCGCGAGCGCGACGCAAAGATCGCCCAGATCCTGCGCGCCCGTCATCCGGAACTCATGATTCCGGGGCCGGACATCGTCGCCAGGACGCTCGAGGGGATCGTCGCGGACTTCGATGCCATCCACGGAGGCTTCGGACGCGGAGCCAAGCTCCCGCTGCCGGGAACGCTCCTCTTTCTCGCGGAGAGCGGATTCCGAGGGAAGCCTGTCCTGGAGAAATCGCTCGACGCGGTCCGGCGGGGGCTCTGGGACCCGATCGACGGCGGATTTTTCGCCGGTTGCGCGGCGGAGGGGTGGACGCGTCCCAGCACGGAGAAACTCCTCGACGTGAACGCCGGCCTGATGGGGGCCTTCCTCGAGGCGGGGCGTCGCGACCAGGCGCTCGGCATCGCGCAATGGATCGAGAGGACGCTCCATGATCCGGAGAGACGGGCGTTCATGGGAAGCGTGGCCGCGGACGAAGAGTATTACTCGCGCGACGCGGCGGAGCGGGCGAAAATGGCGAAGCCCGAGATCGATCGGACCGTGTACACCGACCGTTCGGCGCTGGCGGCATCGGCGTTCCGCACCGTGAAGACCATCCCGATGGCGCTTGCAGGCGAAGCGCACTGCGAGGGGGGTAGCGTCGGCCTGCTCCGAGATCGCGTCGCGCTGGGCCATGCGCACCTCGACGCCGGCAACATCCCGGAGGCGGAAAGGATGGGCGCCGATCTCTTTTCCGTCTATTGGTCGTCCGAAGAGCGCGGGCTCCTCGACCGCCGGCCGGGTGTCGAGGAGCTGGGCGAGCTTTCGCGGAGGCGATCGGACCCCTCGGAGACCGGCTCGGGCGCCCGATTCCTGCTCAGGCTCGCCAAGGCGACCGGGGAACGGCGGTACCGGGAGGACGCGGAACGCATCCTTCGAGGCCTCCCGGATTTTGGGCTCGATTGGGGCCACTCGACCGTGGAAATCGCCCGCGCCGTCCGTCTCTGGCTCGGAGCTTGAAGCTCGAAGCTGGGAGCTTGATTTGAACTGGTTCTCGATCTTCCTCTACATGTACGCCGCCGGCATTTCGGGCTCGCTGGCCGCGATTCCGCCGCGCGACCTCGGCCGGCCGTTCTTCAAGCTTCACGCCGTCCTCCTCCTGGTCCTGGTCGCGATCGCCACCCTCGCGGGGCAACCGCTCCTCGGGGAAAATGCCTTCGGGACGATGCGGTTCCTTCCCGAGCTCCTGGCGTGGGTCCTCGTGGCCGATGTCGTCGCGGTGGGATTCCTGGTCTTCTCCTCCCGCCCGATTCATCCCATCGCGTTCCTCCTGCCGGTGATCACGGGCGCCATCCTGGCGTTGACGGTCGCGATGGGAGCCGCGCCGGGCAAGACCTGGGAATGCGCGCTCCTCACGGCCCATCTCCTGACGAGCGGGGCGCTCCTCGGTTCGTCGCTGGTCGCCATGCTCCTCGGCCATGCCTACCTCCAGAACGCGGGGCTCTCGTTCGACATCCTGACCCGTCTCGCGAAGCTGTTCCTCGGATCGGCGATCGCCAAGACGGTGGTGAGCGCGATCTACCTGGTTCCCGAGGCGGGGCGGTGGTGGCCGGTCCTCCTGGATGAGTTCGACGGGTTGCTCGTTCTCGCGCGCGTGACGGCCGGTCTCGTCGGTTCGGTGGTCCTGGCCTTGATGGTCCTTTCCTGCGCCCGCTCCCGGGCGAATCAATCGGCGACGGGGATCCTCTACGCCGCCGTGATCTTCGTCCTCGCGGGCGAATTGATCTCGATGCACCTGACGCTCGGTCGGGGGATCCGGCTGTGAAAGTCGTCGTGCCGTGCGACCGGTGTCTCGCGAGAACCCGATTCGACACGTCCGCCGGGGCCCTGGCGGTGACGTGCCGGAGGTGCGGAAACGAACGTGCCATCGACCCGTCAGAGGCGGTCCGGACGGAGAACCGGCTCGACCTCTGCCCCGCTTGCGGTTCCGGCTACTTCTACCGCGAAAAGGACTTCAACGCGTGGGCGGGCGGCGCGGTCATCGTCGCAGCGATCGCCGGCTTCCTCTTCATGGCCGACCGCAACATCGCCATCGCGCTCGGGATCCTGCTGGCCGCGGCGGCGCTCGACCTCCTCGTATACGCCCTCGTGCCGTTCCGGTATGTCTGTTACCGGTGCCTGGCGTCGATCCACGGCGCGGCCCGGAATCCGGGGATCGGGCCGTATGACCTCGGGACGGCGGGGCGATTCGCGGACGATTACGACCGCGAACGCGGGCGGCCGCGGAACCCTTGAACTTGAAAAATCACGGCGAAACTGGGATGTTCAACGGGATCGCCGGTTCGATGGAGGAACAAGCCATGATCAAGCATCCCCGCCGCATCCTTGGCCTGCTCTGCCTGGCCGTGCCTCTCCTCCTCGTCGCGGACCTCCAGCGCGTGGAGGCCACGTGCGGCGGCGGCGGCGGCGGCGGGATGGGCGGCGGCAGCTCCTCGACCGGAGCGGACGGGAAGGGCGGAGTTGCCTACACGACGCTGTGGTCGGCCTCGATCCCCGAGGCGACCGACAAGTCCGCCCCCGGCCGGAAGGGCGTCCTGATCTATTTCGCGCCCGAGAACGAGAAGGGGCTCCATCCCTTCTTCCGCACGAAGATGATGCAGGAGATCTCGGCCGAGCTGGGATGCGTCCGGATCTCGTACGCGAAGGACGATCCGCTCCGCGACGAGTACAAGGCCCCGAAGAACATGCACGTCCTCCATGTCTGCGACTGGTATGCGAATTCGCTCACCTCGTTCTCGGTCAAGCCGGGCGAGAGGTTCCCCTATCCCGCCATCGACGCCCTCTTGAAGCAGGTCCAGAAGACGGTGGACGGTCTCCTCAAGAAGTTCGAGGGGAACCTGAAGACCGCGGAGCAGAAGCTCGAGAAGGACGACGCCGCGGAAGCCCTGAAGGCCCTCGGGGATCTCGCCTCGCTCAAGGGACACGAAATTGCCACCCGGGCGAAGCCGGTGATCGCGAAGATCGAGACGGCCGCCGGCAAGGAAATCGAGGCCGCGGTCAAGATCGAGGACAAGAAGGCGCGCGTGAAGGAGCTCCAGAAGGTCAAGACGCGCTACAAGAACCTGAGGGGCATCGAGGCGCGATGCGACAAGGAGATCGAGGCCGCCACGGGGATGGCCCCGGCGCGCGAGTGCGAGTCCGGTCTCGCGCGGGTCGAATCGGCGGACGCGGTGGCCGCGCTCCTGGCGTCCATCGATTTCTCGAAGCGGGCGCCCTCCATCGTGGAGCGGGCGCAGCAGGCGATGGTCGACGGCCTGGCCTGCGAGATCCGCGAGGAGTACGAGAAGGCGATGGAGTTCTACGCGATGGCGGCGGGCCTCGATCCGAGGGACTCGATCGCCCTCATCTACCTCGGCGAGCTGTACCGCCACCACCTCGGGCGGTGGAGCGACGCGCGCCGGACGTTCGAGCGCGTGGTGGAGCTCAACAACAGCGACCTCGGGATGGCGGTCGCCCTCCACGGCCTCGGGAAGATGACGATCTGGGAGGGGAACAACGAGAAGGGGCTGAAGCTCTTCGAGGAATCGCTCCGCCGCCGGCCCACGGCGATGTGCTACCGCAACCTGGCGGTGTACTGGAACACGGAGAACGAGTTCAAGAAGGCCTTCGGGTACGCGACGCAGGGATACACGCTCGATCCCGAGGATCCTTACAACCAGGTCTTCTACGCGGTCTACCTGATCATGGACGGCCAGCGGAACAAGGGCGAGGAGCTCATCAAGAAGGCCCAGTTCGACCCGTCGATGGCGTACAACTACGCGTGCTACTACGCGGCGCTGGGCCAGCACGAGATGGTCTTCAAGTACCTGCACCGCCATTTCTACGGGTACGAGCGGTTCGACGACGTCCGCCGGTTCGAGATGGCCGAGGCCCGCATGGACATCAACTTCAAGAAGTACAAGGACGACCCGAGGTTCATCGAGCTGACCGCGCTGGCGGCCAAATAGGGAAGTGCGTTTCGCTGTTGTCCTGGGCGCCGTCGTAATCGCGGGATGCGCCGCTGCGGCGCATCCCGTGCCGATCCCCGATGCGCTCGCGGAAATCCTCCTTCAAGGCGAGGAGGCCGAATCGCGCGGGGACGGCGCGGGCGCGGGCGCCGCGTACGAGCGGGCGGTCCGCGAATTCGGCGGGCACTCGGACTCATGGTCCCACTTGGGTGAATGGCGCCGATTCTGGGATCGCGACGCCGACGGAGCGGAGGCGGCCTTCTGGCGCGCGATCGACGCCCCCCTCACCACCCTTACCTCAATTGCCTTCGCGTGGCGGGGCCTCGGCGAGGTCGCTCGAGGTCGGCGGCAATTCGGGAAAGCCACCGGCTACTTCGAGACCAGCCTGTCGATCCATCCGCTCGCCGAGACCCACCGGTCGCTGAGTGCCATGTACGCGACCGATGAGCGCGACTTCGATCGGGCGGCCCGACATGCAAAGTCCGCCGTGGAGCTCTCCCCGGAAGACCCCATCGCCCTGATGCAGCTGGCGGTCCAGCTCGTCCGGTTCAAGAAGCCGCGGGAGGCGGAGGAGGCGTTCGCCAAGGCCATCCGGCTGGCGGGGTGCGATGAGCGGGGACGGGCGTCGGGCCACGTTCACTGCTGCGTGCTCTACAACGGCGCCTGCTACCACGCGGTGCGTGGCGACAAGGCCGCGGCGGTGGCGATGCTCAAGGAGTTCTTCATCACCCCCAACCACCGACACATCACCAAGGAGGAGATCCTCCGCGATCCCGATTTCGAATCGCTGGTGAAGGACTGGGATTTCATGGCCCTGCTCGACTACCGGCTTCCGTAGGAATGAGCGGGTCAAAGTTCCTGTCGATGCGTCGCGCCCGACCGGCGGATCTCGCGTACATCCACCGCCTCGAACACGATCCGAAGAACGCGCCTTACATCACCCCTTGGACCCGGAGTCAGCACCGGGAGGCGATGAAGGATCGCGACTGCCTCCAGCTTATCGCGGAGGTCGATGGCGGCCGCGTCGGCTTCGTCCTCCTGCGGGGCCTGAAAGACCGCGAGGGAACCGTCGAGTTCAAGCGGATCGTCATTGAAGCCAAGGGAGCCGGGTTCGGGCGGGCCGCGGTGCGGATGATCCAGGACCTGGCGTTCAGGAAGCTGGGCGCCCGGTGCCTCTGGCTCGACGTCAAGGAATTCAACCCCCGCGCGATGAAGCTCTACGCCTCGGAGGGATTCGTCAAGGAAGGCGCGCTGCGGGAGCGGGTCCGGCGCAACGGGCGGTACCATTCGCTGATCGTGATGTCGATGCTTCGCCGCGAGTACCGCCGATGAGCCTCACTTCCGAGGTCAAGGAGCGAGCCCGGGAGCTCGGATTCGAGCAGGTCGGGATCGCGAGGGTCGGGCCCCTGCCCCGGGCGGAATTCCTCGGCAAGTGGCTGGCGCGCGCGTACCAGGGCGAGATGGGCTACATGGGCCGCGACCCGGAGCGCCGCGCCGATCCCTCGCGGTACGACCCCGGCGCAAAATCGGTCGTGTGCGTCGCGCAGAACTACTACACGGGACCGCGGCCGGCGACGGAACCCTCTCACGGCGTCGTTTCCCGCTACGCATGGGGCCGGGACTATCACGAGGTACTGGGGGAGCGGCTCGATCACCTGCGCGGCTTCATCGTGTCGCGCGGCGTGCGGGCGCGGGTTTGCGTCGACACGTCGGCCGTACTCGAGAAACTGTGGGCGCGGCAGGCGGGGATCGGCTGGCAGGGGAAACACACGAATCTCATCTCGAAGGAGCTGTCGTCCTGGTTTTTCCTGGGCGAGATCCTCGTCGATGCGGACCTCGATCCCGATCCAGCGTTTCGCGAGGACCACTGCGGCACGTGCGCGATGTGCATCGACGTCTGCCCGACGCGCGCGATTGTGGCGCCGTACGTCCTGGACGCGCGCAAGTGCATCTCGTACCTGACGATCGAGCACCGCGGCCCGATTCCGCGCGAGCTGCGGCCGCTCATGGGAAACCTGATCTTCGGGTGCGATCTCTGCCTCGATGTCTGCCCGTGGAACAAGTTCGCGCGGGTGACGCGCGATCCCGCGTTCCAGCCGCGCCCCGACCTTTCGGCGCCGAAGCTCGTCGAATTCCTGGGGATGACCGACGCGGAGTTCCGCCGCCGCTTCAAGGGAAGTCCGATCCTGCGGGCAAAGCGGGGCGGATTCCTCCGAAACGTGTGCGTCGCCCTCGGCAACTCGGGCGACCCTTCGGTGATTCCAGCCCTAGAGGAGAAGGGTCTGGCCGACCTGGATCCACTCGTCCGGATGCACGCCGCGTGGGCGCTCGGTAGGCTGGGGGGCGTGAATGCGCTTCACGCGCGAAAGGATTCCGAGCCTGACCTGGGCGTCAGGGAGGAAATCGAAGCGTCGCTGGCGGTCTAGTCCACCAGCACATTAGCCCCAGTAGGCCCCAGCCAATCACTCCGGCCTATCGGACTTCTACTTCTGGGTCCGGGCCCAACGGGTCAGGAAGCGAATCGCTTTTCCAAACATGGAGCGATAAGCAGGAGTTTTCTCTGTTCGAATGGCGGACCTGAAGTGTCTGCAAGCCTCTGGAACGTCTTCGGCGATGACCATCCAGACTAGTTCATTGGTGGCGGCGCATTTCAGCCTGTAGTCCCAATTCACCAAGAATTCAGCCACGTCCGCGAGCCGCGGTCGGTCGCCCATGACATACAGGGACACGGCACCCGATAGCTGCAATCGTGGGCTCTTTGATCTCCACATTTGTTCGAATGCAAGTTTGGAACGGATGTCGCCCAAGTCAGCCAAAGCGGTGGCGACCCAACCTTTGACGATCGTGTTTCGGGTGCGCAGGGCTCGGCGCAGATGGGGAATGGCCGCCCGGACTTTGAAGTGCCCCAGCGCCTCTGCCGCCGTACATCGGACCGCCCACCAGGGGTCCTTCAACGCCCGGCACAGCTCCTTCCATTTGGATGTGGCACCGCATTTCAACAGCAGCGTCGCTGCCTCACTCCTCCCCCAGTGGTTTCCGGCACGCAACAACTCGACTAGCTGTCGAGTGGTCATGTTTTCCGGATTCGCCGGATCATCCCTCCATTCAATCTCCATCACTTTCTTGGCGGGAATCATGGCTTGCGCCCGATGAACAGCCCGTAGTCCTCCTGCCCGTCGTCATCCTCCTGGTGCAGCAGCCGCTTCATCCCCGGGAAGAGCGACGCGACTTCCCCCGGTTCGAGGCAGTACTGGGCGGGAAGCTCGGGGATGTACTTCTGGTGGCCGATCCGGTGGGTCATGAAAAAGAGCGTGCCGCCGGGCTTGAGGAGCTCCGGCAAGCGGCCCGCGGAAGGTCGGTCGAGGAAGTAGGTGCAAACGACGGTGTCGAAGGTGCCGGGTCGAAAGGGGAGGAAGAGGGCGTCGGCCTGGACCAGCTCGAGGTCGGCGCGAAGCTCCGCGGCGCGCCGACGGGCTCTCACGATCGCGTTGTCGGAGAGGTCGCACGCCACGGCCTTCCAGCCCCCGAGCGCGAGGATCGCCGCGTTCTCGCCGGCGCCCGCCGCGACGTCCAGCGCCCGGCCGGGCGCGAGCCGGTCCCGGTACATGATGAGCCGGACATTCGCGCCGTGGCCCGCGTGCCCGCTCGCGTGCTTCGCGTTCCATCGCTCCCGATCAGGATGCATTGGACTTTGGCTCGCAGCTTGAAGCTTGGAACTTGAAGCTATTTTTCGGCCATCTCCTTTTCGATCTTCTTCAGCTCCTCCGCGGTCACCTTCTCCAGCTCCTTCTTCACGAGCGCCTCGCGCTCCTCGATGGGCTTCGCCACGGGAAAACCCTCCCAGACCACCTTGCCGTCCGTCCCGATGAGGAAGGAGGCGGCGTAGCCTTTCACGCCGTACGCGGTGCAGGTCTTCGCGTCCTCATCCCACGCGACGGAATACTTGAGGCCGGCCTTTTCGACGGCGGCTTTCAGCTTGTCGAACTTGTCGTTGTTGCCGTTGTCGATGTCGACGATGACCAGTCCCTGCTTCCGGTAGGTTTCGTCCCACTTGACCAAGTGGGTCTTCATCTGCCTGCACGAGGGTCAGCCGAGGAAGCTGAATTCCAGCCACACCACCCGGCCCTTCAGGGCGGCCAGTTTCACCGCCTCCTTGGCGTTGAACCAGTGCTCCTTGGGGATCGCCAGCTCCGGGGGCTCCTTCCCCTTGTACGAGTTGGTGTAGATCTTCTCCTCCTGGGCGAAGGCCATCCCCGCCAGGAGGAACGCGGCCGCGGCGAATCTCATGGAAACCTCCTTGATCTGGGGGCCATTCTACTCCGCGCCGGGCCGGTCTGATAGAATGAGGTCGCATGGAACGGCCGATCCTGCGCGACGCCCACGGACGGCAGATCCGGAACCTCCGGATCTCCGTCACCGACCGGTGCAACTTCCGGTGCATCTACTGCATGCCCAAGGATCCGCACTGGATGGCGCACGAGAACATCATGACCTTCGAGGAGATCGTGCGGTTCGCGCGGATCGCGATCTCGACCGGCATCGAGAAAATCCGCCTCACGGGGGGCGAGCCCACGGCGCGGAAGGACTTCCCGAAGCTCGTCGCGATGATCGCGCCGCTCGAGGGGCTCCGGGACCTGTCGGCGACCACGAACGGCATGCTCCTCAAGAAGCTCGCCCAGCCGCTCTGGGACGCGGGCCTGCGGCGCGTCAACGTCAGCCTCGACACGCTGAAAGAGGAGAAATTCGTCCACATCGCCCGTCGCGACGCCCTTCCGGAGGTCATGGCCGGGATCGAGGAGGCGCGGCGCGTCGGCTTCTCGCCCCTCAAGATTAACATGGTCGTGATGCGGAACCACAACGAGGACGAGGTGGGCGCGTTCGCGCGGCTCTCGCGCGAGGGGCCCTTCCACGTGCGGTACATCGAGTTCATGCCGCTCGACGGCGACGGGATCTGGTCCCGCGACAAGGTGGTCCCGGCGCAGGAGATCCTCGACCGCATCCGCGCGGAGGTGGGCGACCTGGAAACGGTGAGCGGGGGGACGCTGAGCGATCCGGCCCGCATCTTCCGGTTCAAGGACGGCCGGGGCGACATCGGCGTCATCGCGAGCGTCTCGGAGCCCTTCTGCTTCGCCTGCGACCGGATCCGCATCACGGCGGACGGCAAGATCCGCACGTGCCTCTTCTCGCACGCCGAGACCGACGTCCTGGCCATGATGCGCGGCGGCGCGGACGACGCGGCGATCGCGCGCACGGTGGTGGACGCCGTGTGGAAAAAGGAGGCGGGGCACGGGATCAACGATCCCGGGTTCCTCCAGCCGAAACGGGCCATGTACGCCATCGGAGGTTGATCCCATGGAAATCGCCACGAAGGTCGTCATCTACGGCAAGGAAGGTTGACCCTACACCCAATCCGCGCGTGAGGATTACGCGAAGCGCGGCGTTGCGGCCACGTACATCGACGTCAAGAAGGACCCCGAGGGGCTCAAGGCGATGCTCCGCCACTCCAAGGGCTCGCGCACCGTGCCGGTGATCGTCGAGCAGGGGGTGGTGACGGTCGGGTTTGGAGGCGGGGGCTGAGGAGTGTGATTCGCGCCCGGGAGGCGCCCGCCACCTTCACGCCGGGTCTTCCGCGATGCCGCGGTCGAGCATGTTGAGCTCGATGAGCTGCATCCGCTCCCCGCACGCGTCGCTCATCGCCTTCACGAGGACCCACTTCAGCGTGAGGATCGAGGGAAGCGTCGTCCCCACGGTGGGACCCTCGTAGCGGGCCAGCACGCGAGGTCCTTTCACGTCCTGGACATGGATCCGCACGCCGTTGAGCGCGTAAAGGGGCTCGATCACCTCGTGGAGCAGCTTCGCGAGGATCGCCCGCTTCTCCGCGTCGGAGATCGCCGCGGGTCGGGACGCGGTCGCGCGGCCGCCGTGGAGCCGGTCCAAGATCGCCTGGACGTCGTCGTAGCACGAGGAGCACCCGCCGGCCGCGTTCGTGCGGGCCGTGACCTCCTCGACGGTCCGAAGATTGCCCTCGCCGATCGCGTCGACAATCTCGCCCTCCATGACGTGGAAGCAACGGCAGACCAGGGGATTCCCGGACATGGGAGCCATTCTAGGAGCATGACGCATCACGCATCACGCATTACGGAAGGAGCCGGCGAGCCCTTTGGATGCCTCCGTGATGCGTGATGCGTAATTCGTGATGCGTATAATCACTCCGTGCCCAAGGTCAGCGTCGTCATCAGCATCTTCGACCAGCCGAACGCCTTCACCTTCGCGCTGCTCGGCTACCGGCGCCAGGCCTTCCGCGACTTCGAACTCATCGTCGCGGACGACGGGTCCGATCGCGAAACTCAGGCCATCATCGAGGAATTCGCAAGGACCGTGGAATTTCCCGTCAAGCACGTCTGGCAGGAGAACAAGGGGTACCGCCGGGCGCGGATCGCCAATGAAGCGGTGCGCGAGTCGGTGGGCGAAATCCTGATCCTTTCGGACGGCGATTGCATTCCGCACCGGGACTTCGTGGGAGTCCACGCGAGGTACGGAGGGCCGGGCCGATTCTGTACGGGGGGCTACGTGCGGTTGTCCGCGGACTACTGCCGGACGATGACGCGGGAAAACGTGGAGGCGGGGGAGTACGAGCGGCAGATGACGAAGGATGACGCGCGGCGCTTCCGGTGGCAGCACTGGAAGAACCGGTTCAACCTCCTCTTCGGAAGCCAGAAGGCGCCGAAGGTGTACGGCTGCAATATCTCGGTCGGCCGCGACGCCTATTTCGGCGTGAACGGGTACGACGAGAACTTCGACGGCTTCGGCAAGGAGGATTCGGACCTGCGCAATCGGCTGCGGAGGTACGGGGCGAAGCCGATCAGCCTGTGGGGGAAGGCGTGGGTCTACCACGTCGACGACGCGATCGACCCCAAGATCCGCGAGCGGCGCATCCCGCGGCGCAAGAACACGGCGTACTACAACCGGCCCGGCGTTCCCATCTTTTGCCAGAAGGGACTCCTCCGGAAGCCATGACGCTCCCCGTTTATTACTACCACCGCGTCGGGCCTTTCCGGGAGGGCGCGCCCCCGAAGCTGAACGTCGACCCCGCCGCGTTCCGCGAGCACATGTCGGTCCTCGCGCGCCGGGCGAATCCCGTGTCCATCGGCGATCTGGTCGCCTGCGCCCAGGCCGGGCGGCCGTTTCCGAAGGGAGCGGTCGCCGTCACGTTCGACGACGGCTATCGCGACCTCATGGAGCACGCGCTGCCGGTGTTGAAGGAATTCAAGATTCCCGCCGCGTTCTTCATCGTGACCGGCGGCGTCGGCGCGACCGACGCGTGGAACCGGATCGAGGGCGTTCCCAACGAGCCGATCATGTCGTGGGACGACTTGAAGCGGCTCCGCGACGGGGGGATGACGATCGGATCGCACTCGGCGACCCACGCGGTGCTCGACGGGCTCCCCGAATCTCAATTGCGGGAGGAAATCGAGGGCTCGCGCCGCCTCCTGCAGGAGCGGCTGGGGGTGCCGATCCGCCACTTCGCCTATCCGCAGGGGAGATTCTCGGCGGCCGCGGAATCGGCCGTGAAGTCGACGGGATACGACGCGGCCTGGGCGACGCGGAAGGGTCGTGCGCTCGCGGCGGGCGACGTCACGGCGATTCGGCGGGTGCCGGTGAGTTCGTATATCCGGGGCGGACGGTTTCGATGGGAACTGCTCTTGATGCGGATGGGAATCCGCTGACCTAGTGTCCGCCCGCGGCCGCCGGTTTCTTGTGCTCTTCCTTGGGCTCGGGGATCTTCAGGAACTCGTCGAAAGTCTCGAGCAGTTTCTGGTGAAAGTCGAGCGCGATCCGGCGGTCGAAGAAGCGCTTGAGGAGCGGCTGGACGAGCGTGCGGATCTTGCCGCGCTCGTCGACCTCGACGACGCTCACCTCCCAGTTCGCGAATTCCGGCGGCGGCTGCTTGTCGTAGAGCTGGAGCGTCAGGATCTTGTATCCCTTCCCGTCGCGCCCCTGCACCCACGTGTGCTTGAGCTGGCGGTCGAACTCCGGCTTGAGGTCCTCGAGGAGTTTCATGACGGGATTCTAGGAGCTTCGAGCTCCGAGCTTCAAGCTTCGAGCGGGTGATTTTCCATCCGGCTTGAAGCTCGGAGCTCGAAGCTAAGAGCTTTCAGTCCACCCAGTCGGCGAGGAAGATGTTCAGCTCGTGGGGACGCGTCGCGTTGCGGTCGCTGATGAAAACCACCCTTTTCCCGTCGGGCGAGAAATGGGGGAAGCCGTCGAAGCCCTTGTGGGTCGTCACCTGCTCGAGGTCCGTTCCATCGGCGTTGATGAGGAAGAGGTTGTAGCCGCCGCGGATTTCGGCCTTCGCGTCCGACGTGAAGAGGATGCGCTTTCCGTCCGGGTGAAACGTCGGCGCGAAATTGATCTTCCCCGTCTCCGTCACGGCGCGCTCGTTCCCGCCGTCCGGGTCGCACAGGCAGATCTCGATCACCATCCCGTGGAAAGGTATCAGGGCTCGCTCGGCGAGCATGCGGTCGAGCATCTTCTCGTCATTCGCGTCCTTTGGATAGAAGGACCGGTACACGAGCGACCGGCCGTCCGGCGAGAAGAAGGCGCCGCCGGTGTAGCACCGCTTCCGCGTGACCTTCCGGAGATCGGATCCGTCGACGTTCATCGTGTAGAGCGCGAAGGCGCCGTCGCGCTGCGACATGAAGACGAGCCGAGTGCCGTCGGGGGAGACGGTGGTTTCGGCGTCGTAGCCGTCGCTGTCGGTCAGGCGCTTCTCGGCGCCCGTTTTCGGGTCGAGGAGATAGATGTCGAAGGCGCGGTAGAGCGGCCAGATGTAGCCGTGCGACCGGTCGGGCGGGGGAGGCGGGTCGTCGCCGGCGGCCTTGGTGGAGGAGTAGACGATCCGGCCGTCGGGGAGAAAGTAGGCGCACGTCGTCTTGCCCTTCCCGTCCGTGATGCGCTTCGACGCGCCGGTCGCGAGATCGAGGACGTAGATCTGGTCCGCCTTGTCCCCGTCGCGTACCGCCTGGTAGATGAGCCTCGCGCCGTCGGGCGCCCAGTACGCCTCGGCGTGCGTGCCGTTGGTGGTGAGCTGGCGCAGATTGGCGAGGCGTCGCTCTCCATGCGGCGTCGAGGGAGCGGCCGGGGAGTGCGCGCACGAGACAAGTAACACCAGCCCGGGAAGCAGCGCCTTCATGGCGGGAGACTATAGCAAAATACCCCCGGCTGGAATCGAACCAGCAACCACCGGATTAGAAATCCGGTGCTCTATCCATTTGAGCTACGGGGGCGCGGATCGATCCGGCATTTTATCGCGACGGGCCGCGGGAGGTACACCCCGCCACTTCCATACATGCGCCATGGGTGATAAACTACCGGGGGAGGAATCATGGGTGTCCTGATCCTCTTCCTCGCCCAGATCTCGAACAACTACCCCGGCGACGCGGGGATCGAGAATCATCCCGACGTGATCTACGTCGAAAAATTCGACGAGGCCTCCCTCTCGACCGTCACCGGCCGGTACACCGATGTCCTCAACCCCGGCGGCATGATGCTCGACACCGACCTGCCCCCGGGCAGTCCCGCGGGCGGGCGGTCGCTGCGCATCACCGCGACGGGCGGCGCCGATTCGGGCGGCCACCTCTATCGCAACCTCCCCGCCGGCGCCGACACCTGGTACGTGCGCTACTACGTGAAATACTTCTCCGGCGGCCCGTACCACCACACCGGCACGTGGTTCGGCGGCTACAATCCGTCGACGCCGTGGCCCAACCCGCAGGCGGGCATCCAGCCCTCCGGCGACGACCGCTTCTCGGTCTCGTTCGAACCGGTGAGCGGGTCGCGGCTCGATCACTACGTCTACTGGATGCACATGCGCGGCAATCCGAACCCCGGGACGTACTGGGGCAACGACTTCATCCAGGATGCGTCGCTCGCCTTCGCGCCGGGCCAGTGGACCTGCGTGGAAGTCATGGTCAAGCTGAACAACCCGGTGACCTCGTACAACGGCGAGCTCGCGTGCTGGGTCAACGGCACGCCCGTGTCGCATCTCGGCCTCGGATTCCCCAACGGCGGGTGGGTCTGGGACAGCTGGACGCCCAGCGCCGGCGGCGCGCCCTTCGAGGGCTTCCAGTGGCGCAACGACGCCAACCTGAGTCTCAACTACTTGTGGATCGAGCACTACGCCGACACCGTGGCCTCGGGCGCGACGCTCGCGGTGAAGTACGACCACATCGTCGTCGCGCGCTCCTACATCGGCCCGATGCCGGCGGCGGGCTCTCCACCCGCCGGCGGCGGCCGCGGATGCGGCTCGGTCGGGGTCGACCTGATGCTGCCGCTCCTCGCGCTGGCGCTCTGGAGACGGAAGAGGTGACGAGATTCCTGGTCGTCACCTTGCTGATCGCCTGCGCCGGATGCAGCCGCAGCTCGCACGATTCCGAGCCCGCGCTGACGTCCGTCCTGGGCTCGCCGGCATCCTATCCTCCGACCCGCATGGCCCTGGGGAACGCTTCGGGCGCCGACGACGACCCCACGCTCATCCGCGCGCTCGACGGCCTCTACTACCTCGTCTTCATTTCCGATCGCTCCGGCAACATGGATCTCTGGATCACGAGCTCCGCCGACGGCGTCGCGTGGAGCGCTCCCATCCAGATCACGACGAGCACGGACGAGGATTTCTATCCAAACCTCCTGCAGTCCGCGGACGGGGCCTTTCACCTCGTCTGGCACCGGTTCGAATCGATGACGACCGGCCAGAGCCACCTTTACTACCGCACCACGACGACCCCGATGAACTGGGGAACCGCCGAGACCCCGATCACGACCGGGGTGGTCGACGACTGGGACTGCAAGTTGATCCAGGTGGGCGCGTCCGAGCTCCGCGTCTTCTTCTCCAGCGCGGCGCGAAGCTCCAATCCCACGTACAACCGCGACATCTACGTCGTCCGTTCCACCGACCTGGGACAGACCTGGGGCACGCCGGCGATTTCCAATGTCAGCCACGTCTCGCAGTTCGACCGCTATCCGGCCGTGGTCCAGACCGGCGCGAGCCAGTTCCGCATGATCTTCCAGCGGCAGGACACCGATTTCCTCCTCGATTCGACGAGCGATCTCTTCGTCGCCGATTCGACCGACGGACTCACGTGGAACGCGCCGGTGCAGATCACCTCGGACGGCTCGGACTCCCAGCCCGACCTCTTCTCGAATTTCTACTGGGCCCCGATCTACCAGCGATGGATCATGAGCTGGACCTCGACCTCCTTCTCGACCGGCGGCATCGTGAACCTTCCGGTGGGGGGCGCGGCGCCCATCAACATGACACCCATCCTGGGGATGGGCGGCTGGTCGACGCGAGTCGCCCCGGCGTCGGGCGGACTCTCGCTCATGGTGTTCGTCGCGGGCGCGACGGGCACGCCGCAGCTCTATTCCGTCATCCTGCCGTTGTAACCGCGCGCCCGGCCGCCCCCGCGATCTGCTACACTGCGCGACCCGTGGCTCACTTCATCATGCAGATCGAGGGCCTGAAAAAGGTCCACGATCGCAAGGTCGTCCTCGAGGACATCTCGCTCTCGTTCTACCACGGCGCCAAGATCGGCGTCCTCGGCGGCAACGGGGCGGGGAAATCGACGCTCCTCCGCATCATGGCGGGGGCCGACAAGGATTTCGACGGCCGCCTCTACCAGCACCCCGGCGCGAAGATCGGCTACGTCGCGCAGGAACCCAGGCTCGACGCCGAGAAGACCGTGCGCGAAGTCGTGGAGGAAGGCGTGGCGGGACGGCTGGGAGACGTGAAGAAGTACGAGGAGCTGACCGAGAAGCTCGGCGAGCTCGACGGCGACGCGATGCAGGCGGCCCTCGACCAGATGTCCGCCCTCCAGGAGAAAATCGACGCCTCGAAGGGGTGGGAGATCGGCCGCCACCTCGAAATCGCCGCGGACGCCATGGAGCTTCCCCCGTGGGAGATGAAGATCGGCGACCTCTCCGGCGGCGAGCGGCGCCGCGTCGCCCTCTGCCGCACGGTCCTCTCCGAGTGCGACCTCCTCCTCCTCGACGAGCCGACGAACCACCTCGACGCGGCCTCGGTCGCCTGGCTGGAACGGTTCCTCCAGGAATTTCCGGGCACCGTCATCGCCGTCACGCACGACCGGTTCTTCCTCGACAACGTGGCGGGCTGGATCCTGGAGCTCGACCGCGGGCGAGGCATCCCATGGCAGGGCAACTACTCCTCCTGGCTGGAGCAGAAGCAGCGCCGGATGGAGCTCGAGGGCAAGGCGCGGGAGGCGCGGCAGAAGACGCTCGCGCGAGAGCTCGAGTGGATCCGCATGTCGCCGCGCGCCCGGGTCGCCAAGCCCAAGGCGCGCATCACGGCGTACGACCGGCTCGCGGAGGAGGCGATGGAACTCCACGAGGATTCGATCGAGCTCCAGATCCCGCCCGGCCCGAAGCTCGGCACCAAGGTCCTCGAGATCGCCGGCCTGCGGAAAGCCTTCGGCGACAACCTGCTCATCGACGGACTCGACCTCTCGCTTCCCCCGGGCGGCATCATCGGCGTCATCGGCCCCAACGGCGCGGGCAAGACGACGCTCTTCCGGATGATCCTCGGCGCGGAGAAACCGGACGCGGGGACGCTGGAGCTCGGCCCCTCGGTCTCCCTCGCGTACGTCGACCAGACGCGCGAGACGCTCTCGCCCGACCGCACGGTCTTCGAGGAGATCACGGGCGGCGAGGAGGAGATCCCGTTCGGAACGCGCCGCCTCAACGGGCGCGCCTACGTGAGCCGATTCAATTTCCGCGGGCCCGACCAGCAGAAAAAAGTGGGGACGCTCTCGGGCGGCGAGCGCAACCGCGTGCTCCTGGCGAAAGTCCTTCGGCGGGGCGGAAACCTGCTCCTCCTCGACGAGCCGACGAACGATCTCGACGTCGATACGCTGAGGACGCTCGAGGAGGCGCTCCTGGCGTTCAACGGGTGCGCCGTCGTCATCAGCCACGACCGGTGGTTCCTCGACCGGATCTCGACCCACATCCTGGCGTTCGAGGGCGAGGGGAAGGTGCGCTGGTTCGAGGGCAATTACCAGGCGTACGCCGAGAAGCGGCGGCAGGAGCTGGGCCGCGCGGCCGACCAGCCCCATCGGATGCGGTACAAGAAACTCGCGACGTGACGCCCGAATCCCTGGCCCGGGAAATCGACGCGGCGCTCTCCGCGCTGCCCGATCAAAGTGTGGCCCCCGTCCGCGACGTGCGCCGGGGATTCTCAAAGCGCCTGAAATCGGAGCCCGCCCGCGGAATCGTCGCCGCGGCGCTGGCGCTTCGATCTCGCGGCGGCCTCATCCGCCATTTCGTGGCGTGCGAACTCGTGCAGCACCATCCGGGAGCGTTCGCGAGTCTTGGACCCCGCGATCTCGAGGCCTTCGGGCGGGGCGTCGACAGTTGGGCCGCGGTCGACACGTTCGCCTGCTGCCTGGCGGGACCGACATGGAGGGAGGGACGGGTCTCGGATGGCTGGATGCACGGGTGGGCTCGTTCCGACGACCATTGGAGACGGCGCGCGGCGGCGGTGAGCACGGTGGCGCTCAACACGAAGGCCCGCGGCGGGCACGGGGACGCGCGGCGCACCCTACGGGTCTGCTCCCTGCTCGCGGAGGACCGCGACGACATGGTGGTGAAGGCCGTCTCGTGGGCGCTGCGGGAGCTCGCCAAGCGCGATCCCTCGGCCGTGCGAGCGTACTTGGAGCGGTCCGGTGCGAAACTTGCCGCCCGGGTCATCCGCGAGGTGGGGAACAAGCTCCGGACGGGGAAGAAGAACCCATGATCAGGACCGCAGCAGCTTCTCGAGGGCCGCGCCCGTGATCGCGTGGTGATTGAGGACTCCCCGAACCCGCCCGTCCTGGACGATCAGCGCCTGCGGCGATTCATGCCGGACGCCCAGTTTCTCCGCGATCGCGTTCGAGACGTTGCGATGCGCCAGGAGATCGAGATGCGTGAAGAGGGCATCCTCGGGGTGGCTCTCGACGAACGCGCGGTATTCCTCGTCCGCGGCGGCGCTGATCGGACATTGCGTCGAGTGCTTGAAGAGCACGACGGGACGCTCTTTTTCGCTCAAAGCCCGGTCGAGGTCGGCCACGGACTTCAGCTCAATCATCGCGGATTCCTGGGAATCGGGACCATTCATGCCGGTTGTCCGTAACGTCCGGACGGGATCGGCACTCTCAACATAGTATGGAATTCAACAGCAGTTACTACGTCGGATGGGGGACGCTCGCGCTGATCAACGCGGGTCTCGCGCAGGGCAAACACCGGAGCGGCCTGGCGTGGTTCCTGATCTCGCTCCTGGGCGGGCCGATCGCGACGCTGATACTGCTCCTGCTGGATGACCCCCGCGAGCGCCGCTGAGGCCGCGCCTCAGAAGTAGATCGTGAATCCCAGCGTCGGCCCGGTCAGGTTCTCACCCTCCGAGCTGATGATCGACCTCACCCCGGCGGTCACGGCGAAGCGGCGGCGATGAATTCCCAGTTCCGCCCGCAGGTCGGTGATCGAGGCGCCCTCGAATCCGATGATTCCCCCGTACAGCCGCAGGCTTACCGGTTCGCGCACGTGCCATTCGAAATTGGCCTGGAGCGTGGCGCCGGTCTCCGATACGAGCTCGCCTTCGAGGGAGCCCACGCCGAACCCGATCGTGAGGTTGACGGGGCTGAGATCCGGCGTCACCGCGAAATTGAGCTGGGCCTGCGTCAGGGTCAGCTGGTCGACTCCCCCCTCGACTGTTTCCATGAAGTGGAGGACATCGAAGCGCACGTCGCATCCCGAGGACCAGCTCAGGACCCCCTCCGCGCCGACGGACCACAGGCCGGGTTCGATCCACCCCGCGGTCGAGGCGAGGTGGAACGCGACGGTCTTGTCCGAGTGGCCGTCGTCGGAAAAATAGGGACCCTCCTGGGCGAAGGGATAGGGCTCGAACCTCCGACCGTGATCGTAGAAGGGATAGAAAAAGAACTCGACGGGGGAGTGATCCGATTCCGACCACGTTCGTTCGCAGGAGGACTTCCACGTCGAACCGGTGTCCGGGCACGAGGGCTCGTCCTGCCGGTCCCTCTTGCGATCGTCGCCCGAGCCCTTCCGATCGCTTTTGTCGCTCGCGACCGACTTCTCGAATTTCTTCAGGCGGTCGGTGTCCTGCGGGACCACGGCCGCCAGGACGAGCAGCGCGGCGATCATTGTCTGAGGTGCTCCGGAGGACTCCGGTCCATTCCCTTCGGGTATATACTCCCTTTCCATGATTTCCGTGGCCGACATCCGCCGCGCCCGCGCGCGCCTCAAGGGCGTGGCGCTCGTCACGCCGCTCCTGCCGCTCAAGCTCGGCCGGCCCGACACCTGGCTCAAGTGCGAGAACCTCCAGCGCTCGGGCTCCTTCAAGCTGCGGGGGGCGTACAACAGGATCGCGGCGCTCGCGCCCGCCGTGCGCAAGCGCGGCGTCGTCGCCTACTCGAGCGGCAATCACGCCCAGGGCGTCGCGCTCGCGGCCAGGATCTTCGGCATCCCCGCGACCATCGTCATGCTCGACCAGTCGATGGCGCACAAGGTCGAGGGGACCCGATCCTACGGGGCCGAGGTGATCTTCGGCGGGCGGTCGAGCGAGGAGATCAAGGCGCGCGCGGAGGCGATCGCCGCCGAGCGCGGCCGGACCATCGTCAAGCCCTTCGACGATCCGTTCATCATCGCGGGGCAGGGGACGATCGGGCTGGAGATCATCGACCAGCTCCGCGGCGTCAAGTCGGTCGTCGTCCCCGTCGGAGGGGGCGGGCTCACGAGCGGCGTGGCGACGGCGGTGAAATCGGTCAATCCCAAGGTGAAGATCTTCGGAGTCGAGCCGTCGGGCGCCCCCAAGATGTCGGAGTCGCTCAAGAAAGGCGAACTGGTGACGCTGCCGGGGACCGACACCGTGGCGGACGGACTCAAACCCGTGCGCGCGGGGGAGCTCACCTTCGCCCACGTCCGGCGCTACGTGGACGAAGTGGTGCTCGTCACCGATGAAGAGATCCTCTCGGCGACGCGTCACCTCATCCTGAAAGAGAAGTTGATCGTCGAGCCGTCGGGCGCCGCGACCGTAGCGGCGATCCTCTCGGAGAAGGTCAAGCTGCCCAAGGGTCCCGCGGTGGCCGTCATCAGCGGCGGCAACGTGGACCTGAAGCTGGTGCCCGGACTGCTCGGCTGATTCCTCAACTCCCCCGCGGGCGATCGGAGATGTCCCCCGACGTGCCCTCGGGCGGAAGCTCGAAGTATCCCCCCTCGACCGGTCGGGCCAACGCCTCCAGGAATTGGCGTGCCCTCGAGACCCACGAGCGCGACACATCGAGCGCCAGGAGATCGGCGATCGGCGTGGGGGATTTCGCGTGGCGATCCAGGAAGAAGGTGTAGAGTCTCGCCGCCTCCTTCGCCTCGCCGCGCGTTTCCGCGAGGAGAGCCAGCCCGTACGTCGTCACGGCCGATTTCGGATGGCGGCGCGAATAGACCGTCATCGCGCGGCGCGCCTCGTCCCACCGGTGGCGCCGGATCTCCGTCATCGCGAGGTTGAAAGTCACGTCGTCGGAGGGGCGGAGTTCGAGCGACGCCGCGTAATCCCGCACCGCCTCGTCGTACCGTCCGGCGTTCGCGAGCAAGAGCCCCCGGTGGTTGAGCGCCGAGGGGCGGACCCAGAACGTGGCCTCGTGATTCGAAGCCCGGTCGACAAATTCCGTGAGCGCGGTCATGCCGTCCTCGACCAGCTGCTTCTCCAGGGCCAGGTTGCGGATGAAAGCGAGGGGGAGCTCGAACGGGAATGAAAGCGCCGCCATGCTCCGCGGACCGCCGGGGCGTTCGAGCGAGTCGACGAGCGAACGAAAGGCGCGGCGCGCCCCCTCGAAGCCCCCGCGCGTGAGCTTGTCCGCGTAATAAACGGACTGGTAGTAGAGGATGTCGGGGCGTCCCGGCGCCTGCTTCAGGGCCTCGACATAAGCCTCGTCGGCGCCGAGACCGTCCCCGAGGCGGTGGCACGCGTTGGCGTAGTTGAGCCAGTGGTCGGCGTTTTTCGAGTCCGCTTCCTTCGCCGCCTCGAAGAGCTTCCGCGCGGCCGCGAATTCGCCCTGCCACGTCGCGCACGCCCCGGCCCGCGAGAGCGCATCGGCCCGGAGCGGACCGGAGGCCGTCTCGGCGACGGCCTGAAAAGCCTCCCGCGCTTCGGCGTGGCGGCCCGTGCCCTCCATCTCCAGCGCCCGGGCGAACCGCCTCCGGAGTCTCCACGCGTCGAACATGTCAGGAGCCCCTCCAGGCGAGGGCGTCGGCGGCGCGGATCGGTTCCGGCAGGCGGAAGCGGGGCGCGAGTCGGAGGATCCAACGGATCGCCGTCGCCAGCGACACGCGGTGACCGGTCGAAACGTACACGGGCCGCACGCCATTCCGCGTCCGCAGGGCGGCCCCGATGATTTCGCCCCGGTGGCGGAGGGGCCTCCACGATCCGCGACGAGACGCGGGCGCCGCGTGCTCGCCGACGAAGAGCGACTTGCCACAGCCGATCGACGCCACGTCCAATGCCACGCCCACGTGGCAGGCAAGCCCGAACCGGCGGGGGTGGGCGAAGCCGTGGCCGTCGACCACGACGAGCTCAGGCTTTCGATCGAGAGCCCGGAAGGCGCGGGTGATGGCGGGCAATTCGCGGAAAGCCAGCAGGCCCGGAATGTAGGGGAAGGTCGCGCGGACCTCCGCGGTGCGGGTCTCGACCACCTCGAGCGCGGGATTCACGACGACCACCGCGGCGCGGGCACGGCCGTCTTGGATGCTCACGTCGATTCCCGCGATGCGCCGGACGCGGCCGATCCGGTCGCTCCGTTCGACCCGCCCCCGCAGGCGTTCCTGCAGGGCGATCGCCCGCTGCGGCTTCACAATCCGAACTCGAACCGGTCCCCGCTCCTCCACGATTCGTCGGGCTGGAGCATCATCACCTCGACGGTCGCCTTCGCCTCGCCGACGGTGACGAGCAGGTAGTGGAACGGGCGGAATTCGGGACCCTGGAAGATGGGTTCGGTCCGGAATTTCGATGTAAGCACCGGCGTACGGGGAGCCCCTCCGCCGCCGGAGACGACGAAGGGCCGGCCCTCGATCAGGAATCGCTCGTAGTTGTGCACGTGGCCCGCGACGAAGAGACGGAACTTGGGAAAGGAAGCCGCCGGATCGGCGAACCGGCGCCTCACCTCCTCGCTCTCGCCGTGGATTGACGAATTCGTATAGGGCGGGTGGTGGCAGACGACGATCACGCCCTTGACGTCGCGATCGGCCTCCGCCTCCTGCAGCGTCTTCCGGTACCACGCGTCCTCCTGCTTGACGGCCCGGTGGCCCAGGTCGTCGAAGTTGGAGTCGAGAATCACGATGAGGAGCGGGCCCGACTGGACCGAATACCACTTGCATCCGCCGAGCGCCGGAAAGCGCTGGTTGAAATAGCCCAGGGCCTCCTTGTTCTCGCCCGTGTACTCGTGGTTCCCGAGGGCGGGGAAGAAGGGGATCTTCGCGTCGAGGATGGGGCGGTGCGTTTCATCCCACAGCTTCCAGGCGCCCTCGCTCGAGCCGCGGGCGACGAGGTCGCCGCTGTGAACGATGAGGTCGGGCTTTTCCCGGGCGATGCGCTCGATGACGAGGCGCCGCTCCTTGACCGGATCTTCCCGGCCCAGGAAGAACGATTCCCCCGTCACCGCGGGGCGCGAGTCTCCGTAGATGACGATCCGGCGGGTCGCGGGAGCCTGGCGGATCGTGCCGATCTGGGGCCCCGAGGCCGTTCCGGCGCCGCCGCAGGAGGCCGCGAGAACCGCGAGGATGAGAGCCGCCCTTCGCATGTCGTGAATGTAGCGCCGCGTCCCGGACCCCACAAGATAAGCTGGGGAGGTGTTCGCAAAGGTTACGCCGGCTATACTCGCCCGGCTCCGCGACGCGGTGGGCCCGGACCACGTTCTGACCGCCGATCTCGAGAAGTATTCCCACGACGAGACCGAGGATTTCGAGTTTCCGCCCGAGGTCGCGGTCCGGCCGGGAACCGCGGCCGAGGTTTCCGCCGTGCTCCGGCTGGCATCGGAGCACCGGATTCCCGTGACGCCCCAGGCGGCGCGGACGAGCCTGTCGGGGGGAGCCCTCTGCGTCCACGGCGGCATCGCGCTCTCCATGGAGCGGATGGCGCGCATCCGGGACATCGACGAGGAGAACCTCTTCTGCGTGGTCGAGCCGGGAGTCATCACGCAGACGCTCCAGGAGGAGGTCGAGCGGCGTGGGCTCTTCTACGGCCCCGACCCGGCAAGCCGCGGGTCGTGCACGATCGGGGGCAACATCGCTCACAACGCCGGGGGTCCGCGGGCGCTCAAGTACGGCGTCACGAAGGACTGGGTGACGGGCCTCGAGGCGGTGATGCCGTCGGGGGAGATCCTGCGCACGGGCGGCAAGCTCATGAAAAACGTGGCGGGGTACAACCTCACGCAGCTCCTCGTGGGATCGGAGGGGACGCTCGCGGTCGTGACCGAGGCGACGCTCAAGCTCCTGCCGCGGCCCGCCTTCGCGAAGACGCTCCTGGCGCCCTTCGGCGACATCGTGGCGGCGGCGCGCGCGGTAACCGAGATCTTCAAGGCGAAGATCCTGCCCTGCTCGTGCGAGTACATGGAGCGCGCGGCGGTGGAGGCCGCGGAGCGGCGCAAGGGCGTGAAGCTGCCGGTGTCGGGGGAGGCGGTGCTCCTCATCGAGGTGGACGGCGGCGACGAGGCGCTCCTGCAGCGCGACGTCGAGCGGATCGCCGAGATCTGCATGGAGGCCGGGGCGCCCGACGTCTATCCCGCGGACGACGCGGAGAAGCGGCGGTTCGTCTGGGATCTGCGGCGGTCGATCGGCGAGGCGGTGAAGGCGATCAGCGCGTACAAGGAGGAAGACACGGTCGTGCCGCGGATGCGGCTGCCGGATCTCGTGCGCGCGGTGCGCGAGGTAACGGCGAAGCACGGCCTCACGGCGATCAGCTACGGCCACGTCGGCGACGGAAACTTGCACGTGAACATCTTGAGGGGCGACCTCGGCGAGGAAGCGTGGCGGTCGGGGATCGAGCCCGCGGTGCGCGAGCTTTTCGAGAAAACCGTCGCGATGGGGGGCCAGATCACGGGGGAGCATGGCGTGGGGTACGTGCAGAAAAATTACATGTCGATCGCGTATCCCGCCTATCACCTCGAGCTGCTGCGCCAAGTAAAGAGGGTCTTCGATCCCCTGGGAATCCTCAATCCCGGGAAGATCCTGCCGGATGCGTGACGGCGAGATGAACCCCCGGCCGGCCGGCACGTCTAATAGGGCGCAGGCTGTCATTCGAAGTGTGATCAGGTCTGGGGAGGTCTCATGCGCTTCAGGTATCTCCTGGCAGTCGTCCTGGCCCTGGGTCCGTTTTCGATTCCCTCCTGCGCCGTTACGGTAGCGACCTCCCAAGATGCGGAGTTGGAAGACCTGGTCAAGAAACTGGGCTCTGAGGACTTCGAGGAACAAGGCAAGGCCGCCAAGGCGCTGGAACAGCTGGGTCGCCCCGTCCTCTCTCGCCTTCGCAAGGCGTCCGTCGATGGTTCAACGGACATCCACGTACGGAACTGGTGCAAGAGGATCATCGAGAAAATCGAGGGGCGTGACGAGCGGTTCGAAGTCCTCGTGACGAAGCTCGCCAGCGCCGACGACGAGGTGAACGAATCGGCCGAGGAGGAGTTGATCAAGATCGGCCGAGGCTCGATCCCGTACTTGAAGCCGTTGCTCAGGAGCGAAGACAAGAACCTTCGCCGCAGGGCGGTCCGGATCTTGAGGGCCGTCGCGAGCGATGAAGAGTGCCTGAAGTGGATCGACGAATCCCCCTTCCCGGAACCCCGTGGGGGGGCGCCCCTCCGGCCCATCGCCCGTTTCGGGTTCAGGGCTCAGGCGAAGAAGGATAGCTTCGCATCCCAAAGCTGCGTTCTCGCCGCCCTGAAGTGGCTGGCCCGTCATCAGAATTCGGATGGCTCCTGGGGCGCCAGGAGCTACTCGAACCAATGTGTCGGCGACAAGTGCGCCGGCCAAGGCGATCCCGAGTACGACACGGGGGTCACGGGCCTCGCGCTTCTCGCCTTCCTGGGGGCAGGGTATTCGCACCTGTCCAAGGACGAGTATCCAGACCCGGTAAGGCCGGACAAGATCCTGAATTTCGGCAATGTCGTGAAGAACGGCCTGAAATGGCTCTTGTTGAAGCAGGACGTCGAGGGATGCATCGGCCCCCGCGGCGCGAAGTACGTGTACAACCACGCGATCGCGACTTCAGCCCTCAGCGAGGCCTATGGAATGTCGGCGACGCAACTGTTCAAGGGACCGGCCCAGCAGGCGGTCGATTTCCTCATCGCGGCCCAGAATCCCGGCGGCGGATGGCGATATGCGAAGCGATCAGGCGACAACGACTCGTCCGTTACGGGCTGGGCGATCACGGCGCTGATGTCCGCGGAGCTGGCGGAACTCAAGGGTCCGTTTCCCGAGGTCTATGAGAGCGCGGGCAAGTGGTTCGACTCGGTGACCGACACCGTGAACGGTTATCGCGTCGGCTACAACGCCAAGACCTCGGGCAAGGTCTTTGTCCCCCGCAAGAACGAGAGCTTCAGCCATCACGAGACGATGACGGCGATCGGGGTCTTGTGCCGCATGTACATGAGGAAAGACAAGGCGCATCCCTCTCTCGGCGGGGTCGCGCTTCTCGTCAAGGATCCTCCGGAGTGGAAGGCGGACGCGATCGATTACTACTACTGGTACCACGCCTCAATGGCGCTCTTCCAGTACGACGGGCCGGACGGCCCCTACTGGAAAAAGTGGATCGAGCCGCTCAAGAATGCCCTGGTCCCGAACCAGAAGGCCGCCGCGGACGCTTGCGCCAACGGGTCGTGGAACTCCGAGGAGGATCGTTGGGGCTTCGAAGGCGGCCGGGTGTACGCTGTCGCTCTCAACGCGCTCACCCTCGAGACCCATTACAGGTACGGCCCTCCGCTCGTGCGTTCTCGCAAGTGAGCGGTCGGGTCCTACGATCGGTTGATACGTGGCCTGCCAATTCGACCGCTGAACTCCTTGAATCCCGGGAAGATCCTGCCGGATGCGTGACGGTGAGATGAACCCCCGGCCGGCCGGCACGTCTAATAGGCCGCAGGCTGTCGTTCGAAAGCTGATCCGGTCTGGGGAGGTCTCATGCGCTTCAAACATTCGCTATGGACCATGCTGGCCTTGATCTCCGTTTCAATCACCTCCTGCGCGCGCACCGAAATCAACACGCCGCCGCTGCAAGAGAGACCTTTGACTCCAACCACGGTCGTCAAGGGCTTGATGTGGCTTGCGCGTCACCAGGATCCCGACGGCTCGTGGGGCGCGGCGAGTTACGCGAACCAGTGCGTCGGTGCCAAGTGCGGCGGCCGCGGCGATCCCGAGTACGACACGGGCGTCACCGGCCTCGCCCTCCTCGCCTTCCTGGGCGCCGGGTACTCCCATTTGTCCAAGGACGAGTTTCCCGACCCCGTGACTCCCGGAAGGACCCTGAAATTTGGCGAGGTCGTGAAGAACGGCCTGAAGTGGCTCATGTCGAAGCAGGACCCCGAGGGGTGCATCGGCGGACGCGGCATGAAATACATGTATGGCCATGCGATCGCGGCGACCGCGCTTTCCGAGGCCTACGGAATTTCGGCGACCCAGCTCTTCAAGGGTCCGGCCCAGAAGGCCGTCGACTTCATCGTGGCCGCCCAGAACCCCGGCCGGGGGTGGCGTTACACGCATCAGTCGGGTGACAACGACTCGTCGGTCACCGGTTAGGCGGTCATGGCATTGGCGTCGGCGGAGCTCTCGGAACTCGACGTGCCGGCGCGCGAGGCCTACGCGGGGGCCCGCACGTGGTTCGACGAAGCCACCAACGCGACCTACAACCGCGTCGGCTACAACGCCAGGAACACCGGGAAGGTCTTCGTCCCAAAAAAGAATGAAAAATTCCTCCACCACGAATCGATGACGGCGATCAGCGTCATGTGCCGGATCTTCATGGCGAAGGACAAGAAGGATCCCGCGCTCGGCGGCGTTCAGCTTCTCGTGCGGGACCTGCCGGATTGGAAACCCGAAGCGGTTGATTTCTACTACTGGTACTGGGCCTCATTCGCGCTCTTCCAGTACGACGGGCCCGACGGGCCCCTTTGGAAGAAATGGGAAGCGCCGATGAAGAACGCCCTCGTTCCGAACCAGAAAACCGCCGCGAATGGCTGCGCCCAGGGTTCGTGGAACAGCGAGGAGGATCGCTGGGGCTTCGAAGGCGGCCGGGTTTACGCGGTCGCTCTCAACACGCTCACCCTCGAGACCTATTACCGGTACGCCCATTGACGTCGAAGGTCGGGCCTACTGTGTCCGATGATGATGGTGCCCCCGCGAGGATGCCATCGACAGGCCCACCACGAGCGCCAGAACCCCGCCGATCAGGAGCCAAAGCGACTTGTCCGTGGGCGACCCCGTGAAGAGCCGGGAGATCTTTGAATAGAGAGAATCGGAGGCGTCCAAGCCGTACACCAGGAGCAGGACGCCCAGCAGGACGATCAATCCGCCCATCATGAAGCGCATGGCCACCTCGCAATCTGCTTCAGAGCGTCACCCTTCTCCAATGGTCTTGATTCACGGCAGGGGTGGATGTGACGCGGTTTCTTGAAGTAGCCCCGCCGACTCAGTTCTTCAGCACCGTGTCGGCGATGAGCGGCAGGTGATCGGACGCCTCGCATGCCAAGTCGAGCTTCGAGCGGCTGAGATCGACGAGGTCGATGTCGCCCAGCATGTAGACGGAGTCCAGCGCCAGCCTGGGCGAGGAGGCGGGAAACGTCGCGACGCGCCGCTCGGCGGTCCGGAATCCAAAGGGCCGCAGGTGCCGGGTTCCCAGCGTGCCCCAGACGTCGTTGAAGTCCCCCCCGACGATCACCGGCGTGCGGTGATGCAACGTGACGAACGGATGGCTCTCCAGGAACCGGCGAAGCTGCAACCGCCTCAGGACCTGCGCCAGCCCGAGGTGAAGATTGAAGACGTGCAACGTTCTCGACCGGCCCCCCGAGGAGGGGCGGACCCGGATGCGCGCATGGAGCACGCTCCGGCGCTTTGTCAGGGGCACGCTGACGTCGATGTTGCGCGACTCCGTGATGGCGTAGCGGCTGAGGATCGCGTTCCCGTAGTGCCCTCCGCCCCAGACCCGGATGTTGGGAAAGAAGGTGCGATGGCGCAGGCGGAGGAGGTCCCCCAGGACGTCAACCTGCCGGTGGCCCGAGGATCGCCGCGCCCCTTCATCCACTTCCTGGAGCAGCACCAGGTCGGGGTCGTAGTGGGAAATCACCTCCCGGATTCGACCCGGATCGTAGCGCCGGTCCTTGCCGCCGATGCACTTGTGGATGTTGTACGTCATCACGCGGAATCGCACGGTCGCTCCCTGGTTTTTCCGGGCCGTCCGAGGTGGGTATCCCCGGTTCGTCCATTCTCCACTAACATAACAAGCGAGTCCGGGGCCGCTACGCGGCGTACTAACAAGAGACCCGTGATGAGATTTCTATCGAGGTTCCTGATCACCCTGGCGGCGATCGCCGCCGTGGCCCCTGCGCGGGTCCATGCTCAAGACAGGACCGCGTACAACGAGGCGCTCCTGAACCTCTCGGAGTACCTCTGGGATCGCCGGCTCTCGCTCGCCGACTGGTGCAAGGCGAATGGATTCGTCCGCGAAGCCCGGAGCCACTACCAGTTCATCGTCCTCAACGCGGGGCCCGGCCATCCCTTCAAAGCCAAGGCGCAGGCGAGGCTGCGGGGCGACTGGAAGGAGAAGCCGAACGAGATCGACCCCGAGAAGTGGGCGAAGTACCGCGAGAAGCTGCAGGAGTACTTCAAGGAACTCGGGTCCCGGGCGTGGAGAATTCACCGCGCGGCCGACAAGGCGAACCTGAAGAAGGAAGCCGCGGAATGGCTCGACAAGACGGTCCAGTTCTACCTCGATCAACCCGAAGCCCGGGCGAAGCGCGGCGAAGAAAAAGTCGAGGCCTTCGGATGGGTTCCAAAATCCGAAGCGGAGCAGGCCCGCCAGGCGGTCGAGTACACCGAAGACCAGTCCGCGAAGGACGAAGACCACCGGTCGTGGGACCGCGCCTGGGTGATCCGCTCCCCCCATTTCCTCATCCGGACGACGATGGGCAGCCGCGAAGGGGCCCGAACGCTGGAACTTCTTGAAAAGGCGCGTACGGTCTTCTTCGAGACGCTCGGCAGCCGCATGAAGGCGCCCGAGTATCGCGTGGGACTCTACATCTTCGCCGACCCCTCGGACGTGGAGGCCGTCCGGTCCAAGATGGCCGGAGTCTCCGGCTGGATGGTCGGGTTTTTCAATCCCGTCGCCAATATCGCGTACCTGCACGCCGGGGACGAGAACACGTTGCTCCACGAACTGGCCCACCAGCTGGCGCACAACGGCATGGGGCACGAGACCTGGTCGCTCCTGCAGCAGGCGGACGTCCGAAGCGACAGTCCGGACAACTACTGGGTCATGGAGGGGCTCGCCGTCTACTTCGGCGGCTTGAAATTCGAGGAGGGCAAGCCCCTCTTCCGGGGCCTGCGCCATCGGGCCGACCTCTCGCCTCCGCCGATGCGCGAATTCCTGGGCTACGACCAGACCGCGTTTGGAAAAAACTCGGGCCCCAACTACGCGCTGGCCGGCGAACTGACGCGGTACCTGATGGAGGGGCAGGGCGGAAAGCGCCGGGACGCCTTCCTGACGTTCGTGCGGGAGTACTACCTGGGCAACAGTTCGCTCGACACCCTTGAGAAAGCGCTCGGCCTCAAGATCCCCGCCCTCGAGACGGAATTCCTCGCCTGGTTGAAGGCCTCGGAGTAAATGACGGCCCCGCGTCGTAGTACAATCGTGACTCTGTAGTGGGAGGTGGACCCATGACCCGTCTTCGAATCCTGGCGGCCGCGGTGGCCGTGCTGGCGTGCGCCGCGGCGCCGCCCCAGCAAGTGACGCCCCTCCTCGGGGTCTACATCGACGCGGAAGGCGTCCTGCGCTCCACGGGCAAGCCGGACGAACGGCTGGAAGCGCTGCGGGCGAAGGCCGCCAAGCTGCCGAAGGACGACAAGCTCGTCTACATCTCGCTCCCGCGCATTTTCGCGGAAGCCCGCAAGCACCAGGAGAAGGGCGAGCCGCTCCCGCCCGAAGTCCGGTTCCTCGGCGGCATGGTCCGGCTCAAGTACGTCTTCGTTTATCCCGAGGAAAAGGACGTCGTCATCGCGGGACCCGCGGAGCCTTTCGACGTCGACGTCGCGTACCGCCCGCTGGGCCGCTACACCGGCCGCCCGGTGCTTCACCTGGACGATCTCGTGACGGCGCTGAGGCATGTCGGCCCGGGGGGGACGGCCGGCGCGCTGGGGTGCACGCTCGAGGTGCCGCAGGAAATCGCCGACCGCATCACCAAGAAAACGAAAGAGGTCGGACCGAAGGCGGCGACGATCGGCAACCGGAAGGCCTCCGACCTCATCGCGGAGGCGGGCGGTCCCCAGCCGGTGAAGTACATCGGCCTGGAGCCGGACAACCGCTTCGCGTGCGTATGCATCGAGGCGGATTACCTGTTGAAGATGTTCGGCCTGGGCCTCATCGAATCGCCCACGCCCAAGGTGAAGAGCTACATGTCGCTCTCGACGTCGGCGCACAAGCCGCACCGGTTCGCGTTCCAGTGCGCGTACGATCCGATGGGGATTTCGCCGGACGGGATGGCGTACGAACTCCGGGGGACTTCGCTGAAGGTGGAGTCGTCGCTCTATTCCGTGGAGAAGCAGGATGCGAAGGAGGGAGAGATCTCTCCGGCCGCGAAGTACTTCACGCGCGATCTCAGCCGCTATTTCGAGGAGGTCTCGCGCGCCATTCCCGCGTTCGCGGACCTCGCGAATCTCTCGGACCTGGCGGTTCTCTCGGCGCTTATCGCGCGGGACAGTCTGCACACGAAGTCCGGGTGGGATCTCGCTTGGGTGCTGGATAAGGCCGGGTACAAGCTCGAGCCCGTGACGGCGCCGAAGTCGGCCTTGACGCTCTGCAACTTCCGCCAATCGGGCCAGCTGACCGTTTTCGTCGCAGGGGGCGTGCTCCTGTCGCCCGCGTCGTGGGTCAAGGAACGGGCGAACGACGAGAAGGGCGAACTCAAGGGGCAGTCGCTGCGTCCCGCGGCGGACGGATGGGCCTCGACGAAGAAGATGCCCTGAGGCGCCCAGGACGAAGGCCTCCGTCTTCCTGAGATTCGCGTCTCCCTCCTTGACGGATCGCGCGCCGTTGCCGAACCTTGTCCTTCGCTCACAAGGGAGGACACGCCGTGGCCTCGGGCGCTCGCACCGAACTCTTTCGAAAGATCCGCCGCGCCCTGCGGCTCTCCCTCTCCACGGACGCGCCCGCCGATGAGCTCCTCGAGTCCCGCCGCGAGTTCCTGAAAAGGTCCGCGCTGCTCTCCGCGACGGCGCTCGCCGGCGGAAGCCTCCTTTCCTCGTGCGGAAGCCGGGATCGAACTCCGGATCGCCTTCCGGCCCCGCGCATCGCGATCGTGGGAGCCGGCATCGCCGGCTTGAACGCCGCCTACCAGCTCCAGAAACAGGGAGTCTCCGCGCAGGTGTACGAATCGAGCCCGCGCGCCGGCGGGAGGATGTACTCGGCGAAGGACCTCCTGGCGCCCGGGCTGGTCACCGAGCTCGGAGGGGAGTTCATCGACAGCAACCACGCCGACCTGCTCGCCCTGTGCAAGGAGTTCGGACTGGAACTCTGGGACGTGGATGCCGCGAATCGCCGGTACGTCGAGGACGCCTATTATTTCGGCGGGCGGATCGTCACCGAGACCGAGGCCGTCGTCGCCTTCCGACCCTTCGTGCCCCGGATCAAGGCCGACATGGCCGCGGTGGGCGACTCCGTCACCTTCGAGAACCCGGGACGGGCCGGGCCGCTCGATCGCACGTCCATCGCGCAGTACCTCGACGGCCTCGGGATCGCCGGCTGGTTTCGGCGCTTGATCGAAACCGCGTTCGTCACCGAGTACGGCGTGGAAGCGGACGAACAGTCCTGCCTGAACCTCCTGCTCATGATCACGGCGGAAGCGACGGACAAATTCGAACCGTTCGGGGAGAGCGACGAGCGATACAAGGTCAGCGGCGGCAACATGAGGGTCTGCACCGAGCTCGCGCGCCGGCTGGAACCCGACATCCACCTCGAGCGGCGTCTCGAGTCGGTCCGGTCGAAGGGGGAGGGCTATTCGCTCGCCTTCCGGAGTCCGCAAGGAAGCTCGGTCGACGTCGACGCCGATTACGTCCTTCTCGCGCTGCCCTTCACGACGCTCCGATCCGTGGATCTTCGCGTCGAACTTCCCGCCTTCAAGCGGAAGGCCATCGCCGAACTCGGATACGGGAACAGCTCCAAGCTCCTGGCGGGCGTACGGCGGCGCCCCTGGAACGACCGGGGATTCCGCGGTGATTGCTTCTCCGACGAACCCTTCCAGATGGCCTGGGACAACAGCATGTGCCAGGCGGGCGAAGCCGCGGGGCTGACGATTTTCCAGGGGGGCCGGCGCGTCACCGAACTGGGAAAGGGGACCGCCGATGAACAGGTCGCGCGGCTGATCCCGGGCGTCGAGAAGGTCTTCCCGGGCGTCACCGCCTCATTGAGCGGCAGGAACGCGCGCTTCCTGTGGCCCGCGTATCCGCACGCCCTGGCCGGCTACGCCTGCTACAGGCCCGGGCAATGGACGACGATCGCGGGCGCGGAGATCAAGCCGGTGGGGCGGCTGCTCTTCGCCGGGGAGCATTGCAGCCTCGATTTCCAGGGCTTCATGAACGGCGGGGCGGAGACGGGGCGGGTGGCGGCGGAATCGATTCTCGCGGCGGTCCGGAAGTGATGGGACGGTCCTGATCAGGGCGATCCCAGCGCCCTCCGCAGGATCGCGATGTCCGAATCGAAGACCTCCGGGTCGAGCGGTCCGAACGAGAAGCGGAAGAACGTGGCGAGCGGCGACGCGTCGCCGCGGCGGAGCATGTCGCAGTCGGTCCCCTTGAGGATCGCCGCCCCTTCCTTGAAGAGCCGTCGATTCAAGTCGTCCGCTTTCATCCCGCCGGGAAGCCGGCACCAGTGGTAGAACCCGCCGTCGCCGGTGAAGAGCTCGAGGCCGAGCCGCCGGAACGCCTCTCCGTACCGATCCCGCTGGCTTCGATAGAAGGCGGGGACCGCGCGGCGGGCGAGGGCGATCCGTTCCTCGCCCAGCAACTCGAGGGCGAAACACTGGGACGGATGCGAGACGCCTCCCATTCCGAATGACGAGAAATTCCCGAGGATTTCGACGTTCCGCCGCGATGCCACGACCCAGCCGATGCGGATGCCCGGGGACTGCAGTCCCTTCGTGGCCGCCCCGATGACGAAGATGTCCGATTCGTCGATGTTGCGGACGTACTGGAGCGAGCTCACCGGTTCTTCGTGGAAGAGTTCGTACGCCTCGTCGATGAGGAGTCCGATTTTCCCAGCCCTTGCGGCCGTCACGATGCGCTCGAGGTCGCCGCCGTGGCGGGTGACTCCCGTCGGATTGCAGGGATTGCTCATCAGGAGCAGGTGGCGCTTGTTGGATTCCGCCCGCGTGAGCTCGTCGACCGCCGGTGCGAATCGGTTTTCGGTGCCGCTGGCCACCGCGTCGAAGGGCCGGCCGAGCAATCGAAGCAGGTCAAAGTAGGGCGTGTACTCGGTGGAGGCGACCCGGATCCGGACGTCCGGCTCCAGGAAGAGGAGTACGGCCGCGATGGCCGGCCGCCCGCCGGCGAAGATCATCACGTTCTCGTACGTGACATCGGTCCCGTAGTGCCGCCGGTAGTACGCGGCGATCGCCTCGCGAAGGGCGGGCATCCCCCAGGCCTTGGGGTACTTGAGGTGGTCGGAAGTCACGTCGACGGAAGTCGGAATCGTCGGGCCGCCGGGAAGCTGGACCGTCCTGGGGAACCCTTGGCTCCACGGATGGGTGCCGGGGTCGCCCATGTACTTTCCGAACGCGTCCCGGAACGCGTAGAGCGTCTCGTAAATTCCCATCGGGGGAACATGGCGGAGAAATGACATCGCTCGTTTGTCTCCTGCGGCCGGCCGCCATGTTACCGACCCGCCGTTCCGTGGGGAACATTTCGCCCGCGGGAGAATGAGCGCGCCGGGTTTGGTACGCTTTCGACCCAAGGGAGGCCACCAAAGCATGAAGATGAAAAAATACGCGACCTTCGACGCGTACCTGGCGGACCAGGCGCCGAAGCATCAATCGATCATCCGTGCGCTCCGCAAGTTTGTGAGCCGCGCCGCCCCGCAGCTCCAGGAGTCCGTGAAATGGGGCAACGGGTGCTGGCTGAAGGGGAAGGCCCCCGTTTCGTACGTCCACACGGAATCGGACTACGTGCAGTTCGGCTTCTTCGCGGGCGCGGCCTTGAGGGACCCCGATGGACTTCTCAAGGGGGAGGGGCGATTCGTCCGCCACATCAAGGTCTTCAAGCCCTCCGACATCCGCGAGGACGCCTTCGAGGCGCTCCTGAAGCAGGCGACGCGCTGAGTCCCGTCCAGCTCCGGGGCACGTTTCCGCTGAGGTGGCCGACTCCGGCGCGAGCCTGCACGGAGTGGACGGGGTTGGCGGGGAATCGGCTCCTATCGGCCCTTCTTGTCGGGAGGCAGCGTCATCTTCAGCACCTCGATGCCGATCGCGTAGGCGACGGTGCCGCCGGTGGAACGGATGAACCGGATCTTGTTGATGGCATGTCCCATCGCCACGGGTTTCCAGGTCTTGCCGCCGTCCCTCGTCTCGTACCCCTGGTTTCCGGTCCCCACCCAGCCGGTGTTTTCATCGAGGAAGCCCACGCCGAACTCCCGGCAGGCGTGGTCGTCCACGAGCGCGAGCTCGTTCCACGTCTTGCCCCCGTCGACGGTCTTGAGCACGAACCGCCGGGACACCTCCGGACTCGGATCGTAGCTCTGGAGGGTCACGTAGCCGACGTCGCGCGAGGGAAACGAGATTTTCCAGGTGAGTTCGTAGGGTCTGGAGGATCGGTACCGCGCGCTCCAGGTTTTTCCTCCGTCCGCGGTCGCGAGGATCAGCGCGTTGGATTTCCGGAGATCCGCGCTGGTCGAGGCGCAGAGAAACCCACTGTCAGAATCGAAGAACTTCTCGTCGAGGATCATGCCGCAGTCGGCTCCCGGCGCCAGGGACTCCCACGTCTTGCCGCGGTGGACGGACTTGATCAGGGCGGCCGGGCCTACCACGCTCCCGCCGGCGTAGATGACCGGTTTGGCATCCTTGCCGCTCGTGCCGTGCTTGTTGCCGGTCACGATGTCGATGGCGCAGAGA
>Ga0075423_10000054_pt1 | contig 60605 bp, 56 predicted proteins | sample SoiMethybrSBSTD2_FD_80114 | JGI IMG/M metagenome (GOLD analysis project Ga0075423, IMG submission 80114) | Bulk soil microbial communities from a Populus tree surrounding site in Tennessee, USA - Soil MetaG P. TD hybrid SBSTD2 | ecosystem: Environmental > Terrestrial > Soil > Tree plantation... | reverse complement strand
TGGTCGAGAAACGTCGTGCACTGGGCCAAGATGAAGAACTGGGTGGCTCCGCCCAGTCACTTCACCAATCAAAAACTCCAGGACGTGTGGCTGTCGGAGGACTGACATGCGACCCCATCTGACGATCGTCGCCGTCGTCGCGCTCTGTGTCCTGATCGGCTCCTTGCTCTCGGCGGTACCGGCCGCGGCGCAGGCGTCGGAGACGCCACGGCGGGGCGGCGTCCTGCTCGCCGCCATCGCGGCCGACGCGCCGAGCCTCGACCCGCATCAGGAGCAGACCTTCGCCACGATGCAGATGGTGGGGCCGCTCTACAGCACCTTGATCCAGATCGATCCGCTCAGCTACCCGAAGATCATCGGCGACGCCGCCAGCGAGTGGAAGATCGCGCCCGACGGGCTCACGTACACGTTCAAGCTCCGGCAGGGCATTCGCTTCCACGACGGGTCGACCTTGACGGCGGCCGACGTCAAGGCCACCTACGACAAGATCGTGTTCCCGCCTCCGGGGGTCCGGAGCATCCGGAAGAACGCCTACAGCGCGATCGCCGGCGTCGAGGCGCCGGATGCGGGGACGGTCGTGTTCAAGCTCAAGTTCCCGTCGGCCTCGCTGCTCGGCAATCTCGCTTCGCCGTGGAACGTCATCTATCCGAAGAAGTACCTCGACCGGGATCCCAACTACTTCAAGTCGAACGTCGTCGGCTCGGGACCGTTCAAGTTCAAGAGCTACACGCGCGGCTCCACGTTCGAAGGCGAGCGGAACCCCGACTACTTCGTCAAGGACCGGCCGTACCTCGACGGCTACAAGTTCTTCATCAGCACCGAGACGTCGGTGCGCGCCGCGGCGCTCCGATCCGGCCGCGCCTGGATCGAGTTCCGCACGCTGCCCCTGGCGGAGGTGGAAGCGATCCGCAAACAGCTCGGGGACAAGGTCGTCGTGCAGGACACCGCCGCGACCGGCCAGTTCGGGATCGCGATGAACCAGACCGCGAAACCCTTCACGGACGCTCGCGTCCGCAAAGCGCTCACCCTGGGTATCGATCGCTACACGGCGAGCCGGGTGCTCTACCCGATCGCGAGCCTGAAAGACGTCGGCGGACTGATGCGTCCGGGCACGGAGTTCGCCACGCCGGAGCTCGAGCTCGTGAGGCTGCCGGGGTTCGGGAAGGACGCGGAGAGGAACCGGGCCGAGGCTCGCCGCCTCCTCGCCGAGGCCGGCTATCCCAACGGCTTCAAGGTCGTCCTCAAAAACCGCAACGTGCGGGTTCCGTATATCGACTTCGGTGTGTTCGTGGTGCAGGAGTGGCGCAAGATCGGCGTCGAGGCCGAGCACCGGCCGCTCGAGACGGCGGCCTGGTTCGCGGATGGACGGGACACCGCGAGCTTCGAGGTGATCATCAACGGCGTCTTCAACTACATGGACGACCCCGACCTGTTTCTCGAGCGGTACACCACCGGAGACACCAACAACTGGGGTCGGTTCTCCGATCCTCGGATCGACGATCTCTTCGCGCGCCAGACGCGGGCTCTCGATCCTGCCGAGCGCAAGCGGCTCGTGAACGAGATCGAGAAGATCGTCCTCGAGAATGCATACCACATCCCGGGGCTCTGGTGGGCGCGCAGCGTGGTGCACTGGGCGAAGGTGAAGAACTACGTTGCCCCGCCCAATCACTACTCGAACCAGAAGCTCCAGGATGTTTGGCTCGCCGAGGACTGACTCGTGGCCTGACCACCTGACAAGTAACCTGACAGCCAGCACTAGTTGACAGGTGTCGCGCCGCCTTGTACCGTCCGCCACTAATCGGTAGCAGAAAACAATCGAGCGTCCCGGACGCTCGGGAGGTCACTGATGGCGGCAGGTTCCCGGCGGTACCATGCCCGGCTTATCGTGCTCGCTCTCGCACTCGTCGTCGTCGCGTCCACCGTCACCGTCGTCAACGCCGCCGACACGCCCCGTCGTGGCGGTGTCCTTCTGGCGGTCATCGGCGCGGACCCGCCGAGCCTCGATCCGCACCAGGAAAGCACCTTCGCCACGATCCAGCTCGTGGCGCCGCTCTACAGCACCTTGCTGCAGACCGATCCCTACGACTATCCGAAGATCATCGGCGACGCCGCCAGCGACTGGAAGATCTCGCAGGACGGCCTCACCTACACGTTCAAGATCCGCCCGGGCATCAAGTTCCACGACGGCTCGCCGCTGACCGCTGTCGACGTCAAGGCCACCTACGACAAGCTGCTCTTCCCGCCGGCCGGGACGCGCAGCGTTAGGAAGAACAGCTACTCGGCAATCACCACCGTCGAGGCCCCGGATGCAAGCACCGTCGTGTTCAAGCTCAAGTTCCCGTCGGCCTCACTGCTCCTGAATCTGGCCTCGCCCTGGAACGTGATCTATCCGAAGAAGTACCTCGACAAAGATCCCAACTATTTCATGAAGAACGTAGTGGGCTCCGGCCCGTTCAAGTTCAAGAGCTACACGCCCGGCGCGAGCTTCGAGGGCGAGCGCAATCCGGACTATTTCGTCAAGGACCGGCCCTACCTCAACGGCTACAAGTTCTTCATCAGCACCGAGACGTCGGTGCGGGCCGCGGCGATCCGCTCCGGGCGCGCGTACATCGAGTTCCGTGATCTGCCCAATGCCGAGGTCGAGGCGATCAAGAAGCAGCTCGGCGACAAGGTGGCCATCCAGCACACGCCGATGACCGGACAGTGGGGGATCGCCATCAACAACACCGTGAAGCCATTCAACGACGAGCGCGTGCGCCGGGCGCTCACGCTCGGACTCGATCGGTACACCGGCGGCAAGGTGCTGTTCAATCTCACCGGGCTCAAAGACGTGGGCGCCCTCCTGCGTCCGAGCACCGAGTTCGCGCTGTCGGAGGCGGACCTCCACAAGCTGCCGGGGTTCAGCCCGGACATCGAAAAGAACCGCGCGGAGGCCAAGAAGCTGCTCGCCGAGGCCGGCTATCCCAATGGCTTCAAGGTCATCCTCAAAAACCGCAACGTGAAGCTGCCCTACCAGGACTTCGCGGTGTTCGCGGTGCAGGAATGGCGGAAGATCGGGATTCAGGCCGAGCAGCGGCCTGAGGAGACCGCGGCCTGGTTCGCCGACGGCCGGGACACCGGGAATTTCGAGCTGATCGTGGCGCCGACCGTCGAGGCCAGTGACGACCCCGACATCTTCCTGCGGCGCTACACCACCGGGGATCCCCAGAACTGGGGCCGCTTCAGCGACCCGAGCGTCGACGATCTGTTCTCGCGCCAGGCGCGCGCGCTCGATCCGGCCGAGCGGCGCAAGATCATCCTCCAGCTCCAGAAGACGGTGCTCGAGCACACCTACTACATGCCGGGCCTCTGGTGGTCACGCAACGTCGTTCACTGGACCAAGGTGAAGAACTACGTGGCGCCGCCCAACCACTACGCGAACCAGAAGCTCCAGGACGTCTGGCTGTCCGAGGACTAGCCAGAGCGCGGCGGGGGGCGAGACATGGGCACCTACCTCGCGAAGCGGCTTCTGCTGATCGTTCCAACTCTGCTCGGCGCCGCGGCCCTGGTGTTCGTGATCATGCGGGTCATTCCCGGCGACGTGGCGCTCCTGATCTTCGGTGGTGAGGCGGGCGGCCAGATCGACGCCAAGCAGCTGGCCGACATGCGCCACCGGCTGGGCCTCGATCAGCCGCTGGTGGTCCAGTTCGGAACGTGGCTCTGGGGCGTCCTGCGATTCGATTTCGGCAACTCGCTCTGGACAGGTCGACCAGTCATCGAGGAGCTCTTGATCCGGCTGCCGCTCTCGCTCGAGCTGGCCATCGCCGCCACGTTCGTCTCGGTCCTGATCGCGATTCCTCTCGGTATGCTCGCCGCGATCCGGCAGGACACCTGGGTGGATTACCTGGTGCGGATCGTGAGCATCGGTGGGCTCGCGATCCCGTCGTTCTGGGTCGGGATCCTCTGCATCCTGATGCTCGTGATCTTCTTCGGCTGGGGGCCGCCGCTCGAATTCACACCGCCGTGGATCGACCCCTGGGCGAACTTCCAGATGATGATCTGGCCGGTGGTCACGGTGGGTTATCGCTACGCCGCCGTTACCACGCGGATGACGCGCTCGACCCTGCTCGAGGTGCTGCGCGAGGACTACATCCGCACGGCCTGGGCGAAGGGGTTACGCGAGCGCGCGGTCGTCGTCCGCCACGCGCTCAAGAACTCGATGCTGCCGGTGATCACGCTCGTCGGAACGGAGTTCGCGTTCCTGATCGGCGGGCTCGTCGTCACCGAGACGGTGTTCACCCTGAACGGCGTCGGGCGGTTCGTGGTCGACGCGGTCGCCCATCGCGACTATCCGGTGGTGCAAGCGCTGATCTTCCTCATCGCGTTCGGGTTCGTCGTCGTCAACCTGCTGGTCGACTTGACCTACGCCTGGTTCGACCCGCGCATCCGTTACCGCTGACGGCGATGGCGACCAACATCGAAGTCGCTCACGCGACCGCCTCCGCCACCCTGGCGCCGAAGCTCACGCTGGCCGGCGTGGCGGCGCGCTTCGTCCGCACCAAGCCGCTCGGCGCGGCCGGCGCGGTCATCATCCTGGGCATGCTGTTCCTGGCGGTGTTCGCGCAGGCTCTAGCGCCATACGACCCCTACGTCGGCGACTACGGAGCTCAGTTCCAGCGGCCGAGCGCTGAGCACTGGTTTGGGACCGACGAGTTCGGCCGCGACGTGCTGAGCCGGATCATGTACGGCGCGCGCATCGCCCTGTTCGTCGGCTTCACCGCCTCGCTCATCGGCTGCACGATCGGCGCGTTCCTGGGCGTGATCAGCGCCTACTGGGGCGGCCGCGTCGATCTCCTGCTCGAGCGGCTGATGGATATACTGTTAGCGTTTCCTCAGCTGATTCTGGCGCTCGCCATCGCGTCGATCCTGGGCCCCGCGGTCCAGAACGTGGTGATCGCGATTTCGATCCCGGTAATTCCGCGCGTCGCGCGCGTGGTGCGGGCCGCGGCGATGTCGGTGAAGGAGAATGTCTTCGTCGAGGCGGTTCAGGCGCTCGGCGCCACGCGGCGGCGGGTGATACTACAACACATCATTCCCAACGTCGCGGCGCCATACATCATCATGCTGACGGCGCAGCTGGGCGCGGCGATCCTGGCCGAGGCGGCGCTGTCCTACCTGGGGCTCGGCGCGGCGGAGCCGACGCCGTCGTGGGGCCTGATGCTTTCGGGCTCCGCGCCCTCGTACGCCGAGAAGGCGCCGTGGATCGCGCTCTTCCCTGGCATCGCGATCAGCCTCGGCGTCTTCGGCTTCAACCTCTTCGGCGACTCGCTTCGGGACGCGCTCGACCCGAAGCTGAAGGGACGGGGCTAGGGCTCGCTCAGCGGCCCTCGAATCGCGGGGGCCGCTTCTCCTTGAACGCCGTCACGCCCTCTTTGTGGTCCGCCGTCTGCCGCACGATCGACATGTGCGACGAGACCAGGTCGAGGTGCGTGCGGAGATCGAGCTTGAGGCTCTGGTAGACGAGCCGCTTGATCATCCGGATCGGGATCTGCGGCCCGTCGGCGATCTGTCGCGCCAGTGCGTAGGTGGCGTCCTTCAGCTGCGCATCCGGCACCACCCGCTGCACGATGCCGAGCCGGTGCGCCTCCGGCGCCTCGATGAAGTCGGCGGTCCACAAAAGCTCGAGCGCCTTCGCGGCGCCCACGAGCCGGGGCAGGAAATACGTGTCCCCGTCGCCCGGCACCAAGCCCACGCGCACGTATCCGGTCGAGAAGCGCGCCGACTCGGCGGCCATGCGCATGTCGCACATGACGCACATGCCCATGCCGGCGCCGACCGCGAGACCGTTCACCATCGCGATGACCGGCTTGTCGACGGTCTCGAGCGTCTTCGGCACGCGGTGCACGCCTTCCCAGAGGCTGTTCTTTCCGTCGAGCGCGGTCGGCTCGCCCTCGCGCATGCGCCCTACGTCGCCGCCAGAGCAGAAAGCGCGCCCGGCCCCCGTGACCACGATCACATTGACGCTGTCGTCGGCCTGAGCCGCGCTCAGCGATTTCGCCCACGCGTCGATCATGTCGCGCGTGAACGCGTTGAGCTTGTCCGGCCGGTTCAGGGTGATCGTCGCGATCTTGTCCTTCACCTCGTAGAGCAGGTCACTCATGGGATGGCTCCTAATCTAGTCCTTCGGCAGACCGAGCACGCGCTCGGACAGGATGTTGCGGAGAATCTCTGACGTCCCGGCGCGGATGCCGCTGCCGCGAGCCAGCAGCTCGTAAAACTCCCACTGTCCGTCGTCGGGGGCCCAGTCCGAGCCGTGGGCGATCTGCGAGTACGGGCCGATGACTTCTGTGGCCACGTGCGCCAGCTCCTGATCGAGCTGGCTCCAGAAGAGCTTGGAGGTCGAGCCCTCGGGACCGGGCGCGCCGCCGCGCAGGATCTTGGTGAGGCTCCGGTAGCCGTTGAGCTGGAGCGCCTGCTCGCCGATCCAAAGGGCCGCCAGCTTCTGGCGGAGGATCGGATCCGCGCCTTTGCGCTGCTCCTGAACCAGCCGTACGAGCCGGTGCAACGCGTTCCGGAGCGATATGTGACGGATGAAGGTCAGCAGGTCGCGCTCGTACGCCAGCGTGGTGATGGCGACGGACCAGCCCTCGTTGAGCTTGCCGACCAGGTTCTCGACGGGCACCCGCACGTTGTCGAAGAAGACCTCATTGAACTCAGCTTCGCCGGTGATTTGCCGGAGGGGCCGCACGGTGATGCCCGGCGTCTTCATGTCGACGAGCAGGAAGCTGATGCCCTTGTGCTTGGCCGCGGAGGGGTCGGTGCGGACGAGCAGGAAGCACCAGTCGGCCACGTGGGCCATGCTGGTCCACACCTTCTGGCCATTGATCACGAAGTGATCGCCGTCGCGCACCGCGCGCGTCTGGAGATTCGCCAGGTCCGAGCCCGCGTTGGGCTCGGAGAATCCCTGGCACCAGAGCTCGTCCGCCGTGAGGATCTTCGCCAGGTGCCGCTGCTGCTGCGCCGGGCTGCCGTGCTTCATCAAGGTGGGCCCGAGCATCGACACGCCGCCGCGATTGACCAGCTGGGGCGACTCGGCGCGCGCCATCTCCTGGTAGAGGATCACCATCTCGACGATCGTCGCGCCACGGCCGCCGAACTCCTTGGGCCAGTCGAGACCGACGTAGCCGGCCTCGCACATGCGCTTCTGCCAGGCGCGCAGCCTTTTGACCTCGTCGCGGCCGGCGCGCGAGGCGGCGAACGCGCGTCCACGCAGATCGTCCGGCAGGTTGGCCTCGAGCCAGCTGCGGACCTCTTTGCGAAACGCTTCTTCCCGGTCGGTGAAGTCGAAGTTCATTGGGAGAAGGGGGCTCCGCCCCCTTCTCGACTCCCTTGCGTACACGCCTGGCGGCGACTCACTGCAATTTTTTGGGAGAAGGGGGCTCCGCCCCCCTCTCGACTCCCCTGCGTACACGCCTGGCGGCGACTCACTGCATTACCACGCCGCCATCGACGTTCAGCGCCTGTCCGGTGATGTTGCGGGCTTCGTCCGAGGCGAGGAAGACGGCGGCCCAGCCGATGTCTTCGGGAGTCTGCTCGCGCTTCATCGGTGTGATGTCGCTGACACGCTTGTCGAACACCTGGCGCGCGGTCATTCCCTTGAAGGCAGGGTTCGTCTCGGCCAGGTGCGCGGCGAGCTTCTGCCAGAAGTCGGTCCAGAGGACGCCCGGGCAGATCGCGTTCACGGTGACGCCGTGAGGTGCCAGCTCCTTGGCGATGATGCGGGTGAGCGTGATCACGCCCATCTTGGCCACGCTGTACGGCGGCATCGTGGGCGCCGAGATCGGGCCGGCAATCGACGCGATGTTGACGACGCGGCCCGCCTTGCGCTCGATGAAGTGCGGCGTGATGGCCTTGCACGTGAGAAAGACGGACTTCGTGTTGACGGCGAAGGTGCGGTCCCAGTCTTCCTCGGTGTTGTTCGTGAAGGGCATGCCGGGAGGTCCCGCGGCGCCCGCATTGTTGACCAGAATGTCGATCTTGCCGAACGTCTCGCGCGTGCGATCGACCATGGTCTTGACGTCGGCGGCGCTGGTGACGTCGGTCTTCATCGCGATCACCTTGCGGCCGAGTCCCTTGACCTCGCCAGCGACCTTCTCGGCGTTCAGCACCTGGATGTCGGGGATCGCGACATCGGCGCCTTCGCGCGCCAGCGCCAGCACGATGCCCCGGCCGATCCCGCTGCCACCTCCCGTCACGACCGCGACCTTGCCGGCGAGCCGCATGGAGTCCCCCTCGATCTATAATCGGTGCCCCGGAGGGACACATGACAGCACACCCGCTCAGAAGCCGCAACTGGTTCGGCCGCAACGATCTCGACGGCTTCGTCCATCGCTCGTGGCTCAAGGCCGAGGGATTCAGCGACGCCGTCTTCGACGGCCGGCCGGTCGTCGGCATCGCCAACTCGTGGTCGGAGCTCACCAACTGCAACGCGCATCTGCGCCAGGTCGCCGACGCCGTCAAGCGCGGCGTGTGGAGCGCGGGCGGCTTCCCGGTCGAGTTCCCGACGATCTCGCTCGGCGAAGTGCTGATGAAGCCGACGACGATGCTGTTCAGGAACCTGATGGCGATGGACGTCGAGGAGTGTCTGCGCGCCTATCCGCTCGATGCGGCCGTGCTCCTGTCGGGCTGCGACAAGACGACGCCGGCGATGCTGATGGGCGCCGCCTCCGCTGACATCCCCGCGATCATGGTCACCGGCGGGCCGATGCTCAGCGGCAAGTGGCGCGCCGAGGAGCTCGGCTCGGGGACCGACGCATGGCGCCTCTGGGCCGAGCGGCGCGCGGGACGACTCACCGACGAGGAGCTCTGCGAGGCCGAGTCGTGCATGTCACGCTCGAGCGGCCACTGCATGGTCATGGGCACGGCGTCGACGATGGCGTCAATGGTCGAAGCGCTCGGCATGACCTTGCCCGGCAACGCCGCGATCCCCGCCTCGGACGCGCGCCGGCTCGCGATGGCCGAGATGGCCGGGCGGCGCGCGGTCGAGATGGCGCTCGCCGGTGGACCCAAGCCCTCGCAGATCCTCACGGCGCAGGCGTTCGACAACGCCATCCGCGCCGACATGGCCATCGGCGGCTCCACGAACGCGATCATCCATCTCGTCGCGATCGCGGGCCGGGTCGGCGTGCCGTTGCCGCTCGCGCGCTTCGACGAGCTGTCGAAGACGACGCCGTTCCTGGTGAATCTGCGACCCTCCGGCAAGTACTTGATGGAAGACTTCTTCTACGCGGGCGGACTGCCCGCGGTGCTCCGGCAGCTTCTGCCGCTGCTACACGGCGGGGCGCAGACGGTGAACGGCCACTCGATCGCCGACAACGTCAAGGACGCGAAGTGCTACAACGAGGACGTCATCCGCCCGCTTGCGATGCCGCTGGCCGCCGAGGGCGGCACGGTGATCCTGTTCGGCAACCTCTGCCCCGACGGCGCGGTGCTCAAGCAGTCGGCCGCCTCGCCGCACCTGCTCACGCACCGCGGTCGCGCCGTGGTGTTCGAGGATCACGCGGATCTGCACCGGCGCATCGACGACGAGAGCATCGCCATCGACGAGAATTCTGTGCTCGTCCTCAAGCAGGTCGGTCCGCGCGGCGCGCCGGGAATGCCGGAATGGGGCGCCGCGCCGATTCCCGCGCGGCTCCTCAAGCGCGGCGTGAAGGACATGGTGCGGATCTCGGATGCGCGGATGAGCGGCACGTCGTACGGCACGGTGGTGCTCCACGTGGCTCCGGAATCGGCGATCGGTGGGCCCCTGGCGCTCGTGCGCGATGGCGACGAGATCGAGCTCGACGTCCCCCGCCGGAGCCTGACGCTGAAAGTTAGTGACGAGGAGCTGGCCAGCCGCAAGGCTGCGTGGAAGCCTCGCCCGGCCCACTTCACACGAGGATACGGCAAGCTGTTCCTCGATCACGTGCTCCAGGCCAACGAGGGAGTCGATTTCGACTACCTGAGAGGTCGGACGCCCGTCAGGTTCGAGGACACCGCAGGCCCGTCGCACAGCTAGCGCCTCGCGAGGTGAAAGCCGCGGTTCGCGAAGCGGAAAAAACTTATCGAGTGGCCGGTTTAGTTCTTACCGTCTCGGGGTGAGCACATCTCTGCGGGGGCAGGAAAGGTAGAAATACCATCTATTTAGCCGTCTCATCCTCCTGGCATCATGTGTGCTGTAACGTACAGCATGAAAACGACCTGGATGCGGATCGTGGAAAGCGAGTTCTGGAAGAGCAGCAAATTCTGGCTTGCCGTCGCGGCGATCGTCCTCCCGTTCGGCTGGGTGCTGTTCGCCTTGAAGTTCGAGCCGGTCCGGGTACGGGCGCGCTACTTCCGCCGGAACTTCTGAAGGACGCCGCGTAGTGAGCCGCCCGCGGCTCTGAGCGCGCGGGTGGCTTCGTCAGCATCCCAACCGTTCCGAGCCATCACGATCGCAATCCTCACTCGACCTCCGGACCCCTTGAAGGCCTGAAGCGCACGACCTCGGGAGACCCCGGCCAGTTCGGCGATCAGGCGTAGCGCTCGCTCGCGTAGCTTGGCGGATCGTGGCTGAACATCGACCATCCGATTTCCGTAAATTCGACCGAGCCCGGTCATGCTCGCGGTCGTCAGCGTGTTGAGAACGAGCTTGGTCGCGGTGCCCGCCTTGAGGCGGGTCGACCCGGCCAAAACCTCAGGCCCCGTGGTGGGGGCGATCCGGACGTGGTCCGACAGCCGTCCGAGCCCCTCGGCGTTGCAGGTGATCAGCACCGTACCGGCGCCCCGCCGTCTCGCCGCCTCCAACGCCGCACGCACGAAGGGCGTCACGCCGCTGGCCGAGATTCCAACGACGACATCGCCCTTGCGCACGCGGGCGCGCACGGCGCGGCCGGCCGCGACTGCATCGTCCTCGGCGCCTTCGCGCGAGCGGAACACGGCGCCGCGCCCGCCGGCCATGATGGCCTGAACCAGGCGGGGTCGAGTCCCGAACGTCGGCGGGCACTCGGCCGCCTCGATGACGCCCAGACGCCCGCTGGTGCCGGCGCCGACGAAGAACAGGCGGCCGCCGCCGCGAAGCGCCGAGACGATCAGGCGAACGGCTGCGGCGATCGAGGCGCGGACACGGCCCACGGCGAGCACCGCGCGGCGGTCCTCGCGATTCATCAGCGACGCGATCGCGCGCGGGGCCATGAGGTCCAGTGCGCGGCTTCTCGGGTTCGCGCGCTCGGTGGCAAGCCGCGCGTAGCGGATTCGCGAGGCCATCTCGCCCGCATGCTACTACTATCGAACCGTGCCTCCCGTCGAATCCGGCCTCGAGGTGCTCGTCCGGCGCCGGCGAGCGCTCCTGCGGGGCCAGCGCGTCGCGCTGCTCACGCATCAAGCTTCGGTCGACTCGCGTTACGAGCACGCGGTCACCTTGCTCAGAGAGCTCAGCGGGGTCGAGGTGCGGACTCTGCTGGCACCCGAGCACGGGCTCTGGGGCGCGCCGCAGGACCACATCTGGATCGACGGCACGCGCGACCCGGCCACGGGGTTGCCCGTCTTCAGTCTCTATGGCGCGCGCCGCGAGCCCACTGCCGCGATGCTCCGCGGCATCGACACGGTGATCGTCGATCTGCAGGACGTCGGCTCGCGTTACTACACGTTCGTGTGGACGATGACGCTCGCCATGCGCGCCTGCGCGAAGAGCGGGGCGCAGATCGTCGTGCTCGATCGGCCGAATCCGCTCGGCGGCGCGCTCGTCGAGGGCAACGTCGCCGATCCGTCCTTCGCGTCCTTCGTCGGTCTCTATCCGCTGGCGATCCGCCACGGCATGACCATCGGCGAGATCGCCGGCTACCTGAACGAGTGCCACGGCATCGGATGCCGGCTCACCGTCGTTCCCATGCGGGGCTGGCGCCGCGCGATGCTGTGGGAGGACACCGGACTTCCGTGGGTCCCGCCTTCGCCCAACATGCCGACGCTCGACACCGCGCGCGTCTATCCCGGCGGCTGCCTGATCGAGGGCACCAACCTGTCCGAGGGCCGCGGCACGACACGGCCGTTCGAGTGGATCGGCGCGCCCTACCTGGACGCCCGGCGCTACGCGGCCGCGCTCGAGCGCGAGCGGCTACCGGGCGTGCGGTTCCGGCCCGCGCGCTTCCTTCCCACGTTTCACAAATGGGCGGGCAAGCTCTGCGACGGCGTTCAGATCCACGTGACCGACCCGCGGCGTTTCAAGCCGTTCCTCACGGGGCTCGCCGAGATCGCGGTCGCCCGCCGGCTGGCCCCGCGCGGCTTCGCGTGGCGCCGGCCTCCGTACGAGTTCGAGAAGCGGAAGATGCCGATCGACATCCTGTGCGGGACCGACGCGATTCGGAAGGCGATCGAGCGGGGAACGCCGCTCCCAGCGATCGAGCGCGCCTGGCAGCGCGATCTCGAGCGCTGGAAGCGGTTGCGCGCGTCTTACCTGATCTACTAGCTCCCGAACACCCGGGAAAAGAAGTCCTTGATCACGTGGCCACTGTATTTCGCGCCTTCCACGATAGTGTTGCCGATACCTTTTGCGGTTTCCTTCGTGCCCGAGCCGACCTCGCCGTCGCCGATCTTCTTGGCGCCGGTCTGGACCTGCTCGGTCGCCGCCTTCACCTTCGAATCGTCAGCCGCGCGGGCCGGCAGGGCTGAGCCCGCCAGCATCGCCACGGTCAGAATCGCCACGAGAAGCTTCATGACGCCCTCCTTCCCTGTCCCAGTGTACCCAGGGCTTCCGGGAGGGTCGAGCGCTCAGCCCGCGTAGCCGCGTGAGTGCATGCAGCTCGAGTAGGCCTCGCGATACTTCTGGTCGTTCTTCTTGTTTTCGTTGAGGCCGTAGAGCGTACCGCCGCCCACGCCGACCACACCGCCGATCGCGGCGCCCTTGCCCGCGCCCTTGCCGCCTCCGGCGATCGCGCCGCCGGCCGCTCCGACCGCCGCGCCCACGACCGCGCCGATCGCAGCGTCCTTTACGACTTCCTTGGTCTTGTCCGCCTCACCGACCTGCGCCGCCGCATGGCGGTTACAGGCGTCGACCACCTCCTGCGTCGGCACTGCCGGCACGGCCTGCACGGTCCGCGTCGGCGCGGGCTTCGCGGCGGTCGTCCGCGGCTGCTGCTGGACGTGGCGGGTGTCCGCCGGGGTAGTCTGCTCGGCCTCCCGGCTCGAGCCTGACCAGTTCGCGACGACCAGCCCGGTGACCAGCGCCGTCGCCATGATCAGGGCCATGGCCAATGCGGTGATCTTCCACGGATTCCACTTGTCCATCATTTCCCCCCCTTGCCGACACTATGAGCCGCGCCGCCCACGGAGCCGTCCGAGCCGGCGTCGCGGACGCTGGATCTGCCGCCGCTGCTATCGCTGGCGAGCAGACCTGGAGTCGAATCCAGTGTCTGCTGATATCTGGCGACCACGTGGCCGAGGCTCTTGTCGTGCACGAGCCCCTGAGCCTTCAGCTCTCGAAAGATCTGGCCCCACGTCTGTCCGCTCTGCCGCTTCGCGGCGATGGCTTCGAGGGTGAACGGACGACGCGACGGCGACGCTCGGTTCGCGGCGCCGTCGGCGCTCTGCGCGTAGTAGAGCGCCGCTGCAACCTTTTGGTTACCAAGCGACAGCTTGTCGAATGCACCCCTGGACGGCGTCGTGACCGGGGCTTTGGCTTTGGTCTGCGCTTGCGCGCCGGTGGCCGCCAGGACCGTCACGGCGCTCATGACCGCTAGAGTGCGGATCAGGTGTTTCACTCGCATGGCCTGCTGCTCCAGGAGTTGCAGCGGCCATGCCAGGTGCGGAAAAAATCAAAACCCCAGGATTTGTCGAGCTTTCTCACCGCCGAGAGCGCGGTTTCGGTGGGCGCTGGTGTCAGTGATCTGACAGTGCACGGTCATCGCAGGTCGCGGGTGGCAGAGGGTGCACGGCCTATAATCGTCTTGTGAAAGACGACCTCGAAACCCTCGTCGGCGAGCAACTGGTCTTCGGCCTCGCCGGTCCCAAGCTCAGCGACACCGATATCAAGCTCTTCCGCGATACCCGCGCCGCCGGTCTGATCCTGTACCGCCGCAACTTCGAATCCCCGGCGCAGCACACCCAGCTCCTGGGCGATCTCGAGTCGGCGCTGGGTCGGCGCCTGCTCGTCACCACCGATCACGAGGGCGGCCGCATCGTCATGCTCGGGCAGGGCACGACGATCTTTCCCGACAACCTCGCGGTCGGAACAGCCGGCGACGAGGCGTTTCCGTACAAGCAGGGCGTCTTCGAGGCGCGCGAGCTGCGGCGGCTCGGCGTCGACGTGAACTTCGGTCCGGTGCTCGATGTCCTGACCGACCGCTACAGCCCGAACATCGGGATCCGGTCGTACGGCAAGGACCCCGGCGTGGTCACGCGTTATGGGCTGGCACGCATCAAGGGCATGCAGAAGGGCGGCGTCTCGGCCTGCGCCAAGCATTTCCCCGGAAAAGGGCACTCGCCGCTCGATGCGCACCTGAAGCTGCCCACGATCGACTCGACCTGGGCGGACATGAGGTCGCTCCACCTGCCGCCGTTCCACGCGGCGATCGCGGACGGGATCGATTGCGTGATGACCAGCCATCCCGTCTATCCCAACCTCGACCCGACGCGCGTCCCCGCCACGTTCTCCCGGAGCATCGTGCACGGACTTCTGCGCGACGAAGCCGGCTTCAAGGGCGTCATCATCTCGGACGACCTCGAGATGGGCGCGATCGGGGAGACGTGTCCGATCGGCGAGGCGATCACGCGGACGGCGGCGGCCGGACACGACCTCCTGCTGGTCTGCCACACCGAGCCGGCCCAGCGCGCCGCCGCGCGCGCCCTCCTCGAGGCGTATCGCTCCGGCGCGCTCGCCGTACGCGATCTCGAGGCCTCGGTGGAGCGGATCAGAAAGATGCGGGCGCGCCGGACCACGCGCTTCGAGGGCGGGCCGCCCGCGACCGAGCCCGAAGCCCTGCCGCTGGCGCGCGCGATCGCGACGCGCGCGGTCACCGTGGTCTCGCCCGGCCGGCCCGAGCTGCGGCGCGCACTGAACGGGCGGGTGGGCGTGGTGTTCCCGCGCTTCTCGGCGCTGGCGCCGCGGATCACGATCGAGCCCGAGGTGGCCGCCGAGAGCGCGTACATCGCCGGGGCGTTCCGCCCGGCTGGGATCACGCCCGAGACGCGCGTGGTCGGGATCGAGCCCACGGACGACGAGATCGCCGCTGCCGGAACCCTGGCCGAGGCGAGCGACGCGATGGTGCTGTTCCTGTTCGACGCGCACCTCTACGGTTCGAACGCGAAGCTGCTCAAGGAGCTTCAGTCCCGCTCACGCGCGCTCGTGGTCGTGCTGCTGCGCGACCCGTACGACGCGACGATGCTCGAGCCGGGCGTGCTCGGCGTCACCGCGTACGGCTTCCGGAAGTGTCAGCTCGACGCGGTCATCGCGCGTCTCGTCCAGGGGTGACCCGGCTCCCGGGACTGCCCGCCGAGATCCTCGCGATCGATTGGGGCTCCACTCCGCCCAAACGGCAGCTGTGCCGGGCGGTGTTTCGCGAAGGTCGCTACGTCGTCTCGCCGCCCCGTCCCGTGAACGAGGTCTCCGCCCTCGAGCTCGGCGCCGGGACCCTCGCCGCGTTCGACTGTCCCATCGGGATCGCGCGCGACTACGCGACCATGGCCGGGCTGGGCTCGTTCCGGGCGGCGCTCGGCGTGTTCGGCACCGGCCGCTTCGAGCGCTTCTACGAGTTCGCCGACCAGGCGGCCACGATCGCGATCGAGCGGCCCTTCTACCCGGCTCGCGGGCTCAAGGGGGTCTCGCGCGGCGATCTCCGCAAGGTGCTGGGCGACGCGGCGTTCGCACCGCGCGTGTGCGACCGGCTGGCGGGCGCCGGACCGATCTTCTGGCTCGTCGGCCCACGCCAGGTCGGGCGCTCGGCCGCGTGCATCTGGCGCGAGCTGATCGCGCCGCGCCTCGACCGCGTCGCGCTCTGGCCGTTCGACGGGCCGCTGGCCGCGCTGCTCGCCGAGGACCGACCGGTGATCGCCGAGATGTATCCGGCGTTCCTCCTGCGCACACTGGGTCTCGCGGTCGCGCGAAAGTCTGAGCGCGCCGCGCGGGCGGCGTGCGGCCGGGCGCTGACCGAAAAGATCGGCGCGGATCCCCGGCTCGACCTCACCGGCGTTCGCTCGCTCCTGCTCGACGGCTTCGGGGCCTCCCGAGGCGGCGAGGATCCCTTCGACGCCACGATCGCCTGTATCGCGCTGGCCCGATTGCTCCTGGACGGCTCGATGCCGGAGCCTGGACAGGATGCGCGCGCGGTCGAAGGCTGGATCCTCGGACTCCCGGACGCGATCGGCTGACAAAACAACAGGGGCGAGTCGCGAAGACCCGCCCCCGTCACGAACGAACGTCGAAAGGCGCCGGGCGGCGCCGCCGGCTCAGAGCTTCTTGCCTCCGCGCTCGGCCACGTTGGCCTCGAAGCTCTTCTTGCGCATGCGCTCGAGGAGAGCTGCATAGGACTCGGCCTGGATGATGCGATCGAACTGGCTCCGGTACGTCGACACGAAGCTCACGCCGTCGATCTGCAGATCGTAGACGCGCCAGCGACCGTCGCGGAGGTGCATGCGGTAGTCGAGCGTGATCTCGCTGCGGCGGTCGGTCAGGATCTTCGACCGCACGGTCGCGTAATTCGCGTCGATGGCCTCGCCGATGTAGGTGATGTTCTCACCCGCGTACGTCTCGACCCGGTTGATGTACGAGCGCTCCAGCAGCTCGGTGAAGAGCGCCACGAACTCGGCACGCTCTTCCTGCGTGCGCGCGGCCCAATGACGCGAGAGCGTACGACGGGTCACTTCCTCGAAGTCGAACAGGTCGCGCGCGATCTTCCGGATCTCGGTGCGCTTGTCGGTGGCCGGCTTGGGCGCCGCCGACTCCGGCTTTCCGACAGGCTCGAGGTCCTGCATGAGATTGATCACCCGGATCACGGCCGTTTCCACGGTGTCCCGTGGACCCATCGCGGGGGCCGCGACGGCTCCGGCTACCATGATCCAGGCGGCGAGTGCCTTGCCCATGGCTCTATCCTCCGGGGCCCCAATTGAGCATCCGCCATGCCAGTGGTCGAATAGCCGGAAAGCCTGTCATTTCAGAAGCCTCGGGATCATTCGAGCGGCGTCATAATGGACAGAGTGGCAGCCATTTCAGCGGAAAGGCACGCGTCCGGAAAACGCGCGATTTACGTGGGCGCCGACGTCGGCGGAACGTGGATTCGCATCGCCATCTGGGCGGAGCAACAGGTGGCGACGACGGTCGTTCCCGCCGACCGCGATCTGCGACAGCTCGCGTCGGTCTTGCGCGGCGTATGGCGCCGCCGGCGGTGGAGTCGGCGACGCGTCGCCGGGCTCGTCGTGGCCTCGCGCGGGCTCTGGACGCCCGCCGAGCGGCGAACGCTCGCGCGCCATCTGCGCGGGCTCGCCTCGCGCGTGCACGTCATCTCCGATGCCCAGGCGGCGCTGCTCGGCGCGCTCGGCAAGCGGCCCGGCGTGCTGCTGCTATCGGGCACAGGATCGATCGTGGTGGGCCGCAACGCGCGCGGGCGCTGGGCACGCGCCGGCGGTCTCGGCCCGGTGCTCGGCGACGAGGGATCCGGCTTTTGGCTCGGGCGCGAATGGCTGCGCGGCCGGGTGCGCGATGGTCACCTCGTGCCGACGCTTCGCGCCTCGCACGCGCGAGATCCCGTGAGGGTGATCGCCAGGCTGGCGCGCGGGGTGCTCGCGCGCGCCCGCCGCGGCGATCGCCGCGCGCGCCGGATCGTGGCGGAAGGCCAGCGACACCTCGCGAAGGGCGCGCTCGAGGTGGCGCGGGCGCTGAAGCTCGGCCGGCACGTCGACGTCAGCTGGGCGGGAAGCGTGCTCGCCGACCGCTGGTACCGCGCCGGGGTGATGCGCGCCGTCCAGCGCACCGGCCTGCACGCGCGATGGCACCGGCCGGCCGAGGAGCCCGTGGTCGCGGCCGCGCGCCTGGCCGCGGCGCTGGCCGGCGCGTGACGGCGCGGCGGCTCGTGATCACGGTGTGCCCGCGGGAGCGCGGCGTCGTGACGCTCCCGCTCGCCCGTGGCGGCCGCACCGTACGGATGAACGCCGAGGCGATCTTGAAGGCACTGCGCGAGCTGAGCGCCGAGCGGGGCCTCGACCAGCGCGTCAGACTGCGTGAGGGCTGCGCCGGCGGCTGCTCGGGGCCGGGCCCCAACGTCTCGGTCGAGATGTTTCCGCTGCCCCGTCCGGGCGAGCGCGAGGATCACGTGGCGGTCGACTGGAAGACCTACGTCTACTCGCTCGGCACCCTCGACTGCCTGGCCGCCGTGCTGGAGGACAACCTCGGGCGGACCCGGCGCCGGGCCGGATCAGAGCCAGCCTGAGCGCTTGAACTTGTAATAGAGAAATCCGCAGGCGCCGACCATGACGGTCAACGCCAGCGGATAGCCCAGATACCAGTCGAGCTCGGGCATGAACTTGAAGTTCATGCCGTAGACGCCCGCGATCATCGTCGGGACCGCGACGATCGCCGCCCAGCCCGCCAACCGCTTCATCGCCTCGTTCTGTGAGACCGAGATCAGCGACAGGTTCGCCTCGAGGGCCGCGGCCAGCAGCTCGCGCACGGTGTCGACCATCTCGTTGATCCGGATCACGTGATCATAGATGTCGCGGAAGTAGACGCGCGCGTCCTCCGGAATCAGGCTGACGTCTGCGCGCGTGAGCCGGTTGCACACGTCGACCAGCGGAGCGACCGCGCGCTTCACCTCGAGCAAGTCGCGCTTCAGCTGGTAGATGCGTTCGGTCGTTTCCCGGGTGAAGCGCTGCCGGAAGACGTTGTCCTCGAGCTCGGCCAGTTTGTCCTCGAACGTATCGACCAGCGGGAAGTACTGGTCGACGATGAAGTCCATGAGCGAGTAGAGAACGAAGACGGGCCCCTTGGCCATGAGGTGAGGGCTCGCCTCGCAGCGCGATCGAACGTCGACGTAGGGCAGCGACCCTCCGTGTCGCACCGATACGATGTAGTTCGACCCGACGAAGAGGTGCGTCTCCCCGTAATCGATTCCTCCCGTCGTCGAATCGATGTGAGCGGTGCGCAGGACCACGAAGATCGAATCGCCATACTGCTCGAGCTTCGGCCGTTGATGGGCGCGGGCGGCGTCTTCGACCGCCAGGTCGTGGAGCGAGAATTCTTGCTGGACCTCCTTGAGCACCTCGTCGTCGGGCTCGTGGAGACCGACCCAGACGAATCGCCCGGGCTGCTTGAGGACCTCGCTGATGTCCGGGATGGCCACTTCGCCGATCCGCTGGCCGTCCGCGTACGCCATGCTGATGACCAGCCCCTTCATGCTCGGCCCCCCTCGACCAGCATGGTGCGCCGGCCGAGCAGGCGGTGCGCCAGCGGTCCGGTGAGCGCGGCCGCGACGCCGGCGATCGTGTTCGTCCAGCCCGCCGTCGCCATCGCGCCCAGGCAGAAGAGCGCGGGGAACGTCACGACGACCGCCGCGCCGGCGAATCCGCCAGGAACCCGCCACGGCCGAGGCATCTCAGCCGCGATGAGGCGCAGCCACACGAAGGCGGCGAGCTCGACGAGCAGGCTCAGCGAGTAGAGCCAGATGTTGAGGATGATGAGCTCCTTGAACGAGAACGCCGCGAAGGCGGCATAGAGCGCGGCGGAGACGACGACGGCGGTCCATGGTGTGCCGGATCGCGGGTCGACGGCGCCGAGCCAGCGGGGCATCACGTGGTCGCGCGCCAGGACGTACGGCAGCCGCGAGTTCGTGAGGAGCAGTGACATGAAGAGTCCTGCAGTGCTGAGCACCGCGCCGGCCGCGACGGCATGACCCAGCCACTCGCCGCCGACCGACCGCGCGATCGTCGGGAGCACGCCGGTAGTCCACCGGCTCCACTCGAGCGTGCCGGTGGCCAGCGCCGCGCCCACCGGCAGGAGATACGCGGCGATCAGGATCGGCAGGGTCAGGAACATGGCCGACCTGAACGCGCGCTGCGGCTCGCGTGTCTCGCCGAGGATCGTCGATGGTGTGTCCCAGCCGGAGTAGTTCCACATCAGCACGGCCAGGCCAAGCCCAACGGTCTCGAGCCCCTGCCCCGCCGGTGTCAGCGGCGTCCACGGCGCCACGCGAGCCCCGATCAGCGCGACCACCGTGAGCGCGGCGACCGGGAGCAGGGCGACGACGGCGAGCGCGAGTGCCGCGTGGCCGGTCGGTCGCACGCCGAGCAGGTTGAGGCCGGTCAGCACCACGATGAAGGCGACGACGAGGAGCCAGCGCTCCAGGGGCTGAAGCGACGGAAGCCAGAACTGGAGGTACTCGACGAAGAGCGTGGGGTACACGGCGACGTCGACGAGGCTGTCGATCCAGCTCCACCAGCCGACCTGGAACGACCAGTACGGGCCGAAGGCCTGGCGCGTCCAGGTGACGTAGCCGCCCTCGTCGGGCATCGCCGACGCGAGCTCGGCCATCACGAGGGCAACCGGCGCGCTCCAGAGCAGCGGCGTGAGCACGAGCAGCAACAGCGTGAGGCCGGGTCCGAGCGTGGGGATCGTGTCCTCGATCCCGTAGGGTCCACCGCTGACGTTGAAGAAGACGATCGCGGCGAGGGGGAGGAGCCCGAGTCCGCGCCTGAGTCCCGCCGTCAGCTCACGTCCCCTGGGCGGCGGCGATGAGCCGCGGCAGGTCCGTGAGCCATTCGTCGATCGGGCGCGATGCCTCGACGGTGATCTCGAGCTTGCCGTTGGGCAGCCGGCGCACCCGTCCGGGCGCGGCGGGGCCGAGCGGGATCACCAGCTGCTCGCGATGGATTCCGAGCCCGTCGGTCACCACGAAGATCGCGTCGATCTCCTTCATCGTGACGACCTCAAGCATCGACACCCACCTCGGCGGCGCACGCCGTGATCTGCCGCCACGTCTCGTCGTCGATCGGCACACCGCCGACGCGGCGCTCGCGCGATGTGCGCTCCTCGGGCTCGCCCGGGATCAGGATCTCCTCCGAGCCTCCCGCGAGCGGCGCGGAGCGGACGAAGCCGAAGAGCGTGGCGACTTGCGAGTGGAACTCGCCCTGCGGCAGGAAGCGCCCGGGATCGAGACACATCATGAGGACGCCGTTGCTGACCGGGCCCTTGTCCGGCCGCGCCGGGCCCGTGCCGGACAGGATGCCGCCCAGGATCTCGACGGCGAGGGAGAGCCCGTAGCCCTTGTGCTCGCCGGCCGTGATCAGGGAGCCCGGCGGATCGGCGTAGTACTCGCGCGGGTCGGTCGAGGGCTCGCCCCGTCCGTTGCGCATGATGCCGGGCGCGACCTTCTCGCCGCGGTTGAACTTCACTTTCAGCTTGCCCTCGGCCACCACGCTCGTCGCGAAGTCGTGCGACATCGCCACGGTAGCGTTGGGTCCCGGCACCGCGACCGCGTGCGGATTGGTTCCGAGCCGCCGGGCGGCGCCGCCCCAGGGCGCGACGTTAAGCGCGGTCGGCGCGTTCACCCAGAGCATGCCGATCAGGCCCTGCACCGCGGCCATCTCCGCGTAGTCGGCCAGCCGGCCGACGTGATTCGTCCGACGGAGCGTGACCGCCGACAACCCCTGGGCGCGCGCCTTGGCGATCGCCAGGGTGATGCCCTGGCGCGCGACGACCTGGCCGAAGCCCTTGTCGCCGTCGAGGCGCGCGATCGTCGGCGTGTCCAGCTCCGTCTTGATCGTCGGCGTCGGGTTCACCTCGCCGGTCTTGAGCGCGTGGACGTAGTGGGGAATGCGGATCACGCCGTGCGAGTCGTGGCCGCGCAGGTTCGCGCGCACCAGCAAGGAGGCGATCCAGGCCGCGTCCTCGCGCGGGGCCTTCCAGGCCGCGAAGATGTCCCGCGTGATCCGTTCGAGCGTGTCGACGTCGACCATCCGCATGCGGTGTCCTCCCCGGGTTCCGATCGAACGCCTGCTAGACTAATGGACCGAATGCGCGAAGGCGAGGCCCAAAAGATCCGGCTCGGTGTCTCCGCCTGCCTGCTCGGTCAGGAGGTGCGCTATGACGGCGGCCACAAGCGCGATGCCTTCCTGACCGAGACGCTCGGGCCCTTCGTCGACTGGGTGCCGGTGTGCCCCGAAGTCGAGATCGGGCTCGGCATCCCGCGCGCCGCGATCCGGCTCGTCGGCGACGCGGCGGCGCCGCGGCTCGTCGTCGAAAAGACCGGCGAGGACCTGACGGCGCGGATGCAGCGGTATGCGCGGTCTCGCGTGCGCGAGCTCGAAGCGCTCGACCTGCACGGCTACGTGCTCAAGCGCGCCTCGCCCTCGTGCGGTCTTTTCCGCGTGCGCGTGTACGACGATCAGGGCGTGCCGCGCGCCGGGAGCACCGGAGCCTTCGCGCGGGAGCAGGTCGAGCATTTCCCGCTGCTCCCCGTCGAGGAGGAGGGACGCCTCGGGGACCCGACGCTGCGCGAGAACTTCATCGAGCGCGTCTTCGCGATGGCCCGCTGGCGGCACTTCGTCGCGCGCCGGCCCGGCCCCGGCGAGCTAGTCTCGTTCCACACGGCGCAGAAATTTACCGTCCTGGCCCACAGCCCGGCGCACTACGCGACGCTGGGACGCCTGGTCGCCGCCGCCGGCGGCGCGCGTCGGGGCTCCCGCCTGGCCGAGTACGGCACCTCACTCATGCAGGCGCTATCGATCCGGGCGACCCGCGCCCGCCACACGAACGTCCTGCAGCACATCGCGGGATTCTTCAAGCGCCGGCTCGAGGCCGACGGCCGCGCGGAGCTGGCCGACGTCATTCGTGATTACCGCCAGGGCCTCGTACCGCTCGTCGTACCGATCACCCTGATCAAGCACCACGTGCGCCGGCTCGGCGTGACGTACCTCGCCGATCAGACGTATCTCTCGCCGCATCCCAGAGAGCTGATGCTCAGAAACCACGTGTAGGAGACCGTCCATGCCCGGTTCCGACGACCCGCTTCTCGCCGGCCTCACCGTCATCGACTTCACGCGCGTGCTGGCCGGCCCGTACTGCACGCGGCTCCTCAGCGATCTCGGCGCGCGCGTGATCAAGATCGAGCGCCCCGGCGAGGGCGATGACACGCGGCGCGGCCATGCTCAGGTCGAGCCGGGCCGCACCGACCAGGGGACGTACTTCATCAGGATCAACGCGGGCAAGTCGAGCCTGGCGCTCGACCTCGCGCATCCCAAGGCGCGAGAAGTCGTCGCCGACCTGGCGCGCATCTCGGACGTCGTCGTCGAGAATTTCCTGCCGGGTGTCGTGGCCAAGCTCGGCTGCGACTACACGGCGCTCTCGGCGGTAAAACCCGATCTCGTCTACTGCTCGATCTCCGGCTTCGGTCAGAGCGGGCCGCTGCGTCTGCAGCCGGCCTTCCACCACATCGTCAACGCCATGTCCGGCATCATGTACCTCGAGCAGCAGACCGATCCGGCGCCGCGGCCCGGCTACCTGCAGGCGGCCGACGTCCTCGCCGGCACCCACGCCTTCGGCGCGATCCTCGCCGCGCTGTGGCGCCGTGCGCGCACGGGCAAGGGCGCCTACCTCGACGTGTCGATGCTCGAGTGCATGGTGGGCGCGGAGGACATCAACTACGGCGGCATGCTCAACGCGGGCGCGGAGTATCCGGGCCCGCGGCCCGGCATGGTCGTTCACGGGATCGGCGATCGCCACGTCGCGATGCAGACGGTCGGAGCGCCGCAGCTCTGGCCGCGTCTGGTGGCGATGATGAAACGGCCCGAGCTCGAGTCGGATTCGCGCTTCGCCACGCCGGCGGCGCGCCGCGAGAACTGGAGCGCGCTGCATCCGATCATTTGCCAGTGGCTCGACGGCTTCAAGACCGTCGACGACGCGGTGAAGGCGCTCACCGCCGCGCGGGTTCCGGCCGCCGCCGTGCTCTCGCCCGCCGAGGTCGTCGTGCATCCGCACCTGGCCGAGCGCCAGGCATTTCCCGAGATCGAGCACCCCGGCCGCGGCAAGGTGCGCATCACCGCCGTGCCGTTCCACGTCGACAGCCGTCCGGTCAAGCCGAGGGGCGGCGCGCCGTATCGGGTGGGCGAGCACACGCGCACGGTCCTCGCCGACCTGCTGGGCTATTCGCGGGAGCGGATCGAGGAACTGGCCCGGCTCGGAGCGATCGCGACGGTCTGACCGTCCGGCGCGTCGTGCACTGGGGCATCGCGCGGGCGGACCTCGCCCAACCCGATCCAGCGGTATGGCAGCGCGTGAACAGCGACCCGCCCGAATGGTATCCGGAGAACGAGGCGTTCAGCGCGTTCCTCGTGTCGGCTCTCGCGCCGAGCCGCGGTCGCTAGCGAGCGTCGAAGACGCGCTCGGCGGCCGCTTCGCCCGATCTCACGCAGTCCGCGATCCCGACCCCGCGGTAGGCGCCTCCGGCCAGATGAAGTCCCGGCAGCGCCGATGCACACTGCTCGATCGCCTCGACGCGCGCCGCGTGGCCGACGTGATACTGCGGCATCGCCTTCGACCAGCGCGCCACGCGCGTGAGAACGGGCTCCGCGGTGATCCCCAGCGCCTGGCGCAGCTCGTCCCGTGCCGCCGCCACCAGCGCCGCGTCGTCCCCATCCAGGACACGCTCGTTCAGCGCGCCGCCGACGAAGCATCGGAGCAGCGCGTATCCCTCGGGCGCGCGGCCCGCGTACTTCACGCTCGAGAACGTGCACGCCAGCAGCGCGCGACGCTCGGTGCGCGGAACGACGATGCCGAAGCCGTCGAGCGGATGGGGCACGTCCTGGCGGCGGAAGCCGAACGTCAACGTGGCCGAGGACGCATACGGGATCTCGCCGAGCAGGGTCGCGAGCGCCGGATCGACGTAGCGTACGAGCCGGCTCGCCGTGTACGACTCGGCCGCGACGATCAGGTGGTCGGCCTCGAGCGCCGGGCCCAGGCCTCCGTGAACGCGCCAGCCGGTGCCGTGGCGCTCGATGCCGTCGACACGGTGCTTGAGGAACACCGAGCCCGGCGGCAGCCGTGAGGCGAGCGCGGTAACCATCTCCTCCATGCCGTTCTGAAAGGTCACGAAGAGACTCCAGCGGGCTCCGCTCGTGCCGGCCTGCGGCGCGCGGCGGTTCGCGCGCCAGAGCCCGAGGATGACCGAACGCTCGCGCCGCTCGAGCTCGCTGAATCGCGGCATCGTCGCCGTGAGCGAGAGATCCTCGGGATCCGCGGTGTAGATGCCCGCGACCAGGGGCTGGGCGACGCGCTCGAGCGCCTCGCGGCCCAGCCGGCGGCGGACGAACGCGCCGAGGCTCTCGTCATCCTTGATGCTCCGCGGCAGGACGAGGTCGAGAGCCATGCGGAGCTTGCCGGGCCAGGAGAAGAGACCGGATTTCACGAACGGGCCGAGCTTCGTCGGCGCGAGGAGCTGGAATCCGTCGGGCAGCGGGTGCAGACGCCCTCGGTGCCACACGAAGACCTTCCTGAACCGATCGTCCGTCCGCGCGAGCCGGTGCTCGACGCCGAGCCGGCGGCAGAGCGCGAGCGCCCAGGGTTTCTCCGAGAGAAACGAATCGGGACCGGCCTCGACGAGGAACCCGCCGCCATGTTCGGTCGCGATGGTGCCGCCGAGCCGGTCGCGCGCCTCGATCAGGGTCAGCTCGAGATCCGCCGAGCGCTCGCGGGCAAGCTCGACCGCGCGATGGGCCGCCGCCAGGCCGGTGATCCCACCGCCGATCACGACGAGCTTCATCCGTTTACCGTCCACTGTGAGCGCGAACCAGATCGGCCAGCATCGCGATGAACTCCGGATGATCGTTCACGGCCGCCGCGCGGTGAAGCTCGATCCCGGCGCCGGCGGCCACACGGCGCGCCTCGACGTCGAGGTCGTAGAGCACCTCGACGTGATCGCAGACGAAGCCGATCGGCACCACGACCACGTGCCGCTCGCGGTCGGCAGCCAGCCGCCGGAGCACGTCGTTGACGTCCGGCTCGAGCCAGGGCTGGCGCGGGCTTCCGCTCCGGCTCTGATACGCGAGCAACCACCGCGTGTGATCGAGCCGCCTGACCACCGCGCGGATGGCCGCGGTCAGGTCCGAGACGTACGGCGAGACGCTGGCCATTGTGACGGGCACGCTGTGCGCGGTGAAGACCAGAGGCGTCGACGCCCGGAGGTCGGCCGGGACCTCGCCGAGCGCCGCGCGGGTACGATCGGTCACCGCCGCCACGAAGCGCGGGCTCTCGAACCACGCGGGCGCGAACCCGACCTCGGGCGCCTCGGCCACACGCGCTCGCGCCTCGGCGACGTCCTGCATGTAGCGATCCCACGAAGCCTCGGTGCGGAGCGGCGAGAGGATGATCGCGAGCGAGCGTCGCGCGCCCTTGCCCGCCATCTCGGCGAGCGTCTCGTGAAGGAACGGATGCCAGTTCCGCATCCCGACGAACACCGGCAGCGCCGGGCCGCCGCGCGCGAGCGATTCCTGTAGCGCGCGCGCCTGAGCGAACGTCAGCTCAGCCAGGGGCGAGCGGCCGCCGGGCATCTGCTCGTAGTGGTGCGCGACCTCCTCGAGCCGCTCGGGCGGGATGCCACGGCCGCGCGTGACGATCTCGAGGAAGGGCCGGATCTCGTGCGGCGCCGTCGGCCCGCCGAAGGCCACGAGCAGCACCGAGTCCACCGCGCTCATCTACGATCGGAGAGCTCGTGCACCATCTCGACTAGCGCGCGCGCATGCTCCACCGGGGTTTGCGGCAGGATGCCGTGGCCGAGATTGAAGATGTGACCCGGGCGCCCGCCGGCGCGGTCGAGGATGTCCTTCACGCGCTGGCGGATGTACTCGGGCTTCGCCAGCAGGACGACCGGGTCGAGATTGCCCTGCACGGCCACGTCATGGCCGACGGCCGCCCAGCCGAGATCGAGATCGACGCGCCAGTCGAGCCCGATCACGTCGCCGCCGGCGGCGCGCATCGCGGGCAAGAGCGACGCGGTGCCCGTTCCGAAATGGATGACGGGTACGCCGGGCGTGAGCGCGCGCACGAGCGCGCGCGTGTGGGGCAGCACGAACGTCCGGTAGTCGTCGGGCGCGAGCACGCCCACCCAGGAGTCGAAGATCTGCACCGCCTCGGCACCGGCCGCGATCTGTCCGTTGAGGTAGCGCGCGGTCGCGTCGACGAGGACGCTCATGAGCCGGCTCCAGCCCTCGGGCTCCTCGTACATGAGCCGCTTGGTGTGCAGGTAGTCGCGCGACGGCCCGCCCTCGACGACGTACGAGGCCACCGTGAACGGCGCGCCCGCGAAGCCGATCAGCGGCACCGTGCCGGCGAGCGCGCGCTTCACCCGGTGCACCGCCTCGAACACAAACGGCACCGCGGCGTCGACGTCGACGCGCGGCAGCCGCGCGATCGCCGCCTCGGAGCGCACCGGACGATGGATCACCGGCCCCTCGCCCTTCGGGAACTCGAGCCCGACGCCGAGCGGCTCGACGATCAGGAGGATGTCGGCGAAGAGGATCGCCGCGTCGACGCCGAGCCGCGCGACCGGCTGCAGGGTGACCTCGGCAGCCGCCTCGGGATTGCGCGCGAGCTCGAGAAACCCATACCGCTCGCGCATCGCGCGGTATTCCGGCATATAGCGGCCGGCCTGGCGCATCAGCCACACCGGCGTGAACGACGTCGGCTGGCGGCGGGCGGCGCGCAAGAGCGGCGCGTCGGGAGAGGACACGCCAGAAAGCTTATCAGAGGGGGCCGCTCAGGAGCCGGCAGCTCTCAGTCGCGCCGCTCCGGCGCCAGGCCGGCGATGAGCGCGGTCAGCTCGAGGGGGTCGACGGGCTTGGCGATGTGCGCGTGAAATCCCGCCTCGAGCGCGAGCGCCCGGTCCTCGGACCGCGCGTACGCGGTGAGCGCGAGGGCGCGGACCCGGCCTCCCTGCCCCGCGCTGAGTGCCCGCACCTTGCGGATCAGAATGTATCCGTCGTCGCCCGGCATCCCGATGTCGCTGACCAGCACGTCCGGCCGCCACCGTGCCAGGGTTTCGAGCGCTTCATCGGCCGAGCCCACCACGACGACGTCGGCGCCGGCCTGGCTCAGGATCTCCGCCAGGAGATCGCGCGCGTCGAGCTCGTCGTCGACGACGAGGATCCGCCGTCCGGCGAGGTTGATCAGGCGCGACGGCGCGCTCTCGAGCTTCCGGTACACGGCCGCGGGCTTCGGCGCCGAGCGGACATCGTCCCTCGGCAGCGGCAGATCGACCACCAACGTCGCGCCGCGGCCTTCACCGTCGCTCTCCGCCCACACTTTGCCCTCGTGAAGCTCGACGATGTGGCGCACGATGGTGAGCCCGAGGCCCAGGCCGCCGTGGCGCCGCGTGCCGTCGTCCTGACGGAAGCGGTCGAAGATGTGCGGTAGGAGCTCGCGGCCGATCCCCCGGCCCGTGTCGCGCACCGTGAGGCGCGCGTGCGAGCCCGCCCGCTCCAGGCGCAGATCGATGCGTCCGCGGCTCGGCGTGAACTTGATCGCGTTGGAGAGAAGGTTCCACATGACCTGCTGCAGGCGGCCCGGATCGCCCACGACCGAGCCGGCTGAGGGATCGAGCACGGCCTTGAGGCCGATGCTCTTGGCGTCCGCCAGACCCTGGACGGACTCGATCGCCGACTCGATGACGGCCACGAGGTCGACGGGGCCGGCCTCGAGCGTGAGCTTGCCGGCCACGATGCGCGAGACGTCCAGGAGATCGTCGATGAGCTGAGCCAGGAGCTTGGTGTTGCGCTCGATGACCGGCAGGGCGCGGGCGGAGGTGGCATCGTCCAGCATGCCGGTGGTGAGCAGCCGCACCCAGCCGAGCATGGCGGTCAGCGGCGTGCGCAGCTCGTGCGAGACGACGGCCAGGAAGCGGTCCTTGGCCTGGTCGGCGTCGCGGAGCTCGCGCCGCGATTGCTCGAGATCGCTCAGCACCTGTTCGTAGGCGCGCATGTCGCGCAGGATGCCGATCGCGCCGATGACGTCGCCCTCGGAGTCTCGCAGTGCGGAGGCGTTCAGGGTGGTCGAGATCACCTCGCCGGAGGCGCTCCGCGGGTGCAGGCGGACGTTGCGACTGACGCCGTGCTCGACCACCTCCCGGAGGGCCGCGACGAACTCGCGCGTCTCGTCGGCGCCGAGGAACCGGGACACCGACTGCTCGACGACCTCGTCCTGTCGGAAGCCGAGCAGGTGCGACACGGCGTCGTTAGTCTGCAAGATTTTGCCCTCGAGGTTGGAGACGAACACCGGATCCGGCGCGTTCTTGATCAGGCTTTCGGCGTAGGCGCGCGCCTTGTCCAGCTCCCGCATGTCGCGCAGGATGCCGATCGCGCCGATCACGCGGCCGTCCGTGTCGCGCAGGGCGGAGGCATTCAGGGTGGTCGGGATCACGTCGCCCGAGGCGCTGCGCGGATGAAGCCGGGCGTTGCGCGTCACGCCGCGCTCCACGACCTCGCGGAGCGCCACCATGAACTCCCACGTCTCCTCCGGCGAGATGATGCGCGAGAGCGATTGCTCGATCAGCTCGTCCGGACGGAATCCGAGGAGCGAGAACACCGCGTCGTTGGCCTGGTGGATCTTGCCCTCGAGGTCGGAGACGAACACCGGATCCGGCGCGTTCTTGATCAGGCTCTCGGCGTAAGCGCGCGTCTGGTCGAGCTCGCGCATGTCGCGCAGGATGCCGATCGCGCCGATGATGGTGCCGACCGTGTCGCGCAAGGCCGAGGCGTTGAGCGTGGTGGGAATCATCTCGCCGGAGGCGCTCCGCGGCTGGAGCCGGACGTTTCGGCTGACGCCCCGCTCGACGACCTCCCGGAGCGCCACGACGAACTCGCGCGTCTCCTCGGGTCCGAGGAATTGCGAGATGGACTGCTCGAGCACCTCGTCCCGCCGCAGACCCAGGAGGCGCGAGACCGCTTCGTTGGCCTCGAGAATCTTGCCCTCGAGATCGCAGACGAAGACCGGGTCGGGCGCGTTCGCAATGATGAGGTCGGCGGCGAGCGTGGGTCTGGCGGTGCGCTCCGTCACGGGCGAGAGGGTCTCAGGCATGTCGCTCCCCTTGGCCAAGGTTGGCCCGTCCCGGGCCGCGGAGCTGCGGCCCATTCGGCCTAGATTGTTCGGAATGCCGCCGGGCTGTCGATCAGGGGAATACCTATAGGCTCGTCGAGTAATTGCCGGATGCCATCACGCCGGCGTCGACCGAGGTCCGCGGGGCTTTCGCCGGCACGAGGATGCGCATATCATCGGCGCACCATGGCCTACATCACCGGCAAGCAGGCGTTTCTCAAGATCCTCAAGCAGGAAGGCGTCTCGGTCATGTTCGGGAACCCCGGCACGACGGAGCTGCCGCTCATGGACGGGCTCGCGCGCGAGCCCGGGATCCACTATGTGCTGGCGCTGCAGGAGGCGGTCGCGATCGCGATGGCCGATGCCTACGCGCAGGCCAGCGGCGGTCTCGCCGCCGTGAACGTGCACGTGTCGCCCGGCCTGGGCAACGCGATGGGCATGCTCTACGACGCGGCGAAGTCGGGGGCGCCCATGCTTTTGACGGCCGGCCAGCACGAGCAAGGGTTCAACGTGACCGAGCCGATCCTGTGGTCGGACCTGCCGCCGATGGCCGCGCCGCTCGTGAAGTGGTCGACCGAGGCGCGCCGGCTCGAGGACCTGCCGCGCATCGTCCACCGCGCGGTGAAGACCGCGTTCGCTCATCCGAGCGGGCCGGTCTTTCTCTCGCTGCCGGTCGACGTCCTGAACGCCGAGCGCGACCTGGATCTCGGTGCGCCCACGCGCGTCGCGCCGCGCATCGTCGGTGACCGCGCGGCGATCGCGCGGGCCGCCGAGCTCCTGGCGAAAGCCAAGAATCCGGTGATCATCGCGGGCGACGCCGTGGCCCATGGCGACGCGCTCGCCGAGCTGGTCGAGGTCGCGGAACTGCTCGGCGCGCCCGTGATCACCGAAGGCGTGCCGAGCACGTGCCCGTTTCCGTTCACGCATCCGCTGCACGCCGGCTCGCTCCCGCGCCTCGGTCCGCCGATCCGCGCGCTCCTGATGCGCCACGATCTGATCTTCTCGGTCGGCGGCGATCTGTTCACGCTCTCCCTGCCCGACGACGTCGATCCGATGCCGCCGGGGCTCACGGTTGTACATCTCGACGTCAACCCGTGGGAGCTCGGCAAGAACTACCCGGCCGAGGTCGCGATCTTCGGTGAGCCGAAGGCCACCCTACCGGAGATCGCCGAGGCCATCCGGCGCAACACGACCAAGAACGGACACCCGCTGGCGGCCAGGCGCACCGAGACGGTCAGCGCCGCCTTCGCGGCCGAGCGCGTCGAGCTGGCCAAGCGCGCCGAGGCCGAAGCCTCACGCGTGCCGATCTCGCCGCTGACCTTGATGCACGAGGTCTCGAAGGTGACGCCGCAGGACGCGGTCATCGTGGACGAGGCGATCTCGTCCTCGCAGGGGATTCGCCACTTCTTCCAGTGCGCCGACGCGAAGAGCTTCTTCGGGCTGCGAGGAGGCGGCATCGGCTGGGGCCTGCCCGCGGCGCTCGGCGTGAAGCTCGCGCTACCGAATCGGCCGGTGATCGCGCTGGTCGGCGACGGCAGCTCGATGTACACGAACCAGGCGCTGTGGACCGCGGCGCGCGAGTCGCTGGCGGTCGTCTACGTGATCTTCAACAACGCCTCGTATCGCATCCTCAAGCAGCGGACGAAGGCGCTGAAGGGCTTCTCGGCCGAGGACGATCGCTACGTGGCGATGGATCTGGACAGGCCGCTGATCGACTTCATCGGCCTGGCGAAGTCGCTCGGCGTGCCCGGCACGCGGGTCGAGAAGGCGTCGGATATCGGTCCGGCGGTGAGCCGCGCGCTGGCCAGCGGCGGCCCCCACCTGGTCGACGTGCGGATCGATCCCTCGTTCACGTAGCGCGCGCGGCGCCCCGCGGCGCGGCTCGCGTGAGGCTACGTGAGCCGCGGCGCCACGCGCTCGGCGAAGAGCCGCATCGAGGCCTGGACGCGCTCGGGAGAGATGCGCGAGCCGACGTTCATCCACACCGCGAGCTTCGTGAAGCCGATCGCGCGGCGGAGCTCTTCCAGCCGCTCGGTGACGCTCTCCGGGGTGCCGTAGACGGCGAACTCTCGCAGAACCTCGTCGAAGCCCATACGACGCAGGCGCTCGCCGGCCTGGCGGCGCGGCCCGGCCATGAGCGCTTCGCCGACCGTGCGGAAGAAGTGCATCGCGCTGGCCTCGGTCTCCTCGCGAGCCCTGCGCTCCGTGTCGGCGACGTAGACCGGCAGGATCGCAGCCACCTGGCCGCGCCCGGGGTGCCCCGCCTCGCGCCACGCTGAATGGTACGCGCCGACGAAGGTCTCGAGCTCGCTGATGCTGGATGTCCGCACCGCCAGGAAGATCGGCAGGCCCCGGCGCCCGACGGCTGCGTAGGACTCGACCGACGTCGCCGCGACGCGGAGCGGAGGATGCGGCTTCTGGTACGGCTTGGGGATCGCGCAGACGTCGTGGAACTGGAAGTACTTGCCCTCGTACGTGAAGCGCTCCTCGGTCCACGCCTTCACGAGGATCTCGAGCGTCTCGTCGAAGCGCTCCTGGCTCTCCTCGTACGGGATGTTGAAGCCCGTGTAGTGGCCGGGCAGTCCGCTGCGGCCCACGCCGAAGTCGAGCCGGCCCTTGCTCACCTGATCGAGCGTCGCGACGTCCTCGGCCAGGCGTAGCGGATGGATGAGCGGCAGGACCTGCACGGCGAAGCCGATCTTCACCCGCTTGGTGCGCCCGGCGATCGTAGCGCCGACGACCAGGGGCGAGGCGAGCACCGAGCGCTCCTTCTGGAAATGCAGCTCGGCCAGCCAGACCGCATCGTAGCCGAGATCCTCGGCGAGCGTGACCTGGGCCAGCGAGTCGTCGAAGGCCTGGGCCTCGTCGACTCCAGGGCGCCACTCGAACTCGGTGAAGAGCCCGATCTCCACTGCGTCGCCAGCGAGTCGGCCGCTTACGAGGCCGCCGGGCTCTGGTGGTCCGCGACCGCGGCAATCGGGCCGAACGTCTTCTCGACGAGCTGCCGCGCGCGCGCCGGATCGACGTGGTTCGCCGTCTGGCACGGCGTCGACTCCTCCAGGACGCGCTCCGGGTCCTGCCAGAGGCGGAACTTCTTGTAGCGGTCCTCGAACTCGATCCCGAGGGCGCGCGCGAACACCGAGAGATAGTGCTCGATCGTGATCGGCCGCGCGGTTTCGAAGCCGCACATGAGCCGCTGGCAGCCGTGATAGATCGTCGCGAGCGTCCGGGCGCCGCCGGCGCGCGCCCGGTCGATCTCGTCGAGGATCAGCCCGTCCCAGACCTGCTGGCCGAGCTGGGCCTGCACGTCGACCGTACAGAGCCGGCCGAGCCGCGGCTCGGATCCGACGTCCACGAGACGCAGGCCCGGCACCGCCTCCAGCAGGCGGCGGCACGCGGCGCCCTCACGCTTACGCGGCTCGCTCTGGCTGTGATAGTGCAAGGCGACCGTCTGGTCCACCCGGTGCGTGAACTGGATCGACGGGAGCCGGTCGGCGAGGAACTCGGTCGTGTGCCGCACCGGGAACGGCCACTCGAACTTCTGGATCTCGTCGTAGAAGAACATGCACGACGGACACCACATCACGACCTCTTCGGGCTTGTAGCGCTGGAAGAGCTCGACGGTGCGCTTGTTCATACCGTTCGAGGCCGCGGTGTCGCCGTTCCGATGATGGACGATGCCGCAGCAGTAGGTCGGCCCGCCGACCGCGACGTAGTCGAGGCCGAGCCGGTCGAAGATCGCGGTGACCGTGCGGATCATGTGCGAGGTGCGCAGCACGTTGCAGCCCAGATAGAGGACGATCTGGTGCGGCTCGGCGTCTTTCTCCGGGGCCTGCTGCCGCCACGTACGCTCCTCCGGCAAGGTCGTCAGGTCTTCTGTCAGGAGGATCTCGCCGAAGTGCTTCTTGTAGTCGTAGCCCATCTCAGCTCTCCAATCCGCGCCGCTTTCGCTCGAGCAGTCTCAGGTCGGCCCGCCGCACTTTGCCCGTGGTGGTCACCGGGATCGCCTCGATGAATTCTATCTCACGCGGGTACTCGTGGGCCGAAAGCCGCGTGCGCACCCAGGCCTGGAGGTCACGCGCCAGATCCGCCGTTCCGGCGCCGCCGGGGTGGAGCTGGACGAACGCCTTGACCACCTCGCCCCGGACGGGGTCGGGCGCCCCGATCGCCGCCGCCAGCGCGACTGCCGGGTGGCCCTGCAGGCAGTCCTCGATTTCGCTCGGACCGATCCGATAGCCGCCGCTCGAGATGAGATCGTCCTTGCGACCGACGAACCAGAAGTAGCCGTCGGCATCCTTTCTGGCGAGGTCCCCCGTGAGCGCCCAGTCCCCGACGAACTTGTCCCGCGTGGCCTGCTCGTTGTTCCAGTAGCGCAGGAACATCACGGGGTCCGGACGGCGTACGGCCACCTCACCGACCTCACCGGTAGGCACGGATTCTCCAGTCTCGTTGACGACGTCGACGACATGGCCGGGGATCGGCCGTCCCATCGAGCCCGGCTTCACCGGCATCAGAAGCGAGCAGTTACCGAGGACCAGGTTTACCTCGGTCTGGCCGAAGCCCTCGTGCGGGGTCACGCCGAGCGCCTCGCGCGACCACCGGATCACCTCTTCGCCCACGGCCTCGCCGCCGGTGAACATCGAGCGCAGCTCGAGCCGCCAGCGCGCGCGCGGGTCGCCGACCGAGCGCATCATCTTCAGCATGGTCGGCACCAGGAACGTGTTGCGCACGCGGTGCCGCGCGAGAACGTCGAACGCGCGCTCGGCGTCGAACTTCTTCGGCCGGTGCGCGATGACGGTCACGCCGTAGTGCCAGCTCGGGAGCAGCACGTCGAGCAGCCCGCCGGCCCACGCCCAGTCCGCCGGGCTCCAGTGGCGATCGCCGGGCTTCGGAAAGTACTCGTGGTAGAACTCGATCGCCGGCAGATGGCCGAGCAGCACGCGATGCGCGTGCAGGGCGCCTTTCGGCGGTCCGGTCGTCCCCGACGTGTAGATCAGGATCGCCGGATCCTCGGCTGACGTCACGACGGGCTCGAGCGAGTCGGGCATCCCTTCGATGACTTTCGCGTATTCGAGCACGCCGCCCGCGTCGGCGCGATCGACCGACATCAGGTGCGTGAGCGCCGGCAGCCCCTTGGCGACCGCCAGCACGCGCTCCAGGTTGTCGGCGTCGGTGACTACGACCTTCGCGCCCGCGTCGCGCAGCCGGTACTCGAGCGCCTCGGGGCCGAACAGGGTCGAGAGCGGCAGCGCGACGGCGCCGAGCTTGTACGCGGCCAGATGCGCGACCGCCGTCTCCGGACGCTGCGGCAGCACGATTCCGACACGATCGCCGCGCTCGATCCCGAGGCCGGCGAAGACGCGCGCGAGCTGATTCGAGCGTGCGCGGAACTCAGCGAACGTGTGCTCGCTGACCGAGCCCGCGTCGTCCTCGTAGACCATCGCCACCCGCGAGCGATCGCCGGCGTGGCGATCGCAGGCGTCGACGGCGATGTTGTAGCGCGACGGCACGATCCAGCGGAAGCGACCGTAGACCTCGTCGTAGCTCGATCCGTGCGGCAGCAGCGTGTCGGCCATCAGGCGGTAGCCTACCACCCGCCAGGCTAGATGCGGCTGAGCCAGAGTCAGATACGAGGGCGAGAAGACGAGCGAGCCACGACATCGATGATAAGCTCCGCCGCATGCCGGGTCGTCGACTTCCGTTGCGCGCTGCCACCGCGCTCTTTCTCGAGCGCCAGCATCTCGCCCGGCCTCGCGCGACGACGCTGACGGCGCCGCGCCTGCGCCGCTTCGCGCAGGACGTGGGCGGGATCCAGCTCGACTCGATCAACGTGCTCGACCGCGCCCACTACCTCACGGTGTGGAGCCGGTTCGGCCCGTATGACCGCAGGTGGCTCGACCGGCAGGTCTATCGCAAGCGACTGCTGTTCGAGTACTGGGCGCACGCGGCGTGCCTGGTGCCGGCCTCGGACTTCGCCTGGTGGCGGCGCGCGATGCTCGACTACCGGAGCCGCCACACCGGCTGGTCAGGCTGGCTTCGGCGCAACGGCAAGATGCTGGAGATCGTCAAAGCGGCCGTGCAGACCAACGGGCCGATGGGCAACGGCGATTTCGAGGGGCGCCGACCGCCAGGCCGAGGTGGCTGGTGGTCGTGGCGGCCGGTGCAGCACGCGCTCCATCACCTCTGGATGACCGGCGCGCTCACGATTCACTCGCGCGAGCACTTCCAGAAGCGCTACGACCTGCTCGAGCGCGCGATGCCCGACGCCCTCGACGTCGAGCCCGTCACGGCGGTCGAGTTCCAGCGCTGGCACCTCGAGCGCTCGCTGCACGCGATGGGCGCGGCGACCGAGCTGGATCTGGCGCGCTATCTTACGTTCCCGCGCTTTCAGCCGGGCATCCGCCGCGCGGCGCTGCGCACGATGCTCGAGCGCGGCGAGGTCAGCGAGGTCGAGCTCGAGGGCTCCGCCGGGCGGTGGCTCGCGCTCACGCGCGATCTCCCGGCGCTGGCGCGCGCCGGGCGGGCCGCCTCTTCCTCGCACGGAACGACGTTCCTCTCGCCGTTCGACTCGCTTATGTGGCATCGCGACCGTGTCGCGCGGCTCTTCGGCTTCGACTACCGCATCGAGGTCTACACGCCCGGCCCCAAGCGCGTGCACGGCTATTACACGCTGCCGATCCTGCATCACGGCCAGCTCATCGGCCGCGTCGATGCCAAAGCGCACCGCGCCGACCGCAAGCTCGAGGTCCGTCATGTGCATTTCGAGCCGTGGTTCGCGACGAACGGCATGACGCCGACAGGGCTGCAACGATTGGACCGAGATGAAGCGATCGCGGGCGTCGCGGACGCCCTGCACTCGCTCGCCGTCTTCGTCGGGGCCGGCGCGGTGCACCTGCGCCGCGTGACTCCGGCACGGCTGCGCGCCCCGCTCGCGCGGTGCCTGCGCGCGGCGCCGGCGCCAGTCCGCCCGGCGATCGTTGGCGCGGCGCCCGAGGCCGAGGACGCGCCCTAGACCTCTTTGCTGAAGTCGTGCCCCACGAAGTAGCCGCCGAGCACGGAGCCGTCGGCCAAGCGAACCTTGATGCTGCCCAGGCCCTGGTGAGCCTTCGGGTCGACCTCGGTCACGATGCCGCCGGTTCTGAACGTCGTCCTCAGCCAGTCGCCGACCACGAACGGGCAAACGACGTCGCGCATCGACCGCCGAAGCTTCCGTCCGGCCAGGAATGCGGTGAGCGGCCTCAGGACGGCGTGGAAGAGACCGGGCCGCTCCGCGGTGGCGGGCGTCGCGACGCCGTCGGCGTCGTACGTTTCGCCGTCGTCTCCTCGCACCGTCCATCCGTTGGCGGCGGCGAGCCTCAACGAACGCGCGAACCTACTCCTCGCTCGGGCTCTTGACGATGATCGTGCCGTCCTCGAAATAGACCCAGTCGGGGATCATGGTCGTCGCCCGTAGGCGATCCCAGTCCTCTCGGCTGAATTCGTCGGACGCGGCGCGCCCGTGGCGCGTGATCAGATAGAGGTTGTAGCCCAACGCGTCGCCCTCCTCAGTGCGCCCCGGCTTCGCGCAGCCCCCCGCGACAACTTATGAGTGCTGCCGCGCATCTGTGGGCGCCCGCGCCGAATCCTGCTACCATCCAGCTATCTTAGCGTCCGAGAGGTCGAGGATGGACAAAGAAGGAAGCCAGCTCATCCGGGGACTCGAGGGAGTCGTCGCCGCCGAGACCAAGCTCTGCGACCTCGACGGGAGGAATGGCCGCCTCGCCTACGGCGGCTACGACATCGAAGATCTGGCGCGACGGGCGAGCTTCGAGGAAGTCTGCCACCTGCTCTGGTACGCCGACCTTCCGAACGCCGCGCAGCTCGACAAGATCACCTTCGCGCTCATCGCCGCGCGCGAGATCCCGACCGACCTCGTCCAGGCCTTCCGGCTGATGCCGAAGGCGACGGATCCGATGCGCGTGCTGCAGGCCGCCGTCTCGATCCTCGGCATGAGCGATCCGGACACGACCGACAACTCGCACGCCGCGAATATCCGAAAGGCGGTCCGCCTCACGAGCCAGATGGCGACCGCGATCTGCGCGCATCATCGGGTGCGCTCGGGCGAAGAGCCGATCCGCCCGGCTTCCGATCTCTCACACGCCGCGAACTTCCTCTACATGCTGACGGGCAAGCGGCCGAGCGGCGTCGTCGCCAAGGCGTTCGACGCGAGCCTGACGCTCTACGCCGAGCACGAGCTGAACGCGTCGACCTTCACCACCCGTTGCATCGTCTCGACGCAATCCGACATGCACTCGGCCGTGGCCGGCGGCGTCGGCGCCCTCAAGGGCCCGCTGCACGGCGGCGCGGGCGAGGCCGTCATGCGCACCTTGATGGAGATCGGTGAGGTCGCCAACGTCGACGCCTTCACCGAGAAAGCGCTCGCGGACAAGCGCCGGTTCATGGGGATGGGCCACCGCGTCTACAAGGCGGGCGATCCGCGCGCCGCGATCCTCAAGGGCATGGCCGAGGAAGCGTGCCGCCAGTCGGGCCAGTTCAAGTGGTACGAGATGGCCGTCAAGCTCCACGCGCGCATCAACGAAGCCAAGAAGCTGATTCCCAACGTCGACTTCTATTCCGCGCCGCTCTTCTACTCGCTTGGCATTCCGGTCGATCTGTTCACGCCCGTGATCGCGGCCGGCCGCATCGCGGGCTGGACCGCGAACATCGTCGAGCAATTCGACGACAACCGCCTGATCCGCCCCCGCGGCGACTACATCGGTCCCTCGCGCCGCACCTTCAAAACGGTCGACAAGCGGTAACGGCAACGAGCATCAGACCAGCAATGACATCAAAGAAAACGATTGCGACGCCGCCTTCGAACCGGCCTCTCAAAAGCATCGAGTGGACGCAAACACGATGACATCACGACCAACGCCGGCATCGCCGCAGACCGTGTCCGAATCGATGGGGGGGTCTGGGGGAGGAGCGGCGCTCGCTCCCCCCCAGTCCACCTAAATGCCCCAGAGCCTCGCGCGAAAACTCATCGCCAGCCATCTCGTGGCCGGCAAGCCCGAGGCTGGACACGAAATCGGCATCTCGATCGATCAGCTCCTGCTGACCGACACGAACGGCACGATGTCCTGGCTGCAGTTCGAGGCGATGGGATTTCCCCGCGCGGTGCCCGCGCGCATCGTGAGCTATGCGGACCATAACGTCTACCAGGTCGACTCGCGCAACTCGGACGATCACCGTTACCTGCAGGCCGTCTCGCGCAAGTACGGGGCTATCTTCTCCAAGCCCGGCAACGGCATCTGCCATCAGGTGCACATGGAGAGCTTTTCGATCCCGGGCCAGACGTTGCTCGGCACCGACAGCCACACGCCGCTCTGCGGCGCGGCGGGGATGCTGGCGATCGGCGCCGGCGGGCTCGACGTCGCGGTCGCGCTCGGCGGCGGGCCGTACTTCTTCCAGATGCCGCAAATCGTCCGCGTTCATCTCACCGGCGCGCTCCAGCCGTGGGTGACCGCCAAAGACGTGATCCTCGAGCTCCTGCGGCGGCTGACCGTCCGCGGCGGGACCGGCAAGATCTTCGAGTACGGCGGGCCCGGGCTGCGCAGTCTTCTCGCCACCCAGCGCATGACCATCGCCAACATGGGCGCCGAGCTCGGCCTGACCACCAGCATCTTTCCGAGCGACGACATCACGCGCTCCTTCCTGACGCGCCTGGGACGCGGCGACGACTGGCGGCCGGCGGCACCGGACGACGACGCGACCTACGACGACGAGATCACGCTCGACCTCGCGGCGCTCACGCCGCTGGTGGCCCTGCCGGGCTCGCCCGATCGCGTCGTGCCGGTCGAGGAAGTCGCGGGGACGCCGATCGAGCAGGTGATGGTCGGCTCGTGCACGAACGGCTCGTGGCACGACATGGCGTCGGTGACCGACGTCGTGCGCGGGCGGCGTGTGCATTCGTCGGTGTCGTTCGTCCTGTTCCCGGGCAGCCACAAGATCCTCGAGACGATGGCCCGCGAAGGGCTGTTGACCGATCTCATCGCCGCGGGCGCCACGGTTTCCGAGTCGAGCTGCGGCGCCTGCGCCGGCATCGGCCACGTGCCGGCGGCCGGCGCCAAGAGCCTGCGCGCCTTCAACCGCAACTTCCCCGGGCGCAGCGGCGTGAAGGACGACGCGGTCTATCTTTGCTCGTCGACCGTCGCGGCGGCCTCGGCGCTCACCGGCGTCATCACCGACCCGCGCACGCTCGGCGCGCCGGCGCCGGTCGCGTTGCCGCCGCGTTTCGCCTCGTCGACCGTCGGCTTCGTCGAGCCGGACGGCGCCGGCGAGATCCCGCGCGGCCCGAACATCAAGCCGGTGCCGCTGGGTGAGCCGGTGGCCGAGACGCTCGAGGCGCCCGTCGTGATCAAGCTCGGTGACAAGGTCTCGACCGACGACATCTCGCCGGCGGGGTCGGCGGTGCTCGTGTTCCGCTCGAACATCCCGGCCATCTCCGAATTCACCTTCAAGTACGTCGATGCCGACTTCGTCGCACGGGCCAAGGCGGCCGGGCGCGGCATCATCGTGGGCGGCGAGACGTACGGCCAGGGCTCGTCGCGTGAGGCGGCCGCGACCGGGCCCATGTTCCTCGGGATCCGCGCGGTGATCGTGAAGTCGTTCGCCCGCATCCACCGCACGAACCTGATCAACTGGGGCGTGATCCCGCTCGTGCTCGACGACCCGGCGGATTTCGTCGGAATCGAGCGTGACGATCGGCTGAAGCTGCCGGGACTGCGCGCCGCGCTGGCGGCCGGCGAGCGCGTGCGGATCGAGAACGCGCGGACGGGCGCGGTCATCGCCGCCTCGTGCGTGCTGACGCCGCGAGAGCGGGAAATATTGTTAGCCGGCGGCATCCTCGCCCACACGAAGGCGGGTCGCGCGTGACGGTCGACTGAGGAGAGGACATGGGCCAGAAGAAGATCCGCGCCGTCTACATGCGCGGCGGCACCAGCCGCTGCCTCGTCTTCCACCAGGCCGACCTGCCGCCGGCCGGCCCGGAGCGCGATCGCATCCTGCTCGCCGCGCTCGGGAGCCCCGATCCCTACGGACGCCAGCTCGACGGTATGGGCGGCGGAATCTCGTCCTTGTCGAAGGCGTGCATCATCGGCGCCTCGTCGCATCCCGACGCCGACGTCGACTACACGTTCGCGCAGATCGAGGTCTCGAAGGCCACCGTCGACTACAAGGGCAACTGCGGTAACTGCTCTTCCTCCGTCGGACCGTTCGCGATCGACGAGGGTCTCGTCAAGGCGGTGGAGGGCGAGACCCTGGTGCGCATCCACAACACGAACACTCAAAAGCTCATCGTCGCCCACGTGCCCGTGCGCGGCGGCGAGGCGGTGGTCGAGGGCGATTTCGAGCTCGCCGGCGTGGCCGGGCGCAGCGCGCGGATCGCGCTCGACTTCCTCGACCCGGGCGGCGCCGGCACCGGGCGTCTCCTGCCGACGGGCGCGCCGCGCGAAACCATCGACGGCATCGACGCCTCGCTGGTCGACGCGACGAACCCGGTCGTGTTCGTGCGCGCGAAGGACCTCGGGCTCGCCGGCACCGAGACGCCGCAGGAGATCGACGCCGATCGCGCGCTCTCGGCGCGGCTCGAGGCGATCCGGGTCGAGGCGTCCAGACGGATGGGTATCCCGGGCAGCGCCGCGGTGCCGAAGATCGCGATGGTGGCGCCGCCGACCGCGTTCACCGCGCTCGACGGCGTTCGGCATGCGGCCGACTCCGTCGATCTGATCACGCGCGTGATCTCGATGGGCAACTGCCACCGCGCGGTCGCGCTCACCGTGGCGATGTGTCTGGGCGTCGCCGCGCGGATCGACGGCACGGTCGTGCGCGAGTGCGCGGCCGCGGCGACGCACGACGTTCGACTCGGCCACCCGTCGGGCGTGCTGCCGATCGACGCGGCGGTGCGGCCGCGCGACGGCGGCCCGTGGGCCGAGCGTGTGACGGTCTACCGGACGGCTCGCCGTCTCATGGAAGGCTTCGCCCGCATTCCGTGAGCGCCACCCTCACCGGCGCGCGGCGCGACTCGATGGACGGCTTCTATCGCGCCGTGCGCGCGGTCGGGCGCTTCTGGCTCTGGTTCCTCTTCCGCTCCGTCGACGTTCGGCATCCCGAGCGCGTGCCGGCCGACGGGCCCGTGCTGCTCTGCATCAACCACCCCAACAACTTCATCGATTCCCTGCTGGTCGGCGCCGCCATCCCGCGCAAGGTGCACTATCTGGCGACGGCGACCTTGTTCAGGAATCGCCTGGTCGCGCGCTTCCTGCTGGCCTGCGGCGCGATCCCCGTGTACAGGAAGCAGGATGACCCGGGCAAGATGGAGCGGAACGCCGGCACGTTCGACGCGTGCTCCAAGGCCTTCGCCGACGGCCGGCTGGTGGCGATCTATCCGGAGGGCACGACTCACGCCGAGGTGCGCGTGCAGCGCATCAAGACCGGCGCCGCGCGACTTGCGCTCGGCTACGAAACCGAGCGGTCCGGCGCGTTGCGCGTGATCCCGGTCGGACTCAACTTCGACGCGCGCAAATCGTTCCGCGGGCGCGTGCTCGTCTCCTTCGGCCCCGCCATCCCGGTCACCCCATACCTCGACGCGTACCGCCGCGATCCGGTCAAGGCGGTCGATGCACTGACCGACGCGATCCAGTGGGGCATCGAGGCCGAGGTGGTACACGTCGAGCGGATCGACGAGAGCCGGCTCGTGAACGCGATCCAGGAGCTCTATCGCGACGAGCTCGTGCGCGAGCTGCGCGAGGAGCGCGGGCTCGCCGAGCGCCAGATCGACCTGGTGCGCCTGTCGCGCGCCATCGTGGACTCGACGAACTATTTCAAGGAGCGCGAGCCCGAGCGGGTCGAGCGCCTCTGGCAGAGCATCCAGAGCTATCGCGCGCTGCTGGCCGAGTACCGGGTGAAGGACGAGGCGGTCCGCGCGCGGCTCGAGCGGCGGCGCCCGCGCCAGCGCATCCGCCGCGGCTGGGAAGCGGTCGTCGGCTTTCCGTTCTTCCTGTACGGCGCGGCCGTGAATTTCCTGCCGTACTGGATCCCGCGCTGGGTGGCCCGTCGCATGTCGCGCAAGGAGACCGACTACGCGACCTGGCGTTTCCTCACCGCGATGATCGCGCTGCCGCTGTTCTGGGGGCTCGAGGCCTGGATCGTCGCGCGGCTCGCCGGACCGACCGTCGCCCTGGTCTTCGTGCTCACCTTGCCGATCGCCGGCGCGACCGCCTATCGCTACTGGGTCGGCGCCGGCCGCCTGCGGAGCCGGCTGCGCTTCGGCGTGCTCGCGCTGACCCGCGAGCACGCGGCCCGGAGATTGACGACCGAACGTCAGGCGTTGATCGCCGAGCTCGAGCGGGCGAAGACCGATTACCTGACCGCCACGAGAGGGAGCTCGTTTTGAGCGTTCGCCTCCTGGAAGAGATGTCCACCCCCGCGCTCGATGCGCTCGACCGCGCGCGCACCGTCGTCGTCCTGACCGTGAGCCCGCTGGAGGAGCACGGCCCGCACCTGCCCATCGGCGTCGACGCGATCGCCGCGCGGCACTTCGCCGAGGCGCTGAGCGAGCGGCTCACCGCCGCGCGGCCGGGCTGGACGGCGCTGCTGGCGCCCACCCTGCACCTCGGCTCGTTCACATTCGACGCGGTCGGCACCGTGAAGGTGCGGCAGCGCGTCGTGCGCGACGCCGTCATCGACTACGGCCGCTCGCTGGCGCGCGCGGGGTTCCGCTACATCCTGGTGGCCAACGGCCACGGCGGCCCCGGCCATCTCACCGCGCTCGAGGAGGCATCCGCGATCGTCACGCGCCGTCATCGCGTGATGATGGCCTCGGTGTCGGGCCATCTCGCCTGGCAGTTCCTGCGCGGCCGGTACACCGACAAGATCGCGGCGGCGCTCGGACGCCCGCTGACCGACGATGAGCGCCAGGCGTTCGGCGACGACGCGCACGGCGGCTGGTGGGAGACGTCGTTGATGCTGATGATCCGTCCCGATCTCGTCGATCCGTCGTATCGAACGCTGCCGCCGGCCCGCTACTCGCTTCGCGATCGCGCGATCCCGAACTACCCGCTCCGCAACGGGGGTCAGGGCTACGTGGGGCACCCGGCGCTGGCCGATCCCGCGTTCGCCAAGGCGGCGTCCGAGGTGCTGATGGCCGACGCGATGGAGCTCGTCGAGGGGCTCCTCGACGGCCGCGTCGCGCCCGCCGCGGGCCGCTCGCCCTTCTTCCTCCTGCCGTTCTTCAGGACGGAGTTCTGGCCTCTCGCCGCTGCGGCCGCCGGCATCGCGCTCGGCGCGGTGGCCTCGCTCGCCCTCAGCGCTCGCAGCCGCCGGACCGATGGCTACAGATCCGATCGTCGAGCTTGACGCACAAGACGGCGTCGCCTGGCTCCGGCTCAACCGTCCCCAGGCTCTGAACGCGCTCAATCGCCTCTTGACGCAGGCGCTCGAGGACGCGCTCGAGCGCGTGGCCGCGATGGACGAGGTGCGCGTGCTGGTGGTCGCCGCGCGGGGCCGCGCCTTCTGCGCCGGCAACGACATCAAGGAGATGCAGACCGTCACGCCCGACGACGCCGAGGCGCTCGCCGGGCGCCACGCCGCGATCATGGCGCGGTTCTCGAGCCTGCCGCAGGTGACGATCGCCGCCGTCGACGGCTACGCCCTGGGCGGCGGGCTCATGCTCGCGATCGCCCAGGATCTCCGGGTCGCGTCGGATCGGGCGCGCTTCGGGCTGCCCGAGGTCACGCTCGGCTTTCCGCCGGCCTACGGCATCGCGCGCCTACTCGACGTCGTCGCCGGTGGCCACGCGCGCGACCTATTGCTGACCGGCCGCACGATGCACGCGAGCGAGGCGCTCCGAATCGGGCTCGTCAACCGCGTGGTGGCGCCGCCTACCCTGGAGGCGAGCGTCGCGACCCTGGCCGCCGAGATCGCGCGCTCGCCGCGCGGCGGCTTGAGCGCCACGAAGGAGATCGTCGCGGCGATTCGCTCGGGCGGATCGGGGCGAGAGGCGGAGGGCTACGCCGCCGCGCTCAGGACGAGCCCGGCAGCCCAGGAGAGGATCAGGGAGTTCGCGAACCGGAAGAAGACGTAGTACTGCCCTTGCGCCGAAGCATGTCCTGGTCGGCGACGCGCAGGAGATCCTCGGCGCTCTCAGGCGGCGACTGCGCGTAGGCCACGCCGAAGTTGCACGTGATCGCGACCGGTACACGCCGCTTGCTCGAGAGCCCCTTGATCTTCTCGTTGACTCTCGCGATGACCACGGCGACGTCGTCGGCAGCCGCGTCCGGGAAGAACACCAGGAACTCGTCGCCACCGTGGCGCACGATCAGATCGGTCGTGCGCGTCGCCTCGACCAGCGCGTCGGCCACGATCCGCAAGGCGTCGTCCCCGACGCCGTAGCCGAACCGGTCATTGATCGCGCGCAGCTGCAGCACGTCGACCACGAGCAGAAGCGCGCCGGTCTTGCGGCGCCGGGAGACGGCGGCCAGCCGCCGATACTGGTCGTGGAAGGCGCGTCGACCGGCGAGGCCTGTCACGGGATCAGGGGCGAATCGCGACAGGCGGCGGTCGGTCTCGTAGAGTCGGCCCGCCAGCATTCTCAGGAGTGACACCGCCAGCTCCGCCGAGCCCTGCAGCACCTTCAGGAACTCGCTCTGGGGCATGACAAGGCAGTGCGTCCGCTCGACCGCGACGACCGTCGCCGAGCGCGGCTGGTTACGAAGCACGCTCAGCTCGCCGAGGATCTCGCCTTCGCCGAGCTCGCCCACGATGAGCTCGACCGGCGAATCGGGCGCGACCTCGAGCACGCGGACCCGGCCGGCCAGGATCACGAAGAGGCGGTCGGGCGGATCGCTCTCGCGGATCAGCACGTGGCCGGCCGCGAAGCTCTGCTCGGTCGCGTCGGCCAGGAGCAGCTCGCGCTGTTCGGCGTTGAGCGGGCGGAAGAGCGGCACCGTCGCGAGCAGCGCGGCGCGGTGGGCGCGGTCGTCGGTCGTCGCGCCTGCCGGCTCCCGACGCGCGGCGGCGCGCGCGGCGGAATCGAAGACCATCAACGTCCGCGCGAGCCACGCACGCACGCGGGCCCTGAGCATCGGCGGGCTGAAGGGCTTGGAGAGATAGTCGGTCCACGACGCCTCGCCACGGTACACCGCATCGGACGGAATCGAGCTGTCGGCGAGGACGATGATCGGAAAGTTGCGCCGCCCCAGCCGGTCGCGCATCGCGTTGAGCATCGTGTCGCCATCGCCGTCCAGGAGCTCGCGGTCGATGATCGCGATGTCGGGCAGGAGATCGGGGCCGCGCAAGAGCGCCGAGCGCACGTCCGACTCGCGCAGGAACACGAGGCCGTCGTCGCCCAGGACTTCCTCGATCTCGGCGATCTCCGGGTCGTTGGCGCTGACCAGCAACACCCGACCGCCGACGATCTTCCGATGCTGGAGCGCCGAGGCCTCGGACATATCAGGCGCGGCACTGCTGCCGCGCACCTGCAGCTCGAGCCCCTCGCGCGCGGCGAGCACGTCCAGCGCCTGGCCCCGCCGGCCGACGTGGGCGCGCGCCATGGCTTCCATCTGCTCCATCGTCGCGTCGTCGTGAGCCGGATCGTGGTGAAAGAGCACGAGACGCTCGACGCCGGCGGCGAGCGCGACGTCGACGGCGTACTCGATGCTGCTGTGCCCCCAGCCGACCTTGTCGCGGTATTCCGCGTCGGTGTACTGCGCGTCGTGGATCACGAGGTTCGCGCCCTTCAGGAACGCGATGTGGCGCTCGTCGCCCGGATGCTGCGAGACGCGGCCCGAGGCATTCCAGAACGGCTCGTGGTCCGTCGCGTAGGCGATCGTCGCGCCGTCGCCGGTCATGCGGTAGGCGATCGTGGGCGCGGTGTGATTGAGGAACTGCGTCTCGACGAGCACGCTGCCGACACGGAAAAAACCCTCGTCGAGCTCGGTGAAATGAATGCGTGAGCGCAGGTCGCGCATCTTGACCGGGAAGTACGAGTACTCCATCTGGCCGGCCATCGCCTCTTCGAGCCCGCGCTGAAAGCCGATCGGCGCGTAGATGTTGAGCTCGGAGCCGGGCAGGAACGCGGGGACGAAGAACGGAAAGCCCTGGATGTGATCCCAGTGGGTGTGGCCGATGAAGAGATGAAGGCGAATGGGCTGCGGCATCGTCTGCGCCAGATGCAGCCCGAGCTCGCGGGCCCCGGTACCGCAGTCGAGGATGATCACCGTGCCGTCGGAGGCGCGGACCTCGACGCAGGAGGTGTTCCCTCCGAAGCGGGCGGTGCTCGGCCCGGGCGCGGCGATCGACCCACGAGTTCCCCAAAAGCGAACCAGCATGGCGGATAGTCTTATCATACCGTGCAGCAGCGAGTGTATTTTCTTCAACAAATTCCGGACATCACGGTCGATCGTACCGGTATGCCGCGCCGCCATTTGCCAAGCGCCGGGCCCTCTGATAAACAACTGCCCGTGACCGTCGCCCCGCCGCCGATTCCGACCCATGTGATGGGCAGCCACGGCTTTCCGGGCTGGTTCTGGACCGCCCTCGACCGCATCAAGGCCGGCGACTATGGCCAGACCGACGTCAAGGAGACGTTCGACGACGCCACGCAGCTCGCGATCCGCGACCAGGAGCGCGCCGGTGTCGACATCATCTGCGACGGCGAGATGCGCCGGTTCTTCTTCGTGCAGACGTTCTATTCGAAGATGGACGGCCTCGAACCGGTCGAGCCGCTTCGCAAGACCGGCCTCTACGCTTACGACTCGGCGCCGCGGTATCGGCCGCGGCAGCGGATCACGGTACCGCGCGGGCTCGGCGTGGTCGACGAATTCCGCTATCTGAAGACCCAGACCGACAAGCCCGTGAAGGCCACCTGCCCCGGGCCGGTCACACTCTCGATTCACGTGCAGCTCCGGCCGGGCGACGCCTACGACAACGATCGTTTGGCGCTCTGCGGGGACTTCGTCCCGGCCATCAACGCCGAGCTGCGCGCGCTGGTCGATGCGGGCGCCGACTACATCCAGATCGACGAGCCGTCGGCGGCGATCGTGCCCGGCCAGGTCGGCGAGTACGTGAAGATGTTCAACGCCTGCGTCGAGGGCGTGCGCGCGCGCATCGCCTATCACGTCTGCTTCGGCAATCTCCTGTCGCGCCCGCGGGGCAAGCGCTCCTACCGCTGGATGTTCCCGGCGCTGCTCGAGACGAAGTGCCAGCAGTTCGTGTTCGAGTACGCCAACCGCGAGATGGCGGAGATCGAGCACTGGAAGGAAATCGGCGTCGACCGCGACGTGGCCTGTGGCGTGGTCGACGTGAAGTCGTTCTACATGGAGACGCCGGAGGACGTCGCCGAGCGCCTGGCGCTCTGCGCCAAGTTCATTCCGGTCGAGCGCCTGTCGGCGGTGCCCGACTGCGGCTTCTTCCCGGTGCCGCGCTGGGTCGCCTTCGAGAAGCTCAAGCGCCTGGTCGCCGGGACACGGCTGGCGCGGCGCCGGCTGGGGCTCGCCTGACCATGGGAGAGACTACCGTCCGTCCGTCGCACGACATGAGGAGCCTCACGATGACGACCAACCCGAGCTCACGACGGCAGTTCCTGAAGGTCCTCGGCGCCGGAGCCGGCGCGGCGGTGGCCGCTCGGCTCGATGCGCCGCCGGCGTACGCCCAGGCCACCGGACCCGTGAAGATCGGCGTGCTCACGATCCGCGCCGGCGTGGCGGCGCCCGTCGGCGCCGCCGGCCTGCGCGCCACCGAGTGGTGGGCGGAGCGCGTGAACAAGTCGGGTGGGATCCTCGGGCGGCAGGTGCAGCTCGTGGTCGAGGAGGAATCGAACCCGAAGGACACGGTCGAGCGCTATCGCAAGCTCATTCTTCAAGATCAGGTCGAAGCCGTCCTGGGCGGCATCTCCACCGGCGTCACCCTGGCGCTCGGGCCGGTCGCGGAAGATCTCGGCACGCCGTGGCTCTCGTGGGACGGCACGACGCAGAAGGGCGTCGAGGAGACGATGCCGAATCCCAAGTGGGCGTTCAAGAGCGTCGACAACGAGGTCGAGGCTATCGTGGCCGGCATCCTGACGCCCAAGCACTTCAAGGGCATCAAGACCGTCGCCGGCATCGGCAACGACTATTCGTACGGTCACGACTGCTGGGAGTCGTACCAGGCCGTTCTCAAGCGCTACATCCCCGACGTGAAGTTCGTGCTCGAGCTGTTTCCCAAGCTCGGCGTGACCGACTTCACCTCGCACGTGGCCACGATCCAGCAGTCGAAGGCCGATCTGCTCATGTGCTCCTTCTGGTCGGGCGACGCGACGATCATCATGAAGCAGGCGGCCGCGGTCGGTCTCTTCAAGACGATGAAGGGTGTCTTCACGACCGCGGGCGGCGTGCACGATTCGTTGAAGAAGGAGTTCACGCCCGAGGGACTCCTGCTCGGCTACAACACGATGTATTTCGACGATCCCAAGGGGAGCCCGCTGCTCAAGCAGTTCGTGCGCGAGTACAAGGCCAAGTACAACGAGTACCCGCCCTACGAGTGCGACCACGCGTTCTTCAACGCGGAGTCCTACAGGGTGGCGGTCGAGAAGGCCTCGGGGGCCAGCAAGAAGTGGCCGGAGAAGGCCCAGGTCGTCAAGACGCTCGAGGGGCTCGAGATCGAGTCGCTCTCCGGCAAGCGCAGCTGGCGTGAGGACCACATCCAGATGTGCAACTTCTACCAGGGCATCACGACGCACAAGAACGCGTACGACTTCGTGACGATCAACCCGATCGAGACCGTCTCGACCAAGCAGGCGATGAAGCCCGCCGGCACGAAGCTCTTCGACTGGATCGCCGGCTGGAAAATCTGACGACCTCGGTCGTCAGTATCCTCGTTAGCGGCCTCTTTCACGCCGCCGTCCTGTTCCTCGTCTCCGCGGGGCTGCAAGTCGTCTTCGGCGTGCAGAAGATCTTCAATCTCGCCTGCGGCTCGTTCTACGCGCTCGGCGCCTACGTCGGGGTGTCGGCGGTCGGCTGGTACGTCGGGGCCGGCGGCCCGCCGGCGCTGTTCATCGTGCCGCTCGCGCTGGCCGGCCTGGCGGTCGGCGCCGTGGGCGTCGTCGTCGAGCGCGGGCTCCTGCGCTTCGTCTACGACCGCGACGAGACCTTCCAGCTCCTCATGACGTTCGCGATCGTCCTCATGATGGAGGACGCGATCCGCATGACCTGGGGCACGGCGCCGCGCTCCACCGCCGGCCTCTATCTCGCCTACGGTCAGATCCGCATCCTCGGCGCCGTCGCACCGGTCTACAACCTGATCGTGATTGCGGCGAGCCTCGCCATCGCGCTCGGGATCGGCTGGCTGCTGGCACGCACGGCGTTCGGCCGGATCATCCGCGCCACCGCCGACAATCCCGAGATGGCCGAGGCGCTCGGCGTCGACATGCGCCGCGTCTACGCGAAGGTGTTCACGCTCGGGACCGCGCTCGGCACGCTCGGGGGCGCGCTCGTGATCCCGGCGACGGCGGCGATGAGCGAGATGGGCATCGAGCTGATCGTCGAGGCCTTCGCGGTGGTCGTCATCGGCGGGCTCGGCTCGATGCGCGGCGCCGTCGTCGGCGCGCTCGCCGTCGGTCTCCTGCGCTCGATCGCGATCGCGGTCTACCCGGAGCTCGAGATGCTCTTGATCTACCTGATCGTGATCGTCGTGCTGGTCGCCCGCCCGCGCGGTCTCTTCGGCAGGGCCGAGGCGTGAGGCAGGCACTCGTCGTCGTTCTGGCCACGGCGGCCGTCGCCGCCGCACCGCTGGCGCTTTCGACCTACTACGCGCTGCTGATGCTGCCGTTCATGGCGTATGCGGTCGTCCTGCTCGGGCTCAACCTCCTGTTCGGCTACACGGGTCTCGTCTCGTTCGGCCACGCGCTGTTCATCGGACTGGGCGCCTACGCCGGCGCCTTCCTCACCACGCACGCCAAGGTCCGCTCGCTCGAGGTCATCCTGCTCAGCGCGGGCCTGCTCGGCGCGCTGGTCGCGGTGCCGGTCGCGGCGCTCTGCGTGCGTTACGTGAAGATCTACTTCGGCATGCTCACGCTGGCCTTCGGCATGGTCTTCTACACGTTCGTCCTGAAGTTCTACCGCCTCACGGGCGGCGACGAGGGCACGCCCTTCCTGCGGCCGTCCTTGCTCGGCCTCTCCCTCGACGCGATGCCGAAGATCGCGTATCTGGTCGGCCCGTACTACTACTATTCGCTGGCGGTGTTGATTCTGGCCGCCCTCGTCATGTGGCGCATCGTCCACTCGCCCTTCGGTCTCTGTCTCAAGACCATCCGCGACAATCCGACCAAGGCCGAGACCCTCGGGATCGGCGTCACGCGCTATCGCTTCTACGCGTTCGTGATCTCCGCCGTCTACGCCGCCGTCGGCGGCGCGCTGCTGGGCCCGCCGACCGGCAACGTCGATCCGACGCTCGCCTACTGGACGCACTCCGGGAACATCGTGTTCATGACGCTGCTCGGCGGGTTTACGAGCTTCTTCGGCCCGGTCGTCGGCGCCTTCGTGTTCATCTATCTGCAGAATTGGGTGATGTCGATCGTGCCCTACTGGCGGCTGATCTTCGGTGCGATGCTGGCCCTCATCGTGATCGTCGCCCCGGAGGGGCTCATGGGCCTGATGTCGCGCCGGCGGCCGGCGGCGGCGGGGCGCGCGTGATCCTCGAGGCGAGCGGGCTCACGAAGCTCTACGGCGAGTTCTGCGCGCTCGACGGTGTGAGCCTCGCCGTCGGCGCGGGCGAGTTCGTCTCGATCGTCGGCCCAAACGGCGCCGGCAAGTCGACCCTGATCAACATCCTCACGGGCGTCACACGGCCGAGCACGGGCAGCGTCCGCTTCAAGGACCGCGACATCGGCGGTACCGGCCCGGCGCGCCTGGCGCGCCTCGGCATGGCCCGCTCGTTCCAGCTCGTCCAGGTGTTCCCCGACCTCACGGTGCTCGAGACCCTGCAGGCGGCGGTCGTCTCGCGGCTCGGCCGCGGCGGCCGTTTCTTCTCGTCCCTGGCGCGCGACCGCGACGTGCAGGACGGCGCGCTCGAGGTCGCCGAGCTCTTCGGCCTCGGTGACGAGCGCCACGTACCGGCTCGGCAGCTGCCGCAAGGGGACAAGAAGCTGCTCGACGTCGCCTCCGCGTTCGCGCTGAAGCCCGAGATCATCCTGCTCGACGAGCCGACGTCGGGTGTCAGCACGGCGGACAAGACGGCCATCATGGACACCCTGGTGACGGCCTCCAGGCGCGTTGGGCTCAAGGCCATCGTCCAGGTCGAGCACGACATGGACATCGTGTTCGCGTACTCCGACCGCATCGTCGCGCTCCATCAAGGCAAGGTCCTGGCCGACGCGGCGCCGGCGGTGATTCGCCGGGACCAGCGTGTGATGGACACCGTCGTCGGCCGGACGGCCGGCGTGTCGCGGGCCACGGCGTGCTGACGCTCTCCGGCGTCGATGTGTTCATCCAGGAGAGCCACATCCTGCGCCGCGTCTCGCTCGAGGTCGGCGCGCGCGAGGTCGTCTGCCTGGTCGGTCGCAACGGATCGGGCAAGACGACCAGCCTGAGAACGATCATGGGCTATCTGCGGCCGCGGGCCGGCAGGGTTGAGCTCCGCGGCCGGTCAATCCAGGGCCTCCGCACCCACCAGATCGCGATGCTCGGACTCGGTTGGGCGCCGGAGGACTCCGGCATCTTCTCCGACCTCACGGTCGCCGAGAACGTCGAGATCGCGACGTGGACGCGGCCCGGCGGGCGGCCCGCCGCCGAGCGGATCGCGCTCGCCTACGGCGTATTCCCCGGGCTGCGCCGCTATGCCGCGCGCAAGGGGCCGGAGATGAGCGGGGGCGAGCGCAAGATGCTCTCGATCGCGCGGGCGCTGGCGCTCGATCCCCAGATGCTGCTGCTGGACGAGCCGTTCGAGGGGCTCTCGCCGACGATTATTCCGGAGGTGAGCGCCGGTATCGCGGCCATCACCGGGCTAGGCCGCTCGATCCTGATCGCCGAGTCCAACATCCACCACGTCCCCGAGTACACCACCAGGCTCTACGTCATCGAGCGCGGCGAGATCATCTTCGGCGGCGCTCCGCAGGACGCCTGGCGCGACGTCGGGGTTTCGCGGATAATCGGAGGACCTTCGCGATGACTTTGCCCCTGATCCCGACCGCGGTCGTCGGCTCGCACGGAAAGCCCAGCTGGTGGTTCGCCTCGGTGAAGGCCTTCGAGCAGGGCGAGTTCGGTCCGGGCGACATGGACGAGATGTTCGACGACGCCGCCAACACCGCGATCCGCGACATGGAGTGGGCGGGGATCGACATCATCACCGACGGTGAGGTGCGCCGCCTGGACGGCTACGTCGACTCGTACTACGCGATCATCAAGGGCATCGAGCCCCTGCCCGTCCGGCGCAAAGCCGGACCCTGGGGCTACGACCAGCAGACGCGCTACGAGGCCGTCGGGCGCATCGAGACGCCGAGCGGCGGGCTCGGGATCGTGAAGGAGTTCGAGTACCTGCGCGCGCACACGATCCATCACATCAAGGCGACCTGCGCCGGGCCCCTCACGTTCGGCTCGCGCATCCACCCCGGCACGGTTTACAAGGGCGTCGTCGACGTGGCCGAGCGCTTCGCCGAGGTCATCAACGCGGAGCTCCGCGGGCTGGTTGCCGCCGGTGCGGATTTCATCCAGCTCGACGAGCCGGCGCGCGGCAACGTCGCCGGCGAGGAGATGGCGCGGCTCTTCAACCTGGCCACCGAGGGCATTAAAGCCAAGCTCGCCTTCCACGTCTGCTTCGGCAACCGCTTCGGCCGCTCGCGCTTCGTCCGCTCGTACGCCCCATATTTTCCCGGCCTGCTCAAGGCGCGTGCCGAGCAGTTCGTGCTCGAGTTCGCCGGGCGAGAGCTCAGCGAGGTCGAGCTGTGGAAGAAGTACGGCGAGGGCCGCGAGCTCGGCGCCGGCGTGATCGACGTGAAGGGCTTCAGCCAGGACACCGTCGACGAAGTCGCCGCGCGGATCCGTCGCGTGCTCCAGGTGTGTCCCGCCGAGAAGCTCACGGTGAATCCCGACTGCGGCTTCGGCTGGTCACCTCGCTACATGTGCAATCAGAAGCTCGCCGCGCTGGCCGCGGGCGCGGCACTGGTCCGCAAGGAGCTCTCGGGCCGAAGCTAGGCCGTCAGTCCGACGGGGCGCCGGTCACACGCACGCGTGGCCCGACGCTCTGCCGCGAAGCCGCTCCATTCCCGCCAGCATGCGCGGCAGGTCCATCGGCTGATCGAGCTCGTCGCGAAACTCCTGATAGCAGCGCATGACGTTCGGCAGGATCCGCTCGGCGTCGCTCCACGACGCGTACACGCCGAGCTTGATGTCGGCGGCGGCCGCCTCCGCCGGCATCCCGGCGTCGAAGCGCTGCTTCGCTTCGCGCCGCACCAGCGCGAGATAGTCGCGCATGTGCTTGAGATCCTTCTTGGTGCCGATCGGACCGTGACCCGGCACGATCACGTCGGCGTCGAAGCGCATCAGGCGATCGGCCGCCTTGATCCAGTTGCCGACGTGCCCCTGGAACGCGAGCGGCGTCACGTAGAGGAACGCGATGTCGCCGGCGAACAGGATCCGTTCTTTGGGCAGGTAGGCGGCGGCGTCACCGACGGTGTGCGCCGCGAAGCCCGGGTGCCACAGCTCGATTTCGCGCTCGCCGTCGTGCAGCACCATCCGGTCGTCGAAGGTCACGGTCGGCAGCACGACCTGGAGCTTCGGGAACTCCGCGGCGAACTTGGGCATGAAGCGCTGCAGCAGCGGCACCGGCGGAAACCCGGGCGCCAGCGCCTCGCGGCACTTCCCCGTGCTGACGATCGTGGCGTCGCGGAAGAACCGGTTGCCGCCGGTGTGATCGAGATGGTGGTGCGTGTTGACCAGCTGGGCGATCGGCTTGCGCGTCGTCTTCTTGATGGCCGTGACCAGGCGTCTCGTCATCGACGGCACCATCAGCGCGTCGACCGCGACCGCCGACGAGGGCCCGACGATCAGCCCGGAGTTGGCGACGCCGGTGTCGCCGGTCGGATCGATGCCCGAGGCCTGCACGTAGGCAAAGACCTTCGCGCCCACCTCGATCATCCCGCTCTTCCACTTCGTCGGTACGACGTGATGGGCCATGTCCGCGCGGCACGATAGCACACGCCCGTTGCCTTGACACGGCGAAAGCCTGCGTGCTATCTCGCGCTATGCCCGACGCCGTCCTGCTGCGCACCGAGCGCCTCACGCGCGCGTACGGGAGCCTGCTGGCGGTGTCCGACGTGGACGTCACCGTTCGACGCGGCGAGCTCCTCTCGATCATCGGGCCCAACGGCGCTGGCAAGACCACGTTCTTCCGATTGATCTCCGGCGAGACGGTGCCGACCTCGGGACGCATCTGGTTCAACGGCGCGGACATCACCGGGATGCCACAGCACGCAACCACACGTCTGGGCATCGCCAAGTCCTACCAGATCACGAACATCTTCCCGCACCTGAGCGTGCTCGAGAACGTGCGGGTCGCCGTGCAGGGTTACGCGCGCTCCTTCAACTTCTGGTCGCGCGCCGACCGCCTCGCCGACGTGCGCGACCGGGCCGTCGCCACGCTGACGTCGGTCGCGCTTGCGGGCAAGATCGACATGCTCGCGGCGCACCTCTCCCACGGCGAGAAGCGCCACCTCGAGCTCGGCATCGCGCTCGCGTCCGATCCCATCTTGCTCCTGCTCGACGAGCCCACCGCGGGCATGAGCCCCGAGGAGACCGACTCGACGATGCGGCTGATCCGCGAGCTGGCCGCCGGTCGCACCGTCGTGCTGGTCGAGCACAAGATGAAAGTCGTGATGGGGATCTCGGACCGCATCACCGTCCTGCACCAGGGCCAGGTGCTCGCTGAGGGAACACCCGAAGAGATCCGCGGCAACGCGCGCGTACAGCAGACCTACCTCGGGGCCGGCCGGTGAACCTGCTCACGCTCGAGGGCGTTCACACCTACTACGGCGAAGCCCACATCCTGCAGGGCGTATCGGTGACGGTGGGCGAGGGCGAGGTCGTGACGCTCATCGGCCGCAACGGCGCCGGCAAGACGACGACCCTGCGCTCGATCATGGGCATCGTGCGCGCCCGGCGCGGTCGCATCCGGCTCCGGGGCGAGGACATCACCGCGCTCGGCACGCACGACATCGCGCGCCGCGGGATCGCGTGGATTCCCGAGGAGCGCCGCGTGCTGCCGAACCTGACCGTGCTGGAAAACCTCCGGCTCGGCATGATAGGCGGTGGCCGAGGCAGCGGCGGCGGCGACGTGCTCGAAGAGGTGTTCGGCTACTTCCCGCGGCTGCGCGAGCGGATCGCGTATCGCGGCCGCTTCCTGTCGGGCGGCGAGCAGCAGATGCTCGCGATCGCGCGGGGGCTGGTGAGCCGGCCGGCCGTGATGCTGGTCGACGAGCCGACGGAAGGGCTCGCCCCGCTCCTCGTTCAGAACCTCACCGAGATCCTCGCCGCGATCAACCGGCGAGGCACGACGATCCTGCTGGTCGAGCAGACGCTCGAGGTGGCGCTGGCGCTCTCGCATCGCGTCTACGTGATGGACCAGGGGCAGATCCAGTTCGAGGGGACTCCGGCGGAGCTCCGCCGGGACCCGACCGTTCAGCAGCGCTTCCTCGAAATCTAGGTCGGCGTCCCGGCGGACGAGCGGCTCTACGTTAGCGCCAGTCGCGGCCCGGGCGGCCGTGACGGACGTGGCCCGGCGGTACGAAGCCGTGGCCCGGAACCACGATGCGCTTCTCGATCACGATGACGCGCGCCGGCGCGTGATAGACAGGCCGGTAGTAAACCGGCGGCTGGTAGACCACCGCGGGCGGCGGCGAGTAGACCGGGTAGTACTGAGGCTGAAAGACCACCGGCGGCGCCACGGGCGGCGGAGGAGCCGGCAGCACGACCGGTCGAGGCGCCGGAACCACCGCACCGAAGACGCCGGTGCCGGAGATGATCTGGTTGAAAACGGCGAAGGCGCCGAGTCCGAGCGCCGCGTCGGTCGCGGACCCCGCGAACGCCGCGCCGGGAATGAGCAGCGCCAACAAGCTCGCGAGAACAATAGCCTTTTTCATTGGTCGGTCCCTCCTGAGGGGGCCAACTTCCCTTCCCTCTGGCCCATAGGACGGACCGTCGCGGGCAAGTATTTCAGTGGGTAAAGTATCAGCGCCCGGCGGCGGGCTTGCGGCCGGAGACGTTGAACATCGCCGTGTCGAGGCCGAGCGCGCTCTTGCCGATGGCCTCGAGCATGCGATCGACGGTCGGCGGCATCAACGTGCAGGTCCTCAGGTCGCGGAACGCGCGCTCGGCTGGATAGTCCTTGTACGCGCCGCGGCCCCCGACGACCTGGATCACCTTCGACGTGACGTGCAGGCCGGTCTCGGTCGCGAGATACTTCGCGCGATTCGCGAGCGGCCCGAGCTCGGCGAGCTCGGCGCCGTCCCAGCGCGCGGCGGAATCGGCGAGGACGAGCGCCGCCGCATCGAGCTGCACCGCGAGCTCGCCGACGTGGCGCTGGACGGCCGGATCGGCGGCAACCGCGATGTTCTCCGGCTTCACGACGCGCTTCTTCGCGTAATCCACCGCGAAGGCCAGCGCCGACTCGGCGATGCCCAGATAGACCGCCGCGTAGCCGAGCGCGAAGCTCTCGATGACGCCCACCTGGATCGCCGCACCCGGATCGCCGAGGAGCCCGTCCGCCGCGGCGCGGACGCCGGTGAAGGTCACCGACGGGCTGAACGTCGCGCGCATGCCGAGGGTGTCCCACTTGCCGTCCGTGGCGATGCCCGGCGCGTCCGCGGGCACCAGCGCCAGCTGGAGCGCCTTGGCCATGTCGGTGCCACCCTCCAGCGCGCACCAGACCATGTAGTACGACGCGCCGAGCGCCATCGTGCAGAAGTGCTTCACGCCGTCGATCACGTAGCCGGACGGGTCGCGCCGGATCACCGTCTCCATCAGCAAGGTGCGCGAGAGACTGACCGCGGGCTCGCTGCCCCAGCTGCCGAAGAGCTTGCCATGTCGGACGACCTCGTCGAAGTAGTGGCGCTTCTGCTCGGCCGTGCCGACCGCATCGATGAATCGCATGACGGTCGAGTGCATGTGCACGGTCATCGCGGTGCTGGCGCAGCCGCGCGCGATCGCGCGAATGACCGCGATGTAGGTGGCCATATCCAGCCCCAGGCCGCCGTAGGCCCGGGGGATGGCGCCCGCCAGGAAGCCGTCGGCCCAGAGGTCGCGCCAGCTGTCGACCGGATTGGCGCCGGCCGCGTCGTATTGGCTCGCTCTGGGCGCGATCCTCTCCCACGTCAACCGTTCGACGCGCTCGACAACCGCCTGCTGTACCGGGCTCATCGCGGCACGCCCCGCGCCGTCAATGTGCCCCAGATCCCGCGCGGAAGAAACAGGACAAAGGCCATGAAGATGACGCCGATGACGATGGGCCACGCTTCGATCACGAGGCTCAGGCGGTCGGCCAGGATCAAGAACGTCGCGGCGCCGACGAAGGGCCCGAAGAACGTCCCGGCGCCGCCGAGCAGGGTCATGATCACGACCTGACCCGAGGTCGTCCAGTAGAGCGAGTCGACCGGCACGACCGTGAGCCGGAGCGCGTCGAGGGAGCCGGCGAGCCCGGTGAACAGCGCGGAGAACACGAACGAGAGCAGCTTGATCCGGGTGATGTCGTAGCCGCACGCGACGGCACGGTCGCTGTTCTCGCGGATCGCCTGCAGCACGGCGCCGAACGGCGAATCCAGGATGCGCTTGAGCGCCGCGACCGCCATCACGACCAGCACATACGCGAAGAAGTAGAACGCCAGCGGGGTGCGCAGCGAGATCGAGCCGCCCGGGAGACTGAGCGCGTGCACCGGGATGCCGCGTAGCCCGTCGTCGCCGCCGGTGAGATCGGCGGCGTGAAACGCCACGAAGTAGAGCATCTGCGCGAACGCCAGGGTGAGCATCGCGAAGTAGATGCCGCGACGGCGCAGGCAGAAGAACCCGATCACGGCGCCGCCGACCACGGCCGCCGCCAGACCGATACCGAGCGCCAACCACAGAGACGTCACCTTGAGCTTGGCCAGCGCGATGCCAGTGCCGTACGCGCCGAGCCCGTAGTAGGCGGCGTGACCGAACGAAAGGAGCCCGGTGTAGCCGTAGAGCAAGTTGAACCCCAGCGCGAACAGGCCGAAGATCAGCACCTGGGTGGCGAGCGATTGATACGGAACGAGAAACGGAAACGCCGCGAAGAAGACGATGAACGACGCGACGGGATGGGCCGCCACCCACGTCGACGCCGCCCGGAGCGCGCCCATCACTCGGCCAGACCCGCCTCGCCGAAGAGTCCGCTCGGCCGGAGGAGCAGCACGATCGCCATCACGATGAAGATGATCAGCTCGGCGAGCTTTGGCGCGAAGAAGGTGGTGAGGCTGACGATCTCGCCCATGACCAGCCCCGCGATGATCGCCCCCGGCAGGCTGCCCATGCCGCCGACCACCACGATCACGAACGAATCGATGATGATCTCGACGCCCATCTCGGCGTAGACGCCGCGCATCGGGCCGGCCAGGACGCCGGCGAGCCCGGCCATGGCGATCCCGAGCCCGAAGACGAGCAGCCAGATACGATTGAGATCGACGCCGAGCGCCCGCACCATCAGCGCGTCGCGCGAGCCGGCGCGGATGATCAGGCCGATACTGGTCTTCTCCAGGAAGAGCCAGAGCGCGACGAGCACGGCAGCGGTCACCGCGATCACGAACAGCCGGTAGACCGGGAAATTCATGAATCCGAGGTTCGCGGCGGCGGCCAACTGCTTGGGCGGATCGACGGTCAGCCCGATCTTCCCCCACACGAGCTTCGCGCCCTCGACCATGGCCAGCGACAGCCCGAACGTCAGCAGCAGCGGATCGTCGGGGCTGCGCCCGTAGAGCCGCCGGATCAGGAGGCGCTCGACCAGGAACCCGAGCGCGCCGACCACCAGCGGCGCCAGGACCAGCGCCGCCCAGAAGCTCTTGGTGAGCCCCATGATGGTGAAGGCGACGTAGGCGCCCAGCATGTAGAACGAGCCGTGGGCGAAGTTCACGACGGTCATCAGCCCGAAGATCAGGCTGAGGCCGATCGCCATCAGGACGAAGATCCCGCCGAGCACGAGGCCCGTGAAGGCTTGCGCGGCGAGGGCCTGCAGCGGGATGTCGAGCACGCGGCTAGGCGTGACCCTTTTCGGCGCAGGTCCGGTCGAGCTCCTCGTTCGCCGCGACCTTGCCGACGATGTCGAAGAAGCCCCAGTCGCCCTTCACCTGCTGCGGCGCGCGAACCTTGAGGATCCAGAGATCCTGGAACGACTTGTTGTCGCACGTGCGCCACCACTGCTTGCCCTTGTAGTGGTCGTACTCGCGGTTCTTCCTGAGCGCGTTCGCGACCGCGTTGGAGTCGGTCGACTTCGCGAGCTCGACGCCGCGCGCCACTTCCATGATGCCGCTGTAGCCGTAGCC
>Ga0075423_10000053_pt1 | contig 60916 bp, 44 predicted proteins | sample SoiMethybrSBSTD2_FD_80114 | JGI IMG/M metagenome (GOLD analysis project Ga0075423, IMG submission 80114) | Bulk soil microbial communities from a Populus tree surrounding site in Tennessee, USA - Soil MetaG P. TD hybrid SBSTD2 | ecosystem: Environmental > Terrestrial > Soil > Tree plantation... | reverse complement strand
GCTCGTGTACCTCAACGCGGGCAACCTCACGGCCATCAACGCGAAGACCGGCGAGACGATTACGTCGTTTGGAAACAACGGTCGCGTCGATCTGCGCGTGGCCTTGTGGCGGGAGGCGCGGAATCCACTGCAAACGAGCAACCCTGGCCGCGTCTTCGAAAACCTGGTCATCATCTCGCTGCCGGCGCAGGGTGCCGGTTACGACTCGACGCCCGCCGATGTCCAGGCATACGACGTACGGACAGGCAAGATCGTCTGGGTCTTCCACAGCATTCCTCACCCGGGTGAATTCGGTTACGACACGTGGCCGGAAGGGGCTTACAAGAAAGCCGGCGGCGTTCACAACTGGAGTGAGTTCACGGTCGATGCGCAGAACGGAATCGCATTCATTCCCTTTGGCACTGCGCGCTTCGATTTCTACGGTGGTGACCGCCCAGGAAACAACCTGTTCGCCAACAGCCTCGTCGCGCTCGACGCGCGAACGGGGAAGCGGCTCTGGCATCAGCAGCTCGTGCACCACGATCTGTGGGACTACGACCTTCCACAGGCACCGAAGCTGTTGACGCTCCGTCAGAACGGCCGCAACATCGACGTGGTCGCGCAGGCGACCAAGTTCGGCTTCATCTTCGTGTTCGATCGCAAGACGGGGCAACCGATCTTCCCGATTGAAGAGCGCAAGGTCCCGCAGTCGGATGTCCCGGGTGAGAAGAGCTCACCGACGCAGCCGTTCCCGACAAAACCCGCGCCGTTCGCCAGGCAGTCGTTCACCGAGAAAGACATCAACCCGTATCTGCCGGAGGCAGAGCAGGAGATGCTGCGTCAGCGGTTGAGATCGGTGAGGAACGAGGGGCTCTTTACACCGCCCAGTCTCGAGGGCTCGATCGAGCTGCCCGGTCACAACGGCGGCGCCAACTGGGGCAGTTCCGCCGTCGACCCCACTCGCGGTGAGTTCTACGTCGTCGCCAAGAACATGCCGACGTTGATGCGCCTGGTCCTGAGCAACGAAGAGCCGACGGCGGGCGGTGCGCTTGGCGGCGGACCGGCGAGTCCGATCCTTACCGCAGAGCAGAAGGCGCAATTGATGGCGGCCGCGAAGGAGGCTGCGTCGAAGGGGCCGGTGCGTTACACGTCGCCGTACGACTTCATGCTGAGCCCCTCGAACGGGATGACGGCGATTAGTCCTCCCTGGTCGGAGATCACGGCCTACGATCTCAATACCGGTGAGATCAAGTGGCGAGTTCCGGACGGCGGAGTCACTGCGCCGTCCGAGCTCGGTATCAAGTCCGACTCCGGGGCTCACATGCCTCGCGGCGGTCCACTCGTCACTGCAGGTGGGCTTGTGTTCGTTGCCACCGCGTCGGATCGCACCGTGCGCGCCTACGATCGCGACTCGGGCAAGGTGGTGTGGACGAAGGATCTTCCGACGGGCTCGGAAGGGGTTCCGGCGACGTACGAAGTGGGAGGCCGTCAGTTCATCGTCTTTCCGGTTGCTGCGGGTGCGGGGTTGTTCCCCGCGCGTTTCGGTGGTCCCGCACCTCGCGGGGATGGAAACGGTGCGGCAGCGGGCGGTGGCCCTGAGGCCCAGGGCGGTGGACGCGGACGTGGCGGGCGAGCAGGTGGACCGCCGCCGGCGCCCGGGGCTTACATCGCTTACGCGTTGCCGCGATGAACTCGAAACCAATTTCGATTCTGACGGCGGCCGTGGTGATCGCCGCGGCGATTGGCGTGTGGGCGCAGGGGTCGGCGTCCAGCTCTACGCGCAATCAAATCGCTCCCGGCGATTGGCCCAATCTGAATCGCGATCTCGCGGCAACGCGTTTCTCTCCCCTCACGCAGATCAACACGAGCAACGTTGCGTCACTGAAGCAGGCGTGGACATATCGGCTCGGCGGTGGCGCGACGTCAGTGCCATTGGTAGTTGATGGTGTGATGTTCGCGTCGAGTGGTCCTCGTGTCGTTGCGCTCGATGCCGACACTGGGAAAGAGGTCTGGGCCTTCACGGTGCCCGCGGCACCGGCCGCGCCTCCGCCCCCGGTCAGCGACGCACAAGCGCCGGCGGCTGCGGCGCCGCCGCCGGGACTGGCGCCTGCCGGAGGGGGTCGTCGCGGTGGCGGACCTCCCGTACCCGCAGCTTCACAACGCGGTGTGGGGTACTGGCCGGGTGAGGCTGGCACTGCGGCGCGGGTGATGTTTCTCAGCGGTACTCGGCTGTTTGCCGTCGATGCTGCGACCGGAACAGCGTCAGCAGGATTCGGGACTGACGGTATCGTCGACATCGGCGTCCCGTACAACGGCACACCCACCGTTTATCGCAACGTCGTCATCATCGGCGCCAACGTCAATGAGGTGCCGCAGGGACCTCCCGGCAATCCGCGAGCATTCGACGCGAAGACTGGCAAGAAACTGTGGGAGTTCCAAACCGTTCCGCAAGCGGGTGCGAAGTTCAACGAGACGTGGGGCGACGGCTGGAAGGAGCGCTCCGGCACGAACATGTGGGGCTTTGCAGCCCCTGTCGATGTCGAGCGCGGGATTGTGTACCTGCCGATTTCAGGACCGGCCGCCAATTACTACGGCGGAGATCGACCGGGCCGAAACGATTTTGCCAACTCCGTCGTTGCAGTTGACGCACAGACGGGCAAGTATCTCTGGCACTTCCAGACGGTCCATCACGACATCTGGGACTCGGACGTGCCGACCGCCGGCGGCCTGGTCGAAGTCATGCAGAACGGTCGTCGGGTTCCGGCGATCGCCCACGTCGGGAAGACGAGCTATCTCTTCGTCCTCGATCGCGTGAGCGGGAAGCCAATCATTCCGGTCGAGGAGCGTCCGGTGCCGAAAGGCGACGTACCGACAGAATGGTATTCGCCGACGCAACCGTTTCCCGTTCGGCCGGGTCCACTCAGTCGCGTCAGCTTCAGGAAAGAGGACATGGTCACCGCGGCCGATACCACCGCCGAGCACGCCGCGGCGTGTCAGGCGATGTGGGACAAAGCCGGCGGTTTCTACAACGCGGGTCCATTTACACCATTCATGTTTCATAAGAAGGGTGATCCTGCGAAATCGACAATCCAATTTCCCGGTGGCACCGGCGGCGTCAACTGGGGCGGCATGGCTGTCGACCCCATGGCCGGCGTCATTTTCGTCAATGCGCAGAACACGTCGCTCGTCGGCTGGGTCGAGGAGAAGGATCCGAAGGTCGACTACAGCTTCGACGCGCGCGGCTCGAAACAACCTTATGACCGGGCCAGTGTGAACGGAGTGGGCCCATTCTTCACGTTCAGCGCTCCGCTGAACGGTTACGAGGCCGATGGCCGGCCGCGTCCAGGGCCTCAGCTTCCATGTCAGCGGCCACCGTGGTCGAAGCTCATCGCCGTGAACGTCAACACCGGCACGATCGCGTGGGAGTCGGTCCTCGGTGTGAACGATGCGCTGCCGGAAGGTAAGCGGCTCGTCGGCAGCAGCGGAAGCGCCGGACCGACCGCGACAGCAGGCGGACTTGTTTTCGTTGGCGCGACCAACGACCGCCGTTTCCGGGCGTTCGATGCGAAAACGGGCAAAGAAATCTGGACGACGATGCTCGAGGCGACCGCTAACGCGAACCCGATGAGCTATCAGGGCAAGATCGGGAAACAGTACGTGGCAGTTGTCGCCGGCAATACATTGATGGTGTACTCGCTTTGATGTAGCGGCGGGTCTTTAGACCCGCCGTCGATGCAGTCATGCCGGTTTTACATGTAGCGGCGGGTCCTCTGGCGCCGCCGTCGATGCAGTCATGAAGAACACGTTGTTGGTGGTCGCCGCGATCGCGGTCATGTCGGCCGGGCTCCTGTCGGCGCAGAGCGCGGCGCCGATCGTGAAGCGCGATCCCGGTTACACCGTACCGAGAACGCCGTGGGGCGATCCGGATTTGCAGGGGACGTGGCCCAGCACCGAGATGGTGGGCACGCCGATGCAGCGCGATACCAAGCTCGGGACGCGCAATGTGCTGACCGAGGCGGAATATAAGAAGGTGCAAGAGCGGTTTGCGCGCCAGGCCGCACAGGACGAAGCCGACTTCGATCTGGACCATGCCGCCGTGACACCGGGGGGAGATGTTGGCGGTCCCGTGTCGCCGCCGCCTCACTGGCTGGAGCGAGGCAAGCCACAGTACCAAGCATCGCTGATCGTGGATCCGCCCGACGGTCGCACGCCGCCGCTCACGCTGCAGGCGCAGCAGCGCCAGGCCGCCGCCCGCGAGGCACGCGAGGGCCGAGGGCCGGCCGACTCGTATACGGACCGCAGCCTGTATGACCGCTGCATCACGCGCGGAATCGCCGGATCGATCCTTCCCGTCATTTACAACAACGGCAACGAGATCGTGCAAGCACCTGGCTACGTGGCGATCCGCAACGAGATGATTCATGAGGCACGGATCGTGGTGCTCGACGGGCGTCCGCACCCGAGCCCGCACATCAAGATGTGGATGGGTGATTCGCGCGGTTACTGGGACGGCGACACGCTCGTTGTGGAAACGAAGAACATCGGCAGCTTCGCGCCCGGCATCGGCGTCAACGGGGGGGGAACGCGTCACAGCAGCGACATCACGATCACCGAGCGATTTACGCGCTTGAGCGCCGACGTGATGCTCTACGAGATGCGCGTGCACGATCCCAAGACGTGGACCAAGGCGTGGACGATCTCGTATCCGTTGAAGCGAGATGACAACTACGGGTTCTACGAGTACGCCTGCCACGAGGGCAATTACTCGCTATTCAACATCCTGAGTGGCGCGCGCGCCGACGAGAAGGCGGCGGCCGACGCCGCGAACAAGTAACGCAGCTGCCCGCGTCCTTCGTCCGTGGGCCTTCGTGCCTGGTCCGTCCTTGGTTCCTCGTCCTTGGTGCCGCTGCGACGCGGCCGGGGATCAGATTTAGAACAACGGGCCAAGGCCCAAGCACAAAGAACCAAGGACTAAGATCGGCCGCTACGTCAGCTCCCCGAACCAGCCGCGACGCGCCATCCACTTCATCACTTCCAGCACGGGCACAATCGAGAAGGCGAGGGCCGTCGTGAGCGCCCAGTCGCTCGCCGAGAGGCTGAACGTGCCGAACGCCCCCTGAAAGAATGGCACGTACAAGATCACGAGCAGCAGCGCCATCTCCCAGAGGATCGCCAGGTTGAGCCAGCGATTGGCGAACGGCTTTCGCAAGATGGAGTGGCGATCGGATCGGCAGTTGTACGCGTTGAAGAATTGAATCAGCACCAACGACACGAATGTCATCGCCATGACTTCGGTGAGAGGGCGTCCCGAGCGCAGAAGCCACGTGAAAAGCGTCGCGTTCACGATCGCCGACCACATTCCGCCTGCGAGCAGCATCATGACGACGGGCCGCGTGAAGATGCCGACGCGCGCGTCTCGTGGCCGCCGTTGCATCAAGTCCTGTTCCGGCGGATCGACCGCCAGCGCCAATGCCGGCAGACCATCGGTCGCGAGGTTGACGTAGAGGATCTGTACCGCCGTCAGCGGCATCGGAAGACCGGCGATGACGCCCCCGGCCAGCAGCACGATTTCCCCCACGTTACAGGACAGCAAGTACGTCAGGTACTTCTTGATGTTCCCGAAGACGATGCGCCCTTCTTCGACCGCTGCGACAATGGTCGCGAAGTTGTCGTCGAGGAGCGTCATGCCAGCTGCTTCCTTGCTGACGTCCGTTCCAGTGATGCCCATGGCGATGCCGACGTCGGCTTTCTTCAGAGCCGGCGCGTCGTTTATGCCATCTCCAGTCATGGCGACGACATCACCTCGGCTCTGCCAGGCCTCGACGACCCGGAGCTTGTGCGCTGGTGAGACACGCGCGTACACGCCGATGTCCGATACGCCGCGCTGCAGTTCCGCATCGCTCATCGCGTCCAGGTCACGTCCGGTCACGACGCGGTGATCGTCCAGTACGCCGATCTCTTTCGCGATGGCGCCTGCCGTCAACGGGTGATCGCCGGTGATCATCACCGCGCGGACACCGGCATTCGAACACACCTCAATCGCGGCTTTCGCTTCGAGCCGCGGCGGATCCATCATGCCAACGAGCCCAAGGAGCGTCATCTCGCGCTCCGCGTCCTCGACCGACGCGCCGCGTTTGCTGGCGACAGCGAGCACGCGAAGGCCTTCACTGGCCATGCGCTGTTCGACCGCGAGCACTCGCGCACGGCACTGGTCGGTCAAAGGGACCTCACGGTCGACGCTGAACTGGCTGATGCAGCTCGCCAGCACGTCTTCGGTAGCGCCCTTTGAATACGCCATCGATCCGGCCCGCATGGAGTGAAGGGTCGTCATGCGACGCCGCTCCGAGGTGAACGGAATCTCGGCGACCCGTGGTTCCAGCGCGTTCAGATCCGCGGGTATCAATCCAATCTTGATCGCGGCCACGACGAGGGCGCCCTCGGTCGGATCGCCCTCCACCTGATGGCGCCCGTCGTGCGAGACAAGTCGCGCATCCGATGCCAGCGTCGCCGCGCTCAGCATCGCGCGAACACCTGGCGGTGGCTCGATTGCCTGGCCCGCTTCCATCACGGCGCCGGCAGGGTCATATCCCGAACCTGATACGTCGAGGACACGATCGTCGGCGAACACCTGCCGCACGGTCATTTCGTTCTTCGTCAGGGTGCCGGTTTTGTCCGAGCAGATGACCGACGTGCTTCCCAGCGTCTCGACGATCGGCAGGCGGCGCACCAGCGCGCTGCGCTTCACCATCCGGCGCACCCCGATCGCCAGCGAGATCGTGACGACGGCGGGCAGCGCCTCGGGAACGACGGCGACGGCGAGCGCGATGCCGAACATGAACATCTGCAGCACCGGAAGGCCGCGGAACAGACCGATGACGACGACGAGCACGACCACCGCCAACGCGGCCTTGGCGAGCGTCGTTCCCAGACGATCGAGGTTTTCCTGCAGGGGAGTTCGACCGGCATCGACAGTCTCCACCATCTGCGCGATGCGGCCGAACTCGGTCGTCATCCCTGTCGCGACGATCACGGCTTGCCCGCGCCCGTAAGCGACGAGCGTCCCCGCGTAGGCCATGTTTCTCCGGTCGCCCAGCGGCAGGTTCCGGTCATCGAGTTCGGCGGTCGTCTTCTGAACGGCGGTGGACTCTCCGGTCAGGGCGGACTCGTCGACGGCGAGGTTGACCGCTTCCGTGATCCGGGAATCGGCGGGCACCCGGTCGCCGGCACGCAACAGCACGACGTCCCCTGGGACGAGATCGCTCGCCGGGACGATGGTTTCCTCACCATCGCGAAGTGCGTGTGCGGATGGCGCCGCCATCCGCCGCAGTGCCTCCAATGCGCGTCCCGCCCGATACTCCTGGATGAATCCGAGCAATACGGCGAACAGGACGATGACGGTGATGACGATCGCCTCGAGGGTATGCCCGAGGAATCCAGAGATGATCGTGGCACTGAGGAGAATGAGGATCAGCGCGTTCTGAAATTGCTCGAAGAGCGTCCGCCAGGCGGATTGGCGGCTCAGTGCCTGCAGCTCATTCGGGCCATGGATGCCGAGCCGGCGTGCCGCTTCGGTACGCTCGAGCCCCGTCAGCGTTGTTGCGAGTTGCTCGGTCGCCACGCCGATCGGCAGCGTATGCCACGCGACCGTGTGCTGAGAGCCCCGCTCGAGACCGCCTTCTGTGATCACACCGCCCCCACCGCCATTACTCACTGTGCGCTGCGCAGTTACGTAACGGCGTATGCGGCGAGTCTTCAGACTCGCCGTGTGCCGAACCCCGCGACGATAGTAAGCATCTCTTGCATTGACAAATAGATAGTTATGAACAACGACTTCGCTTTTTGTTATGTTGAATCGGCCTCGCCATGAACACGCTCAACTACCATCACCTGTTGTACTTCTGGACCGTCGTTCGCGAGGGCCGGATCTCACGCGCAGCCGAGAAGCTGCGGGTGTCGCAGCCGACGATCAGCGCTCAACTCAAGTTGCTGGAGGATTCGCTCGGCGAGCGCTTGTTCCAGCGCCAGGGTCGAACGCTCGTGCTGACCGACGTCGGCCGCGTGGTCGACCGCTACGCGTCCGAGATATTCACTGCCGGCAGCGAGTTGCTCGAGACGCTGAAGGGCCGCCCCTCAGGCCGCGCGCCGAGGTTGGCCGTTGGCGTTGCCAACGCCGTGCCCAAGCTCGTCGTGTACCGCCTCCTGAGCCCCGCCATCAACAGCCCCGAGCCGGTGCAGATCAGCTGCCATGAGGACGATACCGATCAACTGCTGGCCCGGCTCGCCACGCATGCGCTCGACGTCGTCATCAGCGATACGCCGGCCGCTCCGCACGTACGCGTCAAGGTCTTCAACCATCTGCTGGGTGAATCGGACACATCGTTCTTCGCAGGACGTGCGCTGGCGCGCCGGCTGCGACGACGATTCCCAGCCTCGTTGACCGGCGCCCGCATGCTGCTGCCCACCGTCAATACCTCGCTGCGGCGTGGCCTGGAGCAGTGGTTCGAGGCCGAGGGGCTGCGCCCACAGGTAGCAGGGGAGTTCGAGGACCCCGCGTTGCTGACGACGTTCGGCGAGCGAATCCGGGTGGTGTTTCCGGCGCCTACTGCCATCGAGGCTGAGATTCTGCGCAGTCATCGAGTCGTCGTCGTCGGGCGCGCGCCCGTGCGAGAACGGTATTACGCGATCTCGGTCGAACGCCGGCTCAAGCATGCCGCGGTGGCCGCCATCACCAGCGCCGCGCGAACCGAGGTCTTTGCCGACGCGAGAATGTCTTCCCGCCGGGCCTCTGCCGTATCCGATTGACCCTCGATTGCGTCACGCCAGCCGTTTTGCCACAATCACGCCCGAGTCAACCGTCACTCTCACGCGGGGAGGCCGACATGCGCAGGCTGGTTGTTGGCGCGCTGGTAAGCGCGATTGGCGTTGTGGCGGCGTTATCCACCCCGGCTGGCGCACAGGCTCCATCGCGAGCCGTCTCCACGGGCACGTCGCAAAAACCGTATACAACCCCGAAGACGCCGTGGGGCGATCCAGACATCTCGGGTACCTGGTCGAGCGACGACCTTCGCAACGTCCCGGTCCAGCGTCCGGCCGAGTATGGCAACCGGGCCGAGCTTACGGACGCCGAGTACGCGAAGCGGCTCGCTGCCGCCGGGGAGGCGAGGGACCGCGAGCTGAACCGGGTCGGTGCATTTCGCAACGACGTTGGTACTCGCACGTTCCGCCAGACCTCTCTCGTCGTCGAACCAGCCGATGGCAAGCTGCCGGTCACGGCCGAGGCACAAAAGGAAGTCGAGCGGCGACAGCAACAGCGCAGCAACCCGCCCAGCTCGTGGACCGATCGAAGCTTGTATGACCGCTGCATCACGCGCGGCGTGTTCGGGTCGGTGCTCCCGGTGATCTACGGCAACGGCAACTTCATTTTCCAGTCGCCGGGTGTCGTCTCGATCACGTACGAGATGGTGCATGACACGCGAATCATCCCACTCGATGGACGTCCGCACATCAGCAACGGCATCAGGCAGTACATGGGCGATGCGCGGGGGCATTTCGAGGGCGACACGCTCGTCGTCGAGACGACCAACTTCATGGGCGACACCACCGGCGTTGGCGGCAACGGTGGCGGACCACCCACCAGCGACGTGCTTCACATCGTCGAGCGCTTTACACGCGTGGCGCCAGACGTCCTGAATTACGAAGTGTCGATTACGGACCCGAAGACGTTCACCAAGCCGGTCAAGCTGTTCCTGCCGTTGACAACCCAGCCGGGATATCAGGTGCTTCCGTATGAGTGCCACGAAGGCAATCACGCGCTGAACAACATCCTGAGCGCGGCCCGCGCGGAGGACCGCGCCGTTGCGGAGGCCGTGAAGAAGGGATTGCCACCGCCGAAGTCAACCTGGCTTGGCGGCGTCAACCCTGCGGCTCCAGATCAATAGGCTCGTAGGCCGGGTCCTGTTCTGTGGACCCGGCGTCCATCCTGCAGCAGGAGAGAAGTCATGACGAACCGGGTTCATGTCAACTTGCTGACCGCTGCGCTCATGTTGGTGTTGTCGAACGCGCTCGTGGCACAAGCACCGCGGCACGGCTCTGACGCTGCCAGTGGATCGTCGTGGACACATCCGAAGACGCCTTGGGGCGATCCGGACATCCAGGGTATCTGGCCGAGCGCCAACATCGCGGGAACCCCGTTCGAGCGGGCCGCCGATCTCGGCGAGCGCGCGACGCTGACGGATGAGGAATTCACGAAACGACAGCAGGAGTTTGCCACCGAGGAGGCGCGGGTGCGCGGCTCCCTGGCCGCGGGTTCGAAGGTCGCATCACCCGACGATGGTGAGACCGGTGGGGGACCGGCGCATTGGGGTGAACGCTGGCTTCGCACTCCGAATCGGCGCACCTCGCTCATCGTCAAACCGAGCAATGGGCGCTTTCCACCGACAACACCTGAATACAAAGTGCGTGCGGCGAATTCCTGGCGCGACAGCTTCGGAAGCGGACCCTGGAACAAGCCGGACGATCTTGGCCCCTACGATCGCTGCATTTCCAGAGGTCTGCTCGGCTCGATGTTCCCTTCGGCGTACAACAATGGGAATGAGATCGTTCAGGCACCCGGGATCGTCGCCATCCGCAACGAAATGGTGCACGAGGCACGCATCATCCCGCTCGACAGTCGCGAGCGTCCATCGCCAGTGATCCGCAGCTTCATGGGCGAACCGCGCGGCCACTGGGAAGGCAACACACTGGTGGTCGAATCGACGCACTTCAACGGCCGCTTCGGTGCGCGCGGCAACGGCAACAATATTCCTCTCAGCGCCGAGCTGCACGTCGTCGAGCGCTTCACGCGGACTGATGCCGAGACGCTCGAGTACGAAGTCACCGTGACCGATCAGAAGACGTGGACGTCGCCCTGGACCGTCGCGTATCCGATGAAGCTGGACAACGACTACCAGATGTTCGAGTACGCATGCCACGAAGGTAACTACGGGCTGCCAAACATCCTGAGCGCAGCAAGGGCGGCTGAGAAGAAATAGTGCGCGACGAATCTGATCCCGCAGCAGTGACGACTCCTCTTCATGTCAGTCTAATTTCGTCAGGTCTTCGGCGCGTCCGGCACGGTTGCCGCGTCTTCGTCTACGGCCTCGGCCAGTGCCAGCAGTTGTGAGCTGAGTTGCAGCCGGGCACGTTTGGCTGACTTGGTGTTGATGCGGAACTTGATCCTTCCGCTCTCAACGAAAATCTGGATGATGCCGCCTCGCTTCGTAAACGCTTCCGCGTCGCTGATCGTCAACACCGGCACGTCTTGAACGGTGGACACGATTTCCGCGACGCGGGTGTCCGCAACGGCGGAGACATAGAGCAGGTGGCATGACGGAAGCGGAGCGGACGGAGCCACGAACGTCACGGCGATGGGCCGTCCGGCGAGCAGCTTTCCCTTCACCGTTTCCGAAAGGGCCTCCCCGACGGCTCGGTCGCCGACGACGCACGCCGAAACAGGTGAATCGGCGTGGAACACGTCTGAAGGCCAGTCGGTGAATCGTGCAAAATTGAAAAGTAGCGCCCCCTTCAGCCTGACTTCTGCCACATCCTGCGCCTGCATACCTTCCACGGTGGCGCACAGCATCAGGAAAACTACGGCGACGTGACGACGGCCCTGGGCGACGACCATTGGAAGTGCTGTTATCAGCAGAACGTTTCCGGGGGTTGAAATCGACAGGCCAATGTCGTTCGTCCTGCTACAATCGGCGGGGCTTGACGGGCCACGACATTACGTGATCGACCGAAAGGCAAGGAGCTGGGCGATGACAAGACGGATAGTCGGTTCGTTCGTCGCGCTTGCGGCCGTCGCCGCGTTCGGCGCGCTCGTCGTCGTCCCGGTCGCAGGGCAGGGAGGTTCAGCACCGCCGGCACTCGTCATCACCGCGTTCGGCGGGGCACCGGCGCCGCCGTACAAGATGCCGCGGACACCCTGGGGCGATCCCGATCTTCAGGGCGTGTGGTCGAGCGACGACATGAGCAACATTCCGATCTCGCGGCCCGCGCAGTTTGGCGAGCGCTTGTATCTGAACGACCAGGAGTTCGCGCAGCGGAAGAGCCAGGTGGATCGCGGCGTCGAGCAGTCCGAGAACGATGCGGACAGCACGTTCCGTTTTGATTTTGCGAGACGCGCCTTCAGGCAGACGTCGCAGATTGTCGATCCCCCGAACGGTGTAATGCCGGCCGTCACTTCTCGTGCCCAGGCGCGCCAGATGCCGCGCGGCACATTCGGTCCCGGTCCGCTCGACTGGGTGACGGACTTCTCGCTCTACGAGCGATGCATCACCCGTGGCATTTTCGGATCCGCGCTTCGCGTGATCTACGGCAACGGCAATCGCATCGTGCAATCACCCGGTGCCGTGGCGATGTCGTACGAGATGCTTCCGGACACGCGCATCTTCTACACCGACGGGCGTCCGCACATCGGCAGCAGCATCAAGGAATATCTCGGCGATGCGCGCGCCCATTGGGACGGCGACGATCTCGTCGTGGAAACGACGAACCTGACGGACCAGACCGCTTTCGGTGTCAACGGTAATGGTCCCCGCCACAGCACGCAGATGAAGGTAACCGAACGGTTCCGCCGCGTGGCCGACGACATCCTTCAGTACCAGATCACCGTCGACGATCCGCTCACATACGAGCGGCCCTTCACGGTATCGATGCCGCTGACACCCCTCGAAGGTGGCAACCTGCTCCCGTATGACTGCCATCCTGGGAATTACGCGCTGCTCCAGTCGCTTGGCGCCGAGCGGCTCGAGGATCGCCGCCTCGTGGAGGATCGCGCACGCGGCATCATCAGGCCACGGCGCGGCGTGCAGGAAGGCGCCGGCGTCGGCGCGGCGTTGCCCGGTGCCGCTCGCGGCGGCGGTGGCGGCCGAGGGGCTGGCCCGAATTAGGCCGAATCACCGATGCTTTGTTTGAGCTCGGCCCACGCGAGCCGAGCTTCTTCGACTGAGCCTTCGTCTTCGATCGTCGTGATGTCACCCGGGTCGCGGTCGAGCACGACGGCCTTAAGGACGCGACGCATGATCTTTCCGCTGCGCGTTTTCGGCAGCAGCGCGACGAAATTGACCTCGCCGACGACGGCGACGGCGCCGAGCTCGCGGCGCACGGTGTCGAGCAGCGCCTTCCGGAGATCGGGCGACGGGTGATGGCCATGCTTCAACAGGACGAATGCGCTGATCACTTCTCCTCGAGTTTCGTCCGGCCGTCCGACCACGCCGCATTCGGCGACGGAAGCATGCGTCAGGAAGGCGCTCTCGACTTCAATCGTCCCGAGGCGATGCGCGGCGATCTTGATCACTTCATCGGCGCGCCCTGCGAACCAGTAGTAGCCGTCCTCGTCCACGTGGGCTGAATCGCCTGAATAGTACACGTGCGGGATCTTCTGCCAGTAGTCGGTCCCGTATCGCTCCGTCTCGCCCCATAGTCGTGGCGTCATGCCGGGAAACGGCCGTTTCAGGACCATGATCCCTTTCTCATTCGCCTGACACGGCGTCCCATCGAGATTGACAACGGCGGCGTCAATCCCGGGCAAGGGGATTGTGGCCGAACCAGGCTTGATCGGCAGCAGTTCGATGCCGTACGGGTTGCCAAACACAGGCCCGCCCGTTTCCGTTTGCCACATGTTGTCGATCACGGGCACTCGCCCCTTGAGAGCCGTGTTCTGGAGCCAATCCCACGCGAGAGGATTCAGGACCTCTCCCGCGCAGACGACGCGTTCGAGCCGGCTGTGGTCGATGTCGCTGAGCGTGCGTTCACCATAACGCCGAAGCAATCGGACGGCAGTGGGTGACGTGAATATTCCTGTGGCACCGAGTTCCTCGACCGCCGCCCGCCAGTGGGTATCGGGTGCCGGATGATCGAGTGCCCCTTCAAAGGCGACGGTCGTGCACCCGGCGAGCAGTGGCGCGTAAATCATGTAGCTGTGACCGACGATCCACCCCACGTCGGAGGTTGCCCACCACACGTCAGACGCCTTGAGGCCGAAGCACCAGCGGCCCATGCTCGCAATGTGCACCTGGTAGCCGCCATGCGTGTGCACAGCAAGCTTGGGCTTCGCCGTGGTGCCGGACGTCGCCAGGATGAAGGCGGCCTCGTTGGCTTCCATGACCTCGTGCCCGGAGTGACCGTCGCCACGCGTCAGGAATTCATCCCAGGTCAAATCGCGAGAGGAGTTCAAGGCGGCGCGGCGCGCTCCTCGTTCCAGGACGATGACGTGCTCTACCGACTCGCCGCAGCTGCTGACCGCATCGTCGACGATCGTCTTGAGGTCGACGTCCTTGCCCTTGCGATAGGTCACGTCGGCGGCGAAGACCAGGCGCGAGCCACTCGCGCTGATGCGGCCGCCCAGGGCGTTGGCTCCGAAACCGGCGAAGACGACCGAGTGAATCGCTCCAATCCTGACCGTCGCGAGCATCAGCGCGATCGTCTCAGGTGATGTCGGCATGTAAATCGTGAGGCGATCGCCCCTGGCGATGCCGAATGCGCGCAGCGCGGCGGCGATGCGTTCGACTAACGTGAGCAGTTGAGCGTAACTGAAGACCCGGCGCTCACCACGCTCGTTCATATAGATCAGCGCGGGGTGGTCGCCTCGTCCGCTGGCGACGTGCCGATCGAGCGCGTTATAGGCCAGGTTGGTCTGCGCGCCGATGAACCAGCGAAACGTTGGATAGGACCACTCGAAGACTCGATCCCAGGGTCGAAACCACGGCAGTTGCCTCGCTGCCTCGGCCCAGAAAGCCTCTGGATCGCCGAGACCGCGGTCGCGCCACTGCTGGACAACAGGGGTTACTCCACTCACACGCGTCTCCCTCGATATGGCACGAATCATAACGCGGTGGAGACATGCGTGAAGTAGACTCTGGCGTTCCGCCTCATCGGCGCGACTGTCCACTAGTGCCTACGTTCAAAGCCTTCCGCATCGTGAATGACGGGGGAAAGATTCACGGCTCGATCGTGAATGCGACCCTCGAAGAATTGACACCCGGCGATGTCGTCATCGAGGCGCGCTACTCGAGCGTGAACTATAAGGACGCGCTCGCAGGCACGGGGACCGGGAAAATTCTTCGCCGCTTCCCGTTGATCGGCGGCATCGACGTCGCTGGCGTCGTTGCGTCGAGCAGTGATTCGCGCTTTCGAGAAGGCGAGGAGGTCCTCGTCACGGGCTACGACCTCGGCGTGTCACAGGATGGTGGATATGCAGGGTATGTCCGTGTGCCAGCGGATTGGGTTGTTCCAGTGCCGCGTGATTTGACCCTCTTCGAAGCGATGGCGCTAGGCACTGCGGGATTCACCGCCGGACTCTCCGTACTGCGCCTCGAACGGAATGGCTTGCGCCCGTCCAGCGGCAAAGTCGTCGTCACGGGATCGACTGGAGGCGTCGGCAGCATCGCGATCGCGGCGCTGTCCCGGCTTGGATATGACGTCACCGCGATCACAGGCAAAGACGATGCGCAGGAGTACCTGCGGCAGTTGGGCGCGCGAGATGTGTTGTCGCGCGCGACGCTCGAGATGGGAACACGGCCACTCGAGAAAGCGCGGTGGGCAGGTGCCGTCGATGCCGTCGGTGGTGACATGCTGGCATGGCTGACCCGGACCACAGACCACTGGGGCGGCATCGCGAGCAGCGGGCTCACGGGCGGTGTGGACCTGCACACTACTGTCATGCCGTTCATCCTCCGAGGTGTTTCGCTGATTGGGATCGATTCAGTGGGTTGTCCGATGGAGATCAGGACTGAAGTCTGGCGGCGTCTCGCGACCGATATGAAGCCAGGGGCGCTTCACACGGTCGCCCAGGAGATCTCGCTGGAGGGTCTTCACGACGCCTTCGCAACGCTGCTGGCCGGCAAGGCGCGTGGCCGTTTCGTCGTGAACCTGAGATCTTAAGAACCACTCGTTCCTGAATACGACACACTGAGGCACCAAGGCCCAGAGATTTTGTAGTCTCGGTGTTCTCGGAGCCTCTGTGTGTCGTAATCGTTTGGGAAGCGAATTCTAGTCCCGGATTCCGAGTTGGGCGAGCACGTCGTTGATCTCCACCTCGTGCGCCTTCACGAACTCCACGTTGTTCGTCGGCGCTCCCTCGGGCACGCGCTGCAGCACGCCCGCCTTCATGAAGCCGTGCGCCAGGTGTGCGGCGACGAGCGCGATCGCGAACTTGGAGTACTCACGAGGGGTGAGCTTGGCTGATTCGAGCGCGGCGGCGAGCCCGATGTGGTTCTCGAGCCGGGCGGTAAGCCCAGTGGCCATCGCGACAACGTCACCATCCAGGGCAACGTCCTTCGTGAAGAGCGGCGCGAAGTTGAAGGCGACGTCGCTGCGCGTGATCTCAGCAATGCGGCCGCTCGCCTGCACGAACTGCTCGAAAACCGGCGCGGTAAGGCGATAGTCGGCGAGATCGTAGAGGTCAATCGGCGCCTGCGCGGACACCGTGCTCGCAAGCCCCATTGTGGTGGCGAGCACCATGACGGCGATTCCGTAACGAGGCGCGCGAGGCATTGCATCCATTCTTACATCTTCCAAGCCCCGCCTTCGCCGCGTTGCGGCTTCGGCGCGGCAAGCCCCCGGACCTTCGGACCCACGGACCGTCGCACCCTCGCACCGTCGCACCCCCGCACCGTTACGGTATTCTGACTCGCGGGCCATGAGCACCAAGGATGGACGACACCGAACGTCGCGCCAGCGCTATTTACGCTTCGTCCAGGATTACAAGCACGGCCGTCTCGACGATCAGGTTCATGGCCCGAACGGGCTGCCACCCTCCGACCAGCCGCAGCAGAGCATCGACGGCGCCCACTCGTGGAAGCCCGCGGCCTGGCTCGGCGGTCAGCAGCGTCAGTACCTTCGAGAGTACTTGCGGTGGCTGTGGCCGCATCGCTTCGGCGTTGCGATCGTGTTTGCCCTCGCGCTCGCCGGCGCCGGCCTGCAGATGGTCGAGCCGCTCTTCATGCGCTTCATCATCGACCGTGTCCTGCTGAACATGGACCTGAACACGGCCGAACGGATCGGACGGCTGCACCTGGCGGGCTCGCTGTTCGTCGCCGTCGTGATCCTCACGCAACTCGTGAACGTGCTGAAGGAGTACCGCCAACGCCTGCTGAACACGCGCGTCATGCTGTCGCTGCGACGGTCGCTGTTCGATCGCCTGCTGCACCTCCCATTGCCGTACTTGTGGGACATGAAGACTGGCGGCATCTTGTCGCGGATCACCGGCGACGTGGATACGACGACAGGGCTGCTGCAGATGGCCGTGGTGTCGCCATCGATCTCCGTGGTGCGGCTGATCATCGCCGTCACCGTGCTGATGACGCTGAACTGGCGGCTCGCGTTGACGGCACTCGCCGTCATCCCGGGCGTCGTGCTCATGAGTTTCGCCTCGGCTCGCCGCGTGAGGCCGATCTACCGCTCGCTGCGCAAGAACGCCGAGGAGATCGATGGCCGTGTCGGCGAAACATTCTCGGGCATTCGGGTCGTGCGAGCCTTCGGACGCGAGAAGCGCGAGCTGATCGAATACATGCACGGGCGTCACACCGTGCTGCGCAAGGAAATGTTCGCCTCGCGCCGCGAGAGGGTGATTTGGACGTCGTGGGGGCTGCTCCTTGGCGCGGTAAACGTGGTGATCGTCTGGTACGGTGGATACCTGAACGCGGTTGGACGAGCCTCGATCGGCGACATCATGGCGTTCCAGTGGTACACGTTCCTCCTGCTGACCCCGGTGTGGAACATCGTCAACTCGTTCTCGGAGTTGCAGCGCTCGTTGGCTGCAATGGAGCGCGTGTTTCAACTGCTCGCGATGGACCGGGACAAGCCCGATCGGCCGGACGCCTGTGATGCGCCGACAGAGGTCCACGAGATTCGATTCGAGGATGTGGAGTTCGAATACCGGGAAGGACGGCCAGTCGTTCGCGACTTCAGCGTCGACGTTCCGGGTGGATCAGTCGTCGCGCTCGTGGGGCGAAGTGGCGCGGGAAAGACGACGGTCACGGATCTGGTGGCCCGCTTCCACGATCCGACCCGGGGCCGCATCGTGCTGAACGGTACCGACATCCGGGACTTCCGCTTGCGGACGTATCGCGGGTTGCTGGCCATCGTGCAGCAGGACGTCTTCCTGTTCGACGGGTCGGTGCGCGACAACATCGCCTACGGGCGTCACGATGCCACCGATGCTGAGATCGAGGATGCGGCAAGGCGCGCCAACGCGCACGAGTTCATCGTGCGGCTGCCCGATCAATACGACACGTTTGTCGGTGAGCGGGGTGTGAAGCTGTCGGGAGGACAGCAACAGCGTCTGGCCATCGCTCGAGCGATCCTGGCCTCGCCGCAGATACTCATCCTCGACGAGGCGACGAGCAACCTCGACACCGAGAGCGAGCAACTCATTCAGGCATCGATGGCCACGCTGCTGGCCGACCGGACGACGTTCGTCATTGCGCACCGGTTGTCGACTATCCGCCGCGCCGACCTCATCCTGCTGATGGAGGACGGGCGCATCCTCGAGCGCGGCACGCACGAGGAACTGATGAGGGCCAGAGGCACCTATTACGAGATGGTCCGCCGGCAGATGGAGTCGCACGGCGAGCAGCCGGGTGTCGATTTCGAGCCCGTCCAAACGACGATATAAAGGGGACCGATGATTTCGTCGGCTCTCGCGAGTCTATACACGTGACAATCGTAGTGTCCGGCTCCTGACGATCGGGTGCGGCCCGCGTGCGGGCCGCACAAGCCAGTGCTGATTTGCCGGGTCGCGCCGCGACCCGACTTCGGCGAAGGTGGTCAGCCGGACCCACCGTGAGGGAGATCAGGCATGAGCGGAGTGAGAGTACTGGTCGGCACGAAAAAGGGAGCTTTCACGCTGGAATCAGACGGGAAACGCGAGACATGGCAGGTGAACGGCCCGCACTTCGGCGGCTGGGAGATCTATCACCTGAAAGGGTCGCCGGCCGATCCGAATCGGCTGTATGCGTCCCAGAGCAGCGGCTGGTTCGGACAGCTCATTCAGCGTTCGAGTGATGGGGGCAAGACCTGGGCACCAGTCGGGAACAAGTTCACGTATGACGGCGTGCCGGGGACCCATCAGTGGTACGACGGGACACCGCATCCATGGGAGTTCAAGCGCGTCTGGCATCTCGAGCCGTCGCTGACGAATCCCGACCATGTGTACGCCGGGGTCGAAGATGCCGCGATGTTCCAGACGACCGACGGCGGGCAGAACTGGTCGGAGCTTCCAGGATTGCGTGGCCACGGCTCGGGGGCGACGTGGTCGCCCGGGGCCGGTGGATTGGGGTTGCACACGATCCTGCTCGACCCATCCAATCCGAAACGAATGTTCATCGCGATTTCGGCGGCCGGCGCCTTCCGCACCGACGATGGAGGCGGCAGTTGGAAGCCGATCAATCAGGGGCTCCACTCTCAGTACATCCCTGACCCGAAGGCAGAGACCGGTCACTGCGTTCACCGGATCGCAATGCACAAGTCGCGTCCTGAGACGTTGTACATGCAGAAGCATTGGGACGTGCTGCGAACGGACAACGCCGGAGATTCGTGGCAGGAGGTGAGCGGCAACCTGCCGACTGACTTCGGTTTCGTCATCGACGTGCACGCGCACGAGCCCGAGACGATTTACGTCGTTCCGATCAAGAGCGACTCGGAGCACTTTCCACCCGACGGCAAGCTGCGCGTCTACAGGAGCCGTTCAGGAGGCAATGAGTGGGAGGCGCTCACCAGGGGGCTGCCGCAACAGGATTGCTACGTGAACGTGCTGCGCGACGCGATGGCCATCGACTCGATGGACTCGTGCGGCGTGTATTTCGGCACGACCGGTGGCCAGGTGTACGCATCAACGGATGGTGGTGACAACTGGTCGGCGATCGTGCGCGATCTTCCGGCCGTGTTGTCGGTCGAGGTCCAGACCCTACGATGATTCGAGTCACACTTCCGTGGCACCTGAGGAACCTGGCCCGCGTGGATAGCGAGGTGATGCTCGCTGTAGCGGGCCAGGTGACGCAGCGCAGTGTCCTCGACGCGCTCGAAGAGGCCTATCCGGTACTGCGCGGAACGATTCGAGATCACGACACGGCAAAGCGCCGCCCCTTTCTGCGCTTCTTCGCGTGCGAAGAGGATCTGTCTCACGAGTCACCCGATGCGCCTCTGCCCGAAGCGGTCGTGAACGGCAAAGAGCCATTCATGGTGGTCGGTGCGATTGCGGGAGGGTAGGAAAGTTCACGCCGGTCCCCAGAGCAGGACCCGGCCTACGGGTCGAATCCCGAGTCCCGAGTCCCGATAGAATTAGTCCTGGATGCTTGAACCCTCGATCGTGGGCAGCCTGCCGAAACCGTCGTGGCTGGCTGCGCCCAACATGCTCAGGGCGCCGTGGCGCCTCACCGGACAGGAACTTCTCGAGGCCCAGGACGATGCCGTCCGCCTGGCACTCGTCGAGCAGGAAGAGGCCGGGCTGACGATCGTGACCGACGGTGAGGTGCGCCGCCGGCACTACATATGGGGATTTCTGGACGGGCTGACCGGCGTTGACACCGAGAATCTCGGCACGGCGCGCTCACGCGGCGGCCGGTATACGGAAACGACCGAGGTGGCGCGCATCGTCGGGCCGGTGCAGCGCAAAGCGCCGGTTCTCCTTCAGGCATGTCAGTTTGCGCGCGCCGCGACGCGGCAACGTTTGAAAGTGACCATGCCCGGACCGATGACCATCGTCGACAGCGTGGCGGATGAGTACTACGGTACCGACCGGAAAACGCTGGCGATGAAATTCGCCGCGATTCTGAATGCCGAGGCTCGTGAGCTTTCGGCAGCCGGGGCTGACGTGATTCAGTTCGACGAGCCCTGCTTCAACATTTTTCTCGAGGACGTCGAAGCCTGGGGCATCGAGGCGCTCGAAGCGTGCATGAACGGCGTTTCCGCGACGCGCGCCGTCCACATCTGTTATGGATACGGCACTCCGACCGTATTAGCGTGGAAGACGAAGAACACGGACTGGGGGCATTACGGCGTCACGTTTCCGCTGCTTGCCAAGAGCAGCGTGCATCAAGTGTCGGTTGAATGCGCGGCGTCTGGCGTCGACCTGGCGGTCTTGCGCGAACTGAACGGCAAAGACATCGTGTTCGGCGCGATCGACGTTGGAACCGAAGAGGTGGAGACGGCGGACGTTGTGGCGGATCGGCTGCGACGGGCGCTCGAACACGTTCCGGCGGAGCGATTGTTTCCATGTACCGATTGTGGGTTGGTGCCGCGCACCCGGGACGCCTCTCGGGGTAAAATGCGCGCGCTGGCGGCGGGCGCTGCGATTGTTCGAGCCGAGTTGACATCGACCAGGCAACGTGAGCTCGCAGTTCCTTGACAGAACATCTTTGACTTTGGTAAAGCTCCGTCACCGTTAGACACGATTCTGGCATTTATCAAGCGAATACCCGCGTTGGACGACTTTCCAGTCGCCCCGTGAGGAGAGGAGACCTGGCAGATGCGATACCGGTTCACAGGCGCAGTGGTGGCGATGACATTAGCGGCGGCAGTTTCGCTGACCGTGGCACCGACCGCACAACAGGGCCGCGGAAATGCGCCAGCGGCGCCGGCCGCCGGTCAGGGTCGCGGAGCAGCCGCGCGTCCCGCACAGATTGCGGGTCATCCGAACTTCAACGGTGTCTGGCAGGCGATCAGCTCGGCTTACTGGAATCTGGAGGATCACTCGGCCTCGGCCACGCCGTTCTGGCAGCTGGGTGCGATGTTCGCAGTTCCGGCCGGTCAGAGCGTAGTCGTCGGCGGGACGATTCCGTATCTGCCTGCCGCTCTGAAGAAGCGGGAAGAGAACATGAAGGGCTGGCCGAAGTCGGATCCCGAAGCCAAGTGCTACATGGCAGGGATTCCGCGATCGACCTACATGCCCTATCCGTTCCAGATCGTTCAGGGACAGAAAGACATTCTGTTCGTGTACGAGTACGCCAGCTCGAACCGCATCGTCCACATGGACAAGCCGTCAGAGGCGCCTGTCGACAGCTGGATGGGATGGTCGAACGGCAAGTGGGACGGCAACACGCTCGTGATCGAAGTCACCGGCAACAACGACCAGACCTGGTTCGACCGCGCCGGCAACCATCACTCTGACGCCTTGAAAGTCACCGAACGATACACGCTGCAGGGCGATAACCATATCCAGTACGAAGCCACGATCGAGGACCCGAAGACATTCCAGAAGCCGTGGCAGATCCGGATGCCGCTGTATCGCCGCATGGAGCAGAACGCGCAGTTGCTGGAATACAAGTGCGTAGAATTCTCGGAAGAGCTGCTGTACGGCGACTTGAAGAAGAAATCCGAGTAGTTCTGAGTACTTTGCGGCTGAGTGATACACTGTTAGGGCTTTTTAATCCCAGGGTCGGGCACAAATCGAACTGACGTCCCGAATAGGTAGGAGATGAATTCGATGCGAACGAAACTCTTCAGCATTGCGGCCGCTGCTGCGTTTGTGGCGGTGTTTGCTGTCCAGGTCTCAGCACACCACTCCTTTGCGGCTGAATTCGACGCCAAGCGTCCGGTCAAGCTGCGGGGCACGGTCGTGAAGATGGAATGGATCAACCCGCATTCCTGGATTCACATCGACGTGAAGGACCCGGCCACTGGGAAGGTGGAACGGTGGATGGTCGAAGGCGGCGCGCCGAACGCGTTGCTCCGCCGTGGTTGGAACAAGAACTCGCTCACCGAGGGCACTGAGATCCTCGTCGAAGGCTTCCAGGCCAAGGACGGTGCGAATCGGGCCAACGGGCGCGACATCACGTTCCCGGACGGCAAGAAGCTGTTCGTCGGTTCGTCCGGCACGGGCGCGCCCGACGAAAGACCCGAGAAGTAAGAGACGTTCGGTTTCAACAGAGCAACGCCAGGACCGGTTCCCGGTCCTGGCGTTGTTTTGCTGTTTGAGGGCATGGAAATCGGCGGGTCTTCGAGTATCCTCGGACCCCTGATGTCTACCTCCACCCTCGAAGCCGTCTCCGCCGCGCGATGGCGTATCGCGATCTCGCTCACCATCGCCATGATGGTGGTTTACTTCGGCTTTGTCCTCCTGGTTGCCTTTAATAAACCGCTCCTGGGTGCCATCGTGACGCGCGGTCTGAGTCTGGGCATGCTGCTCGGCGCGCTCGTGATCCTGGTCGCCTGGGTGCTCACGTGGGCGTATGTGCGGTGGGCGAACACGCACTACGACGTGTCGCTTCAGAACCTTCGGGAACGTCGATGACCTCGGCGCTCGGGGAACCCAACGCGATCGCGATCACGTTCTTCCTGGTTTTCATCCTCCTCTCCCTTGGCATCACCGTGTGGGCGTCGAGAAAGACGCGGACGGCAGAGCACTTCTACGCCGCCGGCAGGAGCGTGACGGCACTTCAAAATGGCCTCGCGCTGGCCGGCGACTACATGAGCGCGGCGAGCTTTCTGGGGATCGCCGGTCTCGTGGCCACGTCCGGGTTCGACGGCTTGATCTACTCCATCGGCTGGCTGGTCGGCTGGCCGATCGTGATGTTCCTGATCGCGGAGCCACTGCGCAATCTGGGTCGCTACACGTTCGCCGATGTGCTCGCCGCCCGGTTACGTCAGACCCCGATTCGCATTGCCGCATCGATCGGAGCGCTGGCCGTGATCGCGTTCTACCTGATCGCGCAAATGGTCGGTGCCGGTAATCTCATTCGGCTGCTGTTTGGTCTCCCATACGAAGCCGCCGTCGTCATCGTCGGCGGCGTCATGCTTGCCTACGTGTTGTTCGGTGGCATGATCGCGACAACGTGGGTGCAGATCGTCAAGGCCGTAATGCTCCTGGGTGGCGCAACGCTCCTGGCGCTGCTCGTTCTCGGCCGCTTTGGTTTCAACCCTCTCGCGCTTTTCGCGCGGGCGTCGGAGATGTACGGCGCGGGAGTGCTCAGTCCCGGCCGGCTTGTGACCGATCCCATCGACGCCGTGTCTCTCGGGCTCGCGCTGATGCTCGGCACGGCCGGACTGCCGCACATCCTGATGCGGTTCTACACGGTTCCTGATGCCCGCACGGCACGGACCTCGGTTGGATATGCGACGGCCTTCATCGGCTTCTTCTATTTGCTGACGTTTGTCCTCGGCTTCGGAGCGATGGTGATCATCGGGCGCGATGCGATCATCGGTATCGATGCCGGCGGCAACATGGCAGCGCCACTACTTGCTGAGGGCGTCGGCGGCACGCCGTTTCTGGGCTTCATCTCGGCTGTCGCGTTTGCGACGATTCTCGCGGTCGTTGCCGGCCTGACGTTGTCCGGCGCCGCGACGCTTTCACACGATCTGTGGGTGAACGTGGTGCGCGGGGCGAAAGCCGATCAGCGAGAGCAACTCGTGGTCGCACGCGCCGCGACGGTGCTGCTTGCCATCGTGTCGATCGTGCTTGGCATTGCGTTCAAGGGACAGAACGTCGCCTACATGGTGGGACTGGCGTTTGCGATCGCCGCGAGCGCGAACTTCCCGGCGCTCGTGCTGTCGATCTTCTGGAAGCGGTTGACCACAGCCGGTGCCCAGAGCAGCATGATCATCGGGACGGTGGCGGCGTTGTCGTTGATCTATCTCTCGCCGACGATCCAGATCGACATCCTCCACAACTCCAGCGCGTGGTTCCCGCTGCGCAACCCGGGCATCGTTTCGATCCCGCTTTCGTTCGTCGTTGCCATTGTCGTGTCGTTGCTGCGTCCGGTGTCGTCCGAAGCGCAGCGCTTCACGGAACTGGAGCGCCAGCTCCATCTGGGAATTGAAATCGTCGATGAGCCGGCAGTCCAATAGCTCCGTAGGGCGGGTCCTGGCTTGTGGACCCGCCGAACGAGCCGGGTCTGTAAAACAAGACCCGGCCTACTCCATGCGAGCGTGTGAATAAGATCTCTCGAACGATTGTCTTCCTGCTCGCCGGAGTGCTCCTGGCCGGCGCCGCCATCTTCCTTGTCGTGCGAGGTCGCGGGCCGTCCCTACCGGCCCCTGGCTCCGCCCCTTACGAGGAGATGACACGTGCGTTCTACTGGGGCCTGTCCGCCCTCGAAGTCGGTCTTCTGGACGATGCGCGGCAGCAGTTCACCAAGGCGACGACGATCGTGCCTCAGGAGCCCGCAGCGTGGGCCAACCTCGGGTTGACGCAGTTACGCCTCGGAGAGCTCGACGCGGCCGCTGCACCAGTGGACCGGGCGTTGGCGCTGGCGCCGGACAACGGGGATCTGGTGTTGCTTGCCGCGCGAATGGAAGCCGCGCGTGGTCGATTGGACGAAGCGGTCATGCAGCTTCGGCACGCGGTCGAACTCGATCGTGAAGGTCTCCGCGCACGGTTCGCCCTGGCCGATGAACTGCAACGCTTGAACACGCCCGAAGCAGATGCCGAAGCGCTCTCGTTGCTCGACGAGATCGTGCGTCGGGCACCGAACAACCTTGCGGCCATCATCGAACGTGCGAGGATCGCCGCGCGGCGTCGGGACCAGGCGCGCCTTCGTACCTCCCTGGACGTCCTCGCTCCGCTCTCGGCAACCTGGCCGCAGCAAGCGCTCGAGCAGTTCAAGGCGTTCCAGGGCGCAGTCGAAGAGATGCGATTCGACGACATAGCGCGCGCAGCGACATTTCTGCGTAACGTGTTGGCTCCCGTGCCTGCGTTTCGTGAAAGTCTGGCCGCCGTGCGGACTCCGACCGAGCTGATCGCCGAACCGTTCGGTCGTTTCATCGCGCTCGCGACGCCACCCGCCCAGCCCTCGCCTCCGGACGCATCGATTACGTTTGCCACAGAGGCCGCCGATAGCGATGCGGCGGCCGCATTGCTCACCCTGTTTCCGACGATCGAGGACGCCCCTGTCCTGTTCGCGGCAGATGCGACGCGTTTGAAGCGACTCGACGGCTCCGGAGCGACCTGGCCTCTCCCGTCAGGTAGCGGTGGGCCTTTAGGCCCACCGGCTGCTCCCTCTGTGAATGCACTCGTCGCGCTCGATTGGAATCACGACTTCCGCACCGACATCGTCATGGGCGGACGCGGCGGGATACGTCTTCTGCTGCAGGACGAAAAGGGCGGATTCTCCGACGCGACTGCCAAGGCATCGGCAGGGGCGGCGATTACTGACGACGTCTTCGGTGTGTGGGCTGCTGACATCGAGATGGACGGTGACATCGATCTGGTCGTTGGCGCCACCGATGGACCGCCGTTCGTTCTCAGGAACAACGGCGATGGCACCTGGCGGAGGATCGAGCCTTTCAGCGGTATCACGGCCGCGCGTGGATTTGGATGGGCGGACCTCGATCAGGATGCGGATGCCGATGCCGTCTTTCTCGATCGAGCGGGTCAGCTGCACGTGTTCACGAACCGGCAGGCCGGGCAATTCGCCCATGCTCCCGATGTGAAGGGCATCGCCACTGTCGTAGGTCTCACCGTCGCTGACATCGAGGCCGATGGCGTGATCGATTTGATAGCGCTCGAGTCGAGCGGATCGGTCCGCGAGATTTCGTGGCAGAACTCGGAATGGCGGCAGTCTGAGATCGCCAAGGGGCTCGTGCGTGCCGGTGCCGACCCCGGCACCTACCAACTGGTCGTCGCTGATCTCGATAACAGTGGCGCACTCGATCTGCTCGCTGCGGGAGGGGGAACGTCGCTCATCTGGCTTGCGGGCCAGGATCATCGCCTCGAGGCGCTGCCGATGGCACCGGCCGCGCAGGTATTCGCGGTGGCGGATCGAAACGGCGATGGTCGACTCGATCTCGCCGCTCTCGCGGAGGGTCGCCCGGTATGGTTGATGGGTGGCGGTGGAAAGGGCGCCTATCACTGGAAAGTCATCCGGCCGCGCGGGCAAGCCACCGCAGGCGATCAGCGCATCAACTCGTTTGGTGTCGGAGGAGAGATCAGCGTCCGCTCGGGTCTTACCGTCCAGACCCAGGTGATGTCCGGGACTCCTGTTCATTTCGGGCTCGGCACGAGGACCGGCATCGACGTTGCGCGCATCGTCTGGCCCAACGGCAACGCGCAGGCCGAATTCGGCGCGGGTGTGGACGATGTGATCGTCGCCGAACAGCGTCTCAAGGGTTCGTGCCCATGGGTATTTGCGTGGGATGGCACGCGAATGAGCTTCGTCACCGATTTTCTCTGGCGATCGCCGCTGGGGCTCAGGATCAATGCGCAGGACACCGCGGGCGTAAGCCAGACGGAGGATTGGGTCAGGATTGCGGGCGATCAGCTTCGTCCACGCGACGGCATGTACGACGTTCGCATCACGGCGGAACTCTGGGAGACGCATTTTTTCGATCACGTCTCGCTTCTGGTCGTCGATCACCCTGCTGACACGGACGTGTTCGTCGACGAACGATTCCGACCGGCGCACCCGCCAGCTCTCGCTCCGCGAGCCATGCGACTGCTGGGCCCGGTTGTGCGCGCGCGCGATGAGTCAGGCCATGACGTGACCGATGTGGTTGCGGCGCGCGACGGCAGGTATCTGTCCACGTTTGCAAAGGGGCAGTACCAAGGAATCGCACGCGACCACTTCGTCGAATTCGAACTGGGTGACCACGTCCGGACGGACCGCCTGACGCTGATTGCCAGCGGATGGATTTATCCGACCGACAGCAGCATCAATGTCGCGATTGGCCAGGGCGGCGTGGTCAAACCGAGCGGCCTCGTGCTCGAGGCGCTGAATGAGCAGGACCGCTGGGTCGTCGTGAATCCCGATCTCGGGTTCCCCGCTGGCAAGAACAAGACGATGCTGATCGATCTCACGGGCGTCGGCGAAGTCAGGCGGTTGAGGCTACGGACCAATCTCGAGATCTACTGGGACGCACTCATGTTGGCGCAGGAGGTCGGCGTCTCGCTTCGCACGCGCCGGCTGTCGCTGGCCGACGCTGAGTTGCGCTATCGAGGCTTCTCGGAAACGACCTCACTCAGAAACGACGCGCCGGAGACGCCCAACTACGAGCGCAAGGCCGGTGTGACGCAGCGATGGCGCGACCTGGTCGGGTATCACACGCGGTTCGGTAATGTGAACGCACTATTGTCGGAGGTGGACGACCGTTATGTGATCATGAACGCCGGCGACGAGATGCGGCTGCGCTTTCCCGAGCAGCCTGCTCCCGAGTCCGGCTGGCGCCGTGATTTCGTGCTCATCGGCGACGGATGGGAGAAGGACGGAGACTACAACACGGGCTTTTCGCAGACCGTGCTGCCGCTGCCGTCTCACGACCGCCCCGCGTATGGGCAGGCTGGCGCGACAGGTCATCTCGAGGATGATCCCGTCTATCAGCGTCACCGCGCAGACTGGGACGAGTACCACACCCGGTGGGTGGAGCCGAGCGACTTTATCCGTGGATTGAGGAAGCCCTGATCATTTCGTTTCCACGACATACCGAGGCAGTGAGGCACAGAGGATATTCAGTGGACGTCGCGGCGAATTCATGACGTTCTCTCGACAACGCATCGCCTGGTTCGTCTGGACGATCCTTCTCGTGGCGTCGCTGGCTGCCGTCAGGGCGTTGAATCAACGAGCCGTTCACTCACTGCCCGACGATGAAGGCGGCTCCAGCATGCGCTTCGGATTCCGCCTCGAGGAGTCTGCCCGCAAGCGAGGGGTCGACTTCGTGCACGAGGCACCGACCTTCGACTCCCGGCTCCAGCACATCATGCCGCAGGTCGCATCAACGGGCGCGGCGGTTGCGGTCGCTGACTTCGACCGCGATGGATGGCAGGACTTCTACGTCACCAATAGCGGCGAGGGAAGTCTCAACCGGCTGTATCGCAACCAGGGTGATGGCACGTTCAAAGACGTCGCGGCGTCGGTTGGCCTCGCAGATGTGAACCGCCGCGAGACCGGCGTCTCGATGGGCGCGGTCTGGGGCGACTACGACAACGACGGGTGGGAGGATCTCCTTCTCTATCGCTACGGCAAGCCCGAGTTGTTTCACAACGATGGTGGACGCAGGTTCGTTCCCGCGGGCATGGGTCTTCCTCACTGGGTGAATGCCAACGCGGCCACCTGGCTGGATTACGACCGCGACGGACGCCTGGATCTGTTCCTCGCCGGCTACTGGCCTGATGGTGTCGATCTCTGGAAGCTCGAGACTACGAAGATCATGCCCGAGAGCTTCGAGTATGCGAACAATGGCGGGCGCAAGTACCTGCTGCACAATCGCGGGAACGGCATCTTCGAGGACGTGACGAGCGCGCTCGGCATCACCAGCCGTCGATGGACGCTTGCGGTGACGGCTGCGGATTTGTTCGGTACGGGATATCCCGATCTCTTCCTGGCGAACGACTATGGCGTATCCGAGTTGTTCGCCAATCGCGAGGGCAAGCGCTTCGAAGATGTTGCGGCAGAGACCGGCGTTGGCCGGGCCCCGAAAAGCGGGATGAACGCATCGCTCGGCGATGTGTTCAACGATGGCCGGCTCTCGATCTACAAGACGAACATTTCCGAGCCAGGCGTGTTGGTGCAGGGCAACGATCTCTGGGTGCCCAAGTCGGCAGGTCCCGGGCGGTCAGAATTCCAGAACATGGCGACCACGATGGGCGTCGATCTCGGCGGATGGAGTTGGGGAGCGCAGTTCGGGGACCTCAACAACGATGGCACGCAGGATATCTATCTCGTCAACGGATACATCTCCGCGGGTGAGCGAAGCAGTTACTGGTACGACTTCGCCGTCATCGCCGTCGGGCACAGCTCGATCATTGCCGATGCCGCCAACTGGCCGGCGATGAAAGGCCGGAGTCTCTCGGGTTACCAGCGGAAGCGCGTGTGGCTCAACGACGGAGCGGGGAGTTTTACCGACGTCGCGCAGGCAGTCGGCGCCAGCGACACGAACGATGGTCGCGCCGTCGCTCTGGCGGATTTGCGCAACACCGGCGCACTGGACGTCATCGTTGCCAACCAGCGCGGTCCGCTGTTGATCTATGAGAACCACGTCGCCCCAGGGCGTCACTGGATCCAGTTCGAGCTCGAAGGTTCGGTCAGCAATCGCAGTGCGATCGGTGCTCGCGTGGAGGTGTACTGGAATGGGCACGTGCAGGCCCAGGAGGTGACGGCGGCTACGGGATTCAGCGCCCAGAACCAACGCTGGCTCCACTACGGGCTCGGCGACGCCCGCACAATCGATCGCGTCGTCGTTCGATGGCCGTCGGGGAAGCGGGAGACGATCGAGAACCCGCAGGTCGACAAGCGCCATCACGTGAAGGAATCCGATGGCCGGTGAAGCGCGCATGGGGGCCGCACCTGGCCGGCAGGGTCGCGTTCCCGAGGGCTACGCGGGAGAGGCATTGACGACGGAACAGGTGCCCGCGCGGCGCGGATGGACGTTGACGATCGACAACCGCTTTCTGCCGCCCATCCTGATCACGTCCATTCTGCTGGGCGCCAACCTGTCGTTCGGGATCCTCGAGGGCTGGGAACGGACGGCGTTGTCGATCGTGGCGGCAATCGGAACCGAACTGGTACTCGGGCGCATTACCTACGGCAAGTGGCCGCACCCGGCAAGCGCCTACATCAGCGGTATCAGCGCCGGTATCCTCATTCGATCGCCGTTCTGGTGGCCGTACTTCTTCACGAGCTTCATCTCCATCCTCTCCAAATACGTCCTGCGGCTTAAGGGACGGCACATCTGGAATCCGACCAACTTCGGCGTCAGCGCTATGGTGCTGCTGGCTCCGGCAACGGTGACCGTCCTGAGCATCCAGTGGGGCAACGCGGTTGCGCCGATGGCCGTCATCTGGTTGCTCGGCGCCGTCATTGTGTGGCGAGTCGGGCGTGCGCATATTTCCGCGACCTACGTGATTGCGTTCTTCGCGTTTTCGTTCGTCCGGAGCGCCGTCACCGGCACCCCGTGGCTTGCGGCGGTCGCCCCTATCACCGGTCCGATGTACCAGCTCTTCATCTTCTTCATGATCACGGATCCGAAGACGACGGTCCGATCGAAGGGCGGCCAATGCGTGGTGGTCGTCATCGTCGCCTTCGTCGAGATGCTGATGCGATTGGCGGAAATCCTGTATGCGCCCTTCTACGCACTCTTCCTCGTAGGCTCGACCGCGATGGTCGTTGAGATCATCCGCGACGCGCGCAAGCGCGCCTGAACACCACGCCTCGACCTCCAGAACCGTGCCAATTCCCTGGTTTTCGGACGGCCGAGGTGTTTTTGTGTGCAGGTGTCCAAATCCGGCCACTCGGGCGTTAGTACGAAGCGCGGTCGCTTCCAGTCTCTTGCCGGTGAGATCCGTTGCGACCCGCTGAAAGAGGACCTGGTGGCAATCCGACCGTCATGAAGCTGGACCCTGCGTGGATTGCCATCGCGGTACTCGCTATCGCCAGTATCGGTGTCTTCGCGTCCATCGCTCTTCGTTATGCGGCCGAGCTCAGGCGCGCGAGGCAGGCGTTGCACGACGCCCGGGAGCGCATGTCGACGGCGCTCACGTCGCTCGGGGTCGGCGCGTGGGAAGTCGACCTCCGAACCCATGAAGTCGTGTGGGCCGAGAATGCGTCCGGGCTGCTGACCTCCCCGGCCACCATTCGCACCATCGACGACATCCTCGATCGATTGCATCCCGACGACCGTCCGGTCGCGATGGCGGCGGTCGAGCGTGCCAGCGCCACGCTCGTCCCGTTCGACGTCGAGTCAAGGGTGATCCTTCCCGACGGCGGCATCAAATGGATGCGCACGACCGGCCGCGCGCTCGCAGATGGGGCGGCGGGAACTGCGCGGTTGATTGGTGTGTCAGCCGATGTCACGAGTCGGCACGTGCTCGAGGCCCAGTTCCTGCAGGCGCAGAAGATGGAGGCAATCGGGCAGCTGGCCGGCGGCGTGGCGCACGACTTCAACAACCTGCTGACCGCCATTCTCGGATACTCGTCGCTCCTCAAGGACGGATTGATCGACCCGGCGCGGCGGAGAAACGTCGAGGAGGTCATCAAGGCCGCCACGCGTGCCACGGCGCTGACGAAGCAGTTGCTGGCCTTCAGCCGGCAAGAAGTGCCGGCCGTTGTCGTGTTGAACGCCAACGACATCATCCAGGATTTGCTCGACATGCTTCGCCGGTTGATCGGCGAACACATTGCGTTGACGACATCGCTGGCCGACGACCTGGAATCCATTCGCAGCGATCGCGGCCAGCTCGAACAAGTCATCGTGAATCTGATCCTCAACGCCCGTGACGCGATGCCACAGGGCGGCTCGATTCGGCTCGAGACTGCGAACGTGCACATCGATTCGGAAGTGATTGCCCATGGTGGCCGAATCGCGCTGGGCGAGTATGTGATGCTGGCCGTTCACGATTCCGGCGTGGGCATCAGCGACGCGGTGCGCGCGCGATTGTTCCAGCCGTTCTTCACGACCAAGGTTCGGGGTAAGGGAACTGGGCTCGGGCTGGCCACGGTCTATGGAATCGTGTCTACGGGGCACGGCTACATCAGCGTCGACAGCGAGATCGGTAAGGGCGCCGTGTTTCGCGTCTACTGGCCACGAATCGTCGATCTGCAGCGCGAGCGCCAGACCTGGAACGTCGAGCCCGCGAGTCAGCGTACCAGGCCGAGCACGTCCTCGGTGCTCATCGTCGAGGACGAGGAAGCCGTTCGGTATCTGTCTCGCGTGATCCTGGAGCGCGCCGGCTATCGCGTGTTCGAGGCGGGCACGCCCGATCAGGCTGAAACGGTGCTGTCGAAGGCGGGTCCGGTTGACGTGTTGATTGCCGACGTCATGCTTCCTGGCGGTCGCGGGCCGGAGCTCTTCGAGCGCCTGCGGCCACGCTATCCCGAGCTTCGGGTGGTGTTCATGTCCGGGTATTACGACGAGACTATTCCCGAAGTGGTCCAGGTCGATCCAGCGATGCGCTTTCTTCAGAAACCGTTCGTAGCCGAGGCTCTTCTCGGCCACGTAGCGGACCTGTTGTCGACGGCCGACCTTAGCCGGTGACGTTGGGGTCAGGCCCCTTCATATTGCTGCGCATCTGATCTCATCCACGATGGAGCCACGGCTGCAACGATTCAAGGACGCGCAGGACCAGCCGATGGCGGGCTTCGAGTCGGCGCTGGCGGAGATCCGAGCGGGAGGGAAGCGAAGCCACTGGATTTGGTACGTCTTCCCTCAGCTGGCGGGAATGGGCCACTCTGCCATGTCGCACACATACGGTCTCGACGGGATTGACGAAGCCGAAGCCTATCTTCGCGATCCGCTCTTGCGTTCGCGCCTTCTCACGATCATCAGCGCCATTGCTGAACAGATCGACCGCCAGCCACGTCCGATACTCGGACGAGTGATGGGTGCATCGATCGACGTCGCCAAGCTCGTGTCGTCGATGACGCTGTTCGGAGCCATCGCGAAACGGCTGCATGCCGCTGAGGGACTGGACGAGTGCGCGTCGATGGCGCATGTGGCAGAGAGAATCCTGGTGGCGGCGGCAGCTGAGGGTTACCCGCCCTGTCAGTTCACGTTAAGTCGACTTCGCTGAGTCGCTGCCGCGACTGTCGATGTGCGCGGCCGTGATTGTGACGGTCGAGCTGAAGTCGATGGCTCGGCTGCAGCGCTGCATCAGCGCATCATACTCTGGACATCAACGCATCAAGCCACTATCATCATGATGTGCGTACGACCCTGACGCTCGACGATGACGTCGCGATTCGACTCGAGCGGGAACGGCGCAAGCGCCGCGTGTCGTTCAAGGACATCGTGAACGAGGCCTTGCGGGCCGGATTGGATACGTTCGCCGCGCCGAAGCGCCGTTCCGATCGGTTTCGGACCAAGGGCTTCAACCTTGGGTCGAGTCTGGTGGGCAGTCTGGATAACATCGAAGAGGTGCTCTCCCGGGCCGAGGGCGAACGGCACCGGTGATCATTGTTGATGCCAATCTGCTCGTGTACGCGGCCAATCGGTCCGCACCCGAGCATGAGCACGCGCGTCCCTGGCTGGACGAACGACTGAACGGAACCGTGCGTGTCGGGCTGCCGTGGCCTTCGCTCCTGGCGTTTGTCCGAATCGTCAGCAACCCTGCGGTCCTTCGCAACCCGGTGTCCCCGATCGAAGCATGGCATCAGGTCGAGGATTGGCTCGAATGCGATGCGGCGTGGGTTCCGCTTCCCGGACCGCGACACACGGAAGTGCTCGGCGAGTTGCTCGCAGCGCCGTTCGTAACGAGTCGCCTAGTGCCGGATGCGCACCTTGCCGCCCTGGCGATCGAACATGGATTGACGCTGTGCTCGACTGACGGTGACTTTGCGAGATTTCCAGGACTCAAGTGGGAGAACCCGCTCGCCGCTCGCCGATAAGCCCGGCATTTTCGAATCATTTGCCACCGGGCGGTGTCTAACTAGCAGTAGGACGAATGGCTCTCATCGATTCGGTCATCCTGCGCCTGACCGAACGAGCCTGCCGCCGGTTTCAACGGCTGACGGGCAGGACGAACGTGTGGCTGGCGGCTCAGCTCACAAATCTCAGCATCATCGTGTACTTCGTGTGGGCCGGTTTGTACTCGGTCACCATCGATCCTGTACTGCGGACCGTGGCCGCGCTCTTTGGCGTCGGCGTACTGTATGCCCTGACGCAGACAATCTTCAAAGTGCCAATCGAGACGCACGAAACGGCCGCGTATCGACGTGTCGCCAAGGGCCTCAGGAACCCGCGACAGATTCGGGACGCCGTTCTTCGCATCTCGTTCCTGACTCTGGCCCTCCTGCTTGGCTATCCCGTCTGGTTCGTGTACGTAAACCTGCGGGTCCCTCTGGTTCTCCTCAGCTATCTCCTCATCGTGCTCACGACCGTCGTCTTGTATCTCGTTGCCTGCGATCCGCTTCCACCGTGCGTCGGGAAGATCACGGTCTGGCTTCGCGGGTTCTCTCCATCACGACTGGCGGATTCGGAATCCAACCCGTCGTGAAATGTCAGGCCGCTACATCGTTGCAGAGCGTCAGTAGATAGGCGTATTCGGCGGCAGCCCGCACAGAACGCGCCCATAGATTTCGAGCGCTGTCTGCGTGTGCATGATCGCGTGGTTCGCCAGTGCCTGCACGTCACGCTGGAAGCGCTGAATGGGTACGTGCGTCTGGATCGAAGACGCGCCGCTCGCATAGAAGAGCGTGTCAACCGCCTGGCGCGCCAGCCCCATCGCGTAGGCGATGTGTGCGCGCGACTTGACGCGAGCTTCCATCGACATCGGCCCGCCGGTATGACCGTCCAGCAGCGCCGAAGCCCGGCGCACGTGCGCGTTGGCTGAATCGAGTGTGAGGACCGCCTCCGCGACCTGCAGATGGGTGACCGGCGCCTCGGACTTGTTCGTGTAGTAGGTGTAGGCGATCCCGCGCCCCGGCAAGCGCGCGAGAAATCCATCGAGGGCGCCCTGCGCCGCGCCGAGCGGTGTGCCGCCTGCGTTAACAGTCAGGACCGGCGCGAGGGGGTAGTTGAAATACGGATTCGCGGCGTTGTGCCGCGGCGGCAGGCGCGCTTCGAGCATGTCCGGCAGCGGCATGCACCGATGGCCCGGGACGAACACATTGTCGGCCACGATCGTGTTGCTGCCGGTCGCAGACATCCCGGTGGCATACCAGTCGTCGACGATCGTCAGCTCGCGACTCCGGGCAATCACGCACGTCGGCACCGCATCGGCGCCCGTACCGACGACGGCGTTCAATACCGTCCACCTCGCGCCATGGCAACCGGTGTTGAACCCCCATCGACCGCTGACGACGAGGCCACCGTCTTTCTTCACACCGGTCCCGGTTGGCGAGAACACTCCGCTGATGCGCGGATCGCCGTCTGCGAAAATCTCCTCCTGGGCCTGATCGGGAAACGTCGCGGCGAGCCACGACATAGCGCTGAAGATCGTGGCCACCCATGAGGTGGACGCACACCCGCGTGCCAGCTCCGCGAGCACTTCGGATTGCGTCTGGAAGTCGGCCTCGTCTCCGCCGTACTTCTTCGGCGCGGTCATCAGGAATACGCCCGCCTTACTCAGCGCATCGAAGCTGGCGTCGGACACGCGACGCGCCTGCTCGGCCGCCGCTGCCTGCTCCTGGAGCATCGGCATGAGCGAGGCAGCTCGTTCAACCAGCGAAGGGGCACTCATGCCGCGATTCTACTCGGAACCGTCGGCGCGCCTCAGCTCGACGTACCGCTCACCATCGCTGCGGTACACACGAACACGCCATGGATTGCAGCAGACCTCGCAGTCCTGTACGAAGGTTCCGCGGACGTCAGGCTCGATATAGATCTCGACAGCCTCACCGCAGTATGGACAGGTAACGTCAAACGAGTCGTCGTGCCGCATCACGTCTTCTCTGCTGCGTGCAGATCATCGACGTTCATCGTCCGGCTGCCTTCCAGTCGCACGGTGACGTGGCGTGAAGGGAATTCGATCCCGCGGGATTCGAAGGTCAGTTTGATGCGACGCCTGAACTCGCGCCCGATGTTCCACTGCTGGATCGGGACGGTTTTGATGCGCACTCGCACCTGCACGGACGCCTCGCCGAAGGCTTCGATGCCGAGCACCTCGAGTGGTTCGAGGATATTCGGTCCGTGGGCGGGATCGGTCCGCAGCTCCGATGCAATCGACCGCAGCACGTCGATGACGGTGTCCACGTTTTCCTCGTACGGAATGCCGATGTCGAGCACCGCGAAGGAGAAGTCCTTCGTCATGTTGGAGAGCTCAGTGATCACGCCGTTCGGAAAGATGTGGACGGTCCCGTCGCCACCGCGCAGCGCGATCGTCCGCAGCCGGATGGCTTCGACCAGACCGGACTTGCCGTTGATCGAAACCACGTCACCGAGACGAACCTGGTCCTCCAGGATCAGGAAGAAGCCGGCAATGACGTCGCGAACAAGGTTCTGTGCGCCGAAGCCGACCGCGAGGCCGGCGATGCCCGCGCCCGTGAGGATGGGGCGAATGTCTACGTTGAACAGCGAAAGCGCCATCAGACTCGCGACGCCGATGACGATCAGCGTGGCCACCACGCGAAGCAGTTGACCGAGGGTATCGACGCGTTTCTTGCGCTCGAGCAGATCGATCTGGCTCGCGTCGCGCGAGACGAGGAAGATCTTCAGGCTGTCGATCAGGAAGTGGACGCAGCGCGTGACCAGGTATGCGCTGGTGCCGATGACGACGAGGCGCACACCGGGGCCGACCAGCCACGCCAGCAGATCTTCGGCGGAGACTCTCGGGAGGCCGCGGACGCCGATGCCTCGCAACATGACCAGGCCCGCGACGAGGAGCACGACGAACCAGAGCGTCGACCGCACGAAGCGCGTGAGCCGCTTGGCGAAGAGCGCCCCCTCATCGAGGACACCTTCACGTTCCAGGCGCGCGGCAAAGCGATCGACGGCGCGCGTTGCGAGCCGCAGCAGCGTCCAGACGACGGCTCCCGCGAGCAGCGCCCCGGTGATGGCGGGCAGCATGGTGGCGTAGGTGGTGGCATCGGACATGCGCGTTGGCAGGGCTCCGACACCAGTCTAAGACGCGGCGAGGCGCAACTGTACTTCGACAGTTGCGACCGTAATCGCCACGGGCAATTGCCGCCGGCGACCGCCGCCTAGTCCCAGCCGTGAGACGAGTCGAAACGAGCGCGTTCGTTCAGCCAGTCCTCACTCATCACCATCGTGGTTGGCCGTTGCCACCAGCGTAGAAGGACGGCAGTTGCGCTCGAAATAAGCCCCAGTACGGCCATCGCCATGAACGAGGGAACCGGAGCGTGGAGTTTCTCAACGCGGACGGACATATTGCACGTTTCTTCAATCAATGTGCCAGATCTCGACGGCGGAAGTTCTGGCGACGGCGGGCCTGAAAACCCGCGGCTACGAAGGGAGCGCCGGCGTCTGACGACGGCGCGGCGAAAGACTCGCCGCTACGAAATACACGTCGGTACGATCTTACCCTGCCGAAATACTAGAGGTGGGATATCTCATCCGCGCTCGAGCCCCGTTGCTCTGGGAACTGGTGCTCGAGGATGCGCTTGGCAATGCCGCCACCGCCGATGCCGAACGCGATTGCGACCGCCAGGCTCAGGGCGCCGAATGCGATCGCAAAGGCGGTCAGCACGACCGTGCGCGCGACAGCAATCTGTTCGAGAGCCATGGCCCCGGTGAGGATGAGAATCAGCCATCGTACTCCGCCGCTCAGCAGTCGCGGAGACGGGACGCGCGCGTTGACGGCGGCCAGGAGCGTCGCGCGCCAGGCGAAGTTGGCGACGACGAAACCGACGACCAGGATCGCCACCGCAAGCATGAGCCTCGGAACGAACGCCCAGAAGCTGACCAGTAATCCTTCGAGCGAGGTGAACCCCAGGACGTCGATTCCCGAGAATAAGAAGCCCAGCCATACCAGCCAGAAGATGATTGCGCCTAATAAGGCATCTGCTGGCGGGAGGTCAGCTGTCCTCAGCAGTGGCGCCACGCCGAAACGCTCGGCGGCGACGTTGATGCGCACCCAGCCGGCCAGCACTCGGACAAGCGTCCGCATGAGCATCGCGATGAGCCATCCCACGATGATGATGGCCAGCGTCGTGAACACCCGCGGCAGGAACACCGCGAGCGATTCGAGGAAGTTCGTTCCGGCCTGGCTGACGGCGTTTGCGATCATCTGAGCCATGACTCACCTCGCGCTGTTCCAGCGCTGAATCAGATCGGGCTTCGCCCGTTCGAAGTGGAGGCACAACGACTCGAGCGCTTCCTCCACATCCTTCTCGAGCGCGGACGAGAACTGCCGGAGAAACGATCCGGTCCGGCCGAGGTATAACGGCGCCAACGCCTGCACGATGTGCTCGCGGCGCATCACGCCTCGTTGATACGCCAGCAGGAATTCGTAGACGGTCGAGACCCACAGTTCATCGGAGTATCGAAGATGGCTGCCCTGCGTCTCCGCCACTCGCAAAAGGCTCGCGAGTGTCTCTTCACTGAGGATGGACTCGAGCACCGACCGCAGGTTCTGAACGTCTCTCGCAAACGCCTCAGTCAGACGGCTGCCGTCGGTCGCGGGAGCCTCGACGGTCGACGTCGGAAGCGGGCCGGCCAGCGGCAAGGCGTCCGCTCCGTTGCGGAACAGCCAGTACGCGGAATGTCGTTCGAGGCACGTGAAGGCGGACGACACCACCTGCTCGAACAGTTCCCCGAATGGGGTGCGTGACGATGTCGCCGGGTGTGGACTGATGCCGGTCTGGCAGGAGCGAAACCCTCCCGCCAGTGCTTCTCCCGTGACCCACAAATCGATGCCGACGCGCCCGAGTTCGCTTTCCCAGACGTCCTGCTCCAGGCAGTGCGTGATGAAGCGGCTCGAGCACGCGAATTCCGGCGCGACCGGTTCTCGCACTCGCCAGCCGTAGGCAGCACGCATCAGCGGCCGTATCAGTTGCGTGACGAGCGGACCTTCCAGAGGATGGCGTCGATACACGGGCGCCACGTAGTCGTACTGCTGATCTCGCACGGGGCGAATGAGCGAAGCGACGCCTTCCGCCGTAATGCCCGTGACATCGGCATTGAGCACGGCCACGGCGCGTGCCTGCGTCAGGTCGGCGGCCGTCATGATTTGCCGCAGCGCGTTTCCCTTTCCGGGGACACCGTGGTACGGCGTGCTGATGCGGTGAATCGTGCGCAACGAGTGCGACACGGTCACGGTCTCGGTGTCGTCGGCTGACGCGTTTCTTACGAGGTTCGGCGTGCCATCCTCGGATCCACCGTCGGAGTTGATCAGCACCGTGCGGTCGCGCGGGAAGTAGCGGGAGAACGCCTGGTGAACGGCTTTCACCACTGGGCGAATGGTGCCGGCGTTGTTCAGTGTGGGCACGCCGACGAGGACGTCGACGTGGCCGACTGCCATCAGGTGATGCAGTAGTTCATCCGAAAGCACACTGTCTTGCGCCACAAGCAACCTAGAAGCGTCTGAGATTGAACCAGAAGAACGCGTATGGGAGCATCCGGTCCGGGAAATGCGCGTCGAGCCGTGCCCGCAAGAACTTGATCACGACCACAGCGGCTGAAGCCCAGAATCGCGCCGTGGGAGCGGCGAGCTCACGCGGCACCACCATTAACCACCTGCTCGGCGAGCCTGAACACGACGACGGAGCGCGCAGCCAGATCGTAGTGAGATGCGTCGTAGGCGAGTCGCCGGGCCCAACGCGCATCAGATGTATCGAGGAGCCGTTCCCATCGCTGCGCCCGAGTCCGGGGCGGGAACGCAAAACGGACGGTCTCCTCGTTGGCGCTGAACAGAAGAAAGAGCGTGTCGCCGACGGTGGGATTGCCCCGCGAATCGGTTTCGTCGATTTGTGAGCCATCGAGCCGCACGCCCAGCGTACGCACGTCGCTGGCCCACATCTCCGGCGACATCTCGCTGCCATCGGGCGCGAACCAGGTGATGTCCTTGATCGCACCTTCGCGAACGCTCTTCCCCTGAAAGAAGCGGCGGCGCTTCAAGACCGGTTGACTGCGGCGCATCTCGATGACGTATTTCGTAAAGCGGAGCAGATCCTCCTGCTCGGCCGACCGCTGCCAGTCGAGCCAGCTGATCTCGTTGTCCTGGCAGTAGGCGTTGTTGTTACCGCGTTGAGTGCGGCCCACCTCGTCGCCGGCGTACAACATCGGAACGCCGAGGGAAAGAAAGACAGTCGCGAGAAAGTTCCGCTTCTGACGCTCGCGGACGGCGCGGATCTTCGGGTCCGACGTCGGGCCCTCGACGCCGTAGTTGAAGCTGTAGTTGTTGTTCTCGCCGTCGCGATTGCCTTCGAGGTTTGCTTCGTTGTGCTTCTGGTTGTAGCTGACCAGATCGTGCAGTGTGAACCCGTCGTGACAGGTCACGAAGTTCACGCTGGCGTGCGGACGTCGTCCACTGTGATCGTAGAGATCGCTGCTGCCCGCGATGCGCGTCGCGAGCTCAGAAATGAAGCCCCGATCGGCGCGCCAGAACCGCCGGATCGAATCGCGATAGCGGCCATTCCACTCTGCCCACCCGACCGGAAAATTACCGACCTGATACCCGCCTTCGCCAAGATCCCACGGCTCGGCAATGAGCTTCGCCTGCGAGATGATGGGATCCTGGTGGATGATGTCGAAGAACGCGCCCAGACGATCCACGGCGTGTAATTCCCGCGCAAGGGCACTTGCCAGATCGAAGCGGAATCCATCGACGTGCATCTCGAGGATCCAGTAGCGCAGGCTGTCCATGATGAGCTGGAGCACGCGTGGGTGTCGCATGTTCAGCGTGTTCCCGCAGCCCGTATAGTCCTGGTAAAACCGCGGGTTCTTGGGATCCAGCCGGTAATATGCGACGTTGTCGACACCACGGAGCGACAGCGTCGGACCGAGGTGATCGCCCTCGGCCGTATGATTGTAGACGACGTCCAGAATCACCTCGATTCCGGCCGCGTGCAGATTGCGGACCATCGTCTTGAATTCACGGACGCTGCCCGACGAGCTCTTGCTCATGGCGTACCGGATGTCGGGAGCCAGGAAGGCACTGGTGTTATAGCCCCAATAATTGCTCAGGTGACGCTGAATGAGGTGACGGTCGTAGGCATGGTGGTGCACAGGCATGAGCTCGACCGCTGTCACCCCTAGATCGTGCAGGTGGCGGATTGCTTCATCAGATCCCAGGCCAGCGTAGGTGCCGCGCATCGCCTCGGGCAGCCGCGGATGCCGTCGCGTGAAGCCTTTGACGTGCAGCTCGTAGATGACTGTTTCATGCCACGGCGTGCGCGGACGGCGATCCTCTCCCCACGTGAAGGCCGGGTCGATCACGGCGGCGAGCATCGCAAACGGGGCGTTGTCACGCGTGTCGAACGCGAGATCCTCCTTCTGATCGCCGACACGATACCCGTGCACTTCGTTGCTCCAGCGAATATTCCGGCCAATCGCCTTTGCGTACGGTTCCAGCACCACTTTGTTGGGGTTGAATCGATGTCCACGTTCGGGATCGTAGGCGCCGTGAATCCGGTACCCGTACAACTGCCCGGGAAGGATGCCCGGGATGTAGCCATGCCAGATGAGGTCGGTCTGCTCCGGAAGGGTGACGCGCGTCGACTCTCGCGCGCTGTCTGGAGAATCGAAGAGGCACAACTCCACTTTGTGCGCGTGCTCGGAGAAGATCGCGAAGTTGACGCCAGAACCGTCCCACGTTGCTCCCAGAGGGTAAGGGGATCCAGGCCGGACTTTCATGCCGGCCTCAGGCGCGCGCACGTACTCGCGACAAGGTTGTGCCGTGAAATCTGAGCAGTCGACATCAGGCTGAGGTCCAGGGGAACGACGATCCTAACACCGCGCCGGAGGACGGCCCTGACACAGTCCGACTGTCTTCACACTTCTTATTCTGCCTGGCCCCACGTGCGGTGGCGTCAGAATCAGTCTTGAATTGAAGGCCGTGCGGATGCGGCCGCGCGACGATGCGCGCCAGTCGTACGGGGGAGCGAACCGCGGCGACGGCGCCTCGGGACACGCGCGTGGCGGGCTTTCAGGTACTGCCCCATCTCCGACGCGGGGAGCGGTGGAGTGAGCAGGTGCCCCTGATAGAGATCGCATCCGTAGCGTTCGAGGAACGCCCGCTGCACCTCGTTCTCGACGCCTTCGGCCACGACCGTGAGATCGAGCGAGTGCGCCATCATCACGATCGCGCGCACGAGCGCTCCCGGTTTCGCCCCGGTACCGATGTCTTCGACGAACGCCTTGTCGATCTTGAGAACGTCCACCGGCAGCCGCTGCAGCCGCCCGAGCGACGAGTACCCGGTGCCGAAGTCGTCCACCGACACGCGCACGCCTTCTTCACGCAGATCCGAGAGCAGTTGAGTCGCGACGGCGTCTGAAAACATCAGGCCACTTTCGGTCAGCTCCAGCTCGATCGCTGACATCGGCAGGCCGGTGTCGCGAGCGTGCGCGCGCAACATCGTCGGCAGCACGCCATCGCGGACCTCGACGCCGGAGATGTTGATTGCCAGGCGCAGGCCACCTCCCAGCCGCGACTGCTGCCACATCCGGAACTGCTTCATCGCGGTGCCGCAGACGAAGTCCGTGATCTCCGAAATGAGTCCGGCGTCCTCCGCGAGCTGGATGAGTTCCTCGGTGGGAACGGAACCGCGATGGGGAGCGCTCCAGCGGACGAGCGCTTCCAGCGCGCGTAGCGTGCCGGTTCGCAAGTCGGCTTGAGGCTGATAGAACACCTCGAGCTCGCCAAGATCGATCGCGCGACGAACCGTGCTGAACATCAACGGGGCCGTCGACGCCGAGCGCGCCATATCGTCCGTATACCGGCGCACGGCGTTGCGCGTCCTCTTCGCCTCCGACAGCGCATCGTCTGCCATGCGCAGCAGCACGTCCTGCCTGTCGCTGTGCTCGGGGAACGTGACCGTGCCGATGCTGCACGAGATGTGGACGTCGTGGCCGTCGAGCGTGAGTGGCTGACGAACGGTGTCGAGTAGTTTCTGCGCGACGAGCTCGGCGGGTTCGATCGAAGCGAGCTCCGTCAACACCACGGCGAACTCATCGCCGCTGAGCCGCGCGATGGTGTCCTGCGCGCGGATGATCGCTCTGAAGCGCTCGGCGATCTGTTGCAAGAGCAGATCGCCAATGGTGTGGCCCAGGCTGTCGTTCACGACCTTGAAGCGATCGAGGTCGATATAGAAGACGGCGAGTCGCCGACGGTTGCGTGCGGCGCTGGCAATGGCTTGCCCGAGGCGATCGAGAAACAACTGCCGATTGGGAAGCCCAGTCAACGTGTCGTGATAGGCGAGATGCGCGAGGGCCGCCTGCCGGCGTTCGGTGATCCAGCGCATCAGGCTGAAACCGGTGCCGATGCCGAGATACTTGCCGCGCCGCGTCACGATGAAGCCGTCGAAGATGTATTTCGTGCGGTCGTCGCTCAGGATCTCACTCAACTGCTCGAGCGGGGCATGCTCATCGAGAATGAGCGGCGACCGGTCCATGATCATCGCGACCGGTCGATGTTTGTGGATCTCATCGCCGAACTGCTGCCAGAGCGTCTCGCGAAAACGAAAGCGGTTGATGAGGCCAATCGGGGTACCGTGCTCATCGACGACAGCCACGGCATAGAGAGTAGCGTCGGCGAAGAAGGCCTCGTGCGCGCTCATCGCTGATGCGCCCGGACGAAGCGATGGCGTGGGACGGACGAGGCCAGCCAGCGTTTCGTCGGCAGGCGGAGCGGTGCGCGGGCTCTTGTCGATATGCAGCGGAACCCTCGCAGCACGCTGGGACATACGACAGTGATATCGACTGGATGTAGGAAATACAGGAGGGCAAAACCGTGCACCACTAAGGGAATTCTCTTGTGAAGGAGCAGGCACTTTCGTGCCGTTACGCTCAACCGGACGTCATTTCCATGGAGGATTCATTGGTCGTCGCCTTCTCCTTTCGGGGTCATCACCGAGCAGCGCCGTCAGCTTTGTACTGAGCGCAGGGCCGAGGTGATCGATGCGCGCAATGGTGGTGGCATTGCCGTAGAACAGCGAGACGTCATGACCGATGCCGATCGCCGCCAGTTGCACAGGCGAGTTCGTCTCGATGTCGGTCACCACCTTCTGGAGGTGACCCTCGAGATATTCGTGACCATTGGCCGCTAACGTGGCTTCGTCCATCGGCGTTCCATCAGACACGACGACCAGTATGCGCCTCCGTTCGGAACGAGCCAGGAGTCGCTGATGTGCCCAGGTCAGCGCCTCACCGTCGATGTTCTCCTTCAGCATCTCATCGTGCAGGAACAGCCCCAAGGCGACACGCGCGCGACGCCATGGCGTGTCAGCGCTCTTGATCACGATGTGTTGAAGCGCGTTGAGCCGGCCGGGGTTTGCCGGGTAGCCGTTCGCCGCCCACTCGCGTGCGGGTTGACCACCATCCCACTCCCGAGTGGTGAAACCGAGCACTTCGCAGTGCACGCCGCAGCGTTCGAGGACGCGCGCGAAAATTTCGACCGTCAACGCGGCGATGAGCATGGGCCTGCCGCGCATCGATCCCGAGTGATCGATGAGCAGTGTCACCACTGTGCTCGGAAAGGGCGATTCGCTCTCCTCTTTGAAAGGCCGCGCGGTGCCGCCGCTGGCCACGAGCGCCGCGAGTCTCGAGCCGTCGATCACGCCTTCGTCGAGATCGAAGCGCCAGTGCCGGGTTTGACGCGCCATCAGGATGCGCAAGAGCCGCTTGGCCAGGCGCGCGACCACCGGGCGGATCGATCCGAGCTCGGCTTCGAGCTTCAGGTGCAGTTCCGCGAGCTCTGCGCGACCAGCGAGTGCGGCCGCGTTGACAATGCGATCGTGCGTGGTGGTGTAAGGGTGATAGCCATCACCTGGGCCGCCACTTCGCGTAATCGCACCAGAGCCTGCCGACTCCTCGGAGTCGCCGGAGGTCTCCTGGTGTTTTTTCAGCGGCGCTGACGTCGCACCGGGATCGCCACGCCGCGGCAGACTGCGCGCGATATGTTTCTTGCGCAGCTCGAACGGCAGGCTAGTCCCGGAACCGCGATCCGCACGCGGCATGCGGGAGACGGCAGCTCGGATCCAGAGGGCAGCCGCTTCCGCGAAGCGCGCCTGATCGTTCCTGAGCGTCGAGAGATCGGTCAGCTGTTCGAGGAGCGTCGTGGGGAGCGCCCGGCGAAGTCGCTCGATCAGCTCTTTCTTCTCTCTCGGCGCCGGAAGCTGGCTGAGGGCCTCGAAGGCCAGCCAGCGAGGACCGTCCGGGTCTGTTCCGGGATGCGAGAGAAGATTCCTCGCAATCCCCTGCAGCCACAACGCCCCGATCGCATCGAGGCGAGCGTGCTCCAAGCCATCAAAGAGCTCGGCCTCGAGCGGTGAGTCAGGTCTGTGACGAACGTGGATGGCGCCGTCGTGATACCGCGCCCGCAGCGCCAGCCGATCGCCAAAGGCCCGGAGTCCAGACAACGTTGCCGCGCCGGCCAGCGCGATCGCCGCATCGGCATACTCCAGGCCGGCTAATGCGCGCGTGCAGGCGCCCACGGCTTCGATGGTGCGATCCGGAAACGGATTGCTCATCAGAGCCTATGTCAGGGTTTCCCTGGCGTGCGGCGATCGTCAGGAAGATCCTGACCGATGCATCGCTGATAGTACTCAGCCACGAGCGCACGCTCGTCTTCATCGCATCGATTGAGAAACGTGAGCTTGAACGCCAGCGCAGGGTCGTGGAACAGCGTCGTGTTCTGCGCCCATGTGACGACGGTGCGTGGTGACATCAGGGTTGACAGATCGCCGTCCGCGAACCCCCGCCGAGTGAGATTGGCCAATGCCACCATGGCGCTGACATGGGCCCGTCCATCTGCGTTGCGATACTCCGGGCAGCGCGCGAGTACGACCTCGACTTCGCGGTCGTGCTCCAGGTAGTTCAACGTGACGACGATGTTCCAGCGATCCATCTGTCCCTGATTGAGCGGTTGCGTGCCGTGATACAGGCCGCTGGCATCGCCCAACCCTACGGTGTTCGCCGTCGCAAACAATCGGAACGAGGCATGCGGCTCGAGGACGCGACTTTGATCGAGCAGCGTCAGCCGACCTTCGACTTCGAGCACGCGTTGAATCACGAACATCACGTCGGCTCGCCCGGCGTCGTACTCGTCGAACACGAGCGCGCACGGCCGTTGCAACGCCCACGTCAGGATTCCCGGTTGGAACTCCGTCACCTGCTTGCCGTCCCGCACCACGATGGCGTCCTTGCCGATGAGGTCCATACGACTGACATGACCATCGAGATTGACGCGGACACATGGCCAGTTGAGACGAGATGCGACCTGCTCCACATGGCTCGACTTACCGGTGCCATGCCGGCCCTGTACCATGACGCGGCGGTTATGCACGAAGCCTGCGAGCAGGGCCAGGGTGGTGTCGCGATCGAACACGTAGTCCGGATCGAGCGGCGGTACGTGCTCCTCCGGCGACGAGAACGCCGGCACCTGGAGGTCCGTGTCGATCTTGAATAGCTCCCGGGCCGAGACGACGACATCAGGTCGACCGGGGGCTTCGGTGTGGCTGGCCGGTTGATACGCGGGACTCGTGCTCATGCAGTTATCAATTATCCCAGATTGAACGCAGCACCTTTCTTTGCCATGATCTCCACCTTCGCTCATGCTTCCGAAGGGTTGGCGTGAGCTATGGATGGCAGGCCGCCTTCATACAGGGAGGATTCAAATGGTCAGGAAGTGGCTCGTGGCCGTGGCTGTTGCCGGCCTGGCCGTGTCGACAGCGAGTGCCCAGGATGCGAAGGCCGTGATTGCGAACGCCTCGAAGGCGATGGGCGTCGACGGCTTGAATTCGATCTACTTCTACGGCACGGCGCAGAACGGCAACCTTGGCCAGAACAACAACTCGAATCAGCCGTGGCCGATGGCGGCGATGAACGACTATGTGCGGGCGATCGACTTCACCAAGCCGACCTCTCGTGCAACCTGGGCGACCTACGCCGTGCCGGTCACGGGAGGTCGGGCCACGCTCGTGCAGGGAACACCACAGACCCAGCAGCTCATTACTCCCGACACGACGGCGTGGGGGCAGCAGTTGGAGATCTGGGTAACACCGTGGGGTTTCCTGAAGGGAGCGGCCGCGAACAACGCCGCTGCGAAAGCGCAGTCGGTTGGTGGAAGGCGATACCAGGTTGTGACCTGGAACTCGCCCGTAAAGTCACCGGGTGGTAAGTCGTACCGGCTCGTGGGCTACATCAACAACCAGAACCTGGTGGAGCGCGTGCAGACGTGGGTCGAGAATCCGATCTTCGGCGACATGCTCGTCGAGGCGGAGTACTCGCAGTATCGCGACAACAACGGCCTCAAGTTTCCCGCGCAGATGGTACAGAAGCGCGGCGGCTGGCCTGTGTTCGAGGCGTACGTGCTCGGCGCGCACGCCAACCCTTCAAATCTTCAGGCGCTGCTGACGCCGACGCCGCCACCGGCCGGCCGTGGTGGTGGGCCAGGCGGACCGGGTGGCCCTGGCGCGGCGCCGGCGGGACCCACATCGGAGAAGCTCGCTGACGGTGTCTTCCGGCTGAACGGCGCGTACAACGCGCTGGCAATCGAGTTCGCCGATCACATCGTCCTCTTCGAGCCCGGACCGCAGAACGAAGCGCGGGCGCAGGCGATCATCGCCGAGGCGAAGAAGGTCATCCCGAACAAGCCGATCCGGTACGGCGTGATCTCGCATCATCACTTCGATCACACGAGCGGCCTGCCGGCCGTGGTAGCCGAGGGCATGACGATCGTGACGCCCGAAGTGAACAAGGCGTTCCTGACGAACGCGCTCTCAGCGCCGCGGACGCTGGCTCCGGACTCTTTGTCGAAATCAGGCAAGAAGCCGGTCATCGAAGGGTTCACCGGCGATAAACGCGTCTTCCAGGACGCGACGCGGACGCTCGAAGTGCACGTCATCAAGGGACTGCCGCACGCCGACGGCCTCGTCGTCGGTTACCTGCCGAAGGAAAAGATCCTGGTCTATGCCGACATGTTCAACTTGCCGCCGGCCGATGCGCCAGTGCCCAATCCGCCGGTCACGGGAACGATCGTATTCGCCGACAACATCGATCGGCTCAAGCTCGATGTCGATCGGGTCATGTCGATCCACAGCCTGGTTCCGGATCGGTTGACCTCGGTCGCCGACATCAAGGCTTCGCTCGGTCGAAAGTAGCGCCGCCGTTAACCACGAAGGTCGCGAAGAACACGAAGATCGCTAAGCCAATTTGGTTTTGTTCTTTGTGATCTTCGTGGCCTTCGTGGTTGTCTCATTTGCCCGGCGCAAACGACGCAACGTATCCAGATTCCTCTTGTCATAAGGATCGACGGCGAGCGTCCCCGCACGCTCGGAGGTCCTGGCTTTCTCGGTCTCAATCAGGATCGCGAGATCCGCGAAACGCGGGTCGTTGAGGAGTCGTCGAAACGGCTCACGGCCGACGAACCCCTTGCCGATGTGTTCGTGTCGATCGACTCGGCTGCCGCAGGGCTTTTTCGAATCGTTGCCATGAAAGACCTCGAGCCGATCGAGTCCGATCAATCGTTCGAATGACGCGAACGTCTCGTCATACCCGGACGGATCGTTGATGTTGTAGCCCGACGCAAGCAGATGACACGTGTCGAGGCACACACCGACGCGCGGCGAGCCATTGAGATGGGCCAGTATCGTCGCCAGGTGCTCGAATCGATGCCCCACGGTACGACCCTGGCCGGCGGTATGCTCGAGCAGGACTCTGACGTTCTGATGCGGCCGCGCCTTGAAGGCGCTCGCAATCGCCTCGGCAATCAGCCGCAGCGCGTCGTCTTCGCTGCCCGACGTACACGTTCCGGGGTGAATGACGACACCGCGAAGGCCCAGTGACTCTGCCCGATCCAGTTCATCGACGAAAGCAGCGACCGACTGTTGACGGAGTTGTGGCTGTAACGTGGCCAGGTTGATCAGGTAACTGGCGTGCGACACGACGGGTGTCAATCCAGTTTCGTCGACGCGTTGCCGGAACCGGACAATTTCGTCGCGGTCGAGAGGTTTGCCGACCCACTGATTCGCATTTTTGCAAAAGATCTGGAGCGCTTCGCAGCCATGGGCGACGGCGCGCTCGATCGCTTTCGATACTCCTCCCGCGACTGACATGTGCGCGCCGATCCGCATCGTTCCCATGGTAGCCGGGCCGAGCGGGTTGTGAGAGACTGGCACCTTCCCATGCTGGGTCTTCCATCGCGTGAGGCGCTGACCGCCTTCATGCAGGCGGTCCACGAAGTGGCCCCTCTTCACAGCGTCGGATTCGTACGCAGTCTCGACGACGCGCGCGTGTCGATGCTCATCGCGCACCCCAACGGTGTGAGCGAGCACGGCCTGCCGAGATCGGACGTGCCGACGATATTGCGCCCGATCCTCGAGGAGGCGCGTCAGGGGGAGACGCGATGGATCGGGGCGAACCCGGACGGCGTTGTCGAGTGGCTGCTTGCGCTGGGAAGCGTCAGACGAGTGGCGTCGTTCAACATTCCCAATCGCGAACCGGTCATGCGCGCGTGGACTGGGTTCACATCACCGGACCCGTTGACCTACGAGCAAATGCGCGCCATCGAGGCTGTCGTACAGAAGCGGATCGGTCTGTTGTGGCCGCCTGTGTCGCCGGAGGACGCGAACGAGCAATTACGCCGGTTGGAGGAAACGGCACACCTGCTGCCTCCCTTGCTGCACGTTCTCGATGTCCGCGAAATCTTCGATCGACTCTCGGTGATCGCGCGGCGGGCACTGCCGCACGACCTGTTGATCCTGCGCGTCTTCAATGACGACTTGACGAGTCTCACGACCTATGCCAGCTCGGGAGGTGGGGCTACCGTCGGCGTCGCCATGCCGCAGCACTATCCCATAGCCCTCACGCGGTCGTGGCAATTCGACATCGTCGATGACCTGTCGGTACATCCGATCGAACGGCAGCAGGCGGCAGTGGCAAAGGGGGCGCGATCGGCGCTTCGCATCCCGATTTGGTTCGGTGACCGGGTGATTGGTGGCGCGGGGTTCCTGTCGTTCGAACCTGCAAAGTACAAGACGACCGACGTCGCCATCGGCAGGCGGTTGGCCGACTACGTCGCGGTCGGACTCTCGCACCACAAGCTCGCTGAAGAAGGGCGCCAGGCCGCCGCGCTGCGCGAGCGGGCCGCAAACCTCGACATGCTGGACGGGCTGCTGAAGACTCTGATCGGCGTGCTCGACATCCGCCAAGTATTCGATCGCGTATCCGAGATCGCGCAAAAAGTCCTTCCGCACGACGCGCTCTCGATTGCAGAGGTGCTTCCGGACGGGCAGCGGATCAGGATCCACGCCAGTCACGGCCTGGGTGAGTTACCGAATCCGTACGATGTGCGCATCCCGGATCAGACGATGGTCACCGATCACTGGGACTATCGGCTGCTCGAAGATCTGCAGGCGCTTCCCGCGTACGTGGAGACCGCCAGCGCTCGCGCGGGCATGCGATGCGCGCTGTATGTCTCGATCCGGCTGGAAGGAAAACTGTTTGGCGGACTCAATTTCTACAGCAAAGCGCCCGGCCATTACGTCCACGACGACGTGCTCGTGGCCAGGCGAATCACCGACCACGTGGCGCTCGCGCTGTCGCATCGCCGGCTTGCCGAGCAGGCGCGACACAACGAGGAGCTGCGCGCGCGAGCCGAGCGCAACGACTTGCTCGATGAACTGCTGGCCACGCTGACCGGCTCAGGGGAGCTGGCGGAAGTGTTCGATCGTATCTCCGTGATCGCGCGAAAGGTGCTGCCGCACGACGCGCTGTTCCTCCCGGTGTTTCTGCCGGACGGCATACATGCGCGCCGATACGTCAGTGCCGGCGTCGATCCAAAGTTGATTCCGGAGGTGATCGAAATCCCCGAGCCTCTTCGAGGATCCGATTGGGAATACCACATCGGGGATGACATCTCCATCAATCCAACCGATGGCGCGCGGATACTGCTCAAGCTTGGGTTCCGCTCGGCGCTGAGGGTTCCAGTCCGTCTCGAAGGACGCACGGTGGCTGCGCTCGCGTTCATGTCCTCGACGCTCGCGAACTTTACGTACGACCACGTCCCGATCGGCCGCCGCATCGCAGACCGGGTTGCGCTCTGTCTTTCGCGCGAACGGGGGGTGGAAGCCTCACGTCGTGCTGATGCGGCCACCGAGCGCGCGAGCAAGCTCGAGGCTCGCGTCCGCGTGCTCACCGATGAACTCGATGCGCGAACGGGATATCGTCGCGTGGTTGGCGAGTCGACGGAGTGGCACCAGGTGCTGACGCAGGCCACTCAGGTGGCCGCGACCGAAACAACAGTGCTCCTGCTGGGCGAATCGGGGACCGGCAAAGAAGTCGTCGCCCGCTTCCTGCACCGCGCATCGTCGCGCAACAACGGTCCCTTCATCGCGCTCAACTGTGCCGCGCTTCCGGAGCAGTTGCTCGAGGCCGAGTTGTTCGGTTACGAACGCGGCGCGTACACAGGCGCAACGCAAAGCAAGCCAGGGCAGCTCGAACAAGCTGCGGGAGGCACGCTCTTCCTCGATGAAGTAGGGGAGATGAGCCCGTCGGCGCAGGCCAAGTTCCTGCGCGTGCTGCAGGAGCGCGAGTTCCAGCGGCTGGGCGGCACGCGCGTGCTGCGCACCGACGCGCGCATCGTCGCGGCGACCAATCGCGATCTGCACAAGGCGATCGCGACGGGCCAATTCCGCGAAGATCTCTATTACCGGTTGAATGTCTTTGCGATCCGGCTGCCCGCTTTACGCAACCGGCGCGATGACATCCTTCCGCTGAGTGAAGCGTTTCTCAAAGAGATCGGCCGCGGGCTGGGGCGGCCACCCGGCGGCATCTCGCGCGAGGCGCGGCAGCAGCTGATCGAGTATCACTGGCCCGGGAACGTCCGCGAACTGCGCAATATTCTCGAACGCGCCGCGATTCTGTGCGATGGCGGCCTCATCACGTCCGAGCACCTCGCGATCACGGCACCCATTCCCGCTGCCGCCACCGTGCAGTTCAAGGAGGTTGTCGCGACGGCTGCGGTTGCAGGCGGCGGCGCCGGGCCGACGATGCCGTCGCCGGCGGACGATCTGCAATCGATGGAGCGCGCGATGATCGAGCAGGCGCTCCAGAGCCACCGGTTCAACAAGTCAAAGGCCGCGAAAGCGCTCGGCCTGACGCGTCATCAGCTCTATATCCGCATGCGTAAGTATGGGTTTGAGTGACAAGGATCACACGCACGATGGGCAGGTGCCTGGCTTAAGGGCGTCATGAAGCGGATAGCTGTTTACGCACTTGTGGCCCTGACCCAAGCGGCATCCGCGTCACAACCCGACTCACAAACGCAGGAGTCAAGGGGACAGCAGCCTCCCAGCGATTCCGAACTCCGCCAGATTATTTCAGAGCGAATCGCAGGATTCGAAAACCGAGTCAGCATCACCGTGGGAGTCATCGGGCCGCAGGGCCGGAGGATCGTGTCCTATGGGTCCGAAGGCACGAACTCTTCACGATCCGCCACCGGCGACACTATCTACGAGGTTGGGTCGATCACGAAGGTTTTCACGTCATTGCTGTTGGCCGATATGGTGGAACATGGGGAGGTTGCGCTCGATGATCCAGTGGCGAAGTATTTGCCCCATGACGTGAGTGTTCCCATGCGCAGTGGCAAGCAGATCACCCTGGCCGACTTGGCCACGCATCGATCCGCTCTCCCTCGTATGCCAGCGAATTTCATTGCTGCAGATCCGATGAATCCCTATGTGGACTATCCGGTCCAGCGGCTCTATCAGTTCCTTTCGAGTTATCAGCTGCAACACGATGTTGATTCCGCCTTCGAGTACTCGAATCTTGGCGCCGGACTGCTGGGACACGCGCTGGCGAGGCGAGCGGGAACGAACTACGAGACGTTGCTCCGTCGACGGGTGCTCGAGCCACTCAAAATGTCCAGTACCGGCATCGTGCTCGGCCCGGCTCTGAAGTCTCGACAGTCGCAACCACATTCATCTGTATTTCTACTCGCGTCGACGCCACCATGGGATTTCACGGACGCTTTTGCGGGCGCAGGCGCCATTCGATCCAGCGCGGGCGACATGCTGACGTTCCTGGCAGCGACAATCGGTTACACAAGAACGCCATTGTCCGCCGCCATGGCTCGGATGGTCGCGGTTCGTCGAGAGGCCACCAGTACGTTCAAAATGGGGCTCGGCTGGCGCGTCGAACAACTGGACGGGACAGAAGTCGTCTGGACGGGTGGCGCGACTTACGGTTCGCGCGCCTTTGCCGCCTACGATCCGAAGTCGCGCGTCGGAGTCGTGATGCTCTCAAACTACAACAGTGGCTCGGGAATCGATGACATTGGACGCCACGTGCTCAATGCGCGCATTCCGCTCGACAATGGCGTTGGTGTGAGGCCACGAACACGAACTGCTTCCAGGGTCCCAGCCGGGCTACTGGACGCCTACGCCGGCCGCTATCGATTTTCCAACAACCAGATTTGGTCCGTGCGGCGGGACGGAAACCGCTATTTCGTCAAGAAACCCGGCGAAGCAGAATTCGAGATCTTCCCCGAAGGCGATTTCGAGAAAGGGAGTGACGACTTTTTTTCGGACTCGATGGACGCGTTGTTCACTTTCGATTTCGAGAAATCGTCGTCCAGCCGAGCGAATCAGCTGACCTTCTCGTGGGCGTTCCTGGATCCTCAGCACGCCAAACGGATCGATTGATTCGAGTCAGCGAAGGGGAGCACTGGCAGATTCCGGCCGTCGACCTTGATCACGGCGAGGTCCGTTTCGCTATGGACAGGACCGAGCCCCGAGCCCGAGTCCCGGTCACTGGACGGCGACAGGATGTGCGTTGGCGGGCCAGTCGGCTGGCGCGAGCGTCGAGGGGGCAGATAGATCGGGAAGGTGAGTCTCCCACCAATTCCGCGCCGCGTGATGGTCCCAGTCGCTGGCGATTGATGACACGAGGTGCAGAAGTTCGCTGGCGTCTCGCGGCCGGCGATTGGGGTCCTTGTGCAGGCACGCCATCACGAGATCGTCGATCTCCTGCGGGATCGTCTGTTTGGATCGCTTCGATGGTGGAATTGGAGCCTGCTGCACGTGCTGCATGAGCAGCCTCATCGGGGTGTCCGCGTCGAACACGATCCTGCCGGTGAGCAGGAAGTAGATGAGACAACCCAGTCCGTACACATCGGCGGGACGATCGACTTCCTCGCCGAGGATGGCTTCGGGCGCCATGTATGCCGGAGTGCCCATGGCGACCGTTTCAGCGGTGAGCTGCGTCGCCGCGGTGCTTCCATTGGCGTGTTTTACGAGCCCGAAATCGAGCACTTTGACGAAGTCATACTCGAGGCCCACTCGGCACACATAGATATTTGCGGGCTTGATGTCGCGATGGACGAGCCCTCGAGCGTGCGCCTCGGCAAGTGAGCGGCAGATCTGCCGAACGAAGTGCATGACCCGCCCGGGCGGCAGCGGGCCGAACTCGTGAACGAGCGATTCGAGGTCGCGTCCGTCCAGCAGTTCCATCACGTAATAGAACGTCCCATCGTGTGTCTGGCCGAAGTCGAAGAGGCGGATGGTGTGCGGCGACGTCAATGCGGCGGTGGCGCGGGCCTCCCGTTCGAAGCGGCCCAACGCCACGGCAGCTCGATCAACGCTGCCGTCGCTGAGCATTTCCGGGCGAATCAGTTTGATGGCGGCGCTGCGGGCGAGCAGGCGATGGCGCCCGAGCCAGACCTCGCCCATGCCGCCCTCACCGAGCCGCTCGACGAGCTGATATCCGCCGAGGGCCCGCGCCTCGCGTATCTGGCGTCCCAACCGGTACAAGAGGCGGGCGGGTACGACCGTCAACAGCGCGCAGGCATAGTTGGGATAGAACATCAGGAGCGTGTTCACGATCGACGGCGTCGGCAACCCGCGCAGATGGGCGATCCAAACACCAAGTGGATCCATCGACGCCGCGACGAGCCCGGCCAGCAACATCGAACGTGGCCTCGCGGGTGCGAGCATGCCGAACAGCAGGATCAGGACGGTGATTCCCGAAATCGGCCGTGCCGTCGTCGGCTGAACGGCCCAACTGTTGAGAAGCGCGAGCAGGAACGCGTGCGGCACGATGAACGCCACTCCTGCGTCGGCCTTGAGGCGATGACTGCATCGACCGCATCGCGCAAAGAGCGCTGTGCCGGCGGCCAGAGCCACTCCCAGACCTTCGATCAGGAGCTTGTGCGGACCGCGGTCGCCGTGAGGCGACATATAGAGATCCAGCACCAGGTTCGTCAGCCACAGCGCGACGCCGATGGCGTAGAACAGTTGGATTCGGATCGATTGCTCCCTGAGCAGATCTTCGGGAAGCGTGGTCGAACCCGTTCCGGTGCCTGAACGAGGCCTGATTTCGCGTCCGCCCGGCTCGATGAAGCGACTTGCGTCCATGGCACCCCCTTTCGTCGCGCGGCGTCTTGCGAAGGGCGTGCCGGAAGTTCGAACACCCAATCCCCAACTCCCGATTTCCAACTCCCAACCTCCAACTCCCAACTCCCAAAAACGGCCTTCGAATCGCGTGGACGGCTTCGGATCGACTCGAGGTTCGGATTGGAAGATCGGTGTCGAGAACAGGAATTGGGCGTTGGGAGTTGGGAATTGGGCGTTAACAGGGCCGGAGCAGTCGTTGCTCCGGCCTGCGCAGAGTGTCCCGATCGGCGCACCCTGCGCACACGCGCAAGTTGTCCCACCCATTAGCGACACCTGCTCACCGACAAAAAACCACCGAAATTGGCTTGATCCCGCCTGATCGACGCTGATTCAGCCTGCGGTCTGGAACTTGCCCATGGGTCGCGCGGAGGCCATGAACGTGGCGCAACGCATTATCGAGATCCTCATCGGGCGACTGATCACCGACGAGGAGTTCCGCACTGAGTTCCTGAGCGACCCCGAAAAGATCCTGGCGGAGTTGAGCGATCGCGGTCTGGAGTTGAGCCGGACCGAGGTGTCGGCCCTCGTCAGCACCGACCCCACGCTGTGGGGCCGAACCGCGGATGCCATCGATCCGCGACTTCAGAAAGCCAGCTTCAAGAACGTCGTGAGGATTCCATGAAGAAGCATGTTGAAAGCTTGTGCCTCGTCCTGACGCTGGTGCCGGCGGTCGCGGCCGCTCAGCCGGCACCAGTGGCGATCACCCAGCGCCTGACGCTCGATAGAGCCATTCAACTGGCGGTCGAAAACAATCGGCAGATTCAGACCGCCGCCCTTCAGCTCCAGAAAGCGAACGAAGATGTCGAAGTCGCCCGCACGCATCGCCTGCCGGTCTTCGACATTCAAGGTCAGGCCGCGCAGTTGCTGACGCCAGTCGACTTTGCGTTCCCGCAGGGCGCGTTTGGCGAGTTCCCGGGTGTCGGGCCGATTCCAGCCACGGACACCGACGTCAGCGTGCCCAGGCAGCTGACCTACTACTTCTCCTCCCAGGTTTCGCAGCCGATTACGCAGCTGTTTCGAATCGGGCTGGGAATCGACAGTGCCCGCGCGACGTCGGCCATCGAGCAGGAGCACCTGAACGCGCAGCGGCTGTCGGTGACCAACTCGGTCAAGCGGCTGTATTTCGCGATTCTCCAGAGCGAGAGCGCTCTCGATTCGACCGAGCAGGCCCTTGCTCTCTATCGCGAGCTCGACCGCACCCTTGAAGTGCGGGTCGCACAGAAGGTGGCGCTTCGCGCCGACTCCCTCGACGTCCGGTTCCGGCTGGCCAAAGAAGAACTGACACGGACGACCTACCAGAACACGCTGGCGTCGCAGAAGGAGCAGTTGAACCAGCTGCTCGGGCGTGATGTTCGCACGGACTTCGTTGTTGAACCGGTCACCGAGCTGTCGATTGCTGAAGTCGACCTGGACGCGGCACGCACGCGCGCGTTGGAGAACCGGCCCGATCTTCGCGAGGCGCGGCTCAAAGTGGAGCAGGCGGATCTGGATCGACGGCTGAAGAAGGCCGATCGGATCCCGGAGCTGAGCGTCGCCGTCTCTTACAGCTCGTACTTCAACATCGACGTGATGCCCACCAACCTGGCGACCGCCGGTCTGCAACTGAAGTGGGAGCCGTTCGACTGGGGGCGCAAGGGGCACGAGCTCGCCGCCAAGACGCACACCGTGACCCAGGCCCGTCTCGCTGTCCGTGACACCGAGGACCGCATCATCGTCGACGTCAACAACCGGTTCCGCACGCTGTCGGAGAAGCGCGCGCTGCTGAACGTGGCACGGATGGCGCAGGCCACGTCGCGCGAGAAGCTGCGCGTGAAGACGAATCAGTACCAGGTACAGGCAGCGCTGCTGCCCGACGTCCTGCAGCTGCGGACGGAGCAGGCCAGTTCAGACGACCAATATCAGCAAGCCTTGCTGGCGTTTTGGACCGCAAAGGCGGACTTCGAGAACGCCATTGGAGAGGAAGTGATCCCATGACGAAGTCGATCTCGCTTCTTGCCGTTCTCGCCGCGACAGCGCTCGTGAGCGCGTGCACCAAGGTTCAAGGTACCGAAGCCAAACCCGCGCGGCCGGTCAAGACGCAGGCCGTCACGATGGCACCGGCAGCGACGGGAGTTCGCTACTCCGCCACCATCGAGGCGTTCCAGCAAGTGCCGCTCGCCTTCAAGGCGTCGGGCTATGTGGATGAACTCATTCAACGGAAAGGCGCCGACGGACGGCAGCGCGCCGCCCAGGCCGGCGATCAGATCAGCCGGGGCACCGTGCTCGCGAAAGTGCACCAGGCCGACTACCAGGAGAAGGTCAATCAGGGCCGGGCGAAGCTGGCCGAGGGAGAGGCCACGCTGCGAAAAGCCAACCTCGATCTCGAACGCGCCAAGACGCTGTTTGCGGCCGATAGCCTGATCAAGCCCGATCTGGATTCCGCCCAGGCCAACTTCGATTCAGCGCAGGCGCGTGTCACGTCGGCGCGAGCGGACATCGAATTGGCGCTCAGCGCGCTCGGCGACACCACGCTGATTGCGCCGGCGACGGGTCTCATCCTCGAGCGGAAGATTGAAGTCGGAACGCTCGTCGGTGCCGGCACGGTCGGCTTCGTGCTCGGTGATGTCAGCGCGGTCAAGGCGCGCTTCGGGATCCCGGACGCAGCCATTGCCACCGTGAAGCTCGGTGAAAGCATCGGCGTGGCGGTGGATGCGGTTGCCGAGAAGATGTTTACCGGGCGCATTACGGCACTCGCACCGACCGCCGATCCCCAGAGCCGCGTGTTCGATGTCGAGGTCACGATCCCGAACGCGGACGGACGCCTGCGCCCCGGAATGATTGGCACCGTCGCGCTTGGTTTACCTCGCACACCCGCTCAGCAGCCGCTGATCGTCCCATTGAGCGCCGTCATCAGAGCGACTGAGGCGGACTCCTACGCGCTGATGGTCGTTGAACGCAAGGGTGACGTCGAGATCGCCCATCTCCGCAGCGTCGAGCTCGGCGACGTGACGGGTAACGGCGTCGCGGTGACGCGTGGCGTCGCGGCTGGCGATCGCGTGGTCGTCACCGGTGCAAGTCTGCTGGTCGACGGCGACCCCGTGCGTGTCATTCCGTAAAAGAGCCAGACCCCCCACACATATTTGCAGAGGACCGACCAATGTCTGAGCACAAGAGCGACGCCGAGATCATCAAACACACCCACAACACCGCACGCTTCTTCACCGAGACGCGGCACGTCTCATGGGTTCTGCTCTTCGCCACGGTCATGTGGGGCGTCTACGGCTACTTCAACATGCCGCAGCGCAAGGATCCCGACATCCCGATTCGGCAGGCGCTCGTCCTCTGCGCGTGGCCCGGCGCGACCGCAGAGAAGATCGAGGAGCTGGTCACGCGCCGCATCGAGGAAAAGGTCGCCGAGAACGTCAAGGTCGACAAGATCGAGTCGAACACCCGCACGGGCGTCACCGCCGTCTACATCACGCTCGTCGAAGGTGTTGGGGAGACCGGCAAGGAGTTCGACGATATCAAGTTGAAGCTGGACAGCATCACGGATTTGCCCCAGGGTGCCGGCCCGATCAACTTCATCAAGGACTTCGGCGATACGTCAGCACTGATGTTGACCGTCGCCAGCCCGCGGGTTACCGAGACTGGCGTCGCAATCCGCGCGCGCGCCGTTCAGCGCGCGATCGAAGAGACCCGCGCCGCCGCCGAGCCGTCTGCCGGATCCACCCGCATCACGTTGGTGCAGGGATTGCCTGCTGCCGTGCCGCTCGAGCTCGTTCGCAGGCCGGTCCGGCTGTTTGCTGACGCCGCGATGGCCGAAGGCCTCATTCGTGATGCCCGGGTGACGGCGGGCGTTGGCTATGTCGCGGTTGACGCGGCCACCGACGCCGACGATGCGACGATCAAGGGTTATGTCGATCGCTACATCCACGAGCGCCTCCGTGTGTCAGAGTTCCACCCCGATTCGTGGCCGGTCGTAGTCGTCAGGAACCCTGCCGATACGCAGGCCCAGCTCGCAACCTCCGCGGGCGACAAGTACACCTTCAAAGAGCTCGACGACTACACCGATCTGCTGGTGCGCGCCATCAAGACGCTGCCGATGGTCTCGAAAGTCACGCGCACGGGTCTCCTCGACGAACGTGTCTACCTGGAGTACTCGCAGGAGCGGCTCGCCTCGTACGGCATCAAGGTCGGCACGCTCGACGACATCCTCGGGGCGCGCAACATCACGCTGCCGGGCGGCCTTCTCGAGGTCGGCGACAAGAACCTCACCGTCGATCCGTCCGGCGAGTTCAAGAGCGAAGCCGAGATCGGCGACGTCCTCGTGCCGACTGCGAACGGACGCCAGGTCTATCTGCGTGATCTCGTCACGATCGGCCGCGGTTATGAAAGCCCGGCGCGTTTCTACAACTTCTTCAGCCAGCGCACAGAGGACGGTTCCTGGCGACGATCGCGAGCGGTAACGCTCGCCATCCAGATGCGAGCCGGCCAGAAGATTGGCGAGTTCGGAAAAGCCGTGGATGCGAAGCTCGAGGAGATTCGCACGCAGCTTCCGGAGGACCTCGTGTTCGCGCGCACGTCCGACCAGCCGCGGCAGGTTGAAGAGAACATCGAGTTGTTCATGGGCAGCCTCTACGAAGCGATTGCGCTGGTCGTGCTCGTCTCGTTGATCGGCTTCTGGGAATGGCGCTCCGCGCTTCTGATGGCGGTGTCGATCCCGATCACGCTGGCGATGACCTTCGGGATGATGTATGTGCTCGGGATCGATCTCCAGCAGATCTCGATCGCGTCGTTGATTCTCGCGCTCGGGCTGCTGGTCGACGACCCGGTCGTCGCCGGCGATGCGATCAAGCGCGACCTCGCGGCCGGGCATCCACGGCTCGTCGCTCCGTGGCTGGGGCCGACCAAGCTGGCCACGGCGATTCTCTACGCCACGATCACGAACATCGTCGCGTATCTTCCGTTCCTGCTCCTGCCGGGCGATCCGGGTGTGTTCCTCTACAGCATGCCGGTCGTGATCACCTGCTCGCTCGTGGCATCGCGCATCG